>Ga0134125_10004455_pt1 | contig 16013 bp, 12 predicted proteins | sample KB31751_FD_96464 | JGI IMG/M metagenome (GOLD analysis project Ga0134125, IMG submission 96464) | Terrestrial soil microbial communities with excess Nitrogen fertilizer from Kellogg Biological Station, Michigan, USA - KB3-175-1 | ecosystem: Environmental > Terrestrial > Soil > Unclassified ... | reverse complement strand
GCAGGGACCGCACCACTCCGCCCAGAAATCGAGGAGCACGGGCTTCTCGGACTTGAGGACGTCCTGGGCAAAGGTGGAGTCACTGGTATGCACGATGTGCGGATTGCTCACGCGATTGAACCTCCGTCGAAATACAGAGTGCGAAAGTTGTGTTCTTCGTCTTGCGAAGGACTTGGATTGCGAACGGGTGGCGGGACCGGGAAAGTCCGTGCCAGAAGCGCCCGTCAAACGGTTACACTAACTCGTGAAATGAGTATGAGCTTGAGCCTATTGGGAAGCCTGCTGGGAAAGAACCCGTGGCCGGCAGGTGGGGGCCGTTGGCCCGCCGTCTTGATACGCTTTGTAGCGCTTCCGGGCCGATTTTGCAAGGCCCGCCAACCCTTCGGTGCAACAATATAAGCATCTATTGATGACTGACCCACACTCTACCAGCTTCGACAGCCTCGGCCTCGCCCCGCCCGTCCTGCAGGGTATTCGCGACGCCGGATTCACGCAGTGCACCCCAATCCAGGCCCAGACGCTGCCTATCGCGCTCTCGGGCCGGGATGTCGCCGGACAGGCGCAAACCGGCACAGGTAAGACTGCCGCGTTTCTGGTTGCCCTGTATCACACGTTGCTCACGCACCCTGCGCCCGCGGGTCGCAACCCGACCTCTGTTCGTGCGCTCATCGTGGCGCCCACCCGTGAGCTCGCCGTGCAAATCCATCACGACGCGGAAGCTCTGGGTCGGCACACGGGCCTCGTGCACGCAGTCGTCTACGGCGGCATCGACTACGAAAAGCAGCGGCGCCAGCTGGCAGAAGGCATCGACGTGCTGATCGGGACGCCCGGCCGCCTGATCGACTACTACAAACAGCACGTCTTCGATCTGAAGCATGTCCAGGTGCTGGTGCTCGATGAGGCCGATCGCATGTTCGATCTCGGCTTCATCGCGGACATCCGCTACATCCTGCGCCGCCTGCCACAGCCGCAACGCCGGCAGTCGATGCTGTTCTCGGCGACGCTCTCGTACCGGGTGCTGGAGCTGGCCTACGAGCACATGAACAACCCTGAGCTGGTACGGATCGAGCCGGACAAGATGACGGTCGATCTCGTGCGCCAGATCATGTACTACCCCTCGATGGAGGAGAAAGTTCCGCTGCTCGTGGGGCTGCTGCGCCAGAGCGAGGCCCGACGGACCATGATCTTCGTCAACACCAAGCGCATGGCGGAACGGCTGGAGAGTGTCCTCAAAGCGAACGGCTTCCATGCCCAGGCGCTGTCGGGCGATGTCCCGCAGGCCAAACGCTTGCGCTTTCTGCGCGACTTCCACAATGGCGATCTGGCCGTGCTGATCGCCACCGACGTCGCCTCGCGCGGGCTGCACATCCCCGATGTCAGCCACGTCTTCAACTTCGATCTGCCGCAGGATGCGGCCGATTACGTCCATCGCATCGGGCGCACGGCGCGGGCCGGCGCGGAGGGGGACGCGATCAGCTTCGCCTGCGAGGAATTCGCGGTCTCGCTGCCGGATATCGAAGGCTATATCGGCCACAAGATCCCCTCCGCCCCCATCGCCCGGGAGATGCTGGCCACCGGGCTTGCGGAGGGCGAGCTGGCGCCGCGGCACCCGCGGCGCATGCACGGCGGCGAGCGGCGACCCCATCGTTCGGGCCACTCGGGCGGCCACGGCGGCGGCCCAGGCAGAGGGGGTTCGGGCCATTCCGGCCGCCCGGGGCCGTCGGGGCGCTCGCGACGCAAGCCGCGCGGAAAGCCGCAGTGAGACGCGCGCCCCGGGACGGTAAGTGGTGCGGGGAAATCGGCTTTTCAAGGCTGCCGGTCCAGGCCAGGCGTATCATAGCCCGGCACGCCGGCCAGGCTTCCCGCTGGGCCCGCCTCTAGCATTCGTCGCCATGGCGGAAATCGAAGACAACGTCGACCGGGAGCTGTTCCGCAACGTGGAAAAGCTGCGCCAGCTGCGCATCGAGCACCGCGACCTCGATGAGGTGATCTCGCGCCTGTCGCTCGACATGCACGTCGATGAGCTGCAGCTCAAGCGGCTGAAGAAGCGCAAGCTGATGCTGAAGGATCAGATCACCCGGCTCGAGAGCGAGCTCATCCCCGACCTCAACGCGTAAGTTCATTGGCCCAAAGTCGCCTGCGGCGCGTTGCTCGACCCATCCTGGGCCTCGGCCCTTCGGGCCGGGCGCTTTGCGCCGTCCACAAAATTGCCCGCAGCAATTTTGAACGCCCGACAGGGCGGGCCCGCAGGGTCGAGGCGCACGGACGCGCCGAGTAAAATCGCTCCCGGCGTTTGTGGGCCGCCGGCCGTCTGGCTTTCTCGATCTCGCGGCCCAGGGAACGGCCCCACTGAGACCCGTCAATGCGAGAATACGTGCGCCGGGAAACGGTCCGCTCAATGGCTTGCTTTCGCACGATGCCTGTCGAAATCACACCGGATATTTCGCTGCCGGAGCGGGACCTGACCTGGTCCTTCGTGCGCGCGTCAGGGCCTGGCGGACAGAACGTCAACAAGGTGGCCACGGCAGCGCAGCTCAGATTCGATCTCGCGGGCACGGCGGCGCTCGATCCGGCGGTGAAGCAGCGGCTGCGCTCGCTCGCAGGCCGGCGGGTGACCGAGGACGGCGCGCTGATCATCGTGGCGCGCAATCAGCGCACACAGGAGGGGAACCGGCGCGAGGCGCTGGAGCGGCTGGCGGAGCTGCTGCGGCGCGCCCTGGTGGTACCGAAGGTGCGCAAGGCCACGCGGCCGACGCGGGCGGCCCGGCAGCGGCGGATGGACACGAAGACTCAGCGCCGCGCGACCAAGCAGCTGCGCGGGCGCGTGCGCTGGGACGACTAGCCGGCGGCGGGGCGCCCCGCTGAATCCTGCGCGAAGCGCATGACCGAGTGACGGATCTGCTCGCTCAGTACGAACTGGGCATCCGCCGCCACGCGCATTAGAACCTCGTCGAACTCCAGCTTGCCGGCGGCGCTCGAGCGGATCACGCCGCGGCGGCGCAACAGGTCGATGAAGTTCTCGAACAGCGTGCGGTCGAAGAACTCGGGAGAGTTGAGGCCGTAAAGCATCGCGATGCGCTGCGCGTTCACCTGGCAGCGCTCCTCGAGCACCGACTGGGTGATCTCGCCGCTGCCGGCGGCGACCAGCTGTGCGATGGCGAGGTAATACCGCTCGATCGTCTGGATGGTGGCCTGCGCGAGCACGGAGAGCTGCATGGCCTCGCCTGACGAGGGCGGCGGCCGGCGCCAGAGGGTGCGCTCTGCATTGGGCTCGATCAGGCCCCGGTGCCGCATGCACTCGAGCACGCCATCGACGACAGCGGGGAGCTCGCTCTCGCTCCAGGGCAGGAACAGCTCTGCGGCGATGTAAGGATAAATGCGCCATGCGAGGCGGTGGATGTCATCGTGCCGCACCTCGGCGTTGCTCGAGAAGACACATGCCAGCAGCGATGGCATGGCGAAAAGGTGCAGCACGTTGTTGCGGAAATAGGTGGCGAGCACGGCGCTCTCGTCGCTCATGCGCAGGATGTCACCCAGCACATGCTTCTGGCGCTGCAGCATCTTCATCGCCTCGCCGTAGGCGATGATGCCGGCGCCGCTGAGGTCGGTGAGGGTGATCCGATCGCTGTAGGGAAAGCCGCGCAGGAGCGCGCGGTAGAGGTCGATCTGCCGCTCGAGGTCGCCCTCGGGAAGCGCCTGGCGCGGCATGGCGAGAAGAATGATGGCAAGCAGATTGATCGGGGTGACCGCCGCAGCAGCATTGATGTTGCGCATGATGCGGCCGGCGAGGTCGTCGACCGCGACGCCGATCCACGGCGCTCGGGCCTCTTCGTCGAACGCGCGGGAGCGCCAGCCACTGTCGTGGCGATCCAGAACCTCTTCGAGGGCTATGGGCTCACCGAGGTTGACGTGCACGCGCCCGAAACGCTCCCGGAGCATCCGCAGAGCCCGCAGGAGACCGCGCACGCTCTCCTTCTCCTTGGGCTTGCCGGAGAGCTCGCCGACGTACGTCGCGCCTTCGACGACTCGCTCGTAGCCGAAATAGACGGGCAGGAAGACCACGGGCCGTCCGGGATCGCGCAAAAAGCTGCGCACGGTCATCGAGAGCATGCCGGTCATGGGCTGCAGCAAACGGCCGGTGCGGCTGCGGCCGCCTTCGATGAAGTACTCGATGGAATGGCCCCGCGCCATGATGGCGGCGAGGTACTTCATGAAGACGACGGTATAGAGGCCATTGCCGCGGAACTTGCGGCGGATGAAAAAGGCGCCCCCCATGCGCAGCAACCGGCCAACGATGGGAATGTTGAGGTTGATGCCGGCGGCGATGTGCGGCACCGGATAGCCGTTGACGTAAATGACATACGACAGCAGCAGGTAGTCCATGTGGCTGCGGTGACAGGGCACGTAGATGACCTCGTTGCCCTGCGCTACGCGCTCGAGGGTCTCCAGATGTCCGACCGCGACCCCGTCATAAAGGCGATTCCAGAGCCAGGTCAGCAGACGCTCGAGGAAGCGGACGAAAGCATGCGAGTAGTTCGCGGCAATTTCTTCCGCGTAGCGCGCCGCCTGCAGCAGCGCCATCCGCCTCGTCAGTGACTTTTCGCGCATCTCCTGAGCAACGGCCGCACGTACGGCGCGCTTGCGCAGCACGCGTGTGACAATGGTGCGCCGATGGGAGAGGTCGGGTCCGATTCGCGCAGCACGATGTTGCGCATAGAGCGCGCGCAGCGAGCGGGCCACTCGGCGGCCGCGCACCGCGAGCCCGGCCTCCTCGCCGAGGAGGCTCCGCAGGGAGATCGGCTCTTCGAGCTCGACGAGGGTGTTGCGGCCATTGAACAGCACTTGCAGGAACTTGCGGGCGCGGCTGGTCAGCGCCCAGTTTTCCACGAGCAGCAAGCGAAACCAGGATGCTTCACGCTGCGGCGCGCGTCCCCAATACACGGCCACGGGCACGAGCTCGACATCGAGGCTGGGGTCGGCATCCAAAGCCGCGAGCATCTGATCGAGCTGCGGCGGCGGCCGGCGATCGAGCCGCTCGTCCCAGAAGCCGCGCGGCCGGCTGAGGTAGAAGTAGGAACGCAGATCAGACTTGGCGAGCAGACGCTTGCGGGGGCGCGGGAGCTTCAGTTGCACGCACGCGCGCTGCAGGATCGCAAGGTCGGTGATGCTGCGTCGCTCCAGCACGTAGCACACGGCCGCCGCGCGGCTCTGCAGGCGTGCGGGGATGTCCTCGGGCAGGACCCGGTATCGCACCCATATCGCGAGCACGCGGTGCAACAGCCAGTTCAACCGACCCCCCCTGGGACAGCTATTCGAACGCCAGCGCCGGAAGGTCTAGCGCTATCAAAAAATACTCAAAGAGATACTGGATGACACGAATCTGATTGTGCAGGTTGTGGTCGCTTTCCAAAAGATGAAGCGCGGCGCGCGACGCCTGTGCGAAGCGCACGCTGTGCTCGAAGGGCACCACGTCATCCCGCCATCCGTGAACCACCGTTGCGGGACAATCGAGCGCGCCCTCGCGCAGTTCCGGCAAACCCGGCATGTACAGCGCCGGCGCCATCAGAAAAACACCGCGTGCATGCAGGAGGGAAGCCGACGCTACCGCAATGTATCCCCCGAGGCTGGAGCCGACGAGCACCAGATCGCCGGCCAGCTCTTTGCAGAACTCGACGAGTCTCGCGACGCGCTGGCGCGGGTCGTCGAGGCCGCGGTAATCGACGGAGTGCGCCTGGTAGCCCTCACTCCGCGCGACCTCGGCAAGCGAGGAAATCTTCCGCCCCCATGGTCCGCTCTCCTTGCCATGAGAGAACACCACGTGCCGTCCGGTCACGACGGGGTCGGCGGAGGCCTCGGCGTCCGGATCGGTGGGGGAATTGGCGTCGCCCGAGCTCATCGGGCGAATCATGCAGGCAAACCCGAGCCGACGCTAGCATGTCGGGCGTCCCCTCTTCCCGGCGCGAAGCGCCGCTACATCTTCGGGGTTCACTTCAGCGAACCCCATCAAGACCGCGCGCAGCGCTAGAAATGAAACCCGTACCCGAAGAACACGGTCTGGACGCCCATCAGGGAGAGGCTGCCGAGCACGACGCCGACGATGATCAGGGAGAGCGGCACCTGGATCGCCGCCCGGACCGGTCGGCAATCCCAGCTCACGTGGTGCAGGATGGGAAGCATCAGATAGCCCAGGGCGAGGCCGAGAAAGGGCAGCTGGACGGTCACGCACGCCAGAGTGACGAGCACGGCGCCACAAACGAGCTCGATCCCTTGCACGAGGGGATCATCAGGATGGCTGCGCCGCGCGAACTCCACCAGCGACAGGCGTACGCGATCGCTAATGCTGTGCCATGACGTCTGTGGCCGGCCTCTATCCGCGGTGACGTGAAAGACGGCGCGCCGCGTGACGGCGAACAGGACGACCCCTATCGAGGACAGCGGGCCCAGTGCGCCATAAAGCGCGGTGCTCTGCGCGAGGAAGGACCAGAGGCGGCGCGGATGCCGCGCCATGTCGATGACGAAGCAAAGCACGGGCGAGACGAGTGCGATCAGGGTGACGACATAGAGATCGGCACGGTCGAGCACCTCGAAGGCGGGGTTCAGGCGCAGGACGGGCACGAGCCACGGCCTGCCGCCGATGACCCAGGTCATGGTCGCGATATTGCCGTAGAGGCTCGTGAGCACGATATTGGCATCGAGCACGAACAGGAAGAACAGGAAGGAGAGCGGCAGGTTGAGGGTCGGCAGGAGGATGTCGAGCTTCTCCACCCAAGTGATGCGCCGCGAGCGCAGCAGGCGCCCGGTCTCCCGGATCAGGAACTCGCAGGTGCCGCGGGTCCACTTCATGTGGCGCACCCGGAACGCACGCACGTCTTCCGGGAATTCCTCGTAGCACACGACGTCATCGGCGAATCGCCCGCGCCAGCCGGCTTCGCGCGCACGCAAGGCGAAGGCGAGATCCTCGCTCACGAGCTCAGGGAAGCCGCCGGCATCCAGCCAGGCCTGGCGTCTGACGAGAGCTCCGTGCCCAAGCAGCATGACGAAGCCGTAGTCGTTGCGCAGCGGGTGATACCAGCGCCAATGGCTGTCGACGCCGGGACCGACGTCGCGAGCGAGCGAGCTCGTGGTGTCTGGATTGCAGCGATGTGTCGCCTGCACGAAGCCGCAATCGGGCTGCGAGAGCAGGCGCGGCACCAGCGCCTGGAGGAAATGGGGTGGCAGGATTTCGTCCGCGTCAACGAGAGCGAAGAGCGGCTCGCGGGCGGCCGTCGCCAGGGCATGATTGAGGTTGCCGGCCTTGTAAGCCCTGCGGTCGGGTCGCCTGATCACGCGGACACGACCGCGATGCGCGGCCGCGAACCGATCGATGCGCGCACGGCACTCGGGATCGGTCCCATCGTCCAGAATGTAGACCTGATGACCCGGATAATCCTGCTCGATACATGAGAGCACCGAGCGCTCGACGAAATCGTTGCAGGTCGTATAGAGCAGCGCCACCGGTGGGCGATCGCTGACCGTCGCCACCTCCCGAGGCGCGCGCCGCGCACGGCGCGCATACCAAGCGCCGAACACGATCACCCCGACGTTATATGCCGCGTAGCCCCAGGCAATGTCGATGAAGAGCACGAAGAACCAGAGCGCCCCCTTCGCCCAGAGCGTCTGGCCCAGTGCCGGCAGGGTCGCAAGCTGCGGGTGAAACCAGGCGACCGCGACGGCCCAGAGAGTCAACACGGTGAGGTAGAAATGCGGCTTCGGGCGCCACCCGGTCTGCGCGGGTGCGACCCGTACTACAGCCGTGGCGCGCGGCCGGGTATCGACCGCCGCCGCCAGCTCGATCGTGGGCTGGGACGCCGCGATGGCGGGCTCGCTCGGCATGACGATCAGAGATACGCCTGGAACCCGGCGGCCAGTACGGTTTCCGCTGGCAGTCCCTGGGTCGTCTCGTGCCACGCATAGAGCAGAAAAGTGAATCGCTGACCGATGGGCACGGAAATGTTGCTGTAGACGCGCGTGACGCTCTTGCCGCCCGTTGCGGATTGCTTGCTGCCGAGCGCGACGCCGAGGCCGAACTGCGCCTGTCCCGGGGTGTGATAGGTGGCGAGCACCGCGCCGCGAGTCTCATGATAGGTGCCGTCATAGGCATAGTAGAGCGTCGGTTCCACGGAGAAACTGTCGTTGATCTGCCGGTACGAGCCGGCGTAGGCAATCCACTGCGAGGCGGCCGGGGTATGGCTCCACCAGAAGCCGATCTTGGGCACGTTCTTGCCGAGGAAGAAAACCTGTTCGGCGTCCACGACCGGGTCGTTCTCTCCAGGCAGATGCCGCTCGCCCGCCTCGACTTGCAGCCCGAGCTTCGAGGTGTAGTTGTAAAAGGCGCCGGCGGTGACGGTCGACGCGTTGATGATGCGCCGGTCGGGAGTGAAGAGATCGGCCCCGAGTCCGCGGTCATCGGTGAGCCAGAGGCGCAGATCGTGGTTGACCTGCAGCGACAGTTGCGCGAAACGCAGTCCCGTATGGCTCTCGCCGCCCGAGGCGCTGTGGCCGCCGAGCAGCATGATGGCGGGGTTGCTCTGCACTCGGGCCTGTGCCACCGCTGTGAGACCCGAACTCGCTGCCGCGAGGCCGGGCTTGAGCTTCAGCGCCTTGTCGAATGCTGCCTGCGCGGCGTCGTAGTCACCCTCCTGCAGCGCGGCCTGGCCTATGGCAAGCGCATAGTCGGGGTTTTCCGGGTCCTGGCTGGCAAGCGCCTCGAACTGGCGACGCGCATCGCTCGGATGCCCGCGCCAGAGCGCCACGTAGGCGAGCCCTTTCTTCGGATCGAGATCGTAGGGCTGCAACTGCGCGAGGTGCTGGAAGACGGTGACGGCATCGTCGAACCGATGGCTCCAGGCGTAAGTCCAGCCGAGGCCGCTCAGGGCCTCGGCATTCTGCGGCTCACGCTGCAGCCCCTCGCGGTAATCGGCGATGGCTGAATCGAAGTTGCCCTGCCAGGAGCGCATGCGGGCCCGTCCGAACAACGCCCGCGTGTTGGCGGGATCGCTCTTGTAGGCCTCGCCGTAGAGGTCTTCCGCGCGCGCGTACTGGCCGCGGGCCTCGGCGCGCTGTGCCTGGATGAAAGTGGGCGAAGCAACCGGTTGCGTCTGCGCCCGCAGGCTGGCGCCGGAGGCCAGCAACAGCAATGGGGCCAGCAGGCGGGCAATGGAGGCAGATCCCCGGGCGGCGCGCGCGACGCGTCTTGTTGGCATACCCGCCAGCTGAGCAGGAATCGTGCCGTGGGTCTATTGGCGCAAATCGCTCCCGGCGATTTGGTCGGCCCCGTCCCTGCGCCGACCCCTGCGGGCCGGCTTTCGCCGTCCAAAATCGCTCCAGACGGACGGTGGCTCTCAGTAGGGCCGGTTGCGGCGCCGGGCTATCTGTAATCCATCTTTTTCAGGATCGCGGTTTCGATTTCCCACTCGACCCGTTGGCGGGAGGTGGCCAGCCGGTTGACGCTGACCGGGCGTACGCGGCTCGCCGCGGGATGATGGGTGACCAGCCAGGCATCGAACTCCCCCGGCCTGCTGGTGGCGAAACCGAACAAGAGATTGACACGGCCGTCGGCAATGGTGTCCGGACGGTTCACGCGTTCGTCGCAGATGACGAAATAGGGGTCGCTGGCATCCGGGCTCGCGAAGGCGCCCTGCTCTGCCAACACTTCGAGAAAGGTGGCGACCAGAGAGCGGGCGCGCGCCCAGGTCGCCGGGCCGTTCTGCTCGAGCAGCACCCAGCGCGTGCCGCGCTCGACGCTCGCAGCGACCCACAGGCCCAGGCGCCGCGCCCCGAGATATCTCCAATCGGTGAATCCGCTGCCGCGGGTCGCGAGCGTGCGCGCATCCACGCGCACGCCGCCGCCTCCGGCAGCCGTCCGCGGCACGGACAATGTGTTGATTCCAACCTGCGCCAGCCGGAGGCGATCGGCGTCGCTGACGGATACGGCCGGCTGCATCCCAGGACGCAGAGTCGCTTCCTCGCTCCCCGGGGCGGACCACAACGCGCAAACGTCGTCACTGCGCGCGAGCATGCCCGCGACCGCGCCGCAGGAAGCGAACGTCTCTAAGCGCCCGCGCAGTCTATCGAGCGCCTGGACCCGCGGGTAATACATGACCGCATTGTCGCTGCGGAACGGCCAGATACGCATGCCGTCGAGGGCCGCACGCGGGGTGGTCCAGGAGGCGGGTGGATCCACGATCAGTATCGCGTGATGCTCGCGGCAATAGCGAGCCGCGACCAGTAGCGCGCTCAGACCCACGTCATGATCCCGCGCGAGCGGCGGTATGCAGAGAAAGTTGAATCCGTCGGCGGCGCTCAGCGCGAAAAGTCCCGTGCTGGCCGCCGCTGATCCGATGATGTCGTAGTCGGTCAGCGGGCCACCGTCATCGCCATCGACATTGGAGAACGCGTAGCCGATCGCGGAGCCTCCCGGGCCCGCGGAACGATCCGGACGCTGCACGGGAAGCGGCTCGACTACGCGCGCCAGGCGCGATTGCAGCAGAAGATCTGTGAGGCAGCGGCCTGAATCCGGCCGCAGCGAGGCACGGCGGAAGATCTCCTGATCCTCGATGAGCTCCGACCCGGCGGAGCGAACCCGCTGAACGACCAGGTTGAAGCGATCGGTATCCCCCTCGGGAATGCCGTCGTAATCGACGGACGCGCGCAGATACTCCCTCGAGCCGGGGTTGACGCCCGCCAGGCGGAGCGCCCCGGCGCCGGCCGGCAGCTTGATGGTCGGCGGCCGGGCGCCGTTGGCGACGCGCACGATGATGGCGCGTCCGCCGCCATGATCGAAGAACTGCTCGACAGCGTAGGAAAGAGTCGAGGGTTGCCACAGCCCCCCGAACACCTGTTGGAACTCGGCGAAGCTCGCGACCGTCACGGGACGCTGCACCGGCCCCTTGAGAGTGCGGCCGATGAAAGCGGTGACGGCGCTCGGCAGGCGCGCGATGATAGGCTCGGTCAGGCCGCGCGCGAGCTCCAGGCCGGGCGCACCGCGTTCAACCACTGATGAGATTCCCCGCCGTGTTCTTGTTGTTGTGGCGGACTCTACCACAGCAGCTCAGCCGCTGCCGAAGTCCCGCGGAGACCGGCGCAGGGTCGAGCGCCGAGCTTAGCTGCCGGTGGGATCCGTGGTCGGCGCGGCAGAGGCGCCGTGGGCGGGATCGGCGGCTGAGCGCGCGGGGGCACCTGCAGCGGGCGCCGCGGCTGGGGCGGCATGCGCGTCGCCTGATGTGGCGCTGTCGGAAGCTCCGTCGCCGCGATCGATGCCGGACATCATCTTGTTGAACTCGGAGTCGCTCAGCGGCAGATCGGTCTTGCCATCCCAGGTCGAGCCCGCGGGCAGGATGTTCTGCACGAGGCGCGCATGGGCGACCACTTGCTGGAAGCCGTCACCGCCATTGTCCACGCCCGGATCGACGCTCTGGTCGCCCGAGACCGGAACCGGCACGCCGACCGGCGCGGCGACGAGTTGCGCCACACGGCCCCAGTCGATCTTCTGCTCGAGTTGCTTGAGGTTCTTGCGCTGCGCACGTGTCAGCGTCACCGCGAGAAGCCGGCGAGACTGTTTCGCCCAGGGACGCTTGTCATCTTCCAACGGACCCGCCGACTGCAAATAGAGGCGTCCGTCCAACCAGCCGAAGACATACGGCTGGTTCACGACGCGAACCTCGGTGCCATTCGGCACCATCTTGAATATCTGCGCGATGTCCTCGGGGAAGAGGTGAACGCATCCGTGGCTGACGCGCAGCCCAACACTGACCGGCTTGTTGGTCCCATGGATCAGGTAGCCCGGCCAGGCCAGGTGCAGCGCGTAGTCGCCGAGCGGATTGTCGGCGCCGGGGCCCATGACCTTGGGCAGCTTGTCACCTTCCTTGAGGTGCTCGGCGATGATCGAGGGCGGCACGTGCCAGACGGGATTCTTCTCGTGCCAGAGGACGCGGGTCACGCCTTGCGGAGTCTTCCAGCCCTGCCGGCCGATGCCGACCGGATGAGTGATGACGATCTGCGGCTTGCCACGCTTGTGGGGTGGGAAGTAGAAGAGCCGCATCGCGGCGAGATTGACGACGATGCCCCGATGCGGCGCATCCGGCAGGACGTACTGCGTGGGCACGATGACGGCCGTGCCGGGCTTGGGCAACCACGGGTCGATGTTGGGATTGGCGCGAGTCATCTCGCCCAGGCCGACATTGAAGCGCCGGCCGATGTCGCTGAGTGTCTCGTCCTTGCGGACCTTCACGATCTGCAGGGCGCCCACGACGTCTTCTCCCGGCGCGAGGACGAAACGCTCGGTCTGGTCCGGCAGAGGCGCCGGCGGCTCGGCGGGCGCGACTGTCTTGGGCGGCGCCGGCGCGAAGCGCGGCGGCGGGCGCAGCAGCGAGCAGGCGCCAACGGCGAGAGCCAGGCATGCCGTCAAGGCGATGCGAGCGGGAGAAGACTTCATCGTTCCCGGATTATGGCATTCCGGCCGCCCCTCCGAGCATCCTGTCGGCATTTGGCGACCGAGCCCCATGCGCCAGGTCCCTACGTCGGCGGCCTGGCTACTTGCGACGTGCGAAAGCAACCCAGAGAGCGGCCAGGCCGCCCTGGCCCGCGGAGGCTGACAAAGTCGCTGGGCTGGCCTGCGCACAAAATCGCCGGGAGCGATTTTACTCGGCGCGTCCGTGCGCCTCGGCCCTGCGGGCCCGCCCTGTCGGGCGTTCAAAATTGCTCCAGGCAATTTTGTGGACGGCGCATAGCGCCGGCCCCGAGCAGATCGCCTGGAGCGATCTGCAACGTCGAGCGCGCGAGCGCTTGACGGCCCCGAAGGGGCGAGGCCCACGACGGGCCGAGTAACGGGCGAGGCCCAGGATGGGCCGAGCAACTCGCCGGGAGCGATTTGCGCCAATAGAAAAAAACCCCCGGTCCAATCGGGCCGGGGGTTCGAAACGCGGACTTTCGATGAAGGGAAGGAAGTCCGCTAGGGGATACCGACTCTCAGTGCAAACGCGCCCAGTGCAAAATCTTGATCTCGTCCGAATCCAAGTCGAAGCTCTGCGCCAGCAGGCATCGCAGCTCCTTCGTCCCGCCGCCGCTTTCCAGCGGATGCCGCAGCTCCACAACGCCACTCCACTCGTTCGAGGCCGGCGCGGCAGGTGCCCGCGGACTGCCCGTCATGAAGTGCGTGTAGTACTTGGTAGCCACGGCGAAAGCGTAATTTCGACGCTCGACGGCGTCCGTGATCGGTTCCACAGAACACCAGGGTTTTGACAAAATCGCGGTCATGGGACGATTCCGACCACCCACACCCGCAGCTTCGAAATACATCACGCCCGAGGGAGAGCGGCGCCTGCGCGAAGAGCTGGAGCAACTCTGGCGAGTCGAGCGTCCGAAGGTGACGCTGGCGGTAGCGGAGGCAGCGGCTCAGGGGGACCGCTCCGAGAACGCGGAATACACTTATGGTAAACGCCGGCTCCGGGAGATCGACCGGCGCGTGCGTTTTCTGCGAAAGCGTCTCGACGGCATGGTTGTCGTCAATCAGGCGCCCACTGACCGCAACAAGGTCTATTTTGGCGCTTGGGTAACGTTGGAATCAGACGACGGCGCGCACTCACGTTACCGCGTTGTCGGGCCGGACGAGTTCGACCGAGAGCCTGGCTATATCAGTATGGACTCGCCGCTTGGACGCGCGCTGCTACGTCGAAGCTTGGATGATGCGGTAACGGTCGAGCTACCGGGTGGTAGTCGGACGCTGATCATCGTAGAGATCGACTACGGCCTACCTACCACGCAACTCGAACGTTCTTGAACTGCCAAGGATCGGTCTTGTCGATGTCCTCGGGGAACAACCGTTCGCGCTCGTGGAGCGGTGTCCAATCGGTGTAGCGGCCGACGACCGGACCGAGGTACGGCGTACAGATCTCCAGGTTGCGCCGGAAATCGATTTCATCGGGCTCGACGATGCCGCAATTCGGATTCTCCATCGCCCAGACCACTCCGGAGAGTACGGCGACGGTGACCTGCAGGCTGGTCGCATTGTTGTGCGGCGCGAGCTTGCGTGCCTCCTCGATGGAGAGCTGCGAGCCGTACCAATAGGCATTCTTCTTGTGCCCCGCGAGCAGGACGCCGAGCTCGTCGATGCCACCCACGATGTCGTCCATCAGGATCCGTTGCCGCTCCTGCTGCACATAGTTGCGCCCGGCCAGCTCATGAACTGACATCACGGCGGAATCGCAGGGATGGTAAGCATAGTGTACGGTCGGCCGGTAGACGACCTGCGCGCCGTCGCGGACGGTCAGGTAGTCTGCGATCGAGATGGCTTCACCATGCGTGATGCAGTACCCGTGAAAGTGGCCGGCCCGAGGCGTCCAGGTCCGCACGCGCGTGCCGGCACCGGGCTGCATGAGGTAGATGGCTGCCATGCAGCCGAAGTCATGCCGCTTGCCGTCGCGGGGAAAATTCCGCTCGTGAGTTCCCCAGCCCATCTCGCTGGGCTGCGACCCCTCGCTCACGAAACCGTCGATGGACCAGGTGTTGACGAACTCGCCGGGCTCCTTGGGAGCGCGCGAAACCTGGGTATCGCGCTCGGCGACGTGAATGACTTTGACGCCGAGCTGACGCGCGAGCTCGCCCCAGTCGACCCGGGAGGCGGGCTTACCGGCATCCACCTGGGTGTCGGCGGCAATATCGAGCAGCGCCTGCTTCATGAAGTGCGACACGAGCCCCGGGTTGGCGCCGTGCGTCAGAACCGCCGTCGGTGCACGCGCGTTACCCGGACGCAAGGCCAGCGCTTCCTCGCGCAGCGCATAGTTGGTGCGGCGCCCGGCGGGGACGGTCGGGTCGGTATAGCCGCCCGGCCAAGGCTCGATGCACGTATCGAGGTACATCGCGCCCTTTTCCCAGCAGAACTTGACGAGCGCGATGCTGGAGACCTCTACGGAGACGTTGATCAGAAAGTCGCCGCGACCGAGCAGCGGATGGAGCACCCGACGGTAGTTCTCGCGAGTGAGCCGCTCCTTGATGAAGCGGATGCCGTAGCTTGCCGCCTCGGCGTTGCCCCGATCCTCCGCGGTGACGATGGTGATGCGGTCGGCCGCGATGCCGATGTGCCGCAGGATGAGGGGCAGGACGCCCTGTCCGATGCTGCCGAAGCCGACGATGAGAATGCGGCCGGGAAACTCTACGTGGATCTTGTGGTCGGTCATGGTGCTCGTAGGGTACCAATCTTGGCACGGCGCTTACACTCCATCGTGCGCAAGCAAATCATTGAGCGGACGAAGGCCGCCCTTGGGCCGCGAGCCCGAACGCGGTAACAGCGCTGGCCGCCAATTGATCAACACTGGCCGCTCAAAGCGCCGCAGGCGACTTTGAGCCAATCCAATGAGGAGGATACGTACGCTCGTAGCCGGGGAGAGACTCGATGCGTGCGACCCAGCGGCCAACCGCGGGGTAATGGACCTCCACAGGCATGAAGCGGGAAGCGAGCTCGCGCGCCTCGGGACGCTCCAGCGCGCGCTTCAGCAGCTGAAAGCCGGGAAAAATGACCATGTCGACCGCCGAAAAGCTCTCGCCGACCACCCAATCGGATTTCGACAGGCGGCCCTCGATCGTGCGCGCCTCGCTCGCGGCCGCGTGCATGGCGCGAGTGATCTCATCACTGCGCAGGTCGGTCTTCGCGAACACCGCCTCGCTGATTCGCGCGAGGTGCGGCTCGATGTAGGCCTGATACTCGCAGATGACCCGCATGATGGTGCCGGCTTCCTCGGGGGTGCGCCCGAAGATCGGTGGATCGGGATATTTCAGGTCGAGGTAGTAAAGTATGGCCAGTGACTCGAAGCAGACGTAGTCCCCGTCCTTGAGCACGGGCACCCGGCCGCGGGGGTTCATGTGGAGCATCTGCGGCGATTTGTGCTCCTGCTTGGAGAACTGCAGCAGGTGGCTCGTGTAGGGCAGGCGCTTGTATTCGAGCGCGAGCAGCACCCGCCAGGCGTACGGGCTGCCGCTGC
>Ga0134125_10004454_pt1 | contig 16014 bp, 11 predicted proteins | sample KB31751_FD_96464 | JGI IMG/M metagenome (GOLD analysis project Ga0134125, IMG submission 96464) | Terrestrial soil microbial communities with excess Nitrogen fertilizer from Kellogg Biological Station, Michigan, USA - KB3-175-1 | ecosystem: Environmental > Terrestrial > Soil > Unclassified ... | reverse complement strand
GCGCGCCCGACGATGACGCTCATGGCATAGTCAAGGTAGGACTGCCGCATCTCGTCTTCGAGGCTGACCGACAGAATTTCTCGGGCGATTTCGGACATCCGGGAATGTTAGCATACGGGGATGATGCGCATGTCCATGGAGCTGCCGCCCAATGCCGACCGCGGCGAGCTGTCGAAATTCGACGCGCTGGCGCACCGCTTCTGGGACCCGCGCGGGGAATTCCGCCCCCTGCATCTGCTGAATCCGGTGCGCCTGGGGTTCGTCGCGGAGCACGCGAGCCTCGCCGGCGCGCGCGCCCTCGATGTCGGCTGCGGCGGCGGCCTGCTCAGCGAGGCTCTGACGCGCAAAGGCGCCAGAGTCACCGGCATCGACCTCGCCCCCTCCATGGTCGAGGTGGCGCGGCTGCACGCGGCCGAGGAAGGCCTCGACGTCGACTACCGTGTGGCGGCGGCGGAGGATCTTGCCGCAGACCTTACAGCAGGCGTCGACGTCATCACCTGTATGGAAATGCTGGAGCACGTGCCGCAGCCTGATCGAATGCTCGCGACACTCGCCTCTCTCGTTCGTCCCGGCGGCTCCGTGTTCGTCTCGACGCTCAACCGCAATCTCAAGGCTTTCCTGCTGGCGATCGTCGGCGCCGAGTACGTGCTCAAGCTGCTGCCGCGCGGCACGCACGAATACGATCGGCTCATCCGTCCTTCGGAGCTGGCCCGCTGGGCGCGCGCCGCGGGCCTCACGCCGCGCGCCATCGCCGGTATCGAGCTCAATCCCTACACCGAGACCTGCCGTCTCACGGGCGATCCTTCCGTGAACTATCTGGTGCACCTCGAGCGGGTGCAGGCGTAGCCGCGATGCTGATCGTGCCCGCGTCGATAACGATAGCGGCAGCCTCGCTCATCGTCGGCGCGGCGCTCGGGTTCCTTCTCGGACAGCTTCGGGCGCTGCGGCGCGTCGAATCGCTGCGCGTCGAGCTCGAAGGCGCGCGCGTGCGGCTCGAGGCCGGGGCGCGTCAGGAGGCCGAGCGCATCAGCTTTCTCGAGCAATCGGAGACTCGCCTGCGCGCCTCGTTCGACTCGCTTGCCGGGGAGACGCTGCGCGCCAACAGCGAGCTTTTCCTGCGGCTCGCGCGCGAGGCGCTCGGGCGCGACCAGGCGCTCGCGCAGGGCAGCCTCAAGGAGCGCGAGGCCGCGATCGGGCAACTCGTCGAGCCGCTGCGCACGGCGCTCGAGCGGACCGAGCAGCAGACCCATGCGCTCGAGAATGCGCGGCGCGAAGCCTACACGGCGCTGCGCACACAGATCGAGTCGCTGGCGAGCGGTCAGACTCAGCTGCAGCGGGAAACGCGCAATCTAGTGACGGCACTGCGCCGCCCGGAAGTACGCGGCCGCTGGGGCGAGCTCACGCTGCGGCGGCTGGTGGAGCTCGCCGGGCTCAGCGAGCACTGCGACTTTACCGAGCAGCTGCACCTCTTCGGCCAGGAGGGGGCGCTGCGCCCCGACCTCGTCGTGCACATGCCGGAGTCGCGCGATCTCGTCGTCGATGTGAAAACGCCGCTCGATGCGTACCTCGAGGCGCTCGAGGCGCCGACGGACGAGCAACGGCAACAGGCCCTCAAGAAGCATGCGCAGCAGGTCGAGGCGCGCGTGCGCCAGCTCGCCTCCAAATCCTACTGGGCGCAGTTCGAGCACAGCCCCGAGTTCGCGGTGCTCTTCCTGCCGGGCGATCAGTTCCTGTCGGCGGCACTCGCCGAGCGGCCGGAGCTGCTCGACACCGCGCTCAAACAGAGCATCATCATCGCCACGCCCTCCACACTGATCGCACTGCTCAAGACCGTCGCCCATGGTTGGCGCCAGACGGCCGTGGCGGAGAATGCCAAATTGATCCGCGAGCTCGGCCAGGAGCTCTATCGCAGGCTCGGGGCCTTCACGGGTCACCTCGAGCGGCTCGGCGCCAGGCTCGGCGGCGCCGTCGACGCCTACAATTCGGCGGTCGGCTCGCTCGAGCGGCAGGTGTTGCCGCAGGCGCGGCGCTTCCCCGATCTCGGGGTCACGGCCGATGCGGCGCTGCCCGAGCTCGGGGCGATCGAGCAGCCGCTGCGTCCCATCGCCGCCGAGCCGACCGATGCCCGAGAAACCTGAGGCCCACACCCCGCGCTTTCTCGCCTGGCTTTACTCCACTCCCCTGCAACAGCCGGTACTCGCCTCGCTTTGCGGTATCGAGCAGGAGATCGGCGCCAGCCTGCGGCCCGGCGTCGATCATCACGTGGCGCATACGCGCCTCGAGTGGTGGCGTGCCGAGTGCGCGCGCTGCGCCGCCGGCAATCCCGTTCATCCGCTCACACGGGAGCTGCGGGATCATCTGGAGCGGCTCGCTCCCGGGAGCCCGGCCAACTCTGCGCTGGCGGGCCTCTCGGGGCTGGTGGATGCCGCCACCTGGGATCTTGCGGGGGCCACGTTCGAGCGCCGTGAGGAGCTGACCGCCTACTGCCGGCGCTGGGCAGCTGCGGTGATCGTGCCGGTTTCCTGGGGCTCCGATGCCCGCGACGGCGAATCCCGGCGCGCTAACGCCGCAGCCGATCTGACCGGCCCGGATACAGCAGCCGACCCGACCGGCCCGGACGTAGCAGCTGACCTGATCGCCCTGGGTGCGGCGCTGTGTGAATTGGAGCTGCTCGGCCGACTCGACGGCGACGCGCGGTCCGGAAGGTTGCGTGCTCCGCTCGATGAGCTCGCGCAGGCGGGCGTCGCGCCGGAGGCGCTCTCGAGTCGTCCGTGGCCGCCAGGATTGGTGACTCTCCTGCGCGCGCGTCATCACGCCTTGCGGCAGCAGTTGGCAGACGCCGTCGCGAATCTTTCGCCTCAGACTCAACAGCGCGCGCGTGGAGTCCTCGTTTGGGCGGCGCTCGCCTGGCAAGCGTCGCTTCGGGCAGAGCGGTCACTGCCAAATCCGCCTGCGGCTTCAATCGCGAGTGCGGCGGCGGCGAACTGGCGCGCCTGGCGGGCGGCCAGAGCGGCGGCGGCCGGAAGATTGCGGTTGGGCTGACAGAGATCTCTGCGGCTTCGAATGCCTGTCCGGCTTCGAACGCCTGTCCGGCTTCGAATGCCCGTCCGGCTTCGAATGCCCGTCCGGCTTCGAATGCCTATTTGCGCTCGGGTGCCGATCCGCCTTCCGATGCTTCTCCGTTTTCGGGTGACGCTGCGGCACTTGCTGCCGCTCTGCTCTCGCAGGCCTCTCGGCATCCACGGGCGCGCCGTCGCCCGAGATCGTCTCCTTGGACGTTTGGATGTCAGGCGATCCCGCGGACAGAAGGGCCGCCGCCTCCTCGCGAGTCAGCTCGCGGAAGTGGCCGCGGGCGAGCGTGCGCTCCAACGCGAGCGGACCCAACCGGATGCGCAACACCCTGCTGATGATCGCGCCCTGGCGCTCGAAGAGCTGCCGCACGTCCTTGCCGCTGGCCCCGCGCGCCGAGATCGCATACCAGCGGTTCGCGCCCTCCCCGCCCGCCGGCTCGCATCCCAGCACGGCCACTGTCTCGCCGCTGTCGAGCACACCGCCCAGAACCCCGGCGATCTGCTGCTCTGTCAGCTCGCCGCGCACTCTGACACTGAGCTCGCTCTCCAGCCGGCGCACGGAGCGCTGCAGGCGCACCGTGAGCTCGCCATCGCCGCAGAGCAACTCGAGGCCGCCGTCGATGCGGGGCATCGGGCTCACCATCACGAAGCGCCGGCCCGCTCGCTTCGGCAGGCGCGCAAGCAGCGGCACTGCATCCGGCGCGTCCGCGGGCGGAGCATCCAGGCTTTCGCCCGGGGAACGGTGATAGATGTAAGCGCGACCACCTGATTGCGGCGCGCGCTGGTGGATCACGCGGCCATCGAGCCGCACCTCATCGTCGGGGCTGACACGCACCCCGAGCGAGGCAGCCTGTCCGTTGACCGTGAGGCGCCCGGCCCTGATCCAGTCTTCGGCCTCCCGCCGCGAGGCGAGGCCGGCGCGGGCGAGAACCTTCTGCAGGCGCTCGGGCTCGCCGCGCTGCTTGTGCATGGCGATCAGTCGTCGCTGTCGCGAGGCGCGGCAACGAGCTCGTGGGAGGCCCCGCCTTCGGCGGACAACTCGTCTCCGTCGTCACCCTCGTCCTCGTCTTCGGCGGCGAAGTCGGCCGTGCCATGAAGCAAGGCCTCATCGCTTGGCGGCTCTGCCGCAGTTGTCGCGGGCGAGTCGGGCTCGCCGCTCGCTTCCGCGGACGCTTCGCCGTCTTGCGCGGCCGCTTCTGCGGACGCTTCGGGCGTAGGGGGCGGCTCACCCTCCTGCGGCGATTCCCCGTTGGCCTTCGTGGACGCGGCAGACTCGCCTGCCAGCTCGAGCTGCAGGTTGATGTCGCCCAACGCCTTGAGCTCCGCGAGCGGCGGCAGCTCATCGAGACTCCTGAGGCCGAAGTAATCGAGGAAGTCTTTGGTCGTGCCGAGGAGCTCCGGTCGGCCCGGGACGTCACGCTGCCCGACCACGCGCACCCAGTTACGCTCGAGAAGCGTCTTGATGATGTTGGGGTTGACGGCGACACCGCGCACGCCCTCAATCTCGCCGCGCGTTATCGGTTGCCGGTAGGCGATCAGCGCCAGCGTCTCGAGGAGCGCCCGCGAGTAGCGCGCCGGACGCTCCGGCCACAGGCGCGAGACTTCGCCGGCGAGCTCGCGGCGCACCTGGATGCGGACACCGCTCGCCGTCTCCTTGAGCTCGATGCCCCGCTCGCCGTAGTCGGCGGCGAGCACATCGATCGCGGCGCGTATCTGCTCCATCGTGGGACGCGCGCTTTCATCGAACAGTTGGATCAACTCCGCCGGCTGCACCGGACGGCCCGCGGCGAGCAATGCCGCTTCGATCACATTGCGCAGGTAATGCTCGTTCATTCGGTTGTCTCGTCCTCCTCGCCAGAGTTCACCCCGGAAGCGCTCTCCGGAGCCACCGATTCGTCCGCCGGCTCGACGGCCGGCTCGGCCGCCGCCTCGCCACTCGCCCGCGGCTCGTCGTTGTCGGCGACCACCCGGAGCCGGCGCGCCGGTGTCGCGGCCCTGACGTGCAGCGGCGCATAGGGCTCCGCCTGCACGATGTCGATCAGCCCCTCGCGCACCAGCTCGAGGATGGCCATGAAGGTGACCGTCACGCCCATTCGCCCCTCCTCCGGCCGGAAGAGATGCACGAATTCGGCGAAGCTCGAGTGCTCGAGGGTCGAGAGAATATCGCCCATGCGCTCGCGCACGGAAAGCCGTTCGCGCTGAATGTGATGATGCGCAAACATCTCGGCGCGCACCACCACCTCCTGGAAGGCGACCAGCATCTCCTGCAGCGTGATCTGGGGCAGAACGCGGACCACCTGCCGGTCCTTGAGCTCCGCCGAGGTCGCCCAGACGTCGCGCTCGAGCCGCGGCAGCGCATCGATGCCCTCGGCGGCGCGCTTGAAGCGCTCGTATTCCTGCAGGCGCCGCACCAGCTCCGCGCGCGGGTCTTCCTCGACTCCGTCGACGGAGAGCTTCGGCCGCGGTAGCAGCATCCGCGATTTGATCTCCGCCAGGGTCGCGGCCATCACCAGGTACTCGCCGGCGAGCTCGAGCTGCAGGTCCTGCATGAGCTCGATGTAGCGCATGTACTGCTTGGTGATCTCGGCGAGCGGAATGTCGAGGATGTTGAGGTTCTGCCGCCGGATGAGATAGAGGAGCAGGTCGAGCGGACCCTCGAACGCCTCGAGGAACACCTCCAGCGCCTGCGGCGGAATGTAGAGGTCGCGGGGCAGCTCCGTCACCGGCTCGCCGTTCACGACGGCGAAGGGCATCTCCACCTGCTCCGGCGGCGGCTCGCTGTGATGAGGCTCCGGGCTGGGATTGGAGACTACGATGGTCAATTCCGGCTTCACCATGGATCTATGTTTTCATCCCGCTCGCAGGTGCATGGCACGGCGGACTTCCTCCAGTGTCTCACGCGCAGCCTCGCGTGCCTTCTCCGAGCCCTCCGCCGCGATATCGCGCAGCAGCTCCGGATTCTCCACGTACTCCTGCGAGCGGCGGCGCATTTCGGTCACTTCCGCGACGATCTTGTCGATCACCGGCTGCTTGCAGTCGAGACAGCCGATGCCGGCCGAGCGGCAGCCTTCCGCAGCCCATTTGCGGGTGGCCTCGTCTGAGTAGATCTTGTGCAGGTCCCATACCGGGCATTTGTCGGGGTCGCCCGGATCGGTGCGCCGCACCCGCGCCGGATCCGTCTGCATGGCGCGCAGCTTCTTCGTCACCGATTCCGGCTCCTCGCGCAGCTCGATGGTGTTGCCGTAGGACTTGGACATCTTGCGGCCGTCGAGCCCCGGGACTTTCGGGGTTTCGGTGAGCAGCGCCTGCGGCTCGGGCAGGATGGTGACGCCGGTGCCCTCGAGATACCCGAGCAGCCGCTCGCGGTCGGCCACTGTGATCCGGTTGTTGCTTTGCACCAGCGCACGGGCGCGCTCCAGCGCCTCGCGCTCGCCGCTTTCCTGGAAACGGCGCCGCAGCTGGCGGTAGAGCGTCGTGTTGCGGCCACCCAGGCTCTTCACGGCCCGCTCCGCCTTGTCCTCGAAGTCGGGCTCGCGGCCATAGAGGTGATTGAAGCGGCGCGCGGCCTCGCGTGTCAGCTCCACGTGCGCCACCTGATCCTCGCCCACGGGGACGTGCGCCGCCCGATAGACGAGGATGTCCGCAGCCTGCAGCAGCGGATAGCCAAGGAAGCCATACGTCGCGATGTCCTTCTCCTTGAGCTGCTCCAGCTGATCCTTGTAGCTCGGGACGCGCTCGAGCCAGGCTAGCGGCGTGATCATCGACAGCAGCAGGTGCAGCTCCGCGTGCTCGGGGACGTGGGACTGGATGAAGAGCGTCGCTACGCCGGGATTCAACCCCGCGGCGAGCCAGTCGATCAACACTTCGCGCGCGAACTCCGGCAGCCGCGCGGTGTCCTCATAGCCGGTGGTGAGCATGTGCCAGTCGGCCACGAAGAAGAAACACTCGTAGCGGTACTGGAGCTGTACCCAGTTGCGCAGCGCACCGTGGTAGTTGCCGAGGTGCAGCCGCCCCGTCGGCCGCATGCCCGAGAGCACGCGTCCCCCCGTAGCCGTGGCGGTGACCGCCAGGTTGGAATCTATCGACACTTTCGCTCGACCGTCCTCAAATCGTCATTATACCGTTTCCAGGGGCGGGTCTCAGGGGTGCCCGAGGATACGGTCGAGGCTCCCCCGCCCCTCGCGCACGATCACCGGCGGCGTCACCGACAGGTCGACGACGGTGGTAGGCACGATGCCGCAATCTCCGCCGTCGAGTACCGCATCGATGTCGTGACCGAGGCGCTCACGAATCTCGTGCCCGGAGGTCAAGGGGAGCTGCGCCCCCTCGTCCGGCAGGATGAGCGTCGAGCTCATGAGCGGCTCGCCGAGCTCGCGCAGCAACATCTGCGGCACCGGGTGGCCCGGGACGCGTACGCCTATGGTGCGCCGCCTCTCGTGCTGCAGTCGCCGCGGGGTCTCGCGCGAAGCTCGAAGGAGGAAGGTATAGGGCCCGGGCAGGCAGGCTTTGAGCAACCGGAATTGCCAGGTCTCCAGCCGCGCGAACCGGCCTACCTCGGCCAGATCCGCGCAGACCAGCGTGAAATGGTGGTGGCGGTCGGCGCGGCGGATGCGCCGCACGCGCTCGAGGGCGGTCTTGTCGCCGAGATGCCATCCGAGCGCGTAGCAGGAATCGGTCGGATACGCAATGACGCCGCCCCCGCGCACGATGTCCGCGGCCTGACGGATGAGGCGTGCCTGGGGTGTGACGGGATGAAGCTCGAAGTACTGGGGCATTTTGGCCCTGGGCCGCTCATCGCTTTCGCACGCTTTCCCCTGGGAAACGCTATCATACGCGACCTTTTGAACCAGCCAGCCAGGAAACCCGTTACGCGCAAGCCCACTACCGGCGAGATTCGCGCTGCCCTCGAGCAGGCGCTCGCGCCGATGTCCGTCGAAGTGGTCGATGACAGTGCCAGCCACGCAGGTCATGCGGGTGCGCGGGAAGGCGGCCATTACCAGGTGACGCTGGTGGCCTCGGCCTTCGCCGGTCGTCCGCAACTGGAACGGCACCGGATGGTCTATTCGGCGGTGGCGCCGCTGATGGGCCGCGGAATCCACGCGCTCAGCATCGTCGCACACGCGCCCAACGAGTCTCACTGATTTTCGCCCGCAGTTGCGGGCCTACTGTCGCACCATCGTCTCAAACTCAACGAGAGCCCCATGAAGCATCCAAGGATCCTCTGCCTCACTGCCGCCCTGGTGGCGCTGGCCGCCTGCCAGCAGACCAAGTCCCCCTCCGGCACCGCGAGCGAGAGCACCCCTTCCTCCCCGGCGGTCGCCAGCGTCAACGGCGCGCCGATCAGCCGCGATTTCTACGAGTTCTACATCAAGGGGATCACCGGCAAGACCTCGAGCGACCTCTCGCCGGAGCAGCGCACCCAGGCGCTCGACAACCTGATCCGGGCGCAGCTCATCGCCGAAGAGGCGACGAAGGAGAACCTGGACAAGCAGCCGGATACGGCGCAGCTCATCAGAATGGAGCGCCTCAACATCCTGGAGCAGGCCCTGTCGCAGAAGTTTCTCGGGGGCAAAACGCCGACGGACGACGAGTTGAAGGCTGAATACGCCGCCGAGGTACAAAAGCTGCCGCAGACGGAGTACCACGCGCGGCACATCCTCGTCGCGACGCAGCCTTTCGCGCAGAAGATCGTCGACCGCCTGAAGAAAGGCGAGAAATTCGAAGATCTCGCGAAGGCGGAGTCGATGGACTCCTCGAAGACGAATGGCGGCGACCTCGGCTGGTTCACCCTGGATCACATGGTGAAGCCCTTTGCCGATGCAGTCAGCAACCTGAAGGTCGGGCAGTACACGACGGAGCCGGTACAGACGCAGTACGGCTGGCATGTGATCCAGCTGCTCGGCACGCGGCCGGTCAGCCCACCGCCGTTCGACCAGGTGAAGCAGCGCCTGGTGCAGGTCGTGGAGGCCAAGAGATTCCGTGCCTACACGGATGACCTCATGAAGCAGGCGAAGGTCGAGACCTTCCTCGATGCGCAGTCGGATACCGAGGGCGCCGGCAAGAGCGGACCTCCGGCCGCGCCCGCATCCGCGCCCTCGCCGGCCGGCGCCACGCCCGGCAACGGCGGCTGATATCGGCGTTCGATAAAACCCGGGGCTCCGCGCAAGGTGGGGCCCCGGGAGCCCGGCGCCCCTGCTCCTCATGCCTTCCGCGGGGGCTCTCTGACCAGCTCGATGAATTGAGCTTCGTCTAGAACTTTAATTCCTAAGTCATTGGCCTTATTGAGTTTCGATCCAGCCTCAGGGCCAGCCACGACGAGGTCCGTCTTCTTCGAGACGCTGCCGCTCACCGAAGCCCCGAGGCGCTCGGCGAGCGCCTTGGCCTCGTCGCGGGTCATCTGCTCCAGACGGCCGGTGAAGACGATGGTTTTACCGGTGATGGGGGACTGGGTCGCGGGGCGCTCTGCATCGAGGATGCGGACTTCACGGGCAAGATGATCGACCATGCCGGCGTTGTGAGACTCGGAGAAGTAGGAAGTCAGGCTCTCGATGACGCTATCACCGATCTGGTCCATGGCATCGAGCTCGTGGCGCGCATCGGTGTTGCCCTCGGCGAGGTGGCGACAGGCTTCGCGAAAGGCCTGGTAGGTGCCGTAGCCGCGAGCCAGGGAGCGGGCCGTGGTCTCGCCGACATGGCGGATGCCCAAGGAATAGATGAAGCGCTCGAGAGAGATGGTACGACGCGCTCTGATCGCTTCGAAGAGGTTGCGGACCGACGTCGCGCCGAAGCCCTCGTGCTCCTGGAGTTTGACGGTCTCGTTGCGCCCTTCCAGGGTAAAGATGTCCGCGGGCTCGGCGATCCAGCCTTGCTCATGGAAGAGGTTGATCTGCTTCTCGCCCAGGCCTTCGATGTCGAAGGCGCGGCGGGAGACGAAGTGGCGCAGGTGCTCGATGCGCTGGTGCGGGCAGGCCAGCTCGCCTGAGCAGCGTGAGATGGCGCCCTCCTTCCCGGTGGCGGTGACCTCGCGCACGACTGCGCTCGCCAACGGACAGGGACAGACTTTGGGGAACGCGAACGTCTCCGTGTCGGGAGGCCTGCGCTCCAGCACGACGCCCAGCACCTGAGGGATCACATCGCCCGCACGTTGGACGGTTACGGTATCGCCGATTCTGACATCCAGCTCGCGAATGTAATCTTCATTGTGGAGGGTGGCGTTGGAGACGACCACGCCGCCGACATTTACGGAGGCGAGTTTGGCGACGGGAGTGAGCGCACCGGTTCTGCCGACCTGCAGCTCGATCGCATTCACCGTGGTCGTGGCCTTCTGGGCGGGGAATTTATGCGCCAGAGCCCAGCGCGGATCGCGGCCGACGAAGCCCAGGCGGCGCTGCCAGTCGAGGCGGTTCACCTTGTAGACCACGCCGTCTATGTCGTAGTCGAGCCTGGCCCGCTCGAGCTCGATGTCATGATGGAAGGCCAGCAGCTCGTCGAGCGAGCGGCAGAGCTTGCTCAGGGGATTGGTGGGGAAGCCCCGTCGCTCCAGCCATTGCAGCATGGCCCATTGGGTTTCGGCGGGCATCTCGCTCAGCTCGCCCCAGGCGTAGGCGAGAAAGCGCAGCGGCCGCGAGGCGGTCACCTCGGGATCGAGCTGGCGAAGCGAGCCGGCAGCGGAGTTGCGCGGGTTGGCGAAGACGGTGCGGCCGGCGGCGGACTGCTCCTCATTGAGCTTGAGAAACGCGGAGCGCGTCATATAGACCTCGCCGCGAACCTCGCATACCTCGGGCAAAGGTGTTCGGCGACCGCGCATCTTCGCCGGGATGTCGCTGACGCGGTGGACGTTGGCGGTGACGTCCTCGCCTTCCGTGCCGTCACCGCGAGTCGCACCGCGGACCAACGCACCGCGCTCGTAGCGTAACGAGAGGGAGAGACCGTCTATCTTCGGCTCCGCGGTGAGCTCGATCGGCTCGGCGGGATCGAGCTTCAGGAACCGGCGCACCCGGTCGAGAAAGCCGGCGACGTCCTCGGGCGTGAACGCATTGGCGAGGGACAGCATGGGTACGGCATGGCGCACCTTGGGGAACTTGCCCGAGGGCGCGCCGCCGACACGTTGCGTGGGGGAATCCGCTGTGATCAGCTCCGGATGCTCGCGCTCCAGAGCGCGCAGCTCGCCGAGGAGCGCGTCGTAATCGGCGTCGGAAACTTCCGGCCGGTCGAGCTCGTAATACAGTCGGTTGTGATGCGCGATCTGCGCGCGCAGCTCCGCCGCGCGCGCCGCCGCATCGCTCTTCATTGCGCCGCTGCAGCCTTGAGGGTGGCGGCCTCGGCTCTGAGGCCGTCACGGAGGGCGGCCACGCGCAGGGGCGTCAGGGGTCCGCCGCGCTCATCCTGCAGCGCGCCCTCCAGCCGCTCGTTCAGATTGCGTGCCGTCGCGAGAAGGTCCTCGAATGCCTGTTGCGGCGCCTTGGGGCCCGGGAGCACGGCAAAGAGGCTGAGGCCGCCGTAGCGCTGCGAGTCCATGGTCTCCAAGTCGAAGGCGCCGGGCTTCGTCAGCGAGGCGGCACTCAGCACCGCCCGATTCGACTCATCCGGCTTGTGGAAGATCGAGAACCTGCCGAGGAGAAAACCTTCCGCCGCGAGTGCGAGGCGCAACGCCCGGCCCGGAAAGCGCTCCGGCTGCGGCGCGACGATGCGCAGCGCCAGGATGCGGCGCGACTCATCGGGCGGCCAGTCGACGATGGGCTCGGGAGGCCCGCCGGCGCCACCGTAGGGATCGGGCACGATCCTGACCGCGCCCACTCCCTCGGCGCCGAAGATCTCGCGCTCCGGGTTGTTCGTTGCCACAGACGCCGCTGATGTCGCAGGCGCCGCCGGCGCCTCGGGCCGCGCCGGTGCCTCGGGCGACTGTTGCGCCTCGATCGGTTGCAACGCCTCGAGCGCTTCAGTCGCCGCGGGCTCAGTCGCCTCGATCGGCTCCAGCGAGTCGCTCGCCTCGCCCGGCTCACGCTCCTCGGCAGTGACGGCCGCTTCCGGATCGATCAGCGTCGGCTCGGGGGGCTGTTGGTCCCATGCTGCCTTCATCGCGAGGCGCTCGCTCTCGTCGGGGATGATGAGCGTCGGCAGCTCCTCGAGCGGTCGTATCCCGGACGGCTCGTGCGCATGCAGGCCGCTCGGGCCGGGAGACTGGTGTGCGTGAGTATCGGTAAGGGATACGTCGGACGACACGACGTCCGCGAGGCCCGCCTCCCCTATCCACGGCTCTCCGCCACCCCTTGGCTCCGTGCTCGCGGTCCGCTGAGCGTCCGCGTGCGTCAGGTTCGCATCGCGCAGACGCGGCGCGAAGGCCTGGCGGGGCCTGCGGCGCTCCCACCAGGAGAGCGCGGCGATGAACACCACTCCGAGGATGAGCAGCGTCCAGCGTAGTTCCGACATGGGCAACACCTTAGGAGCCTGCCAAGCTCAGACGGCCGCGAGCCGGACCGCCTCGTCGACGTCGACCGCCACGAGTCGCGAGACGCCGGGCTCGTGCATGGTCACGCCGAGAAGCTGGGACGAAAGCTCCATGGTCGTCTTGTTGTGAGTGATGAAAATGAACTGCACGCGCTCGGACATCTCGCGCACGATATCGCAGAACCGGCCGACGTTGTGCTCGTCGAGCGGCGCGTCCACCTCATCGAGCAGGCAGAAGGGCGCGGGATTCAGGTCGAAGATCGAGAACACGAGCGCCACTGCGGTGAGTGCCTTCTCGCCGCCGGAAAGCAGGTGGATGCTGCTGTTCTTCTTTCCGGGCGGACGCGCCATCACCGCGATGCCCGCGTTCAGCGGATCCTCGCCCACGAGCTCGAGATAAGCGTGTCCGCCGCCGAAGAGCCGCGGAAAGCGCTCCTTGAGGCCGGAGTTGATGCGCTCGAAGGTCTCCTCGAAGCGCGTGCGCGTCTCCCTGTCGATGCGCCGCATGGCCTCCTCCAGGGTATCGAGCGCGGAGGTGAGATCGGTGAACTGCCGATCCAGGTACTCCTTGCGCTCCGTCTGCTCCTTGAGCTCATCGATGGCGGCGAGGTTGACCTGGCCGAGCTTCTCGATGCCGGCCCGTGCCTCGGCGAGCTTCTCCTCCCATGCCGGGATGGATGCATCGGCCGCGAGGCTCTGCTGCACCTCGGCGAGATCGAAGCGAGTCTCGGCGAATTGCTCGGCGAGCCCTTCGCGCCTGACCCGGTTCTCCTGCGCGGCCATGCGGGCAGCCTCCATGGCCTCCCGCGCCTCGGCGACGCGGCGCTCCGCGAGCACGCGCTGCTCATCGAGCACCCGCAACGCCGCGTCGGCCTCCTCCAACGCGCGGCGGGCTTCTCCCAGCTCTGCCTCGACTTCGAGGCGGCGGGCGAGCGATTCGTTGAGGCGCGCTTCGAGCTCGAGGATGGGGGCGTCGCCGCCGGCCAGCTCCGCTTCCAATGTATCGCGGTGCTGCTCGAGCTGCGCGCGCTGCTCGACCATGCGTCCCAGGCTCACTTTCACCGACGCTTCCGTGGAGCGGCGCGACTCGATGCGGATGAGCAGGTCGCGGGCGGCAACCTGTGCCGCCTGGGCCCGCGCGCGCGCGCTCGCCAGCGCCTCCCGGCGCATCTCCCGCTCGCTCTCCAGCTCCTCGCGCCGCAGATTGAGGTCGGAGCCGACTGCAAGCCCCTGCTCGAGTGTCTCACCGGCGCGGCCGAGACCCTCTTCGGTGGCGGCGATCTCGCGCGCATGCTCGGCGGTCTCCGCCTCGATGCGCTGGCGGCGCAGCGCCGTCTCCTTCGCGCGGGCGCGCGCGGCCTCGAGCTGACCCGTGATGTCGGCGTGGCGGCGATGCGCGGCTTGAATGCCGGATTGCGCTTCATCCCGCTCGGCCTCCGCCCGGGCGAGACTCTCGCGCACCGCGGCGAGCCGGTCTTCGGCCTCGCGCACGTGCGCCTCCGCCTCATCGACAGCCGCACGCAGGCCCTTCAGGCGATGCTCACGCTCGATCACGCCCAGATGGTGATCGACCCCGCGGCTGACACGCAGCCAGCCGCGGCCCAGCCACTCGCCGCCGCGTGTGATCACGGATTGCCCGGCCGCCAGTGTCCCGCGGCGCTGCAGCGCCTCCGCCAGGGATTCCGCCGTGAGAACGCCTGCGAGCTGCGCGAGAACGGCCGCGGGCCCGGAGACTTTGCCGGCCAATGCGCCCAGCCCGGCCTGCGCACCGGAATCGATGCCGCCTGCGTCCTCGACGAGCACGACGCGCCCGCGAGCCAACCGCTCGAGCGGTGCCGCGAGATCGTCGAGGCGCTCGATGCAGACCGCCTCCAGGTAGTCACCGAGCGCGGTCTCGACCGCCAGCTCCCAACCGGGCTCCACCTCCAACGTCTGGGCGATGCGCGTGTGGCCCGAAAGCCCGACCTCGCCCAGCCACTCCGTCGCCTGGCCGGCGCTCGCCGACAGCGCAGCCTTCTGCACCGCCTCGAGCGAAGTGCACTCCGCGCGCGTGCGCTCGCGTTCCCCGCGCGCCGCCTCCAGAGCTTCCTCCGCGGCCAGCTGGCCGGAGCGCGCGCTCTGCGCACGCTCGAGCGCCACCCGCAGCGCATTCGCCAGCGACTCGCTCTCGCTTCGCGCCTGCGAATCCTGCTCCGTCAGCTCCGCGAGCAGCTCGCTCGATTCCTGAGCCTCGAGCGCCTCGCGTTCGATGGTGAGCCGCTCCACCTGGCCCTGCAGCCGCCGCAGTTGGTTCTCGAGCTGCTCGATGCGGGCACGCTCCACCTGGGTGGTGCGGTCCGCGGCGCCGAGCGCCTGGTTCAACTGCTCCCAACGCTCCTGCCAGGCGGCGAGCTCGCGTTCAGCCGCCTCCAACGCCTGCGCCGCGGCGCTCTCGGCACCCTGCGCATGCTCCAGCTCGGGCGTCGAGCGCGCGATCTCCTCCGCAAGCTCGGCGAGCTGGCGCTCGTCGCGCTCGATGTGCGCGCCGAGCTCAGACAGCGTCGCGCGCGTCTTGGCGAGGTCGGTGCGCTGGCGCTCCCGCAGCTCACGGGTATGTTGGATCGTCTGCTCGAGGCGCGAGATGTCCGCGCCGACCTCGTAATAGCGGCCCTGAATGGCCGAGACACGCTCGCTCGCAGCGGCATGATGCGTGCGCTGGCTCTCGATCGAGGCTTCGGCGGCGCGCTGATCCGCGAGCGCCGCCTGCATCTCTATCTCGCGCGCGCGGGTCGCGCTGTCATGTACCTGGGCGCCGCTGTCGAGCTCCTTCAGGCGCAGCGCGAGCAGCTCCGCCGTGAGGCGCCGCTCCTCCTCCTTCAGCGCCTGATAGCGGCGCGCCGTGGCGGCCTGGCGCTGCAGGTGCCGGATCTGCTTCTCCACCTCATCGCGCACGTCCTGCAGGCGCTCGAGGTTCTCGCGGGTCTCGGCGATGCGGCTCTCGGTCTCCTTGCGCCGCTCCTTGTAGCGGGAGATGCCGGCGGCCTCTTCGACGAAGGCGCGCATGTCCTCGGCCTTGGCCTCGATGACGCGCGAAATCGTGCCCTGCTCGATGATGGCGTAGCTGCGCGAGCCGAGGCCCGTGCCGAGGAAGAGCTGGGTGATGTCCTTGCGCCGGCAGCGCGCGCCGTTGATGTAATAGCCGGAGGAGCCGTCGCGCGATACCTGACGCTTCAGCGAGATCTCGTTGTAGCTCGCGTAGGCGCCGCCGATCTTGCCGTCGGAGTTGTCGAAGACGAGCTCGACGGAAGCGCTGCCCACCGGCTTTCGCGCCGAGGAGCCGTTGAAGATGACATCCGCCATGTTGTCGCCGCGCAGATGCTTGGCCGACAGCTCACCCATCACCCAACGCACCGCGTCGATGACGTTGGATTTGCCGCAGCCGTTCGGGCCGACGACACCGGTGAGATTGCTGGGAAAGCTGACTTGCGTGGGATCGACGAAGGATTTGAAGCCGGCG
>Ga0134125_10004453_pt1 | contig 16015 bp, 16 predicted proteins | sample KB31751_FD_96464 | JGI IMG/M metagenome (GOLD analysis project Ga0134125, IMG submission 96464) | Terrestrial soil microbial communities with excess Nitrogen fertilizer from Kellogg Biological Station, Michigan, USA - KB3-175-1 | ecosystem: Environmental > Terrestrial > Soil > Unclassified ... | reverse complement strand
GTGTTACGGCCGGCGAGGACTGTTTGAGCGCAGCGAGGACACCATCGCCTGCACGGCCGACGCCACAGCCGCCCCGTTACCGCTGAGCCGCCTCTGCGTTCTTGCGCCCGCTTCGACCGCCTTCGACCTCGATGTCGCGCGCATAGAATCAGGCGACTCAGGAGGCCGTGCAGGCGATGGTGTCCTCGCTGCGCGAGTTCCGCAGCCGGCCAGCACGGCGCCGGAATCGAGCACTGGTGTTACGGCCGGCGAGGACTGTTTGAGCGCAGCGAGGACACCATCGCCTGCACGGCCGACGCCACAGCCGCCCCGTTACCGCTGAGCCGCCCTGCGTTCTTGCGCCCGCTTCGACCACCGTCGATGTCGCGCGCATAGAATCAGGCGACTCAGGAGGCCGTGCAGGCGATGGTGTCCTCGCTGCGCGAGTTCCGCAGCCGGCCAGCACGGCGCCTGAATCGAGCACTTGTGTTACGGCCGGCGAGGACTGTTTGAGCGCAGCGAGGACACCATCGCCTGCGCGGCCGACGCCACAGCCGCCCCGTTACCGCTGAGCCGCCTCTGCGTTCTTCCTGAGCGCCGCGATCGTCGCTTTGTAGTCGGTCGTTTCGAACACCGCGCTGCCGGCGACCAGCACATTCGCGCCCGCTTCGACGACGGTCGCGATGTTGTCGACTTTGATGCCGCCGTCGACCTCGATGTCGACGTCGAGGTTGCGTTGGAGGATGTGCTCGCGAAGCTCGGCGATCTTGGGCAGCACGTTGGGGATGAACGCCTGGCCGCCGAAGCCGGGGTTGACGGACATGACGAGGACCTGGGAGACGTCCTCGAGGACGTGGCGGACGTGCTGCCACGGCGTGTGCGGATTGAGCGTGACCGAGGCGCGCTTGCCGGCGTGCTTGATCTGCTGGAGCACGCGATGCAGGTGCGGGCACGCCTCTTCGTGCACGCCGATGAGGTCGGCGCCGGCCTTGGCGAACGCGTCGATGTAGTCGCCGGGGCGCTCGATCATGAGGTGCACGTCGAGCGGCAGCGTCGTGGCCTTGCGGATGGCGGCGACCACCATGGGCCCGATCGTGAGGTTGGGGACGAAGTGCCCGTCCATGACGTCGACGTGCACGTAGTCGGCGCCGGCGGCGGTGACGGCGCGGACCTCGTCGGCGAGGCGGCCGAAGTCGGCGCTCAGGATCGACGGCGCGATCTTGATGGGACGCATTCGGCGTTACTTTACAACGCGCTCGAGACGAACGGCGAAGAAGCCGTCGGCGTCGTCGCGATGCGGCCAGGTGCGCAGGGGCTCTCCGGATTTCATGAAATCACGATGTGCAGCCAGGAAGCGCTCGAGCTGCGCCGGGCCTTCGGCGTCGGTGTACGTGCACACCGAGTAGACGAGCACGCCGCCCGGGCGCACGCGCGGCGCCAGGGCGTCGAGGAGGCGCGCCTGCAACGCGGCGAGCGCCACGGCGTCGTCGGACGTGCGGCGCCATTTGGCCTCGGGGTGGCGGCGCAAGACGCCGAGGCCGCTGCAGGGCGCGTCGAGGAGCACGCGATCGTAGGCGGCGGCGAGCGGCGCGCGCGGGTCGGTGAGGTCGCAGGTGATCGGCGTCGTCGAGCGCACGCCGAGACGGTGCGCCAGGTCGGCGGCGAGCTCGAGCTTGCGCGCGGAGACGTCGGCCGAGTCGATGGACGCGGCGTCGCCGGCGAGCGCGGCCAGGTGCGCCGACTTGCCGCCGACGCCGGCGCAGGCGTCGAGCAGACGCTCGCCGGCGCGCGGATCGACCAGCCGTGCCACCTGCTGCGCGGCGACGTCCTGCGCGGTGCACAGGCCGCGGGCGAAGGCGTCGAGCTGCGCGACGTCGCCGGCGCCGTCGACGCGAAAGGCCTCGGGCACCACCGCTGACGGCGTGATCGTCGCCTGCGGGCGCTCGGCCGCGACGGCGCGCAGGGCCTCGTCGCGCGTGGCGCGCAGCGTATTGGCGCGCAGCCACAACGGTGCCGGCGCGTTCAGGGACTGCAGGAACTGCTCGGCCTCGTCGGCGCCGAAGCGGCGCACGGCGTCGTCGACGAGCCAGTCGGGCGCCGAGGTGCGCACCCCGAGCGACGACGACGGGGGCTCGCCCGCCCGCGCCAGCGCGCGCAAGAGCCCGTTGGCGAAGTTGGCGAGCTTCTGCGAGCGCGACTTCTTGATGGTCTCGACCGCGTCGTCGACCGCGGCGTGGGCCGGCACGCGCAGGAACAGGATCTGATAGGCGCCCACGCGCAGCGCGTCGAGCACGCGCGCGTCGAGCTTGTCGATGCCGCGCGGCGCGTGCGCGGCGAGCGCGTGGTCGAGCCGCCGTCGCTGCTTCAGGACGCCGTAGGTCAGCTCGGTGGCGAGCGCGCGATCGGCCGGCGCCATGGCCTTCGCGCGCCCGAGCTCGCCGGCCAGCGCCAGCGTGGCGTAGGCGCCCTCGTCGACGCGGCGGAGGACGCGGCGCGCCAGATCTCGCGCGTTCACGCGATCCTCATTCGCCGAGCTTGGTACCGACGGGCATCGGCCGGCCCGCCAGCAGCGCCGCCGACGCCATGCGCCTCTTGCCCGGCAGCTGCAGCTCGGCGAAAGCGATGGCGTCGTCGCCGCAGCCAACCAGCAGCCCATCGCGGTCGGCGCCGATGACCACTCCCGGCGCGCCGCGGCCGCTCACCACCTTGGCGCGAAAGAGCTTGAGCGGCTCGCCGCCGAGCGAGGTGTACGCCGTCGGCCACGGATCGCAGCCGCGCACGAGGTCGCGCACCACACGCGCGCCGGCGGCGAAGTCGACGCGCCCGGTCTCCTTGGTCAGCATCGGCGCCATCGTCGCCGCTGCGTCGTCCTGCTTTTCGCGCACGAGCGTGCCCGCCGTCAGCTTGGCGAGCCCCTCGACGAGCAACTCGGCCCCGAGCGGCGCCAGGCGCGTGTGCAGCTGCCCCGCCGTCACCCACTCGTCGATGGCGAGCGTACGCTTGGCGAGCATGTCGCCGGTGTCCATGCCCGCGTCCATCTGCATCAGCGTCACGCCGGTCTCACGCTCGCCACGGATGATGGCCCATTGGATCGGCGCCGCGCCGCGATACTTCGGCAGGAGCGACGCGTGCACATTGAGGCAGCCGTGCTTGGGCGCGGCCAACACCTCGGGCGGCAGGATCTTGCCGTACGCGACCACGACGCAGACGTCGGGCGCGAGCGCGCGCAGCTCGTCGAGAAACGGCGGCTTGCGCACCGAGGTCGGCTGCATCACCGGCACGCCGGCGGCGAGCGCGCGCACCTTGACCGCAGGCGGTTGCAGGCCGAGGCCGCGCCCCGCCGGCTTGTCCGGCTGGGTGACGACGGCGACGACGTTCTCGGTCGCGAGCAGCGCATCGAGGCACGGCACCGCGAACTCGGGCGATCCCATGAACACGACGCGCAAGCCGGGCATGGCGACGGACTCTACCCGAGATCGGGCAAGCGCGCGCGGTAGGAAGCGCGCACGGCGTCGTCGGCGAGCACGCGGTGCGCTTCGTCGAGCACCTCGCCGATCTCGAGGAGCGCATCGGAGAGCTCCTGGCGCAGCGGATCGGCGAACCGCTCCGGGGCGAAGTCGCGCTTGAGCCGCTCGAAGGCGCGCGCCACTTCGTGCGCCGAGGCGTCGCGCGACAGGCCGAGCACCACGAAGTAGTCGCCGTCCTGCACCTGCGTGCGCTTGGCCAGCACGCGCTCTTTGTCGATGGCGCGATCGGCCTCGCGATCGCGCGGGCGCTCGTGCGGGCGCGGCCGCCCGCGGCGGTCGATCGCGTCTCGTGGGGCGTCGCCGTACGGCGCGGTCACCAGCGTCGGCACCGCGCGCACGCCGACGCCGACGCCGGGCTGGGTCTCGACGACGCCGATGCGCGCCGCGCCGATGGCCACGAGCGCCCAGGCGAGCGCGTACAACGCCGGCTCGGCGAGCGGCGCGCCGACGGCCCCGAGCGCGAGCTCGGCCAGCGAGCGCTCGCCGTCGACGAGCTCGGCGCGCGCGCGCTCGGCGGCGGAAAAGCCGCCCTCGTCGAGCGCGCGGGTGAGGAGCGTCGTCGGCGACAGCACCGTCTCGGGCGGGCCAACGAGCTCGACGAGCCGCTCGAGCGAGTACTTGCGTCGCACGCCCTCGACGAAGAGCGCCCACGGATGCGCGCCCAGGCGCACGCGATCCTCGGTCGGCGGCTCCACGTGCGCCAGCCGATAGCGGCCGCGCTCCCAGCCGAAGCAGGAGAAGAGGATCTCTTCGAGGTGGCGGCGCAGCGTGGCGAACAGCTCGCTCGACTTGATGAGCCCGAGCTCCACCAGCTTCTGCGCCACCGAGCGGCCGCCGAGCGCCAGGTCGCGCGTGCGCGCTTGCTGCTCGCGCGTAATGACGCCTTCGCGCAAGAGGAGGTCGGGCAGCCGATCGTGCGCGAACGTCGAGCGCGCCGACACCGGCAGGCCGGCGTCGAAGAAGATGGTCTTGTCGCCGTCGCCGCGCGCGAGCGTCACCGAGCCGGAGAAGCCGGCCGCGTGCAGCGTCGCCAGGAGCGTGGCCACGTCGGTGGTGGCGAGATCGCCCTCGCCCTCGGGCAGCGTCGCCGGGGCGCGCACCTCGACCGCGGACGACGCGAGCGTGCGCGGCGCCGGCGTCGGCGGCGCCGGCTCGGCGCCGCTGCCGTTGCTGTGCCCGTTGCGCGCCGGCAGGCGCAGATCGAAGGCGGCGTCGAGCGTGTCGGCGCCGATGCCGGGGATGGTGTCGATGCCGAGCGCGTCGAGATCGATGTCGCCGAGCGCGTCCTCGTATTCGTCACGCGCGGCGCTCAGCGTCGACGGTGAGTCGGGGAAGAGCCGCCGCTCCGCCGCCGACAGCTCGTTCTCGAGGCGCCGCGCGAAGGTCGAGCGCTCGTCGAACGCCGGACGCGCGCGCTCCACCGGCTCGGCGCGCTTGAGCTTCTCCGGGATGCGCGCCGGCGGCTCGACGAAGTCGGCCGACACCACGAGCTGCTGCAACCCGACGCCGGCGAGCGCGTCGTCCGCGCGCAGGAGCGGCTCGGCCAGCACGCTCGGCGGCGGCGCGGCCATCGGCGACGCGGCGGCCACCGGCGACGACGCGGCCATCGGCGACGACGCGGCCATCGCCGGCGCCTCGCCCGCGGGCGCCGACGGCGTCTCCACGATCGGCCCTTCGGCCACGGCGCCCTCGACGGGCGGCTTCACCGCCGCCATCTCCTCGGTCTTCGGCGCCGCCTCGTAGGTCGGTGCCTCCGCGGCCGCCGCCTCCGGGGTCGCCACGCGCACCTCGGGCGGCATGTGCTGCGGCGCCGGCGTCGGCTCGTCGGCCTCCATCTCCAGCATCGCCTCGACCTTGTTCACCGACGCCTCGACGTGCGGCTTCGACGTCGGCACCTCGATCACGCCCTTCATGACCTCGGTCGGGATGCGCCGGAGCGCGATGCGCGCCAGCTGCTGCGGCGGCGCCTCCTCGTCGGCGCCGTAGTCGGCCTCGAGCTCGACGATCTCCTCCTGCACGAGCGCCGCCGCGTCGATGCTCCCGTCGCTGTTCGGGCGCACGTCGAACTCGGCCATCGCCTCGGCCACGTCCTCCGCCACCTCGGCCTCGACGGCGCGCTTCTCGATGGCGTCGGCGAGCGCCTCGGCTTCGATGGGCCGCAGGAACAGCCGCGTCGCCCCCACGCGCATCGCCGCATCCTCGTCGGGCAGCTCGCCGTCGCGATCGCCGATCAGAAAGATCGACAGCTGCGGCAGCTCCGCGCGCGTCGCCTGCAGGAGCGCGAGCGGCTCGACGCCGAAGATGCCGAGCGCGATCACCAGCACGATCGGCTTCTCCGCGCGCACCAGCTCGAGCGCGCCCTCGCCGCCCTCGGCGACCAGCACGCGCAGGCCGGTCTCGACGAGCGCGCGACGGCAGAGCTCGGCCTCGTACGGATTCGCTGCGATGACGACCGACGGCGGCTGCACGGACCACGATTTTACTGCATCTGGCCCGCCAAAACAGGGGTTTACAGCATGGACACCGGATCGACGTCGATGCTCAGCCGCACCCCGCGCGGAGCGCCCGTCTCCGTCGCTGCGCGAGCCAGCGCGCGCAGCGCCCGCGGTTGTGACGACTGTACGAACAGCTGCCAGCGGGTCCGCCCCTTGAGCCGGGAGAGCGGCGCCTCGGTCGGCCCCAGCACCGACGCCGCCGCCTCGGCCGGCGCCTTCTCCGCGAGCCGCCGGGCCGCCTCGGCCGCGCGCATCGCCGTCTCGCGCACCATCAGCGGATCGGCGCCGTCGACGCGCACGCACGCCAGCCGCGTGTGCGGCGGATAGCGCGGCTCGACGCGCGCGCGCAGCTCCGCCTCGGCGAAGCGCACGTAGTCGTGATCCCGCGCGCAGGCGATGGCGTCGGCGCGCGGCTGATAGGTCTGCAGGAGCACGCGCCCCGCCTTGTCGCCGCGTCCGGCGCGCCCCGCCACCTGCTCGAGCAGCTGGAAGGTGCGCTCGCTGGCGCGAAAGTCGGGCAGGCTCAGCCCCTGATCGGCGAGCACCACGCCGACGAAGGTGACGCCGGGGAAGTCGTGCCCCTTGGTCACCATCTGCGTCCCGACGAGCACATCGATCTCGCGCGCGCGAAACGCATCGAGCGTGCGCACCAGGCCGTCGCCCGCGGCGGTGTCGCGATCGAGCCGCGCGATGCGCGCCCCGGGCAGGGACAGCGCGATGAGCTGCTCGAGCTGCTCGGTGCCGTAGCCCATCTTCTCGATCGCCGGTTTGCCGCAGGCGGTGCACTTCTTCGCCGGCAGCGTCGAAAAGCCGCAGTAATGGCAGAGCAGCTTGTCGTCGCCGCGGTGATAGGTCAGCGCCACCGAGCAGTGGCGGCAGCGCACCGCCTCGCCGCACGCCTTGCACAGCGAGAACGTCGAGAAGCCGCGCCGGTTCAAAAAGAGGATCGCCTGCTCGCCGGCGTCGAGCGTCTCGCGCAGCCCGCCGAGCAGCACGTCGGTGATGACGCCCTTGTGCACCTTCAGATCGACGATCTCGACGCGCGGCAGCGGCCGCGGCGTGGCCCGCTCGGGCATTTCGAGGAGGCCGAGCCGCCCCTCCTTCGCCGCCACGTATGTCTCCAACGACGGCGTCGCCGAGCCGAGCAGCGCCACCGCGCCGGCGTGGCGCGCGCGCACCAGCGCCACATCGCGCCCGTGATAGCGCACGCCCTCTTCCTGCTTGAACGACCCGTCGTGCTCCTCGTCGACCACGACGATGCCGAGGTTGGCGAGCGGCGCGAACACCGCCGAGCGCGCGCCGAGCGCGATGTCCACCTGCCCGCGCGCGATGCGCCGCCACGCATCCGCGCGTGCGGCATCCGAGAGCCCGCTGTGCAGGACCGCGACGCGATCGCCGAAGCGGCCGCGAAAGCGCGCCGCCAGCTGCGGCGTCAGCGAGATCTCGGGCACCAGCACGAGCGCGCGCCGTCCGAGCGCCAGCGCCGCCGCGATCGCGCGCAGGTAGACCTCGGTCTTGCCCGAGCCGGTCACGCCGTGCACGAGGAAGGGCGCGTAGGCGCGCGCCTGCAGCTTCGGCTCGATCGTCGCCAACGCCGCCGACTGCGCCGGCGTCAGCGGCGGCGGCTCGGCATGCTCGGTACGCGCGTCGGCGAACGGATCGACCGTCAGCTCGTGCGTCTCCGCCGTCACCAGCCCCGCCTCGACGAGCGCGCGCACGTGCTCGCCCGCGCGCGCATCCGCCTGGCGCAGCGCCGACAGCGCGATCGTCCCCGCCGCCGCGATGCGCTCGTAGATCTCGCCGCGCTTCTTGGCGCGCCCGAACGCCGCGGCGCGCGCCTCGCCGTCGAGCGGCGGCGCCGCCACGCGCACGATCGTGTCGGTGCGCGCCGCGCGCGTCGACACCGCCTCGTCGACGGTGACGAGCCCGCGCTCGAGCAGGGCCCGCAGCGCCTTGCCCGCCGGCTCGCCCTTGGCCTCCCCCGCCGCGATCGCCGCCAGCAGCGCGCGCGCCTCGCCGTCGAGCCCCTGCAGCGCCACCGGCTCGAGCGCCGCCGACAGCCCCGTCGCCGCCCGCGATCCCTCGTCGGTGAGCGCGAGCGTCCGCCGCATGCGCGCCGCGCCCCCCGCCGGCAGCATGAGCCGCATGACCTCGCCGACCGGCGCGCAGTAATACTCCGCCACCCACGCCGCCAGCGTCACCAGGTCGCCCCCGATCGGCGGCGCGTCGACGACGCTCACCAGCGGCTTGGGATCCGCCATCGCGTCCGGCGGATCGACCGCCAGCACCACGCCCTCGAGCGTGCGTCCGCCGAACGGCGCCCACACCCGCGCGCCGACGACGACGGTGAGCGCCGCCGGCACGCGATAGTCGAACGTCCGCTCGAGCGGCGCGAACACCGCGACGCGCGCGATCATCGTCGACGCTCCTGCACTACCGCGTTTCGTCGACGAGCCGACGCATCAGCGCCAAGAGGCCCGGCCGCAGATCGTCGCGCTTGAGCGCCCACGCCAGGTTGGCGCCGAGATAGCCGAGCTTGTCGCCGGCGTCGTGGCGCGTCCCGTCGACGGTGAGCCCGTAACAACCCGGGCCCTTCTGCGCCAGCTCCTTGAGCGCGTCGGTGAGCTGGATCTCGCCGCCCTTGCCCGGCTTGGTGTGCGCCAGGATCTCCCAGATCGCCGCCGGCAGCACGTAGCGCCCCACGATCGCCAGCCGCGACGGCGCCGTCCCCGGCGCCGGCTTCTCGACCATCTCGCTGATGTGCAGCGTGCGCGGCGCGCCCGCCACCGCCTGTCCCGCGGCGATGCCGTACAGCGACTCCTGCCCGGACGGCACCTCCATGAGCGCGATCACGCCCTTGTCGCCGCCGAGACGCTGGAACTCGTCGATGAGCTGGCCGATCGCCGGCCGCCGCCCCTCGCAGTCATACAGATCGTCGCCGAGCAGCACCGCCACCGGCTCGTCGCCCACGGCCTGCCGCGCCACGAGCACGGCGTGCCCGAGCCCGAGCGGCTCCTTCTGCCGCACCGTCACGAGGCGCACCATCTTCGAGATGCGCTCCGACAGCTCGTAGAGCTCCTTCTTGCCGCGCTCGCGCAGCGTGTGCTCGAGCTCGTAGCTGTGATCGAAGTGATCCTCGATCGTCCCCTTGCCGCGCCCGGTGACGAGCACGATCTCCTCGATGCCGGCGGCCAGCGCCTCCTCGACGATCAGCTGCAGCGTCGGGACGTCGACGATGGGCAGCATCTCCTTCGGGATCGCCTTGGTCGCGGGAAGGAAGCGGGTGCCGAGGCCGGCGGCTGGGATGACGGCCTTGCGCACACGGGTCATGCCCGATAGGTAACCGTCCTCCGCACCGCGCGCAAGGCCGCTTGCGCGCGCGCCTGCAGCTCCGTCGGGACGGCCGCGCCCGCCGGCAGCGACGCGAGCGCCGCCGCCAGCTCGTCGTCGGCGCGCACCGCGATGCCGAGCCGCCGCGCCACGTCGGCGATCCGCTGCGCGCGCAAACGATCATCGCCGGCCGCCGCCGCCACGCGAACGCTGCCGTCGACGAGCCGCAACGCCACCGCCACGCCCTCGGCGGTGACCACCACGCCCGCGCGCGCCACGTCGTCGACGAGCGGATCGCGCGCCAGCGCCCGCTGCCGCCGTCGCTGCTCGGCGCGCAGCCGGGGATCGCCTTCGTCCTCGCGCCGCTCGCGCTCGGCCTCGGCGCGCGACATCGACAGCGCCTCCGCCAGCTGCGCGCGGCGCCAGGCCAGCTCGCCGAGCCCGGCGAGCGCCACGATCACGATCGCGCGCGCCCCGAGCGAGCCGAGCGCCGCCGCCGTCACGCTCGCCGCCGCCGCGGTCCCGTCGCTGCGCGCGAGCGCCGCGAACAGCGCGCGCCCACCGGCGACGAACAGCAGCACCAGCGCCGCCGCTGCCGCGAACGACGTCGCCGCCCACGGCTCGGGCTCGTCGCGCCGCCGCCCGAGCGCGCCCCACGCGAAGTTGAACCGCGTCTGCGCCAACCCGACGACGAGCGCGGCGCCGAACGCCGCCGCCGCCACCGGCCCGACGAGCCCGAGGAGCGTCGCCGCGAGCTCGCGCGCCGCGTCGCCCGCGGCCGTCGCCGCACCGCCCGCCGACGCGCCGCCCGTCGCCGCGCCACCCGCGGCCGCACCCCACGCCTGCCGCGCCAACGCGATCAGCCGCGCCGCCGCCGGCCGCGCCGTCGCCGCGATGGCGATCGCCCCGCCTCCGAGCGCCGCCGCCGCCGTCAGCATCGGCGCGTGCGCCACCTCGCCGCGCGCCCGCGCCTCGCGCAGCCGCCGCGGCGTCGCCGGCACGCGCCCGTTCACAGCCCCAGCCCCACCTTGAAGGTGAACGAGTCGGTCGCGAAGTCCTTGCGCACGATCGTCTGGGTCTCGTTGAGCGCCGTCACGTCGACGCCGCCATACACCGGATGCGCCCAGCCGATCGCCGCCGACAGATAGAACCGGCTCGCCACGTACACCTCGACGCCGGTTTCGATCCCGCCCTCATAGATCCAGCTCACCGCCGACTGCCCCATGAAGGACCCGCCGATGATCCCGGCGACGAACCGTCCCTCGAGGAACGGTGTCACGCGCATCGGCCACTGCAGCCCGAGCGTCGCCCCGGTGACGAAGTACCACAGCCCGTAGTTGCCGCCGCCATAGCCGACCTCGCCGGTGAGCCCGAGGCGCACGAGCTTCGAGACCGGATAGAAGTCGAGCTCCGCCGCGTCGAACGGCAGGTCGCCGCCGTCGGGCGACGCCGCCCACATGCGCCGATAGCTGAGCTTGACGCGCGGCACGTCGTGGCGCGTCTCCCACCACTGCGCGTGCACCTCGCCGCGCGCCAGCTTGGGGTCGTCCTCGTCGGGAAACACCCAGCCGCCGTCGGCGTGCGCCACCGCTGTGAGCAGCAGCACGACCACGACGAAGGCTCCGCGCATCGTCCAACATCGTGACGGTTCACGGCGCGACCTGCAAGTGGGCAGCCGCGGTCATCGTCGGGCCCAGCCCGCGCGCGCCGGCATACACCGCCGCCGCCGCGACCAGCAGCACCGCGAGCGCCCGCAGCGGCGCGCCGTCGACCACCCGCGCCAGGGCCGGCTGCGCGCGCGCCACGAGCGCGATCGCCAGCTCGGCCACGAGCATCGCCGCCAGCGCCGGCGCCGCCAGCCCCACCGCCGCCGCGACGAGCCCGGCGCCGATTCCCACGACCTGGCCGATCGTCGCCGCATGACCGATCGGCCACGCCACGTAGCTCTTGCCCGCCGCCACGGCCACCAGGCGCGGCCCGTCGGCGACGGCGAACAGCGCCAGCGCGAACAAGAAGTACGCCTCGGCCAGCGGCCCGCGATGCTCGGTGCCGTCGCGCCGCGCCCGCCACGGATGCACGCCCGCGTCGACGAGCGCCCCGGCCGCCTCCGCCGCGGCGAACGGCAGCGCCGCCACCAGCCCGAGCACGAGGCCGAGCACGATCTCCGACGGCAGCGCCGTCCACGCCGCCGCCGGCTGCGCCATCACGAACGGCACCACCGCCGCGGTCAAGAGCGCGCCCACGATCGCCCGCGCGCCCCACGCCCGCCCGAACGGCGCCGCCACCAGCGCCAGCGGCCCCATGCGCGCCGCTGCCAGCACCGTCGCCGCCCCCGCCGTCACCGTCGCACGCTCACGATCGGCCGAGCGCCGGCACCGCCTCCAGCACCGCGCGCAAGAACGCCTCGAGACGCATCGCGATCCACGGCCCCGCCAGCGCCAGCGCCACGAGCGCGGCCACGATCCGCGGCACCGTCGACAGCGAGCGCTCGCGCACCTGCGTCACCGCCTGCAACACACCGGACGCCACGCCGACGCCGAACACCGCCACCAGCGGCGGCGCCGCCAGCACCAGCACCAACAGGAGCGCCTCGCGCAACGCATTCGCCGTCGCTGTCATGTGTACCCGAGCACCAGCCCGCGAAACAGCAGATGCCAGCCGTCGGCGAGCACGAACAACAACAGCTTGAACGGCAGCGACACCAGCTCCGGCGCCACCGAAGTCATCCCCACCGACGTCAGCACCGTCGCCACCAGGAGCTCGATGACCAGGAACGGCAGGAACAAGAGGAACCCGATGGCGAACGCGCTCTTCAGCTCCGCCGTCGCAAACGCCGGCGCCAGCACCACGAGGTCATTCTCGCCGACACCCGCGCGCTCCGCCGCCGGCCGCAGCTCCTTCTGCAGCTCGAGGAAGCTCTGCCGCTCGCGCGCCGGCGCGTGCGCCGCCAAGAACGCGCGCACCGGCTCCGCCGCCTTCCCCGCCGCCGTCGCCAACGACACGGCGTCGCCCTTCTGCAGCGACGGCTGCGCCGCCGCCCACACCTTCTCGGCCACCGGCGCCGTCACGAACAGCGCGAACAAGAGCGCCAGCGCCGCCGCCACCGACGCCGGTGGAATCGCCGATCCGCCGAACGCCCGCCGCACGATCGCCAGCACCACCGCGAACTTGAGAAACGCCGTCGCCACCACGATGGTGAACGGCACCGCCAGCAGCAGCACCGCCCACGCCCCGAAGTCGACCGCCCTCACGACACCGCCTGGAGCGGCGCCGCCGTCGCCGGCGCGTCGACCTCACCGAGCATCGTCATCGGCCCGTCGCCGACGCCGACCATGAAGCAGCGCCCGCCGACCTCGACCAGATAGATCGATCGCCGCGGCTCCAGCCCCAATCGCCCGACGACGCGCATCCCCGCCGTCTGCGCCCGCGCGCGCGCCTGCCGCTTGAGCAGCACCAGCGCCGCCGCGCACACCACCGTCAGCCCAATCAGCACTCCCACACGCCGATTGGACCCGCACTCCGTCGCCGCCGCAAAAATTGGGCACAAAAAAAGGGCCCCGTCTCGCGACGGAGCCCTCTTTGGTCCTCGTTCGAGGTCGGACTATTCGTCCTTCTTCTTCGCGGTCTTCTTGGCCGGCTTGTCCCCGGCCTCCGCCTTCTTCTTGGCGGGCGCCTTCTTCTTGGCCGGCGCCGCCTCCTGCTTCTCGGCCTTGGGCGCCTTCGCCTTGGCCGACTTCTTGGCGGGCTTCTCCTCGCCCTCAGGAGCCTCGTCCGCCTCGCCCGTCGGCTCGACGCGATCGACGAACTCCACGATCGACACCGGCGCCGCATCGCCATGGCGATACCCGAGCTTCATGATGCGCAAAAAGCCACCAGCCCGCCCGACCAGGCGCGGCCCGATGTCCTCGAACAGCTTCTGGAGCGTCGGCTTGTGCTTGACGATCTTCTGCGCCTGCCGCATCGCATGAACGATGCGCGCCTTGTCGGCCGCATCGGCCTTCTCGTTGCCGACGAGGCTGCCCACCGACGTGGCCCAGCTGATCGTCCGCTCTGCCACCTTGCGCAGCTCCTTCGCCTTGGGGTCCGTCGTCTTGATCCGCTCGTGCTCGATCAGCGACGTCACCAGGTTCGACAGCAGCGCGTGGCGCGGCCCCGACTGACGCGAAAACTTCCGACCCGATTTCTGATGGCGCATGTTCCGATTCCCGTCTGTGCGGTCTAGGCTTACGCCTTGCCGCGCATCGTCGGCGGCACCCAGCCGTCGAGCTTCATGCCGAGCGACAGACCCATCTCGGCGAGGATTTCCTTGATCTCCTTGAGCGACTTGCGCCCAAAGTTCTTCGTCTTCAGCATCTCGGCTTCGGTCTTCTGCACGAGCTCGCCGATGTAACGGATGTTGGCGTTCTGCAGGCAGTTGGCCGAGCGCACCGAGAGCTCGAGCTCGTCGACGGACTTGTCGAGGTTCTCGTTCATCTTGGCCGCCTCTTCCGAGACCGCCTCCTCGACCGGCTCTTCCGTCTCCTCGAAGTTGATGAAGATCGAGAGCTGGTCCTTCAGGATCTTCGCGGCAAACGCCACCGCGTCATCCGGCGTGACCGAGCCGTCCGTCCACACTTCGATCGTGAGCTTGTCGAAGTCCGTCTGCTGCCCGACGCGGGCGTGCGTGACGATGTAGTTCACCTTCTTGACCGGCGCGAACAGCGCGTCGATCGGAATCGTCCCGACCGACATCGTCGCCGTCTTGTTGCGCTCGGCCGGCACGTAGCCGCGGCCCATCTGGACCAGCAGCTCCATGTGGAGCTTGCCACCGCGCGCCAGCGTCGCGATGGGATGCTCGGGGTTGAGCACCTTCACGCCGTCGACGACCGAGATGTCGCCCGCCGTGACCTTGCCCTCGCCTTCCTTGTCGAGACGGATGACCTTCGGCTTCGTGTCATCCATCTTGAGGAGGACTTCTTTGAGGTTCAGGACGATGTCCGTGACGTCCTCGACGACGTCCGGCAGCGTCTGGAACTCGTGCAGCGCGCCGTCGATCTTCACCGCCGTGATCGCCGCGCCCTGCAGCGACGACAGGAGCACGCGACGCAGGCTGTTGCCGAGCGTCGTCCCGAATCCACGCTCGAGCGGCTCGCAGCTGAACTTGCCGTACGTCCCACCGAGAGTCTCCTTCTCGATGTCGAGCGTCTTCGGCTTGATGAGATCTCGCCAATTCTTCGCGAACACTGCCGGGTTCGAGGCGGTCGCCATGCGTTGTACTCCTGCTTGGGTGAAGGAACGGTTGCCCGGCACAGCCGGACCGTTTGGTTCCAACGTTGTTTGTTTACTTCGAGTAGAGCTCGACGATCAGCTGCTCGCGGATCGGCATCGTGAAGTCCTCACGCGCCGGCATCCCCTTGATGCGACCTTCGAACTTCTCCTTGTCGAGCTCGAGCCACTGCGGCACGCCACGACGGTCCACCGCGCCGAGCGACTCCTCGATGCGCTTGACCTTGCGCGACTTCTCGCGCACCGCGACGACGTCGCCCGCGCGGACGAGGTACGACGGGATGTTCACCTTCTTGCCGTTGACAAGGAAGTGCCCGTGACGGACGAGCTGGCGCCCCTCGGCGTGATCCGAAGCGAAGCCCAGGCGGTAGACGATGTTGTCCATGCGACGCTCGAGGAGCACGAGCAGGTTCTCGCCCGTGACGCCCTTGAGGCGCAGCGCCTTGTAGTAGTAGCCGCGGAACTGACGCTCCGCGATGCCGTAGATACGCTTGACCTTCTGCTTCTCGCGAAGCTGCTCGCCGTAGTTCGAGAGCTTGCGGCGGCGCGCCTGGCCGTGCTGGCCCGGGGCGTACGCGCGGCGCTCGAAGCCGCACTTATCGGTGTAGCAACGATCGCCCTTGAGGAAGAGCTTCATGTCCTCGCGGCGGCAGAGACGGCAAACAGGACCGGTATAACGAGCCATATTCGTCTTTTCCTAGATCAAACGCGGCGGCGCTTGGGCGGCCGGCAGCCATTGTGCGGAATCGGGGTGACGTCACGGATGAGCGAGATCTTGAACCCCGCCGCCTGCAGCGCGCGCAGCGCCGACTCGCGGCCCGAGCCCGGACCCTTCACGTAGACCGAAATCGAGCGCATGCCGTGGTCCATCGCCTTCTTGGCGGCGTCCTCGGCGGCGAGCTGCGCCGCGAACGGCGTCGACTTGCGCGAGCCCTTGAAGCCGCGCACGCCCGCCGACGACCACGAGACGACGTTTCCGGAGACGTCCGTGATCGTCACGATCGTGTTGTTGAACGTCGACTGGATGTGGCAGATGCCACTCTGGACGTTCTTCTTGGTCTTCTTCTTCGCAACCTTAGCCATCGTTCGCCTCTACTACGCCGGACCGGCGGGCTTGGCGCCGGCGGCCGGCGGGCCGACACGACGGAGCTGACCCTTACGTGGGCCCTTGCGCGTGCGCGAGTTCGTGTGCGTGCGCTGGCCGCGGACCGGGAGGCCCTTGCGGTGGCGCAGACCACGGTAGCAGCCGAGATCCATCAGGCGCTTGATGTTCATCGAGACTTCGCGGCGCAGGTCGCCTTCGACCTTGATGCCGAGCGTCTCGAAGACGTCGCGGATGGAGCGCATGTCGTTCTCGTCGAGATCGTCGCTGCGCTTGTCGGGCGAGACCTTGGCCTTCTCGAGCACTCGAGACGCCGT
>Ga0134125_10004452_pt1 | contig 16015 bp, 12 predicted proteins | sample KB31751_FD_96464 | JGI IMG/M metagenome (GOLD analysis project Ga0134125, IMG submission 96464) | Terrestrial soil microbial communities with excess Nitrogen fertilizer from Kellogg Biological Station, Michigan, USA - KB3-175-1 | ecosystem: Environmental > Terrestrial > Soil > Unclassified ... | reverse complement strand
TCCACCCCGCCGACTTCAGCCGCCTGCCGCTGAAGGCGAAGTTCATCGCGCTGATGCCGCAGTGGAACTTCCTGAACTTCCTCGCCGAGAAGGCGGCTGGTTTCGCGTGCTTCCGGCTGATGATGAAGGCTGAGGCCACGGAGCTGATCCGCGACGCCGACCGCGTGGTTGGGGTGGTCGCCAGGTCGCCGCACGGCGAGGTCAGGATCGGCGCGCAGCTCGTCGTCGGCGCCGACGGACGCCATTCGACCATCCGCGAGCGCGCCGGCTTCGTGGTCGACGACATCGGCGCGCCGATGGACGTCTTGTGGCTGCGCCTGCCGCGCGAGCCGGGCGACGCCGACGTCGTGCCGCTCGGGCGCGCCATCGCCGGCGCCATCCTGGTGCTGATCCCGCGCGACGACTACTTCCAGTGCGGCTACGTCGTGAAGAAGGGCGGCGCCGAAGAGCTGCAGGCCAAGGGACTGGATGCCTTCAAGCAGTCGATCGAGTCGATCGCGCCGGCGCTGAAGGGACGCACGCAGGGCCTGCAGAGCTGGGACGACGTCAAGCTGCTGACCGTCGCGGTGGACCGGCTGAAGACCTGGTGCGCGCCGGGCGTCATCTGCATCGGCGACGCCGCCCATGCGATGTCGCCGATCGGCGGGGTGGGCATCAACCTCGCCGTCCAGGACGCGGTGGCGGCGGCGAACCTGCTGTGGGCGCCGCTGCGCACCGGCTCGGTGTCGCTGGCCGACCTCGAGGCCGTGCAGCGCCGCCGCGAGTTCCCGGCCAAGGCGACGCAGGCCGCGCAGGTGTTCATCCAGAAGCGCGCCATCGCGCCGACGCTCGCCGGCGGCGCGCCGAAGGCGCCCTGGCCGGCCAAGCTGGTCGATCGCGTGCCGCTGCTGCAGGGCCTCACCGCCCGCGCGCTGGGGCTCGGCGTCCGCTTCGAGAAGGTGCGCTCGCCGGCCGCGGCGGCCCCAGGCTAGCGTCGCCGCGGATAGGGCGGATCGGCGGCATGGCGTTGCAGACGTCCAGCGCCGCGGCCGGTCGCAGGAAGAACGTGTCCTGCCGGTTGGCCTTCACCTCGATCCAGGCGCGGAAGGCGGGGCTTCCAACCGACAGCGCCTCGAACCGCGGCCGCTCGGCCGGCGGCAGGTCGTCGCCGAGGCGGATGCTGCGGATGGCGATGCGGTCCGCCGGGTTCGCGTAGAAGCCGAGATCGCCCTGGCCGCGCGGCAAGGCCGCCAGCAGCGGCATGCCCTCGATGACGCGGCCGACCACGGCGATGTTGCGGTCGAGCGCGCGCGGCGGCTGCCCGATCACCGCATAGAGCTCGGCGCCCGTGCCGGTGTCGGGGTTCGCGTCGCGGCCGACGCCGACCATGCCGTAGCAGTGCGCGAGCCACGCCTCGGCGCCGCTTTCGGCGACCGGGAACGACCTCCAGAGGCCGACCCGGTCGGCGTAGGTGTCCGGGAAGGGCAGAGGCTCCAGCGGAATGCCGGCCGCAGCGCGGGTGTACTCGGCTGGCGCGGGCCTGGTCAGGCCGGCGGGCAACGGCTTCTCGCCATCCGGATCGCCCCACTGGACGACGTAGTCGTCCTGCACCCGTTCTATCGCGAGACCGTCGTACCAGTGGGTGCGGGCGAGCGCCCGGATGTTGGCGACGTGCGCGGGCGCGAACGCGTCGGCAAGCTGGATCACCACGCGCCCGCCGCCGGCAAGCTCCATCACCAGCAGGTCGCTCGGGTCGATCGGCGCCCAGTCGCCCGGCGCGGCGGCGCTCAGCACCGACGCCGGCGTCCGCGGCGGCGGGGTCGTCTGCGGCTCAGCGGTCGCCGGCGCGGCGAGGCAGACGGCGGCAAGCGCAGCGGCGAGGCGTCTCATAAGCGCCACCGTGGCATGCGAGACGTCCGGTCGTCTTCATTTTCCGCGCGGGTCGTCCTAACGCTCGCGCACTATGGCCGATCGTCACGGATGGAAGTTCTGGTCGCTGATCGCGGGCGGCGCGGCGCTGGTGCTCGTCGCCGCCGCGCTCTACGTCTGGCGCGACGACGCCATCAAGGCGCTGCTCGACCCGAAAGTGCCGTTCGGGAAGGACCATCCGCCGCCCGCCGCCGACTATGCCTCGCGCGCCGCCTGGGCGCTGATGCCCGACCCGGGCGCGACGCCGCAGGGCGTCGACGTGTTCTTCATCCACCCGACCTCGTACCCGGTCTCGTTCACCTCGTATAACGGCCAGCGCCACTGGAACGCGCCGATCAACGACCATGGCGCGGGCGTGGTGCTGTCGCGGGTGATGCTGCCGAACTACGCCGCTCCCTTCGACGCCGTCGGCGACCTCTATGCGCCGCGCTACCGCCAGGCCAGCCTCTACACCAAGTCGACGCTGTGGGACGACGCGCTGGAGGCGCGCCAGTTCGCCTATGGCGACATCAAGGCGGCGTTCGACACCTACATCGCCCGCTACAACCGCGGCCGGCCGTTCATCCTGGCGGGCGCCGAGCAGGGCGGCGAGCTCGGCGCGCGGCTGCTCGCGCAGGAGATCGCCCCGAACCGGGCGCTCCGCCGGCAGCTGGTCGCCGCCTACCTGATCGACACCATCGTGCCGGCCGACAGGTACGGCCCGAACGCGCCGGTGCCAGCCTGCGAGAAGCGCGACGAGGCGGGCTGCCTGGTCGCCTGGGCAGCCGTGCGGCAGGGCGACTTCACCGCCGCGCAACGGCTGCTCTCCCGCGCGATGGTCTGGAGCGCGCAGGATCAGCTGGAGCCGCTGGGCTCGCGCCGGCCGCTCTGCGTCAACCCGCTGCTGGGCGCGGCCACCGAGGCGCTCGCGCCAGAGCGGCTCAACCTCGGGGCCGCCGCCGCGACCGGGCTGGAATGGGGCGTGCGCCCCGCCTTCATGGTGCGGCAGGTGAGCGCCCGCTGCCAGAACGGGGTGCTGCGGGTCAGCCGCCCGCGCTCGGCGCTGCTGAGGCCCTCCGGCGACTGGATCGAACGCATGCGCGAGCCGGGCTACAACCTGTTCTGGGCCGACCTGCAGGCCGATTCGGAAGCGCGCTGGGCCGCCTGGCAGGCCGCTCACCCGGCCTCGGCGCCGGCGCCCGGCCGCCAGTCGAACAGCTCCTGAACGAGCGCCACCGCGCGGCCGCGTTCGGACGAAAGGGTCGGATCGCGCGCCAGCACCAGGCGCGCATCGTCGGCCGCCGCGGCGATCAGGTCGCGGTGCGCGGCGGGATCGGCCAGTCGGTAGGCGGGAAAGCCGCTCTGCTTCAGCCCGAGCGGATCGCCGCCGCCGCGCAGCTCCAGGTCCTTCTCGGCGATGGCGAAGCCGTCGTCGGTGCGCCTCAGGATGTCGAGCCGCGTCTTGGCGATGTCGGAGAGCGGCGGATCGTAGAGCAGCACGCAGGCGCTCTCGCCCTGGCCGCGACCGACGCGCCCGCGCAGCTGGTGCAGCTGGGCGAGGCCGAAGCGCTCGGCCTGCTCGATCACCATGATGGTGGCGGCGGGCACGTCGACGCCGACCTCGACCACCGTGGTGGCGACCAGCACGGCGAGCCGGCCGTCGGCGAACTCGGCCATCACCCGGTCCTTCTCGGCGCCCGGCAGCCTGCCGTGCACCAGGCCCACGCCCGCGCCGAACACCTCGCGCAGCGCCGCCGCGCGCGCCTCGGCGGCGGCGAGGTCGGCTGTTTCGGATTCCGAGACCAGCGGGCAGATCCAGAACGCCTGCGCGCCGGCGGCGACGGCGGTCCTCAGCCGCCCGACGATCTCGCCGACCCGCGACATCGGCGAGGCGCGGGTGGCGACCGGCGTGCGGCCGGGCGGCTTCTCGTCGATGCGCGAGACGTCGAGGTCGCCGAACACGGTGAGCTCGAGCGTGCGCGGGATCGGCGTCGCCGACATGGCGAGCAGGTGCACGGCCTCGCCCTTGGCCTGGAGCCGCGCCCGCTCGCCCACCCCGAACCGGTGCTGCTCGTCGATCACCGTCAGCGCCAGCGACTGGAAGGCGACGTCGTCCTGGAAGAGCGCGTGGGTGCCGACCGCGACGGCGGCGGAGCCGCCCGTCAGCGCCGCCAGCTTCTCGGCGCGCGCGCCGCCCTTGTCGCGACCGGTGAGCAGGATCGCCTTGACCCCATGGCTCGCCAGCGGGCCGGCCAGCGTCTCGAAATGCTGGCGCGCCAGGATCTCGGTGGGGGCCATCAGCGCCGACTGCCGGCCGGCGGCGGCGACGTCGGCCATCGCCAGCATGGCGACGACCGTCTTGCCGGAGCCGACGTCGCCCTGCACCAGCCGGCTCATCCGCTCGCCGGCGGCGAGGTCGGCGCGCACCTCAGCCAGCGTGCGGATCTGCGCGCCGGTCAGCCTGAAGGGCAGGTCCGCCTCGATGCGATCGGCCAGCGCGCTGGCGGCGATCGGCGGCGTGGGCTCGGATTTGCGGACGGCCTTGCGCTGGGCGAGCGCCAGCTGGTGGGCGAAGAGCTCGTCGTAGGCGAGACGCCGCCGCGCCGGCGCCTGCGGCGACAGGTCGGCCTCCCTCTCGGGATGGTGCAGCGCCTCCAGCGCATCGCGCCAGGCCGGCCAGCGCTGGCGGGCGAGCCACGCCGCGTCCTGCCACTCCGGCAGCGCCGGCGTCCGCGCCAGCGCCTCCAGCGCGAACCGGCGCACGGCGCGAGAGGCGAGGTTGGCGGTCGCCGGATAGACGGTGTCGGCTTCGGGCACTTCGGCGGCGCGGTCGGCCGGCAGGAAGTAGTCGGGGTGGATGATTTGCAGCGCGTGGTCGAAATCGCTGCGCTCGATCTTGCCGCTCACCACGCGCCTGGCGCCGACCGGATGCGCCTGGTCCAGCGGCGGGCCGTTCCAGCGGAAGAACACCAGCGTGACGAAGCCGGTGTCGTCGAAGGCGCGCACCTTCCAGGGCAAGCCGGGGCGGCCCGGACGCTGCACGGCCTCGATGGTGACGGTCAGCGTCGCTTCCTGGCCCTCCGGCGCGCTCGCCGCCTTGGCGGGGACGCGTCGCACCAGCCGCTGCGGCTGCAGGAACAGCACGTCGCGCACCAGCGGCCCCGCCACCCGCTCCAGCAACGGCGCAACGCGCGGACCGACCCCCTTCAGCGAGGTGATCGGCGCGAACAGCGGAAAGAGAATCTGCGGCCGCATGGACTTAGATACTAACCCGGCCGGCGGCGGTATCCCGCCGGGTTGCTGCAGGAGTGCGCCAAGCCATGACGCCCGCCGCCGCGACCGCGTCGCTTTGGGTCGCGTGGATCGGCTCCTGGATGCTCGCCGCCGCCTGGACACGCCGCACCCAGGCGCGGCCGGCGATCCGCGAGATTCTGCTCTACAACACGGTGATCCACGCCGGTGGTCTGCTGCTGTTCTTCGCCGCGAACGACACCCTGGCGCGAGCCGGAGGCGCCCTGTCGGCGCTTCTGTGGCGGCTGCAGCCCTGGGCCAGTTGGACCCTGGTGGCGGTGGCGGCGGGCGGCTTCGCCTTCACCTGTTGGGCGCGGGTGACGCTCGGCGATCTCTGGTCGGGCGCGGTCAGCCGCAAGGAAAACCACGTGATCGTCGAGAGCGGCCCCTACGGCCTCGTCCGCCATCCGATCTACACCGGCCTGATCGCCGCGGCGTTCGCGACCGCCATTCAGGTCGGCTCGGCGCCGGCGCTCGTCGGTGCGGCGCTGATGAGCCTCGGCTTCTGGATGAAAGCCCGCCTTGAGGAGCGCTTCCTGATGGCCCAGCTCGGCAAGGCCGCGTACGCCGGCTACCGCCGCCGCATCCCGATGCTGGCGCCATTCTGGCCGCCGGGCCGATAGGCGCCCGGGAAGCGCGGGCATCGCCGCTTGGTTCCGCGTCCGAACGCGCCTATATCCGCAGCTTCCCGGTATGGACGATGTGAGGCTGAAGCGGCTGCGGTTCCGCGCCTGGCGGCGCGGATTTCGGGAAGCGGACCTGATTTTGGGGCCGTTCGCGGACAGCCATGCCTGGTCGCTGACCGATACCGAGGTCGAAGCCTTCGAGCGCCTGCTCGATCGCAACGACCACGACGTCTATGGCTGGATCGTGATGGGCGGCGATGCGCCGACCGATGGTGAAGCCCGCCTCATTTCCCGCATCCGCGCGTTCCACGCCTCGCCAAGCCGCCCCGGCGCACGCCTGACCCCCATCTGAAAGCACCCCGCTTGTCACTCGCCGAAGACATCAAGCGCGTCGCCGCCGCTCCGGACGCCCTGGAGCTGGCCGGCGTCCCGGAGGGCTTCGACGCCCTCGTCATGGCCGATCTCGCCCGCGCGCGCGGCGGCCTCAACGTGTTCGTCGCCCGCGACGGGTCGCGCGCCAGCGCCTTCGAGGCGGCGATCGGCTTCTTCGCGCCGGAGATGGAGATCCTGCGCCTGCCGTCGTGGGACTGCCTGCCGTACGACCGCATCGGCCCGTCCGCCGGCGTCTCGGCCGAGCGGATGGCGACGCTCACCCGGCTCGCGCGCGGCGGGTTCGGCAAGAAGCCGGTGCTGCTGCTCACCCAGTCGCCGGCGCTGCTGCAGCGGCTGCCGCCGAAGCCCGCGGTGCTGGCGGCGGGCTACTCGGCCGAGGTCGGCGCCGACGTCGATATGGCCGAGCTGGAGCGCTACTTCGCCATCAACGGCTACCACCGCGCCTCGACGGTCTCCGAGCGCGGCGAATTCGCGATCCGCGGCGGGGTGATCGACGTGTTTCCGCCAGGCGCCGAGGAGCCGGTGCGGCTCGACATGTTCGGCGACACGCTGGAGACCATCCGCGCCTTCGACCGCGAGACCCAGCGCTCGACGCGGCAGCTGCGGCGCGTCGACCTGCTGCCGGTCAGCGAGGCGCTGCTCGACCAGGACGCGGTCTCGCGTTTTCGCAAGGGCTACGTCGCGGCGTTCGGCGCGTCGGGCGACGACCCGCTCTACGCCGCGGTCAGCGAGGGCCAGCGGCGCGCCGGGCTCGAGCACTGGCTGCCGCTGCTCTATCCGCAGATGGCGACGCTGTTCGACTACCTGCCGGCCGACGCGCTGGTCGTCGTCGACCACCTGGCCCGCGAGTCACGCGACGAGCGCCTGGCGATGATCGCCGACGCCTACGAGGCGCGCGCCGGCGCCGACCGCAAGGCGCAATACCGGCCGCTCGCGCCGTCGGCGCTCTACCTGGCCAACAGCGAGTGGGACGCGGGCCTCGCCGCCCATCCGGTGCGGCGGCTGTCGCCGTTCCACCACGAGCCGGCGCCCGGCGTCGTCGACCTCGGCGCCAAGCTCGGGCGCACCTTCGCCGCCGAGCGCTCGCAGGACAGCGTCAACCTCTTCGAGGCGGCCGCCAACCACGCGCGGCGGCTGACGGGCGAGGGCAAGCGCGTGCTGTTCGCGTCGTGGAGCGAAGGCGCCTCGGAGCGGCTCGGCGGCATGCTCGCCGACCACAATCTGAAGGACGTCCGCTTCGCGCCTTACTGGCAGGCGGCCAAGGCCGCCGACCCGAAGCAGCTGCAGCGGGTGGTGCTGCCACTCGACGCCGGCTTCGAGACCGACAGCCTCGCGGTGATCTCCGAGACCGACATCCTCGGCGACCGGCTGGCGCGGCCGCGGCGACGGCGCCGCGCGGCCAACTTCCTCGCCGAGGCGACCGCGCTCGCTCCGGGAGACCTCGTCGTCCACATCGACCACGGCATCGGCCGCTATGTCGGGCTGAAGACGCTCGAGGTGCAGGAAGCGCCGCACGACTGCCTGGAGATCCACTACGCCGAGAGCTCCAAGCTCTACCTCCCGGTCGAGAACATCGACCTCCTGACCCGCTACGGCGCGGACAGCGAGGACGTGCAGCTCGACCGATTAGGCGGCGCCGCCTGGCAGGCGCGCAAGGCGCGCGCCAAGGAGCGGCTGCGCGAGATGGCCGAGGGGCTGATCGCCATCGCCGCCCAGCGCGCGCTCAAGCACGTCGATGAGGCGCATCCGCCGCACGGCGTCTTCGACGAGTTCTGCGCCCGCTTCCCCTACGAGGAGACCGACGACCAGCTGAACGCCATCGCCGACGTGCTCGCCGACCTCGAGACCGGCAAGCCGATGGACCGGCTAATCTGCGGCGACGTCGGCTTCGGCAAGACCGAGGTGGCGCTGCGGGCCGCCTTCGTGATGGCGATGTGCGGCAAGCAGGTCGTGATCGTCTGCCCGACGACGCTGCTGGCGCGCCAGCACTACGCCACCTTCACCGAGCGCTTCAAAGGCTGGCCGGTGCGCATCGGGCGGCTGTCGCGCCTCGTCCCCACCGCCGAGGCCGCCAAGACCCGCGAGGGGCTGAAGAAGGGCGAGGTCGACATCGTGGTCGGCACCCACGCGGTGCTCTCCAAGCAGGTCCATTTCAAGGACCTCGGGCTGGTGATCGTCGACGAGGAGCAGCACTTCGGCGTCAAGCACAAGGAGACGCTGAAGGCGCTGCGCGCCGACGTGCACATGCTGACGCTGACCGCGACGCCGATCCCGCGCACGCTGCAGATGGCGCTCTCGGGCATCCGCGAGATGTCGATCATCGCCACGCCGCCGGTCGATCGGCTGGCGGTGCGCACCTACATCACCCCGTTCGACCCGATCACGCTGCGCGAAGCGCTGCTGCGCGAGAAATACCGCGGCGGCCAGAGCTACTTCGTCACGCCGCGCATCTCGGACCTGCAGGACCTGGCGCAGTTCCTGCGCGAGCAGGTCCCCGAGGTCCACTTCGTGATCGGCCACGGCCAGATGGCGCCGACCCAGCTCGAGGACGTGATGGCCGCCTTCTACGAGGGCCGCTACGACGTCTTGCTCTCGACCAGCATCGTCGAATCCGGGCTCGACATCCCGACCGCCAACACCCTCGTCGTCAACCGCGCCGACATGTTCGGTCTCGCCCAGCTCTACCAGCTGCGCGGACGGGTGGGTCGCGCCAAGTCGCGCGCCTACGCCTACCTGACGACCCCGTTCGAGAAGCCCATAACGCTGGCCGCCGAGAAGCGGCTGGAGGTGCTGCAGTCGCTCGACAGCCTCGGCGCCGGCTTCCAGCTGGCCAGCCACGACCTCGACATCCGCGGCGGCGGCAATCTCCTGGGCGAAGAGCAGTCGGGCCACATCCGCGAGGTCGGAGTCGAGCTCTACCAGCAGATGCTGGAGGACGCCGTGGCCGAGCTCAGGGCCAAGGGCGGCGCCGAGCCGATCAACCTCGATCGCGGCTGGTCGCCGCAGATCAACACCGGCGCGGCGGTGCTGATCCCCGAGGACTACGTGCCCGATCTGAACGTGCGCCTGTCGCTCTACAGGCGGCTCTCCGACGCGGTGAAGGCGGAGGACCGCGAAGCGCTGGCGGCGGAGCTGATCGACCGCTTCGGGCCGCTGCCGCCGGAAGCCGACCAGCTGCTGAAGGTGGTGGCGATCAAGGGCCTGTGCCGCGAAGCCAACGTCGCCAAGATCGACGTGGGGCCGAAGGGCGCCGTCGCCTCGTTCCGCGACGACCACTTCGCCAACCCGGGCGGGCTGGTGTCGTTCATCCAGAAGAACGCCAACCTCTGGCGGCTGCGTCCCGACCAGAAGGTGGTGATCAAGGGCGAGTGGGAGACCCCGGCGCAGCGCCTCTCGGCCGCCGAGCGCGTGCTGAAGGAACTGGCGCGGCTCGCCAAGGCGGCCTGACCGACGATGCCGGCGCCCGCCCGGCGCTACAAGGCGCTGCTGCTCGATATGAACGGCACCTTCATGTTCGGGCACGACCGTTTCGGCGAGCGCGAGGACTTCTTCGCGGCGTACCAGGCCTCGGGCGGCGGCGCGCTCGACCGGCGGACCGTCGATACGGCGATCCGGGCGACCTTCGGCGGCATGATGGCCGACTATCGCGATCCGGCGCGGCTGAACGACTTTCCCTCGGTCGTCGAGGCGCTTGCCCGCTACGCCGACGCGCCGGCGGCGGAGACCGCCGCCCTGGCGGGCGCCTTCGCCGCGCACGAGCAGGGCCACGTCCCGTCCGACCATGCGGCCTGCCTGCAGCGGCTCGCGGAGGGGCATGCGCTCGGCGTGGTCTCCAACATCTTCGCCCCGAAGCACGGCTGGCTCGCGCACTTCGACGAAGTCGGAATCCGCCAGCTGTGGGCGACGACCGTGTTCTCGTCGGACGGCCGCAGCATCAAGCCGTCGCCGGCGATGTTCCGCCGCGCGGTCGCCGAGGTGGGTGCGCAGCCGGGCGAGATCCTCTTCATCGGCGACAGCCTGGCCGCGGACATCCTGCCTGCGAAGGCGCTCGGCATGGCGACCGCCTGGATCGGTCCACAGGCCCAGGGTCATCCCGCCGCCGACATCACCGCGGGCTCGTTGCTGGCGGTGGAGGCGCAGCTGCTCGGGTAGGGCAAGGCGACCTGCGGCGCGGCTTACCTCGCCGCCATCTCTTCGGGCGCTTCGAGCGCGGCTTCGACGAAGCCCCAGAGCGCGGCGACCTCGCCGGCGGCGGCGGCGTCGCTGGTCTCCTCCGCGGACCGGCCGGTTTCCAGCGCGGTCTGGAAGATCGTCCGCGTGCGCAGGATCGCCGGGACGACCGGCGCGCACATGTAGTCGAGCGCCTTCAGCGCGCGGCGGACCAGCGGCGATTCCATGCCCCCGCGCGCGGTCGGCGCCTGGTTCATGACCACCAGCGCCGGCTTTCCCATCTGCCGCACCAGTGAGAGGCTGGGCGCGAGGCCGGAGAGATCGAGCAAGGTGGGGCGCACCACCAGCACCACCAGGTCGGCCAGCACCACCGCCTCGCTGACCTCCTCGACGACGCCGGCGGGGGTGTCGATCACCATCAGCTGCTTCTTCAGCCCGACCGCGGCGAACTGGGCGGCCATCAGCGTCGCGCCCGTGGCGATCACGCAAGCCGGGCCGGGGGCCTCGCGCGCATCGAGGATGTTGTAGGCGGAGCGCTGGCGGTCGATGTCGGCGACCTGCACGTCCTGCCCGCGCAGGTGGGCGGCGATGGCGAGGTGCGTCGCCACCGTGGTCTTCCCCGACCCGCCCTTCAGCGCAATGACGGCGATCGTCTGCAAACGGCTGGTCGCCTCCCGACGTCGCGGACCCGCGACTCTTCCCTGAATCCTAAGATAGTGGGCGACTTCGGGGCGGAACTAGGCCCGGCCGCGCCGCCGCATTGCGCCGCCTCGCCGCCGCCGTGTAACAGCGATCTCGCGCACCGCCGCTCGCGCACCCTTTTTTACGCGATCCTTTGCCGAAAGACCATTTGCATGACCCTCACTGACGTCGAACGGCCCGCCGCCAAGCGGCCGATCGACAAGGCCGCGCTCGTCGAGAAATACCGCGCCGAACGCGACAAGCGCCTGCGCGCGGACGGCAACGCCCAGTATCTGCGCGTCGTCGGCAAGCTCGGCCACTTCCTCGACGATCCGTACACGCCGCGCGTGGAGCGCGAGCCGAAGACCGACCACGTGGCGTTCGCGTTCGTCGGCGGCGGCTTCGCCGGATTGGTCACCGGCGCGCGGCTGGTCGAAGCCGGGATCGCCGACGTGCGCATCGTCGAGAAGGGCGGCGACTTCGGCGGCGCCTGGTACTGGAACCGCTATCCGGGCGCCCAGTGCGACACCGCGTCCATGATCTACATGCCGCTGCTGGAGGAGACCGGCCACCGGCCGTCGGAGAAGTACGCGCACGCGCCGGAGATCCTCGAGCAGTGCCAGCGCATCGGCCGCAAGTTCGGGCTCTACGAGCGCGCGCTCTTCCATACCGAGGTGACCAGCCTGGAGTGGGATGCGGCGCGCTCGGTATGGGTGGTCGGCACCAATCGGGGCGACCGCTTCACGGCCAGCTTCATCGGGCTCGGCACCGGGCCGCTGCACGTGCCGAAGCTGCCAGGGCTGCCGGGCATCGAGGCCTTCAAGGGCCACTCGTTCCACACCAGCCGCTGGGACTACGACTACACGGGCGGCGACCCGAACGGCGCGCCGCTGCACAAGCTGGCCGACAAGCGGGTGGCGATCATCGGCACCGGCGCGACGGCGGTGCAGTGCGTGCCGCACCTGGCCCGCGCCGCCGGCGCGCTCTACGTCTTCCAGCGCACGCCCTCGTCGGTCGACGTGCGCGGCAACGTCCCGATCGACCCCGACTGGTTCGCCTCGATCGCGACGCCCGGCTGGCAGAAGCGCTGGCTGGAGAACTTCACCGCCAACCAGGGCGGCGGCTTCGCCGAGGAAGACCTGGTGCAGGACGGCTGGACGGAGCTGTCGCGCCGCATCCGCGGGAGGATCATGCAGCTGCCGGAGGCCGAGCGCACGCCGCAGAACATGTGGTCGGCGTTCGAGGACTCCGACTTCGAGAAGATGGAGGAGATCCGCGCCCGCTGCGATGCGATCGTGCGCCACGCCGAGACCGCGCAGAACCTCAAGGCCTGGTATCGCCAGCTCTGCAAGCGGCCTTGCTTCCACGACGAGTACCTGCAGGCCTTCAACGAGCCGGGCGCGCACCTGATCGACACCGACGGCAAGGGCGTCGAGCGCATCACCGAGCGCGGCGTCGTCGCCGGCGGGCGCGAGTACGAGGTCGACTGCATCATCTACGCGTCCGGCTTCGAGGTCGGCACCGAGTACCAGCGGCGGGCCGGCTTCGACCTCGTCGGCCGCGGCGGGCTGAAGCTCTCGGAGAAGTGGGCCGACGGCATGCGCACCAAGCACGGCATCCACGTGCACGGCTTCCCGAACGCCTTCTTCGTGCAGCCGACGCAGGGCGCGAACCTGATCTCCAACGTGCCGCACAACCTCACCGAGGCGGGCGAGACCATCGCGGCGGTCATCCGCCATGCGCTGGACGCGGGCGCGAAGGAGATCGAGGTGAGCCAGGCGGCCGAGGATGCGTGGGTGGCCCTGCTGCTCACCGGCATGGGCCGGATGATCGGCTCGCCCGACTGCACGCCCGGCTACTACAACAACGAGGGCCAGGATCCGGGGCCAGCCGCGCGGCTCGCCGTCGGCTATCCGGCCGGCGCCGCCGCCTACTTCAAGTACATCGACGAATGGCGCCGGTCGGGCGCGTTCGAGGGGCTCGAGTTCCGGTAGGCCGCAGCGGCGCCTGCGGCGCCGGACGGCTCAGCTGACGATGCTCTGCGGCGGCGGCGGTCCGGGGGCGGCCTTCGCCTGCGCCAGCATGCGCGAGGCGCGCTGCCAGACCTCGAGGCGCTGGACGCTCAGCATCGCGATCGCCAGCAGCAGGAAGCCGTCGGTGACGGCCACGAGCGGCAGGTGCAGCAGCGCCGCGTTGCCGGCCAAGAGGTCGCGGCCGGCGATCCGCACCGCCAGGATCGCGAAGATGAAGACCAGCCCGACCACCGAGGCGCGCGAGGTGAGCTCGTGCGTCTCCGGATGGATGTGGATCCGCGTGAAGCTGCCGCGCTGCCAGCCGATGGCGGCGCCCACGACGACGCCGCCGACCAGGATCGCGACGCTCATCGGCGTCAGCGGCGGCGGCGCGCTCGCCATCGCCATGGCCGCCAGCACGACGTAGATGGCCGGCAGCGTCCAGAGCCGCTCGATCTTCAGGCGGCGCGGGCGGCTGTTGCGCAGCACCAGAACGACCACCACGATCCCGAGCGGCAGGATGTAGCGGAGCAGCGAGGCTTGGTCGGCGGCGGGCGGCATGGCGCCTCTCCTAGCGGACTTTCGGACCGGGCTTCAAATGCGGCGGCTCAGCTCGCCTGGCGCTCGCTGGCCTGGGCGGCGGCAGTCTCCAGCGCGCGGGCGGCGCTCTCGCCCGGTCGCACCTCGGCCACGCCGATGTCGAACTCGGCCACGAACGGCTGGCGCTCCGGCCCCGCCTCGAACGCGGTGCAGGCGATCACCGCGGCGATGCGCTCGCCGGCGAGCCGCGCGGCCGACAGGCTGGTGGCAGGCAAGGCCAGCGCGAACACCTCGGGCCCCAGCCGCGCGGGCGTATCCTCGGCGCGCACCAGGCGGCCGATCATCGCGCCGATCTGCGGGATCGCGCGGTCGAGCCAGCCGCCGGCCCGGGCGACCGTCACTTCCGGACGCTCGGCCACCTTCAGCACGCAGACGGCGAGCGGGCGGTTGCGCGCGCGGGCCGCGGACGCCAGCCGCATCAGGTGCGACGCGAAGAGGTCGCGGGTGAATAGACCCGTGGCGGCGTCCATCAGGCCGGAACTCTTGGCCTTCTCCAAAGCGCGGCGGATGGCGCTCTGACGCCGATAGGCGCGGGCCAGCTCCAGGACCCGCTTGGCGGTGTCGTTTTCGGAGACCTCGGGAGATGCGACGTCGGTGACGCCGCGGTCGAAGGCGTCGGCGGCCGAGACATCGGGCGGGCGGCGCTGATAGAGCAGGGCGGGGATGTGGTAGAGCCGCGTGTTGCGCCGCATGCCGGCGACGATCGACAGCGCCTCGTGCGCGTTGTCGCCGGCCCAGATCACCACCGCGTCGAATGTCTTCTCGTGCAGGTAGTCGAACGCCGTGTAGCTGGTGAAGGCGCCCACCACCTGCGCCTCGTAGCGGCCGAGCGCGTTGGAGAGCGCCAGGAACTGCGGCGCCGGCTCGCCAATGCAGAGCACGCGCAACGGGCCGCCCTCGCTCTCGGGCAGGTCGAGCCGGCGGCCGCGCTCGGCGAAGGTCTCGAGCCGCAGCTCGAACTCCTCTTCGGCCACCGCCATCCGCACCAGGCTCTCCAGCCGCATGATCGCCTGCGCCGGGTGCAGTGGGGGTGCGAGCGTCAGGTCGTAGCCATGCGAGGCGATCTGTGGGTCCGGGTCGGCGATGGCGATCACCGGCAGGCGCCGCGGCGCGCAGGCTGCCTTCAGCCGCCGCGCGAACGACAGCGCCTCGTGCCCCATGCCGATCAGGTCGACGATCGCCGCCTCGATCTGCAGGTCGCCGAGGGCCGTGATCGCGGCGAAGGGCCCGCGCGCGGTGATCGTGCGCCAGCCGAGGCGGTCGAGCCCCTCGGCCAGCGAACCCGCGCGATCGTCCTCGCGCGCGACAATCAAGATGCGAGCGTGAATCGCCACCTGCTCTCCTCGGGCGAGCTTAGGCGCCCGACCAGCGCTGCGCCAAGGCTGGATTTTGCCGCGGACGCGCGAGCCCCTAGTGGGCTGTCTTGGTCGCCAGATAGGCGACGATGTCGCGCCGCTCGGAGGCGCTCGGCACGTCGACGTTCATCGCCGTGCCGGGGACCATCGCCGCGGAGTTGGCGAGGAAGCGCTCCAGGTTGGCGGGCGTCCAGGTGAGCCCGGAGGCCTTCAGCGCGGCGGTGTAGGGGAAGCCCGGCGCGGCGCCGGCCTTGCGCCCGACCACGCCGATCAGGTCCGGCCCCTGGTTCGGCGCGCCCAGCGTGTGGCACTGGCTGCAGCGGTCGTCGAACGCCGCCTCGCCCCTGGCCGCATCGCCGGCGGGCGCCGCGCGCGCCGCCGTCGCGGCGAGGCCGAGCGCCGCCAGCGCGGCCGCCGCCGTGAAGCTACTTGTTCGCATAGGCCACTCTCCAGAGCATGCCGCCGCCATCGTCGCTGACCAGCAGCGCGCCGTCGTGCGCCACGGCGACGCCGACCGGCCGGCCCCAGACGCCCTTGTCGTCGACCACGAAGCCGGTCAGGAAGTCCTCGTAGGCGCCGGTCGCGCGGCCGTCCTGCAGCTTGATGCGCACCACCTTGTAGCCGGTGCGCTGGCCGCGGTTCCACGAGCCGTGCAGGGCCGCGAAGGCGTCGCCCTGGTACTCGGCCGGGAACGCCGCCGGCCCGCCGCGCGCGCCGTAGAAGGTCATCTGCAACGACGCCGAGTGCGGCTGGATCAGCACGTCGGGGACGGTGATCTTGTCCCTGAGGTCCGGCCGCTCGCCGGCGCGGCGCGGATCCTCGTGCGGACCGATGTAGTACCAGGGCCAGCCGTAGAAGGCGCCCGGCTTCACCTGGGTGATGTAGTCCGGCGGCACGTTGTCGCCCAGGATGTCGCGCTCGTTGGTGGAGCACCAGAGCGCGCCGGTGGTCGGGTTCACGGCCATGCCGACGCAATTGCGGATGCCGGCGGCGTACACGC
>Ga0134125_10004451_pt1 | contig 16019 bp, 16 predicted proteins | sample KB31751_FD_96464 | JGI IMG/M metagenome (GOLD analysis project Ga0134125, IMG submission 96464) | Terrestrial soil microbial communities with excess Nitrogen fertilizer from Kellogg Biological Station, Michigan, USA - KB3-175-1 | ecosystem: Environmental > Terrestrial > Soil > Unclassified ... | reverse complement strand
CGGCGGCAGATCCAGTCCGGCCACGATGTCTGTGGCGAGTATGCGGCCGTCGAGCGCGTCCAGGGGGGCGGGATCTTCCGCCGAAGGCGGGATCGCGCGCTCGGCCAGCCGCGCCTGCGCAGTATCGAAATCAAGCATGGGATGCAGTCAACCAGTGTGAGAGGAGTGGGGCGCTGCGGGTTCGTCCCAGGCGGCGGCCTTCCGGGCGTCCGCGAGTTGCTGCTGGACCCAGAATGTGCGCCCGTCCGCCAGGGTTTCGCGTTTCCAGAACGGAGCGCGCGTCTTCAGCGCGTCGATCAGGAATTCGCAGGCGCGGAAGGCCTGGCTGCGGTGCATGCTCGCCACGCCGACGAACACGATGGGATCGCCCAGCGGCAGCTCGCCCACGCGGTGGACGACCAGTGTGTCCAGGATGTCCCAGCGCTGCGCGGCCTGCGCGCACAGGGACTGGATTTCGCGTTCGCACATGCCCGGGTAGTGTTCCAGGAAGAGGCTGCGCGAGCCCGAATCCGGACTGAAGTCGCGCACCGTGCCGATGAAGTGCACATAGGCGCCGGCCCGGCCCACGCATGCAGCCTGCAGCCGCTCCGTCAGGGCGGCGACATCGAAGCGCTCCGTCTGGACGATGACCATGGCGTCAGCCTCCGGTCACCGGTTCGAACAGGGCGACCTCGTCGCCCGGGTGGATCAGGGCGGCGCGGCCGGCGTATTCCTGGTTGATGGCGATCTTGAGCCGGTCGATGGGCTCCAGGCCCGGGTATCGCCGCACAAGCGCGGTCAACCAGGCGCCGGCCTCGATGGGGGCCGTCAGCGCCTGGGTTTCTGCGCGCGTGCCGGTCTGCTCGGCGATGCGTGCGAAGTACAGGACTTCAATGGTCGCGCTGCCATTCACCGCTTTTACCCCCGGATTTGTAGATGAGTCGGACTCGATCGATCACGATGCCCTTGTCGGCGGCCTTGCACATGTCGTAGACGGTGAGCGCGGCAACCGTGCACGCCGTCATGGCTTCCATTTCCACCCCGGTCTGGTGATGCGTGTGACAGGTGCTGCGAATGGCGAGCACGTGGCGCGACTCGTCCGCCGTAAAGTCGACCCCCACGAAGGAAAGCGGCAGGCTGTGGCACAGCGGGATCAGCTCGGCGCAGCGTTTGGCCGCCAGGATCCCCGCGATGCGGGCTGTGTTCAGCACCTCGCCCTTGGCGTTGGCCTGCGCCGACAGCAGCTTCCAGGCGTGTGGGCTCAGGTGCACTTCGCTTTCCGCGATGGCTGTGCGTTCGGTGGCGGTCTTGTGCCCCACATCCACCATGCGCACCCGGCCTTGGGCGTCCAGATGGGTCAGGACCGGTGAAATGTCAGATTCGCTCATCGTTCTATGATATACAAAATCGGTGCCTTGACGCAGTGCGATCCACGCCCTTTGCGCCCTTTGCAGAGACCTTCCATGGCCAAGACGATCGGCGCATTCTTTTCCCTGTATCTGGCGACGCTGATTCTATTGCTGAGCTCGGGGCTCTTCAATACGTACCTCGGCTTGCGGCTGACCGAACTTTCGGTGTCCGAAGTCTGGGTGGGCGCCATGATTGCCTCATATTATCTGGGGCTGGTGCTGGGCGCGCGCTATGCGCACCGCCTGATCATCCAGGTTGGGCATATCCGCACCTACGCCGCCTGTGCCGCGGCGGTCACCGTGACCGTGCTGGTCATGATCCTGCTCGACGACCTCTGGGTCTGGCTCGGACTTCGGTTCGTTGCGGGCATGGCGATGGTGAGCCTGTTCGTCGCGATCGAAAGCTGGCTCAACGAGCAGACAGAGAATGCCTCGCGCGGGATGGTTTTCGCGTTCTATATGGTGGCGACGGGATTGGGCACCGTGCTGGGACAGCTGGTCCTGGGCCTCTTTCCCGCGCTCGATGATGGGCCGCTGGTATTCGTGGCCATCTGTAGCGTCCTCAGCCTCATGCCTATTGCGCTCACGCGTCGCGTGCATCCGGCCTTGCAGATCCCGGCACCGCTGGCGTGGCGCTATTACGTCTCGCGCGTGCCGCTGTCGCTGACGGTGCTGTTCGTGGCCGGCATGCTCAATGGCGCCTTCTACGGTCTGGCGCCGGTGTATGGCTTGCACCAGGGCATGGACAATCGGCAGGTGGGTATCTTTATCGCTGTCTCCATCGCGGCGGGCCTGGTGTGCCAATGGCCGATAGGATGGCTCGCCGACCGCGTCAGCCGCGTGCGCCTGATCCGGCTTGGAGCGCTGCTGCTGTGTCTGCTCGGGGTGCCGCTGTGGGGGTGGCTGCATTTCCCATACCCCGTGCTCATCCTGTTTGCGGCCGTGCAGGGCATTGTCCAGTTCACGCTCTATCCCATGGGAGCCGCTTTTGCCAACGACAATGTCGCACCCGAACGGCGGGTCGGCCTGAGTGCGCTGCTCTACATGGTGTATGGCGTGGGAGCCTGTATCGGACCTCTGCTGGCCGGGGCGCTGATGCGGGGCTGGGGCGGCAGCCTGTATTTCGTGTTCATTTCCGTCTGCTCCGCCGTGCTGGTGGCGTTCGTGCGCGAGCAGCGCGTCACGGGGGCGCACTTGAGCGGCGATGCGCCGACCCAGTTCGTGCCCATGGCCGATACGTTGCAGAATTCACATGTGATGGCCGTGCTGGACCCCCGCGTGGACGTCGAGCGCGACGTCTCCCACGATCCCGTGGCCCCGGAGGAGCCACCCACCGAGCCGGCCTTAGAGGGGAAAGAGTGACAGGATGGCCATCAGCGCGAGCGCGATGCCGGCAGCCTGCAGCCAGCTGATCCGCTCGCGGAACGCGCCTGCGCCCACCAGCGTGCCAATCGAGATCACGCCAATGTTCATGGCGGCGAATACCAGGGTCGGATTGTCCGGGAAGGTCTGGTGGGCGCGGATGTAAAAGTAGATATTGCCGAAATTCATGGCGCCCAGCAGCAGGCCCGATCCCAGGCTGCGGGCGTCCCAGGCGGTGCGCCTGAAGAAGGCGAGCCAGCAGAATATCAGCACGGCCGCCAGGATGAAGACCAGCAACAGACTGCTGGTGAAGCCCGCTCCCAGCCGTGCCATCTGCTTGAACAGGATATCAATGGCACCGTACCCCACCCAGACGCCCAGCAGCGTGACCCACGCCAGGCGCCCCGGCGCCGCGGCCTCCGGCGTGGCGGCGGGTGCCTGGCGAGCGCCGGGTCTTGAACGGATCTCCGGGGCATGCTTCCGGGGCCCGGCGATGAGGCATCCCAGCGCAGCCAGCGCCAGGGCAATGCCCAGCGCCTTGCGGCCGGACAGTACCTCGTGAAACAGCAGGAAGGCCGCCAGGATCGGCAGAATCAGAGAGAGGCGCTGGGCTGTATCGCTCAGCACGATGCCAGCCTGGCGCACGGCTGCGGCCATGATGAGAAAAACGGCAGGCATCAGCACGCCCAGCAATCCGAGAATGACCCACACCGGGACCGTCATGGACCGGAGCGCACCCAGCGGCGGATGGAACAGCCAGAGGCACAGGAAGGCAGCTACGAGGTAGTTCACGGCGATGGCCTGATCCACCTGGATGCGGAAGCGCCGCGCCAGTTTCAGGAAAATCGAGACTGAAACGCTGAATGCGATGCTGATGGCGAGCGTATGCAAGGACGGCTCCGGCTAGTCCGAATCAGCCACGGATGGTAGGCCTGTGCAGTCCGGTCGGGCAAGCCGGGCTTCCATCAAACGGTTGTGAGCAGAGTGCTCGTCGCGTGCAATGACACACATTGCGGATTCATCGTGGACCGGGACGTTTCCGAGCCCAGCGTACTGAAGGTCGCGATGGAATTGTAATAAATCGTTTGGGTGTCTCGATGTTCCGCCGGGTGGAGCCAGGGGAACCCGCTAAGAGACGCGGCTCGTCTGTTACAGACGAGGCTGTGTCTGGGGCGTACCAAGCTGCGCCAGCGGATTCTGGCTCAGGCCCAGGGTGGCGCCCCGGGTCAGAGCCTCGTAGACGGCAGCCAGGCTGTTGTGAACCGACAGCCGCTGATAGAGCGTATCGGCGTGGGTCTTCGCCGTTGAAATCGAGATATGCAATTCGCGGCTGACCGTCTTGATCGGGTAGCCGCGTGCCAGCAAGGCCAGCACTTCATATTGGCGCGAGGTCAGATTGAGCATCCGCGATTCGGAGTTGATCAGATCGCGGGGAAGGGCGCGGTCCTCTGGAGTGCCGGCCGACGGCTGCCGGAGGGGGCTCGTCAGGCGCGGACGGGGCTGAATGGACGGCTCCGCCGGGGCGAGCAACTGCGGGTGGATGGCAATCGGCGGATGAACGGGGGGCGCTGCCCCCCCCGTTCGAATAGGCGACGTGTCCGGGTGCGGGAGCGGCTGCGCCCGCTCGTACCAGCGGCGCCGCAAATGGGGGGTGGCCTCTGCGGAAGCGCCTGCCGGCCGCTGAGGATGGGAGTCCGGGTTTGGAAAACAGGTGCCGCCCGCCAATACCAGATTGATGGCGGCCGTCAGCATGGCGGTGGGCGCGCGTTTGGAGACATATCCTGCCAGTTTGGGTGACAGGCTCTGGAGCGTGAACGTGGGGTGGGAAGGCTCGCAGAGGAGCAGGATGCGGGTGGGGTTGTAGGCCTTTTGGGCGGCCTGGATGAGCTCGGCCGTCTGCTCGTAGGTTTCGGGCGCCGACAACAGCATCAGGTCGACGGGTGGGGATGCCGCCTCGCTGTGGCCGAAGAGCCGCGTGTAGTCGACTCCGTCGCAGGATATTTCCGACGCGAGTTTCTGGAACAGCTGCAGGATACCCAGCCGGAGCAGCGCGTTGGGCTCCACGACAATGATGGCGGTCACGTTGTTCCCAATCACTCAAATAGTGATCAAACAGGAAAATATTCTAGACCGCAGTCTGTGTACAAAGTCCTAACTAAACGTTAATTTAGTAACAATTAATGTTTATTGTCAACGAGGGCAGTCGAAGCGGTAGGTGCCGCCCGGAGCGCCGGTGATCGCGACGGTGATTTCGATCCGGCATTGGTCCTGTACGCCGACGTTGAGAGAGAATTTCGACAGGGCAGTGGGGTGGTTGGCCGCTGCCTGAACCTCGCCGCTCTGGCCGATGTTGGAGGCGCCGCCCGGCCCGTGTTTGATGACCTTCATCTGATATTCAACTCGGCCGTCCCTCGGACTGCGGACGTAGGGAATCACCACCGCTGGGTGGGTGTCCGGCACGGTGTCCAGCCAGACCTGGAGGTTGACGTTGGCGGCCAGCATGGCAGTTCCATCCGTTCAGGCGCCGCTCACTGAATGTAGAGCATGGTCTTGCCGATGCCGGCGACGTTCAGGGTCACCGGCGTGGCGCCCGGGCGCGTCTGCAGCAGGATCGTCTTGTTGCCAAGCCCGAGTTCGTTCACCTGCGCACTGACATTGCTGGCGGTCTGTCCGACGTACGACTGATTACCCAGCCCATACTGCGCGGTGGCGGCCTGGTCGTTGTTGCCCGTCTGATGAATCGTGGAGCTGTTGCCGGCGCCGTATTGCGCGGCGATGGCCTGGTCCGCCATCCCGAGCTGCGTGATGCTGGCGCTGTTGCCGGCGCCTACCTGGGCAATTTGTGCAGCCTTGGTGCTCCCGCTCTGCGTAATGTGTGCGACGTTTTGATGGCCCACTTGAAGCACCACGGCGGAATCGGTATTGCCCTGCAATTCAGGCATTGCCAGATCCGGGTCGGCGCAATAGGCGGACAGCGGGCTTGCGGACAACAGCAGTGCCGTTGCAACGGGCATCAGGCTCTGTCGCTGAAAGAGACGGCTGAACGTCGCGGGATGTGTCGGATTCTTCATGATGCTCCCCGTGCTGCGAGTGGCACGGGAGATGGTTTCCATCTCCCGTGCCGGTGTCCGTCACCCGCGCTGTCGAGGCGACCGCGCGGGTGACGGGCATTGAGCTTAGTGTTGCGTGATGACGCTGTTGTTGCCAGAACCGACCTGGAAGGCGGTCGCATTCATGGTGTATGCGCTGGTCTGGGTAATGCGGCTGGTGTTGTCATGTCCGAATTGCAGCGCCGACGCGTGAGCCTGGTTCGCGGAGGTGTTTTGCGTGATCATGCTGTCGTTGTCATAGCCGACCTGCAGCGCGAAGGCGGTGTTGTTGTTGCCGCCCATCGTGTTCTGGCGGATGGTGCTGTCATTGTCATGACCGAACTGGACGGCGGTTGCGCTGGCGGTGCCCCAGCCGGTCTGCCGGATGCTGCTGTCGTTGTCATGGCCGAATTGCAAGGCGGTGGCCGAGACGTGGCCCGACGAATTCTGGAAGACGGTGCTGTCGTTGTCGTGGCCGCCCTGGATCACGTTGGCGGTTTCATGGCCCGTGCCGGTTTGCCGGATATTGCTGCTGTTGCTGTCGCCGAATTGCGTGGACCTTGCCGTGTCCGTCCCGGCGCCGGTCTGAAAGACCCTCGCACTGTTGGTGTCGCCGAATTGCGCGATGTCGGCGTCGAAATTGCTGGCGCCTTGCAGCGTCTGATTGATGCGGGCGTCGTTGTCCTGACCAAGCTGGAACGTGTTTGCCGTGCCGCCCGCAAACGCGGAAGTCCCGGCGAACGCCAGGGCGAGAGTGGAAGCGATGACGCAGAGCTTGATTTTCATTTTGCCTGTCCTATAACCTCAAGACCGTAGAGGGAATTACGAAATCCGGCGGCCTTGGTTCCGGATGTGTCGGTGCGGCGGAAGACGCCACCGGATGTGTACTTTAGGACTCGCTGGCCGCTGGCAAAATGAGACGGAAGCATTAGAACGTTCGTTGGACCAAGGCCCGACGGGCCGCGCGTACTAGTACGCAAGGACGAGCGGGGCGGTGCCGCTCCGGATGTGCGGTCTGGCCGAAGGCGTGATGTCGGTGGAGGTGATGTGTAGCTGAAGGTAAGCTGAAACGGCCGGAAAGACGTCGCCCCTGCTGGAGCAGGGGCGATGGAGGTGGAGTGCCGCGGTATGGATCGGAACGCTACCGCTCGTTGGAGGCGACCTTCCAGTTGGGGCCGGAGTCCGCGGCGGGCGACGGAGCGGCATTGCTCAGTTTGACGGGCGTGGTCCGCGTGTAGTCGTTCTGCGTCTCCAGATAATGCTTGATCATGGGCGAACCCATGTCTGCCGGGTTGCGCAGCGGCCACACGCCGTCCTTGATGCCCTCTACGGTGAGATGGGCCACGGCGGCGTCTATGGCCTCCTTGACGCAAAGCTGCGCCGGCTCATTGTGCGTGTAGCCCGCTTCGGCCTCCAGCAGGTCGTAGAAGTTCACGAACCGGAAGTAGCTGGGATGGACTTCATACGAATAGACGGTTTTGCTCGTCGAGACGCTGTTCAGGACCCGCCCGGTGTTCACGTCGATCGCTCGCAGGATGACCGTGACCTGGTCCACGCTGTATTTGGTCGAGAGGCCGATCCCGAGGAATTTCGCGCCGACTCCTCCGGTTCGCACGTTGCTGTCGTAGGCCACGATGCCGCCATCCAGGATGACAGAGGCGGGCATGAGATTCGGAACGGGCTGGACCTGCTCGCCGGCCTTGGCCTCGGACTCATCCACGGCCCGCAGGACACGCCGTTCGGTGAGCAGCGACTGCAGCCCTTCGCGTTCCACGGGTACATACCAGCCTGATTCTTTCAGGGCTTCCATCAGCATGGAGGCAGCCCCCTGAGTGACGGCGGTGGAGAACGCACTGTCGGGCGACGGTTTGTACTGACCCGTCTCGTCACGAAAACCGTAGACGGCGGCCACGATCTTGTGGCGGGGAGCCGGCAATTGCCTCAGGTCCAGTGCAGACGGGGTAATGGGGGTGAGTGTGGCCCGGTCGGAGACGTCCGAGGGCGGATGCGGGACGGCGCAGGCTGACAGCATCAGCGCCGCCAATGCCGTCAGGCAAAGTCGCGAAGTGCGCAGGGCTGGGTAGCGAAAGAAAAGTGGGCTTGCGTTCATGGAGTCGGCTCTTTGGGTGCGTTGGAGGGCCCTTCGGCCCGGGGTCACCCGGCGCTTGGGGGAACCAGTTCTTGTGCGAATCAATTGATGGCCGGATCGTTGCCATTCAGGAGACTATTGGTACTGGCTCCGGTCGTGGGGCAGTTCGAACCCGCCTGGCTGCAGATGTTGCCGTTCAACTTGTTGATATCCTTGTCCAGGCTGTCCAGGCTGGTGCCCAGGGTCGTCAGGTCCAGTCCGGCCAGACCGTCCAGCGGGTTGGGCGCGTTTGCCTGCGCGCCTTGGCTGGCGATGCTCATCAGGAACGAACCGTTGAGCGGGTTGCCGCCGAATGAGGGATCGACCGGGGTGTAGACAAGCTGACTGGCGCTGGCTGATCCCGCCGCCAGGCACAGAACGGCCGCCACGGCAGCCAGTGTCCCGGGATGACGGGGGATGCGTGGGAATTTGAAGGTTTTCATTTACATTTCCTCTGGCCCAAGATCGTTGCTCTTGAACTCTTTGCGGGCCTGTTCAATTTTCTGGACGTTCTCGTAGGCGATGTTGACCGCCTGTTTGCTGGCCTCCTTTACTCCGGAGCGTGCCGGAGACAAAAACGTGTGGTAGATGCGAATGCTGCGGTAATCAATCCAGATTTCGCTGCCGAATTCCGCCGTTGGCCGCTCCACCACAGTGAGCGTGTATGGCGAGTTCGGGTGCAGGGACTGCCAGATTGACGAGAAGCCGCTGTAGAAGTCCCACCCCAGTACGGTGATGGTGCGGTTGATCACGATCCCGCCCAGCGGCTCCTGGTTGATGTTGCCCTGATCCAGGCCCTTGCCCGGAGGCGGTGGAGGGAGCTGTTCGGGAGGTTGCGCCATCACGGTAGGGCAGCCAAGCGCCAGCAGGATCAGTCCGCGGGAAATCGATGTGCGCAGCATGTCACGGGCCCCCTGGCATCCGGGGGCGATGGCCCCGGTGAAGGCAGCGGGGCGAGTGATACATAGTGGTTTCATGGGCGTGACAATTTCTTGCGTCTGTGGGCATTTAATGTAGGTCCGCGTCGAGCCTCGCCATATGGGGCAAAAGGGGGATCGCCTCAACTTGCGTGCCCAAAAAAATTCATGCATAATTTCGCTTCTTCAGTGATGGAGAAGCTTTGGGGGTATAGCTCAGCTGGGAGAGCGCTTGCATGGCATGCAAGAGGTCAGCGGTTCGATCCCGCTTACCTCCACCAAACTTCTGTCATTGAATGTCCGGTCCCCTTCGTCTAGAGGCCTAGGACATCACCCTTTCACGGTGAGTACAGGGGTTCGAATCCCCTAGGGGACGCCAGGGATACCTGGGCCGCTGCGGAGCGGTAGTTCAGTTGGTTAGAATACCGGCCTGTCACGCCGGGGGTCGCGGGTTCGAGCCCCGTCCGCTCCGCCATATTGCACATCCGAAAAGCCTTGCCAGTCAATTGATTGCAGGGCTTTTTCATTTCCGGACCGCATTTCACGGCGTTTTCAAAAGCCCGATCTCCGCCCGTGAATTCCGGTTGTTGTCCGGGTGGAATATCGGGGTGGTCCGCTAATATAGGTTTGGGCGCATTGTGCTTGGCGTGAAGCACGGGGTGCGCTGCTGTTACCACTGACAGGCGCTGCATGAACTCACAATCGTTGCGGGCGTCCTGGCCTGCATTGCGCGACGCGTTCGGGCTGGGAGTCATGTCTGCCGTGTTTTTCCTGGCGATGCTGGTCTTCGTACTGGGCAATGCGGTTGCCGTGTATTCGCTGATGTCGGGGTACGAGGGTTCCATCCGCCAGATCACGACGCTCGACGATATCCGGACGCTCAGCCAGCGCCTGGCCGTCCAGGCCATGCGGCTGTCCGATGGTTCCTACATTCAGACGGCCAGGCTCAGCCAGGACATTGACGCCCTGGAAAACGGTCTGCAGGCCCTTGATCAGGGTGGAGTCGTGGCGGGGCGCGAGGTCCCGCCGATCTCGCAGCCGCAGGCCCGGGACTTTCTGCCCCAGATCCGTCGCAACTGGAAAATCATGCGAGGCCGCCTGCAGGCGGTGATTCTCGGCTCTTATGCGCAGGACAGCAGCGCCGATGACCCGACGGGGGCGCCGCGGGTCCTCCAGCGCCAGTGGATCGCCGACGACGCCAAGAATCTGCTCGACACTCTGAACGCCTGCTCGGACGTGCTGGTGCCGCAACTGCTGGATACCAAGGAACGCGCGGCCAACCTGGGGCTGGGCCTCGCGGCCGCCGATCTGGTGCTGATGCTGTTGCTCTTTCTGTGGCTGCAGCGCAGCCTGGTGCTGCCGTTGCGCGAGCTGCGCCACGCGAGTGCAGGCTGGCTCGCGGGGGACTACGACGCTCAGGTGCGCGTACAGGGCGCCAGCGAACTCGGCATGGTCGCGCGGGCCTTCAACGCGGGTTCGGTGCAGCTGCGCGGTCTGACGGACAAGATCCGCGAGGAACAGGCCGGGCTCGAACGCTCCGGGATCATTTTCCGGGGCCTGACGCTGAACTCGCTGGTGGGGATCTTCCTGGTCGAGGGCGAGCGCTTCAGCTTCGTCAGCCAAAAGATGGCCGAGATCTTCGGGTATGAGGCTTCCGAGATGACCGAGCCGATGCCGCTGCTGAGCATCATCGTGCCCCGGGAACGTTATCTGGTGGCGGAGGCGATCAAGGCGAGCCAGTCCCGGCAGGACGGGACGCTGCGTTTCGAGCGCCAGGGCCGCCGCAAGGACGGCACGGTCATCGACATCGAAGTGTTCGGAACGGCCATCGCGGTCGACGGCAAGGTGTCCATCATCGGCCTGGTACAGGACGTGACCGAGCGCAAGCAGGCGGAGTCCTCGGCCCAGCTCGCGGCGATTGCCTACGAGAACAGCAGCGAAGCCATCGCGATCACGGATGCAAGCGGTGTGGTCATCGACGTCAACCCCGCCTATTCGCGCATGACCGGGTACTGGGCGGACGAAGTGGCGGGCGAGATGCTTCCGCTGCTCCGCCCGGGTCGCCACAACCGCGACTTCTACGACGAGATGTGGCACGCCATCAACACCAAGGGACGCTGGGAAGGCGAATACTGGGGCCATCGGAAGTCCGGCGAGGAGTACGCCGAGCGCGTCGTCATGGATACCGCGTGGAATCACGATGGATCCATCAATTGCCGCGTGGCAATGCTCAGCGACGTGACGCAGAAAAAGCACGTGGAGGCGCAGATCTGGAATCAGGCCCATCACGATCCCCTGACCGGCCTGCCCAATCGTCAGTATTTCAACCAGCGCCTGCAGGCCGCGGTCGAGGCCTCCGACCGCACGCACCATCCGCTGGCGTTGCTGTTCCTCGACCTGGACCTCTTCAAGGAAGTCAACGACTCCATGGGACATGCCGTGGGGGACCAGTTGTTGGTCGAAGTCGCGCAGCGACTGCGGGCCGCCGCGTCCGTGGACACGTGTTTCGTCGCCAGGCTGGGGGGCGACGAGTTCGTGGTGATCGTCGGCAACGCGCCCGATCGGGCCCGCATCGACGCCTTGTGCGAGGATATCCTCGCGCGCATCACCCAGCCCTATGCCCTCGCGGGCAAGGCGCTGCACGTGTCGGCCAGCCTGGGCGTGGCGCTGTATCCGCTCGATGCCGGGAGCGCCGAGATGCTGTTGCGCCACGTGGACATGGCGATGTACGTGGCCAAGGAATCAGGCCGCAATGGCTACCATTACTTTGATGTGAGCATGCGCGAGCGGGTGCGCATGCGGCGCGATCTGCTGTACTCGCTGCCGCAGGCCATCGCGGCGGGGCAGTTCTTCCTGCTGTACCAGCCCATCTATTCCTTCGACACCCGGCGCCTCGTGCGCGCCGAGATCCTGCTGCGCTGGCGCCATCCCGAGTTCGGCATCATCAGCCCGCTGGATTTCATTCCCTACGCCGAGGAGCGCCATCTGATCCGGCCGCTCAGTGACTGGGTGTTCGCGCAGGCCGCGCGCCAGCTCGCCGACTGGCGCGTGCTGTCCCCGCAGCTGCGCCTGACGATGAACGTGTCGCCAGGGCAACTGGCGGAGGACAAGATTGATCTGCAGGCGGTCCTCGATCTTTTGAACTCCCACGGCTTGCCGCCCGATTGCCTCTCGCTGGAATGCAGCGAGCATCTATTCCTGAACATGGACGCGGAGATCCGCTCCCGCCTCCAGCGCATGAGCGCGGCCGGCATGCGCTTCAGCGTCGGAGCCGTGTCGCTGGGGATGTCGTCGCTGCTCGCCATGCCGCAACAGCCGTTCGAGACGCTCAAACTCGAACGCGAGGCGACCGAGCAGCTCCTGGCCAGCGATCATGCTCCCGTGGTCTGTGAATCCATCATCACACTGGCCCATCGGCTCGGGCTGTCGGTCGTGGCGGAAGGCATCGCCACCCGTGAGCAGTACGAATTCCTGTTGGGGGCGGGGTGCGATGCGGGCCAGGGCTATTGGTTGGACGAACCGCTGGACCCCGAGACGTTGGAGCAGCGTTTGCGGGACTCGACTCAGCGTCCCTGACGGCGGCGGCCGGCCTTGCGCCAGAATCCGACAATCAGCCACAGCCCCAGCCAGGCCAGCACGGGGGCATTGCGCCAGCGCACATAGGGCGTCAGCCCCTGGGTTCCCAGGACTTCCACATCCAGCACCCCGGGGATGCCGGGATCCAGCGAGCCGCGCACCTGGCCGTAGGGGTCCAGCGCCACTGTCATGCCGGTGTTGGTGGCTGCCACGAGCGGCCGCGCAGTTTCCAGGGCACGCATGCGGGCCATCCACAGATGCTGGCGCAAGGCCCACGAGTTCCCGAACCAGGCCAGGTTGCTGATGTTCACCAGGATGCTGGCACCCGCGCCATCCGGGGGCGGCGCGACCTGCGCGGCGATCTGTTCGCCGAAGGCATCCTCGTAACAGATGTCGACGGCGATGGACTGTCCGGACAATCGCAGAGGCGGCTGGATCAGCGGGCCTCGATTGAAGTCGCCCAGCGGAATCTGGAGGGCATCCACGAACCAGCGGAATCCGGGAGGAATGAATTCGCCGAAGGGGACCAGATGGTGCTTGTCGTAATGCCAGGGCGCGGGCGTCCGCGGAAACGACGTGTCGTCCGGCGGGAGTGCGATGGCGCCGTTCGTGTAACGGTCCCCGTCCGCCGTGCGCTGGTGCAACGGGATTCCCATCAGCAGCGTAGCCTGCTGGCGTTGCGCCAGCGCCTGCCAGCGTGACCAGATCGCGGCCGGGATCTCGTCCTGGAAGATCGGCATCACGGTTTCGGGAAAGACGATCAGGGACAGAGCCGTGGACTCGCCCTTCACCGGCAGGTCGGCCAGGCGCAGGCTTTGGTCGATGGCGGTTTCGAACAGCCGGGGGTCGAATTTTTCCGATTGGGGGGTAGCGGGCTGGATCAGGCGTACCATCAGCGGCGACCCGAGCGGCTGGACCCACTGGATATGCTGCCCCGCGCTGCCGGCCAGCCCGCAGCCCAGCGCCACGGCGACCACCGCGGCTGCGCTGCGGTCGTAGGGAGCGCAGTCCTTCGCCCGGGCCATGAGCGCGACGGCGGCTGCGGAGAACGCCGCCAGCCAGGTCAGGCCATAGACGCCGACCACCGGCGCCCAGGCGGCGAACATGCCCTCGGCGTGGGCGTAGCCGGCATCCAGCCAGGTAAAGCCCGTGAACAGCGTGCCACGCAGCCACTCGAAAAGCGTCCACGACGAGGCCCAGACCACGGCGTTCAGGATCTGCCTCGGGGCCTGCTGGCGCGGCGATCGCCAGGCGGCACATAGCCAGGCACTCAGGGCGCAGGCCGAGGCGGAGTAAAGGCCCATGGTGGCGGCGAACATCACCAGCGCCGCCACCGCGAGCGGTAACGCCAGCCCGCCGAAGGTGTGCATGCTGATGGTGAACCAGTACACGCCGATGGCGAACTGGACGAGGCCGAACAGCCAGCCGTTCAGCGCCGCTTCGCGGACGCGCTCCGCGCTCCAGGTGCAGGCGGCCAACACCGCCAGCGAACCGATCTGGACAAACGGCAGGCTCCAGGCCGGCAGCGGCCCGGGCGCGAAGCACAGCGCCTGGACGCCGCCGGCCAGCACGATCGACAGCCCCTGGCGCCAGCCCGTGCGGCGGTCAGGCGGCATCGTGTTGCGCAGTGGGGGCGGAAGAGGTCGAGTTCAGGCGCTGGACATGCAGCCAGCGTGCCCGTTTCCCGTCGGCGCCGACCACGGTGAAGGCCAGTCCCTGGGATTCGAGGCGCTCGCCACGGCGCGGAATATGGCCGATTTCGGCGGCGAGCCAGCCGTTCAGGGTGTCGCAGTCCTGGTCCGGGAGATGCACGCCGAAAGTCTCGTTGAAGTTTTCGATTTCGGTCGTGCCCATGGCCCGCCAGCTATTTTCACCGGTGCGGAAGATGGTCTTCTCGTCGGTGTCGTCGAATTCGTCCTCGATGTCGCCCACGATCTGTTCCAGCACGTCCTCCATGGTCGCCAGCCCGCTGATGCCGCCGTGTTCGTCGACGACGATGGCCAAGTGGTTGCGGCTCATGCGGAAGTCGTGCAGCAGCTCATTGAGGCGCTTGGATTCAGGGATGAAGACCGCCGGGCGGATCAGGGCGCGGATATCCAGGGCGTGGTCCGAAAGGGCCAGCAGCAGGTCCTTGGTCAGCAGGACGCCGACGACGTTGTCGCGGTCGCCTTCATAGACCGGGAAGCGCGAGTGACCGGTATCCATGATCTCGGGCATGAGCTCGGCCAGCGGCCGCGAGATGTCCAGCATGTCCATGCGCGAGCGTGAAACCATGATGTCGGCCACGGTCTTGTCCGCCACCGTCAGGGCGCCGGAGATCATGGCGTAGGATTCGCCGTCAAGAATGGAATGGTCGTGTGCGGCCTCGAGCACTGCCCGGATCTCCGCGCGACCCGTAGGCGGGTCGGGCCGCAGAAGGGATTTCAGACGGGAAAGCAGGGATTTGGGCGCCGACGGTTCAGGTCGAGGCTCAGGGTCGGAATGTGATTCTGGCATTGTCCGAAGGACGAGTAACTAGGTTTCTTAGCATAACCGATAACGTCGGAGAATCGGCTTCAGGGCTGCGGGCCGGGCCGGTAAGGATCGGGGATGTGCTGCGCCGCGAGGATGCGGGTCTCCAGCGCTTCCATGTGTTCGGCCTCGTCGGCCTCGATATGGTCCCACCCCAGAGCGTGCAGGACGCCGTGGGTGACCAGGTGGGCCGCATGATGCAGGAGCGGCTTGTGTTGTTCGGCCGCTTCGCGAACCAGAACGGGCAGACACAGGACGATGTCGCCGCTGATACTGCCGTCCGGGGCCGCCCCATATTCGAACGTCAGGACGTTCGTGGCGTAGTCGCGCTGCCGGTAGCCGGCATTCAGCGCCCGGCCTTCGTCCGTATCGACGATGCGCAGCGTCAGGGCGACGGGCTGGCCGGCGCGCGGATCCGGTGCCGCCAGCGCCTGCTCCAGCGCGTGGCCGACCCAGCGGCGCAGCCGCCAGCGCGGCAGTTCGGCGGCCGGAACGGCATACTGTATGGACAGCGAAAAATCAGGATACATGATCGCCCGCCTGTTCGTAGGCATCCACGATGCGGGCCACCAGCGGGTGGCGGACCACGTCGCGGCTGGTGAAGCGGGTCTGGGCAATGCCCGGTACCCCGTCCAGCACATCGAGTGCATGCAGCAGGCCGCTTTGCTGATTCTTGGGAAGATCCACCTGGGAGGGGTCCCCATTGATGACGGCCTTGCTGCCGAAGCCGATACGCGTCAGGAACATCTTCATCTGCTCGGGCGTGGTGTTCTGCGCCTCGTCCAGGATGATGAATGCCTGGTTGAGCGTGCGCCCGCGCATGTAGGCCAGAGGGGCGATCTCGATGGTCTGCTTTTCGAACAGGCGCTGCGTGCGCTCGAAGCCGAACAGGTCATACAGGGCGTCGTACAGCGGCCGGAGGTAAGGGTCCACCTTCTGGACGAGGTCGCCGGGCAGGAAGCCCAGACGCTCGCCAGCTTCGACGGCCGGGCGTGTGAGCACCAGGCGCGAGACCGTTTCGCGCTCCAGCGCGTCGATGGCGCAGGCG
>Ga0134125_10004450_pt1 | contig 16020 bp, 21 predicted proteins | sample KB31751_FD_96464 | JGI IMG/M metagenome (GOLD analysis project Ga0134125, IMG submission 96464) | Terrestrial soil microbial communities with excess Nitrogen fertilizer from Kellogg Biological Station, Michigan, USA - KB3-175-1 | ecosystem: Environmental > Terrestrial > Soil > Unclassified ... | reverse complement strand
GTGAACGTCCAGCTTCCCTCCAGCGAGGTCACCATCTCGCCGGTCGTTGTCGGCGCGGGGCAACTGCCACCGGCCGTGCCCCCGTTGCCACCCGAACCGCCGGCCCCCTTGCCCCCGGCGGCCGATCCGCCGGCAGCGCCGCCGCCCGTGCCGCCGGAACCCCCACCAATGGTCCCGCCACTGGAAAGGGAGCCGCCCGTCCCGCGGCTGCCGCCCGTGTTCGAGCCGCCGCTGCCAGAGCCGCCGCCGCCCGAATTGCCGGCGGCCGGAGCCGCACCAGATCCCCCATTGCCGCCCGACGCCCTGCCGCCGCTTGCGCCTCCGGTTGGCGACGATCCCCCTGCGCCGGAGCCTCCCGCGGGTTGATTCGAGGAACAGTCCGCGCCTGAAGCCGCGGACAGCGCCATGGCAGCCGTCAGAAGGATCGCGCGCCGAGCCTGGGCGGTCATCCCCCTCTACTGTCCGGCGCCTCCCTCCTGTTCAAAGCAAAACAGAATCGGGCGCGCCGCGAAGCCATCGCGCCCCGTCACAGCCGTCCGGCAGGTCTCGGCCACTCAACGTCCGATGCCCAGCAACTCCCGGCGGTGAGTCCCCTGCGCCGCCGCATCCAACATGAACTTCGCCAAGCCTCGAAAGTGCATCGCCTTGCTGCCCTCCGGCAAGGCGCCCGCCGCCACACGGTAGGCCTCGCTCTCCCCGGCTCCCATCCAGATCGGCCGCAGCAACGTCCAGTCCAGGCCGCTGGCCTGGTAGACCTCCTCCATCGCCCTCAGGTCTGCCATATGGTGCCGGACGGGGAGGCTCAGCACACGCACGAAGAGGCTCTGCCCCGGGAAGAGTCCCGCCGAGCTGAAGACCAGCAGGCGCTTGACGCCCGCCTGCTCCATAGCTTGGACGATATTCGCGGCGTAGCCGGCCATGGTCCAGGCACGCTTCGCGGGAGCCTTGAAGGTCTCGCCGATTCGGGGCGCCAAGGCGGAGAAGACGGCCTCGTGGCCGGCCATGGCCTGGGCCAGGGCGGGGACGTCGCCGGGGCTGCCTTGGATCACCGTGAGGCCGGGGCGGTCCCGGGGCAGCTTTTGAGGGGAGCGAACGAAGGCGGTGACGCTGTGACCGTTTTGCAGGGCCAGGTCCAGCAACTGGGTGCCGGTCTTGCCGGTGGCGCCAAGGATGAAGCAACGCATGTCAGGTCTCCTGAGGGGGCCGTGTCGGGTCACCATACATCCCCTAGAACGTCACCGGGCTGGCGGTGCCTCTCGCAGCGGCGCTCTACACTGGCATGCGTCAGGGTGGTCTCCGCCTGCGTTCTGCGCGCGGACCGGAAGGCGCCTTTCTCTTCATCTCGCTGCCAGCTCGCCGAACCAGTAGGACGCCGTGACGCCCCCATCCATCAGAGAGTCGCTGCCGGTGATGACGCCAGTCGACGGCGTTTCCGTCGAGCGACTCCTGGATCATCGGATCACGCTGGGCCGATTCGAAGCAGGGACTTGATCGCTCGGCGCTCGTCCATCGCTCGATAAGCCTCCTCGACTCGCTCGAGCTTCGTCTCGAAGTCGAAGACCCTTCCCGGGTTGATGCTGCCCTTCAGGACATCCTCCAACAGCGCGGGAATGTAGGCGCGGGTCGGGGCCACGCCGCCGCGCAGGCCGACGTTGCGGTAGACGACCATGTCCATGACCGGAGAGTCGATTCGGTGAGGCCCGCCGATGGCGCCGACGGCCGAGCCGGGACGTGCGATGCCCATGGCGACCTGCTCGCGTTCCTTGCGGTGGCGCGGGAGAGAAGCTTCACGAAGGCGGCGCGCAAGGTGGGCGTCTCACAGTCGGCGCTGAGCCACACGGTCAGCCGCTTCGAAGAACGCCTCGGCCTCCGCTTGCTCAGCCGGACCACTCGGAGCGTCTCGCCCACTCAGGGTGCCGCCCTTGCCGGAGGCAACAAGTAGGATCCTGCCGTCATCCGGTTCTACCGGTACGAGGTCGAGGCGGGCGTCATCCCGAGTCGCCGACGATCTCTCCATCGGGTGAGATCTCGAAGATCTCGTAGATGTCCTGGCAGGCGCACCATCCGAGGTCGTTGATCGCGCCGGTGACGTTCACGTTCCCGCGCGGCTGGTCGTCCCAGTAGGAGTACATCTTGATCTCGTATTCGGCGCCGGTCGGACCGCTAGCCCGTTCGACTTGGTGCTTGTTCACCAACTCCACGAGCTCGCTGTAGGGACGGCGGCGGAAGGGCTCCATGAACGCTCGAAGGACCGCCTTGGCTTCGTCTGGATTTGAGTAGCGGAATGGTCTTCTGGTCCGCGGCTTCCCGGGTGTCGTGGAGATCCGCGCATCACGACCGAGCTCTACGGCCACCTCGCGGCCGGCTACCTCCGCGGCGCCATCGATCGCCTGGCGTTCGAGCCCTCGCCGCCCCCCGCCCGGGAGGCGCTGCGAGCCGCGGCGCGCGCTGCATCTGACCCGCCCGCCGCCCCCGATCCCCTCCCCGCCCCCATCCCCCTGCGCCCGTTTGCTGTACCCATGCTGCAGGCCATGGAATCGCCCGAGGACGAGCCGCCAGGCGGCCCGCGAAGGCCCGCGAGATTCCGCGGCAATTCTCGGTCGGGGCGAGAGGATTCGAACCTCCGACATTCTGCTCCCAAATGCGCCGCCGGGTCGCCGGAGGGGGTCGCTGGGCGTAGCTCGCCGTCGCAAGCGAGCGATTTCGTTAGACGTGCACAGAGCGGCGCAGTCCAGGGGTTGCCGTCGTTAGCTCGGTTTCGCCGTGAGTTTGCTGCACCCGTGCTGCAAGGGTCGCCGCCCCTCGGGGTCGTGCGCGGCGGGCGGGAGGCCCTGCTCACGGTGCGCGACGTGGCCGCCCAGCTCGGCGTGTGCGCGGCGACCGTGTACCGGCTGGTAGCCGCGGGCCAGCTCGCCCACGTGCGCGTGCTGAACGCGATCCGCGTAGCGCCGCGCGACCTGGAGGCCTTCGTCGAGGCACGGCGATGGTTCGACGGTGACCTGGGCTGATTGGTGCCCTGCTTCCAGGCCTGCTTCGACGCCTGCTTTCGCTTACGTCGGCCCGCAGGGACCCCGTGAACCCCTATTTCTACCGGAGGACTCATGCCCAACCCCAATTTCGATGCGAAGCAACCCACCGAAGCAACGTCCGCTCACGTCGGCTGGTTGACGCGGGCCCAGGTCGCCGCCGAGCTCGGCTACCGGAGCATCTTCCCGATCCGGAAGATGGAGGGCACGAAGCTGCACCCGGTGCGCGAGGCGCGCGGCTGGGTCTTCGACCCGGCTGAGGTCGCCGAGCTGAAGACGGCGCGCATGGCAGCCGCCCCACTCCCGGCGGCAACGCTCCCCGAGGGCCGACTCGCCGCCCGCGTCTTCTACCTCTTCGACCGCGGACGCGAGCTGCGCGAGATTGTCGAGGATCTCGAGGTCCCGCCGCGAGTCGTCCGCGACCTCTGGCACGAGTGGATGATCGGTCTCGAGGACGGCGAAGCCGAACGGAACAAGTCCGCGCAAGAAGAACGCCGGCGGCGGCGCGAGGAACAGGAACTCCGGGACGTGGAGCGCAAGAGCGAGCGTGAACAGAAGAACTTCGAGACGATGATGGCCGGGATCAACGCGTCGCTCGGCGGGCGTGACAGGCCCTGATGGGCTGCGCGCATGCCGGCATTCGGACGGTGCCCATCCGCGTGGTACCCTAGCGATCGTGGGTCGCGTGATCGACATATACGGCGGGAAGGACCCCCGTGACCTTCCGCGGTACTCGACCGCAGAAGCCGCGCACTACCTGCGCCTGCCGCGCGCGACGCTGAAAAGCTGGGTACATGGCCGCGTCGATCCGAACGGCCATCGCGCCGAGGCCGTCATCCGCCTACCTGGCGACTCCGCCCTGCTGTCGTTCCAGAATCTGGTCGAGGCGCACGTCCTGAGCGCCATCCGGCGCCATCACGGCGTGTCGCTCCAACGGGTTCGGCGGGCCCTTCGGTTCGTGGAGAGGCGGATGCACCAGCAGCGGCCGCTCATCACGGCCAAGTTCCAGACCGACGGCGTCGACCTTTTCGTGGACGAGCTCGGCAAGCTCATCAATGCCTCAAGCGAGGGCCAGACCGGAATCGAAAGCGCGCTCCGGGCCTCCCTCGCCCGCGTGGAGCACGACCACGACGGCCTGGCATCCCGCCTATTCCCGTTCGTCCGCGGCGAGGGTAAGGAACCGAAAGTCATCGTCGTCGACCCACGACTGTCGTTCGGCAAGCCAGTCGTCGCGAAGACCGGCGTCCCTGTCAGTGTCATCGTGGGCCGCTACCGAGCAGGCGAAGACGTCGCCGCGATCGCGAAGGACTACGGGATCTCCGTAGACCAGACCCACGATGCCATCAGGACCGCGATCCCAGCGGCTGCCTGAACCCTGGACCTTCTTCGTCGATAGGTCTCTCGGCGGAAGAGTCGTTGCCGAGGCGCTGCGCGCGACCGGCGAGGCTGTCGAGATCCACGACGACCACTTCGCAGCCGACGCGCCCGATCAGATGTGGCTGGCCGAGGTAGGCGCGCACGCCTGGGTGGTCCTGAGCAAGGACGATCGAATTCGCCGCAACCCGGTCGAACGCCAAGCGCTTTTGGCTGCCGGCGTCGCCGCATTCTTTCTCGGACGCAGCGACCTCCGCGGCGACCAGATGGCGTCGGCTTTTCGCGCCGCGCTACCGGCGATGAAGAAGGCCCTTCGTCGGTTCGCCACACCTTTCATTGCAGGCGTTTCGGTTGCCGGAGAGGTGCACGTGTTCGAATCGGACGGTGAACGCCACACTCCGCCGAAGCGTCTCAAGCCATAGGCAAGCGGTCACGCGGCGCCAGACGGCCGGATGATCCTGGTCAGAACGTCGATCGGGAAGTCCATGTGCGAGCCGGGGGCCAGTGCCCCCATCGGCGTCCGATTGAGCTGCCGGTTGACGGCGCCGCCGTTGGCGACTCTGATGCCGCCGTCGTGTTCGAAGTACCAGCGGCTGTTCTTCATGTGATCGTTCATCGACCCCGTGACCGCGCGGCTGTTCGTCTTCGCGAACAGATAGCCGGAGCGCGGGAGCAGGCGAGCCATCTCCACGTCCGTGTACCCATCCCCTTCCAGCATCGCCAGCGCGTGGTGATGGAAGAGTTCGTCAAAGGCCATGAGGTCGGGCTTACGAACGGCGAGCGCCCAGAAGCTGTAGAGGGACACCTTGTGCGTGAACAGCAAGCACCGGTACCGTTCGATGGTCGCCGTCTCGACGAACCATTCGTACAGATCGCCGTCGCTCTCGTCGTCGAGGTCGCGATCGGTCAAGCCGAGCAGGTCGCGCACCTTCTTCGTGCAGCGGAACGTGATCATCGGCCCACCCTCGGCCCCCCGGCGGCACAAAGTCGAACGAACGTGATTCAAGGAGTCTTCTGCGGAATCGTCTTGACCACCCACCGGTCCGCCTTGCGCTTGACGACTCCCTTCACCGGGCCGCATCCGGATGCCCGAGGAGCCCGTATGCGCCCCTTCGCGGAATCGTCACGCCAGTTCGAATACAGCAGCTGCGCCCAGAACTTTCGGGCTCCGTGACGTTCTCGCTCGAAGCCCAGCTGGATGACGTACTTGGGTGGAGCCTTCGGGGGACTCTGTCCGATCTGCACGACCCACCCATTCCCCTCGCACGTAACCGTCTCCAAGGGCATCGGGTCGAGTCCGATCGCTTCGGCGTACATGACTCCGCCGGCCGAGGCTGTCTCCTGGACACACTTCCTTTCCAGGGCCGTGTCGTCATCCGTCAATGGCCCGAGTATGCGCGTTGCGGTCTCGAGGACCATCGGACAGTAGTCCACGTTGGTCGTACGCGCGGTCTTCCCCCCTCCCGCCAGGCCTATCGCGAGTGCGACGAGAATCCAGGGTGTCATTTCCCGCCGAGTGGGAAAATCTTCTGCGGCACGATCGTGAAGTCGAGGAGCTTCATAGTCCGCATGTCGATTTCGACGTCATCGAAGATGCGACCGCGAAGAGTACCAACCGTCATTCCGGGGACCAGCGTCGCAATCAGGCCACCGATCGCAGAGCTGTTGCATCCCAGGATATCGAAGCGCTGGACGCCGGAGTTCTTCAGCGCGTGGGCCAGTTGGGGCGCCGCGATTCTGTGAAGCGGGGCCAGCGTTACACCGTCGGACAGCCCGTGCCCGTAATAGACGAGGCGAGAGTATCGACGTGTCGCCAGTGCAGCGCTGATGGTCCGCAGGTCGGGGACGAACAGATAGTCGGCCTGCGCCAGGTCCGGCACCTCCGAGCCGAAAGATTGCTGGAGTGATCGGCGGAACAGTCGTTCAAAGTTCGCGCGCGTCTCTCCCTTGAATTCCTTGGGATCAAGCTGCCACGTCTTGTGTAGATCGCGGTGTGTCGCACTGAACAGCTTGATCTTGTTGGGTGGTACGCCGTACGCGACGAGGGTGGCCATGACCTATTTACCGTCCCCGATCCGCGCAGACCCGCCCGGAGCCTGTGCGATGACGATCGCCCCGGGGTACCGGCCCTGGTCGACGAACATGCAGTACGTGCCCGCGCAGCCTCTCAGGCGACCCAACTCGAACAGGTCGCCGAGGTCGTAAGGGTTCATCAGCATGTGCGGATATTTTGCCGGGCGTCGTCGAGCGAGGTTCGCGAGGACATGTACGCCGGGAACGGCCGCCTGTGCCCAGTTGATGATCTTGCGCGCCGAAGACGCGCGATCGGCGTAAGGAACGTGGACCGCGATGACACCTCCGGGAGCCAGCTTCGAGAGCGCCCTCTCGACCACCTGGAGGCCACGCTCGACCGGCATGTGCTGCAACACGTTGTAGCTGTGGAAGAAGTCGATCGGTTGATCGATTCGCGTCAGGTCGTCGTCACTGGGCACCCAACGCGTGTTCGACACGTTTCGGCGTGCGGCATTCTTATCGGCTTCTGCGAGCGCATCACGGGACACGTCCAGGCCCAGGACCGATTGGCACCTCGCCGCGAGCGGGATCGCCACCCGACCCACGGAGCATCCGAAATCCACCGCCAGGCGCGGGTTGAACTCGGGGGTCACGTGCTGTCGGATCGCGGCCCAGAGGTCCGTCAGATACCGGTTACCGGACTCGAAGTACCCATCCATGTCTCGGGTGAGGGTTGGATCGAGCTTGTAGGGATCGAGCGTCTTGACGGTGCCCAGGTACGGGTCTTGGCGTCCCAGTTCCGCCCAGTGCTTGTCGCTGTTGACCATTACGCTCCGGGCTCAGGGAGCCACCTTCAAAAGGATCCCGGTCGGGTCGGACGCGCCGACGATCGTGACCCCGTCGATCTTGGGACCGATGTTAGCTCCCATATTGACGTTGGCATAGAAGGAGCCGTCCGCGCTGGTGCCGACACCGGACCCTGTGTCGGATCCGCTCGTTCCGAGCGTCTTCGCCCATAGGCGACTGCCGGCAGAACTGTAAGAGACGAGCGCGACGTCGTTCTGCCCGAATGCTGCCCCGCCGCCATTGAACGTTCCAGCGACCGTCGCGGACACGAGCAACTGGCCGCTTGCAGTGATAGCCAGGCCCGAGGGCGTGTCGTCACCTGTGGATCCAAATGAAGTCGCCCACAGGACACTCCCGTCCGAATTCTTCAGCTTCGCGACCACGACGTCCAGCCCGCCGAAACCGCCAACATTGGACGAGCCAAAGGTCGCCGAGCCCGACAGCGTCGCGGCGATATAGATGTCGCCGTTCCCATCCACCACCAGGTACGGGTACTTGTCCGGCCCCGCTCCCCCGAGCCGCACAGCCCACGCGGGAGTTCCGTCTGGAGCAAGCTTCGCCACCCAAAGGTCGAAGTCAGCCGACGTCAGCGTCGGACCAAACGCCGTCATCGTGCCGGCGAAGAAGCCGGCCGCGATGATGTTGCTGCCGGTCCAGGCAATGCCCGTCGGCTGTTCGAACGCAGAATCGGCGAACGCCTTGGTCATGCCGATTTCTCCCGTTACGGCGCTGACCTGGACAATGAGAATGTCCCGGTCTCCGCCCCCCTGGAAGGTCTCTGCGGTGGCCGGGTTCGTGCCGTTGATGAGGGTCGTCGTCTGGTCGAACCATCCGGCTGTGTAGATGCTGGACGTCGGCCCCCGCGTCGACACGGCCAGAGTATCGCTACCAGGTCCAATCAGACGGTCGACCCACGAGGGCTGACCCGTCGTCAGAGAATAGCGGCCGATAAAGCCGTCAGCGCCGGAACCGCCGCCGGGCGACATCAGACCCAGGCCGACGTCAATTTGCGTGCAGGCGGGCGACCCACCCGGATCGCAGGTCGACCACCCCTCGATCATCGGTACTCCCGTCGAATCGAGTACGTCCAGATGGCCGTACAGCCGGCCCGTCCCAGCCGGTGAGCTGCCGCCGAATCTGGTCGAAAACAGGTGCGAGCCATCTGCCGGCGAGTACTCCGCGAGGGCCGTATCGCTCGTGCCCATGGGTGTCAGAACCGATCCGCCCAGATTCGCCGGGCCGCTCAAGACTCCCGATACGACCACGCCGACAGACCCTTCGGCAACGCCATACAGGAACACCGACGAGGCAGACCTCGCCCACAGGATAGAGCCCGGCGCCGGACCCGCTCCGGCGTCGGCGAGGGGACGGTCGGCGACGGAGTCATCCGTGGGGACGCGCCCACCTGTTCCGGCCCCCGCCACCCCGGCCGCCCCGCCATCAGCCCCACCCAGGCCACCTCCCCCGCTGCCGGCGGTCCCAGGTCCCGCCGAACCACCGTTCCCAGCGCCTCCGTGACCGGCTCGGCCCGCCTGACCCGCAGCTCCGCCCTCACTGCTGGAGGCACCACCTGTGCTACCGCCATCGGCGTAGTAGACCGTTCGGGTCGGGCAACCCGTAAGGATCCATGCAAGCGAAACCGCCGCGACGACGCCCCTGGTTCTCATGCTGGACTCTTCGGCCAGGCAGGCTAAATGGTTGCGGGGGTTCTGGCTACACCCGTGCGGGTTTGCACAGCGACGGTGTACAAGCTGTGCGCGAGCGGGGAGCTCGAGCACGTGCGAGTCGTGAACTCGATTCGCGTCACCGAGCCGGCGCTGCACGCGTTCCTCACGCGGCGCCGGTCGGGTTGAGGCTACGCACAGTGTGCCAGTTCATTCCCCACACAACCGTCTGCTGTTCGTCACGATCAGCTCGAGAAATTCTCTAAAAGTCTCAGCGATCGGAACGCCAGCACCGGCCCCAACGATCCGCACGGTCGTCCGCTCACCCGCAGCTTCGAACTCTGCGGCGTACGCCCAACACCACAGCGAGTAGTCCGCGAAGACGATCGCACCAGGCGAGGCATCATCCGCATATTGCGGGGCCTCCTGGTCAAGGCGCGTCCAGCGATCCAACGGCCAGAGCGTGATCAGACCGTGGTTGGCGTCCAGCATGTCGGTCCCATCCATCCTGGAATAGAAGGCGCGAACGTCAGAAGGTAGCCTCACTCGAAAGCGTGACTCGAGATCAGCAAAGGCCGCTGGATCAGCCGGAGGGCGCCGCTTGGAGTCGGGATGCGCGAAAGGCGCCGACATGAGCACGTCCGTCAATTCATCCACGGTCTTCACTACCGGCACTCCCGTCTGCCTAACGTGGCGCCGTTCGGCGCCGCGCGAGCGCCGTCCGCTGTAGCGGGTTAGGCGGGGACTTGAACGCCTCGGTCAACTCGGCAGCTATGAACGTGGCGCGCCTGCGCTGCGTTGCGGGGTCAAGCTTTGGCGAGAAGAAGCGGGCCGCGATCACCCGTTCCGTCATGGTCTTGGGCACGCGGTGGGTATCAGAGAACACCTCGGCACCGTCGCTGGGAGGGTCGAACAGCTCATACGACTGCGATGACTTCAGCACACGTAGGCGAATATCCTGGCCGTAGACGTTGGTGTACCGCAGTCGGGCTTCCTTCGCGGCGACACGCTTGGCCTGCTCCGCCGCGCGCTTGCCTGTCGCCGCACGGACTATGACGATTCGTTCCTCGACGAGCGCTCCTTCGACGTCGAGATGAGTGTCGCGCGCACGGGGCTTACCTACCGCATCAGTGCGGACCAGAACTTTCACCCCAAACCACTTGAGCGGCATCGGTCGCGTCTCGTCCGATTGACGATCACGCGTTCAGCGCCGACGCGCAAGCGCCGCCCGCGGCAACGCACGCTTAGCCGGCTGCGCCGGGAAGCATTCCTTCCACTCCTCGGGTGCCAGGTGTCGATATGTGCTCCAAAGCGGCTGCGTCACCGCGTCGGCGAAGCTCACTGAAAACATCCCGTAGTGAAAGCTGTGTCGGCTTTGCTCCGGTCGCGGATAGGTCCTTCGAATCGTGTATACGAATTCCGCGACCGGTCCTCCCACGATCTCTGCAAGGGGCGACACCATCCTGGCGGTCCCTTCGGAGCAGCGAAATGCTGGTCCTCTTCCGTCCGGCGACTTCGGTGTAGATGCGCGCTTGGTCCCGGAGAAATGCGCGACCACAGCGGACACCCATCTAAGCGGGGCTTCAATCGCGGCATCCCAACTTCTAAGCTCCTTCTGGGTCCCGAAATACTCGAGCAACAAGCGAGAGGCGGCCACCAGGATGCGCGTCTCGGCCGCCCAGAGTTCGACCTCGCCCTTCAACCGCTTTGCGCGCTGCATCCGCGTCATGTCCCGTGTCCGGCTGACGACTGTACCGTTTAATCGAGCCAACTCGGCAGCTCGATCGCCGTCTCGGCAACGCCGAAGAGATCGCGTTCCACCTGATGGAGATTCGCGACGTACTTGGGCAGGTCCTCGGCGCGCGCGTCCAGAAGGTAGCCATCGACGGCGTCGCGGAAGCGCTCGATCAGCACGCCGTGGTCGACGAGCCCTCTTTCCACCATCGCGTCGATGTCCTGCAAGTCGTATGCGTGAAACCGTTTCAGCTTGCTGACGACCACGTCGACGATGTGCAGGACTTGGACGTGAAGGTTCGTAAGGCCCGCGTTCAGATCAGGCACATCCACCCACCTCGGCGACTGCGCCAGAAACGGCAATCCACCCGAGACGATGTCGACGTAGAGTTTGTGCCTGACGTGCAGCTTCGACCCCTGACCGGCGATCGCCTCCAGCCGCGCGCGTATGTCCGCGCCGAGGTCGACAGTTTCGAGTACGTCGCTGTCCTTCGTCCCGCGCTCGTAACTGGCCTGCAGCATCAGCGCCGTCGAGCCGATGATGCGAAGAGGGACCTTCGGGGACGCGGCCGGCGTCCAGGCGCGATCGAGATCTCGGAGGAAGTCACGAATGAGCGACACGAGCAGCTCGCAGAGACTCGGCGAAATCGGCGACGGTCAGTGAACTCACGATATCCCACTTGCGGGAAATGTCCGACGAAGACGCCTTGACCTGATCGAGCGTCTTCTTGCTGCGAATGCTGCGGTCGAGCGTGTCGACGAGCGGAGGCTTCCCATTCGCCGAACCGGTCACCGGCGTCGCGTCCAGGAAGGCGCTGAGCACCACCTCGGCGCGACGTGCTCGCTGCGCCCACGAACGAGGCACCTCGTCTTGCAGCGCGAGGTTCAGGGCGGCCAGCGTATTTTCACAGATCCAGCCGAGGCGACGTTCCAGACCAACCTTCCCAAGGTCCAGATAGAGCTTGCCCAAGCTGATCCGGTCGATGTTCGACACGAGCACGGGCGCGAGAGCCGTAAGAAACCGGGGCTCGCCTTCGATGAGGGTGTCGCGTACGACCTCGGATGGTTCATCCAGGTCCTCCGCCGGGACAAGATCGCTCTGTTCCTGAAGGTGATGGGCGCCCAGCCTCGCGAGCGCGTTCTGGATCTGGGCCTGCCGGTCAGGGCCCCCGTCGGTAAAACGGCTGGTCGTCACGTTGAACAGCTTCAAGATCTGGAGAAACTGTTCGGCGGTGAAGGACCCGGCGCCGCTCTCGATCTCGCTCAGGCGGCTCTGTGACAGCCCGAGCTTGCGGGCGAGATCGGACTGCGTCCAGGCGCGATCGCGCCGCAGGGCACGCACGACCTTCGCGATCTCTGACCTGGTAGGCATACCTTCACTCGCGACCGTCACCTATCGAAGATACGATAAGTATATCGATTATTTGATATAGCACAGCACTAACCGCGATAATGTGCTGATATTTAAGCATATTATCGCAGTCACAAGCCCAACAAGCCCTCGCATTTGATCGATTCTGCGCTCCTGCGGCGCCGACGGCGGCCTCCAGGGTCCGATACCATTCCGGTTGGTGGCGGGGCCGATGAAGCTGCTCATCGACACGAACATTTTCATTCCATTGGAACCGACGGCGGAGGGCGACATGGGGCCCGGAACGGAGCCCGCCGTTCGATTCGCAAGCCGGGCTCAGGCATTTGGCTGCACGCTCTTCGTGCACCCCTCTATCCGCGAGGACGTCGACCGCGACAAGGATGATCGCCGGCGCCGCCTGCGGACCCAGACGTTCCAGAAGTACGCTCAGCTTCCAGACCCGCCTCCAATCACGCCCGATCTCGAGGCAGTGGTCGGCGCAGCAGTCCCCCAGAGCAACGACTGGGTAGACAATCTGCTTCTCGCTGCCCTCCGATCGAATGCGACCGACTGGCTGGTTTCCGAAGATGGAGGGATCCACAAGAAGGCGAAGCGCTTGCAGCTCGCCGACCGGGTCTTCCGGATCCGCGAGGCGCTTGCCGCGCTCGAACAGTTGTTCGGTGTCCCGCGTCCGCCGCCGGCCGTTCGAGGTGTGAAAGTCCATGCGATTAACCGCGCGGACCCGATCTTCGACAGCATCCGCCTCGATTACGCGGGGTTCGATGGATGGCTGGACAAGTGCGCACTCGAACACCGTCAGGCGTGGATTGTAGAAACAGATGGGCACTACGGTGGCCTCACCATCGTCAATCACGAGCGGACCCAGCTTTATGGCCAATCCGGCACGGTTCTGAAGATCTGTACCCTGAAGGTTTCCGATCGACACAATGGGTTTCGGTATGGCGAGCTGCTGCTCAAGACGGTTTTCGATTTCGCCGTGAAGCGCGGGTTCGACCATCTCTTCGTCGAGGTGTTCGAGAAACACGAAACCCTCGTCGCCCTGCTGTCGGAGTTCGGCTTCGAGCCCCTCGCCCAGCGAACTACGCGCGGGGAGCTCGTCTTGGCGAAGCCAATGAAACCGGACGCGGCTGCCCGTTCGATGTCCGGCCTTGATATGCACCGGCGGTTCGGACCGCACGCCGTCCGTCTTGACGGCACGCTGTCACTCGCCAGGGGGATGGGGCCACGTCTCGCCAGGACCATGGGGCCAGGTGACGGGCATCGAAGACCTGGCGATCTGATGCCACAGATCGCGGGTCGGAGTCGAGCCCGGAGGCCCCTGTAGGGGCCGACGATCACGATGTCATCGACGGCGGGCAGCGGCCTTGCTGCGCGGGTGGGCGGCGACCTTCTTCACCGGAGTCGAAGGCGAAGGAGGCAGCTTTTCGATGTTGGGCTTGAGCCGCGATCTGTAGGACTCGCCGTCGACCACCAGATCGAAGGCGTTGTTCTTGAAACGATCGACGGCGCTCTGGGCCAGAAGCGCGTCGTCAAAGGCGCCGATCCACTCGGCCGTGTCGCGGTTGCTGGTGACGACGGTGGAGAGGCGGGCGTTTCGCTCGACGAAGAGCTGGTAGATGTCGCGGCTCTCGTCGCGGCTCATGGGCTCAAGCGCGAAGTCGTCGATGATGAGCACGTCGACGGTGGCGAGCTCGGTCATGACGGCCTCGCGCGAATTGTCCATGCGGCTCTGTTTGAGCAGCCGCAGGAGGGCGTCGGCGCGCAGCAGTCGTACGTTGAAGCCCGCGCGGCAGCAGAGGTGGCCGAGCGCGTTCGCCAGGAACGTCTTGCCGACGCCCACGGGGCCGAGGACCACGACGTTGCGGTGATCCTCGACGAAGCGCAGCGAGACGAGCTCATTCATGACCCGGCGGTCGTACGTCACCTTCGCGGACTTGTCCCAGCGCTCGAGCACCATGTCGGGATCCAGACCGGCGACGTCGGCGCGACGGATCGACGCCGTGCTGTCCCGACGCGAGATCTCGTCGACGAGAAGCATGAGCAGGAGGTCCTCGTACGGCGTGTCCTCCTTCTCGGCGAGAGTAAAGCGCTCGACCAGCGTCGGCAGCAAGCCTCCGAGGCGCAGGCGCTTGAGCGCGGCCACCAGGTCAGGGCTGATCGATCGGGCGCTCATCGGTCACCTCCGTCCTGGACGTCGGCGGGTCTGCCGTCGGTGGCGGCGCGCGTGGCAAAGGCCGCCGGGTCGCGCGCGAAGCGCGCGGGCAGCGGGATCAGCCGACCGGTCGCTACAGCGGCGTCCTCGGTGCGCCGCGCGTCCCTGAGCATGCCCTCGATGCGCCGCACGTCGATGACGTCGAAGGCGAGCGCGCGGGCGCAAAGTGCGTTGACGCGATCGTGGCCGTAGCGCTGACAGAGGCGCAGCAGGCCGTAGCCCTGGCGCAGCTTGATCCACGGGACGGGCCCGCCGAGCAGTCGCTCGACGAAGGCGCCGACGTACCCGCCCTGCTCACGCGCGTTGCGGACGACGGCGTCCACGTCGCGCAGCGCCCACGCCGCCTTACCCGGCGGGAAATCCTTCGGATCCGTCGAGCGCCCGCCGGCGACCTTGCGCGGATGCACCTTGATTAGCTCCGTGCCGAAGTACAGGCGTACCGACGTGCGGTCGGCGCGTGCGTCGAGCGTCTTGCCGATGTAGCGCGTGGGCACCGAGTACAGCGCCTTGAGCACCTGCACGTGGTGGTCGGGGTGCACCTTGGGATCGCACCAGTGCGGCACATCGAACGCCGTCTCGGGTGGCGGCTGCATATGCGGCCGCTCGTCGCGCTCGTACACTTCGCGCGGCACCTGCCTCGTCGTCCCGTGCACGCGCGCGCCGGCCACGTCGCGGCACCACGCTTCGGCGTGCCGTCGAATCGCGCCGAGGTCAGCGGTGAACGTCTCGCCCGCGAAGCACCGCTCTCGCACGTACGGCACCTGATTCTCGACGCGCGCCTTGTCCTTCGGCGTCCGCACGCGCGCCGTGTCCGCGAAGAGCTTGCGCGCCTCCGTGTAGTCACGGAATGCCGGATTCAGCGTCGGCTCCGTCTTGCTGGCGCGCACCACCATCGACGACGCATTGTCGAGGATGATGTGCTTGGGCGCGCCGCCGAAGAAGCGCCAGGCGGCGTCCAGCCCCGCGCACACGTCCTCCACCGTTTGCGTGAAGGTGGGCCACACGTGCATGTACCGGCTCGTCGACAGCGTGACGATCAGCGCCCACAGCCGCCGCCGCTTTCCGTCGGTGTCTGTCACCGTCCCCATCAGCCCGAAGTCGATCTGCGCCTCCTGCCCGGCCGGCGGATCGTCGAGGCGCACCGTCGGTGCCTGCTTCCGCCAGTCGAGCTCCCGGCTCGCGAATCGACGCAGCGTCGTGTACCCGACCGTGACGCCCTCGCGCATCAGGAGCTCGTGCACGCGAACGAGGCGCAGCGGTGGCTGTCCCACCAGCCACGCCTCGATCTTCGCGCGCCGCGCACCGAGCGCCAGCCATGCCTCCGATGGCGCCGGTAGCGGCCGCGTTTGCACACGCCGCCCGACGGCGCCCGCGATCTCGTCGGTCACCACCGCCTCCGCGGCCACGCCGCCCTCGAGGGCCTGCGCCAGGTAGCGCCCGACCGTCTTGCGATCAAGGCCCGTCTCTCGCGCGATTCGCCGCGCGCTCTGCCCCGCCTGACGGCGGCGCAACACCTCTCGTACGTCTTGCATCGTGATCTCCCGAAAGCTCACTGCGACCTCCCGGCAGCCGTCGCGTGGCTGCCTGGCGATCTGTTTTGCCTTCGGTCCCCGATGCCCGGGTCAGCCCTCGCTCAGCTCACGGGCTGGCCCCATGACCCTGGCGATCGACTGGCCCCATGACCCTGGCGATCCAGGGTCCGATCACCCGCGACCTTGGCCCCATGACCCTGGCGATTCAGTGGCCCCATGACCCTGGCGAAAACGTCGGCCGCTGGCC
>Ga0134125_10004447_pt1 | contig 16033 bp, 12 predicted proteins | sample KB31751_FD_96464 | JGI IMG/M metagenome (GOLD analysis project Ga0134125, IMG submission 96464) | Terrestrial soil microbial communities with excess Nitrogen fertilizer from Kellogg Biological Station, Michigan, USA - KB3-175-1 | ecosystem: Environmental > Terrestrial > Soil > Unclassified ... | reverse complement strand
GTCGCGAGAAAAAGCCGCTACACGCTTTGCGCTAACGCGGCCCTCCGGGTCCGCATCATGCGCTAGATCGCGCCCTTCAACAACAAGCGCCTTTGCTTCACCCTCCCCGGCGCCGCATCTTGGCATTGACCGCCGCTTCGATGTGACAGCGCGGAAGGCCGATGTCGCGGAGCTCGCGATCATCCAGCTTCTGCAGCGTTTTGATCATGGCGCGGCGATGGAAGTAGGCGATCGGCGCATCCACGCATGCTGCGAGCCATCGCAGGATTCCGCTCATTGAGCCGCCGCGCGCGGATCTGACTGCGGTCCTGGACATCATCGACATTTCTGCTTCTCCGGCTCAAGGCCGCCGCGGGCCAAGGTCAAGCGACCACCTCGGCGCGAGCGGCAACGGCGCCCTGCGCCTTGATCTCGGATCGCCAGTTGCACTCCTCGGTGCAAACGCGGCTTGCTACAGGCTTGATGATCCCGTAATTGTATCGGTGCAAGTGGAACATTGCTCTCGGTGCAATAATGTCGAGGTTTGATTATCTGAAGCTTGCCGATGTCCTCGCCGCCGAGATCGCCGACGGCGTGCTCAAGCCCGGCGACCGCCTGCCGCCGCAGCGCAGTTTTGCCTATGAGCGCAAGATCGCGGTCTCGACCGCGAGCCGCGTCTACACCGAACTGTTGCGCCGCGGGCTTGTGGTCGGCGAAGTCGGCCGCGGCACTTTCGTTTCAGGGGAAGCGCGTCGCGGCGTCGCGGCCGCTGCCGAACCGCGCTCCATGCGCATCGATCTGGAGTTCAATTTTCCCCTGCTGACGACGCAATCGGCAATGATCGCAAAGAGCCTGCAAGGCCTCGACCGTCCCGACGTGCTCGATGTGGCATTGCGGCCGGCGGCCAGCGTGGGGACGGCGACGGCGCGCGCGGTCTCCGCGCAATTTCTGGCGCGCAATGGCTGGAGGCCGAACCCGGATCACATCGTCTTCACGGCCAGCGGGCGACAATGCATCGCGGCCGTGCTCGCGGCGCTTGTGCCGGCGGGCGGACGGTGCGGCGTCGAGGCTTTGACCTATCCGTTCGTGAAAGGCATCGCCGCCCGGCTCGGCGTCACGCTGGTGCCGCTCGCGATGGATGAGAACGGCGTCCGGCCGGATGCCGTGCAAAAGGCGCACCGCGAAGCGCGCCTGTCCGCGCTCTACGTTCAACCCGTCATTCATAATCCGCTCGGGATAACAATGCCGCCCGAGCGCCGCGCCGACGTTCTGCGCGTCGCCGACAAGCTCGGCCTGCCGGCGATCGAGGATGCGGTTTACAGCTTTCTCGACGGCGAGGCGACGCCGCTTGCCGCGCTAGCGCCGGATTCCTGCATCGTGATCGACAGCCTCTCGAAGAAAGTCGCTCCGGGACTGGCGCTCGGCTTTATCGTCGCGCCGCCGCGGCTGCGCGAGGCCATCATGGCGTCGGTGCGCTCCGGCGGATGGACGGCGTCCGGCTATGCGCTGGCAGCAGGCCAGCAGATGATCAGCGACGGAACCGTAGCTGAGCTGTCGCGGCTCAAGCGAATCGATGCGGCGAAACGCCAGCAACTCGCCGCCAAATGCCTTTCCGGATTCGAGATTGAGGCGAACAGCAAATCCTACCATCTCTGGCTGACGCTACCCGCGCATTGGCGGTCGCAGAGCTTCGTGGCGGCCGCGGCGCGCCGCGACATCGCCTTGACGCCATCGACGACCTTTGCGGTCCTACCCGGACACGCCCCCAACGCGGTGCGTATCGCGCTCGGCGCGCCGACAATGGAGCAGTTGGAGCTGGGCCTGCAGACCCTGGCCGGCGTACTGAAGGCGCGGGAAGAAGATTTTGACTCGACGGAATAGCAGGCGGTTGCGAGCTTACGGCAGCAGCTTTTCCGGAATCCTGTCAAACACATAGGCCAGCGGGCGGTTGCGCCAGATGAAGCCGCCGACCTGCCAGGCGAACAAGGCGGCGAAGCCGACGATGAACAAAGCGCCGGCGAATTCGCGGATAACGACGGCGCGGACGAAAAGCCCTGTCATTGCGATGCCAAGCAGCGCGACCAATGCCAGCGCCGCCGTATAGGTGGCGCGCGACAGGCCGCCAGTCAGCGCGGCATGGCTGCCTGCCCTCGCCATTCGCGCATGTAGCTCCTGGATGAAGTCCCGGTAGTTCTGGTCCTGCGGCGCTATCAACGCGGCGGTCTGCCAGCTGGTGGAGAGGACAGTGACGCGCCCGCCACTGACGTGACGGATGTCAGCCCGGAAGCGACGCGCCTGCATCCAGACCGGACGATACGACAGACGGATCGCGGCAATATCGGCGTAAGCCCAGACGCCCGACTTGCCGGTCTGCTTCCATCCAAGTCCTGCATCGTTGAGCTCCAGCTGGTGCGCGGCGCCGACCAGCGATGCCCTAAAGGCGTAGCGGACGCTATATGCGCGCGGCGCGTTGGTTGCGGATTCCTGCAATCGCCGGTCCCGGAATGAGAATCGCGCCCCCCATCGGCTTGCGGCGCAGCTCGGCTTTATCCTACAAACGGGCATGGCTGAAGCGATCTATTTTCCGCGCCATCTCGTGCTCGCCGTCGCCGTGGTTTCGGGCGTGCTGCTGGCGCTCGCCGTGCACATGCTCGGCGCCCGCTTTGGGCTCGATCTTGGCGGCCTCTGGCGGTCGGATGCGCAGGACTTCATGCCCGCGGATGCGGCCGTCGCCTGGTGGCTGATCGGAACCGTGGCGTTTGCAAGCGGCTATTTCGTCGCGGCCCTGATGCATCATGCCGTGTCGGGACGACTTCCGAAGCGGACGCGGCAATTCCTGATCGGACTCGGCGTTCTGGTGCTGGTGGGCGCCGGGCAAGCTGCGTCAGCGCCGTCTCCGCTGCCGACCGTTTCGGGCGTGCTCGCGGGGCTTACCGCACTTGGCCTCGGTGGGGTGATGGCGTTTTGCGGCGCACTTTTCGCGCTACGACGGATTTGAGCTCAGGCGACGGCGCTTTCCTGCGGCGCGAACAGAATCCGCTTCACCTCGGCAGCGGGGCACGGGCGGCTGAACAGATAGCCCTGCGCTTGCGTGCAGCCCTCGCGGCGCAGCACCTCCAATTGGCCTTTAGTCTCGACGCCTTCCGCTGTCGTCGCGATCCCAAGGCTGCGGCCAAGCCCGGTCACAGCGCGGACGATCGCCATCGAATCCTCGCGCGAGGTCACGTCCTCCACGAAGGAGCGGTCGATCTTGATCTTGTCGAAGGGAAAACTGCGCAAGTAACTCAGCGAGGAATAACCGGTGCCGAAATCATCCAGCGAGATGCGCACGCCGTGCGCACGCAGCGCATGCAGCGTCGCGAGCGTGGCTTCGCTGTTCTGCAACAGCACCGATTCGGTGATCTCGAGCTCGAGCCGGTGCGGCGGCAGGCCTGACGACTCCAGCGCCGCCATCACCGAAGCGACCAGGTTCGGATTCTTGAACTGCACCGGCGAAAGATTGATCGCAATACCGATATCGTCCGGCCACTCGACCGCAGCCTTGCAGGCGGTGTGCAGCACCCAATCGCCGATCGGAACGATCAGGCCGGTCTCCTCCGCGAGCGGAATGAAATTGCCGGGCGCGACCATGCCGCGCAAGGGATGCTGCCAGCGGATGAGCGCTTCGCAAGCCACCGCCCTGTCCTCGACGACATCGCGGATCGGCTGGTAGTACATCTCGAATTCGCCGCGCTGCAGCGCCGCGCGCAAGTCCAATTCCAAGAGGCGGCGCGCCTGCGCGCGGGCGTCCATCCCGGCCTCGAAAAAGCGGTAAGTGCCGCGGCCGTCAGCCTTGGCGCGGTAAAGGGCCAAATCGGCTTTCTTCAATAGCTCGTCCGGGTTCTTGCCGTCGTCGGGTGCGAGCGAGATGCCGATGCTCACCCCGATCACGAGCTGATGGCCGGCGATGTCGTACGGCGCGGCGACGATCTCGACGATGCGGCTGGCCAGCGACACGGCAATGTTGGATTCGCCGGTGCCGCAAAGCTGCACGATGGCGAATTCGTCGCCGCCGAGCCGCGCCACGGTGTCGCCCTCGCGGATGCATGACGACAGCCTGCGGCCGACCTCGGTCAGCAGGGCATCGCCGGTCGGATGGCCGAGGGAATCGTTGATGTCCTTGAAATGGTCGAGGTCGAGGCAAAGCACCGCAAGTCGATCGCCGCGCTTGGCAATCCTAAGCGCCTGCTCGAGCTGCTCGCGGAACATCGTGCGGTTCGGCAGATTGGTCAGCGCGTCATGGCGGGCCATGTGGGAAATCTGCGCCTGCGCGCGCTGCCATTCGGTGATGTCCTCGAAGGTGGCTACCCATCCGCCGCCATGCATCGGCTGGTGGAGGATCCGGAGCGAGCGCCCGAGGTGCTCGACGATGTTTGTCGCGGAGCGGCCCGCGCGCGCGTCCGCGATCAGATTGCCGACCAGCTCCTCGGCGTTGGGTCCCCCCCAGCGGCCGGCAGCCCTAAGCTCGCGCAGGACATCCAGCAGAAGACGCCCCTCCAGCTTCATTTCATCGCACCCCATCATCTTGAGGTAACGCTCATTGCACAAAAGGATGCGGCCCTGCGCATCGAACATGCACAGCCCCTGCGACATGTTTTCGAGCGCGCCGTCGAGCAGCACCTTTTGCCGCCCGAGCGCGTGCTTGGCGCGGCGATCCATGGCGGCCGCCAGAACCGAGATCCCGAAAATGGTCAGCGCGGCGCCTGCGACCAGGAACGAGAGGATGGCCGGTGAAGTCGACAATCCATTGCCGGCCAGTGCCGGATCTGGAATCAGCGTCACGGCGTCCATCGCGGTGAAGTGGTGCGATACGGTCGCAAGCGTAAGCAGCAGCGCCGCGATCAGGCTGCGGATGTTGCTTTCCCGGCCGACGGCGATCGCAAGCGCAACAGCGCCGAACACGCCGCCCAGCACGACGGAGGCAACGACCCTTCCAACGTCCCAGCTGATCCACGCCGGCATCAACAGCGCCAGCATTCCGGTGTAGTGCATCGCGGCGACGCCAAGGCCGATGACAGCGCCCCCAATCATGGCACGTAACTGCCGCACCGCGGAGAGCGCGATGCCAAAGCCGAACCCGGTGATCGCGATCGCAAATAACAGCGAGAGTACGGTCACGCCGATGCTGTAGCCTGCGCCTGAGAAGGGGATGTAGGCCAGTATGGCGATGAAGTGGGTGGCCCAAATTCCGCAGCCGCCGACGGCCGCATCCAGCGCCAGCCACGCGAGACGGCTCGATCCCTGCGAGGCCCTGGCTCGCTGGAACAGGCTGATCGCGGCACAACTAGCAAGAAAGCAGATGACGCATGCCAGCGCGACAAGCCACCAATCATGCTCGGTGCCCAAACAGGTTAATACTCTGTACATGATACGGCCAACGCCCCCAATTGGCCTGACAAGCGCAGAACCCCTGTATGATCAGGTTAATGCCAACCGCTTCGTTCAGACGATGGTGAATGATTGCTTTGAGCGCTCGACGAAATTCGATCGACTCTCCTATCAGCCCCTGTCCTTTGTACGCCGCAGTATTCCATGCCAGCTCAAGCTTTAGCGCGAAGTCTGATTCGCTCTCGCCTGCCAGATCGCGGCGGCCGCACCGAGCAGCACGAGAGCCGAGATCACGAGCGAAGCATGCGCGCCCGCGACGAAGTCGCCGCTCCCGCCGACGAGCGAACCGAACAAAGCAACACCGAGCACGCTGCCGGTCTGGCGGGTCGCATTCAATACGCCAGCGGCGATTCCCGAGCGCGACTTCTCGACGCTGCCCAGCAGGGTCGACGTCAAGGGCGGCACCAGCAGGCCAAGCCCGCTGCTGATGGCAATGAGTTGCAGACAGATCGCGGGATAAGCCGTGCCGGGCGCGATGGCGAGCAGCGCGAGGCAGCCGACGGCCGACAGCGTGGCACCGGCCGCGATGGTTGCGGGGGCGCCGATCTGTTCGGCGATCCGCGGCGCAGCCAGGTTGACCGGCAGCACCGCGCCTAGCATCGGAACGAAGACCAGGCCCGTTGCAAAGGGCGACAGGTGGTTGACCTCCTGGAAATAGAGACTGAGCACGAAGATCAGGCCGTAAAACGCAACGTTGACCAGGAGGCCTGTCACGCTGCTCAGTGCAAAGGTCCTTCGCCTGAACAGTGACAGCGGCAGCATCGGCTGGCGCGCCTGCGCTTCCCGCCACACGAACAGCACGCCGATCAGCGCCGCCGCAACAAAGCCTGCGATCACGAAAGGATGATCGAAGCCGAGCGCGCCGCCCTCGATCAGCGCGCCCGCAAGGCACCCGAGTGCCAGGATCGCGGCAGACTGGCCCGGCAAGTCGAGCTCATGCTGCGGATGGCGTATTGTCTCGGTCGCATATTGCGAGGTCAGCCACAGTCCGATCAGGCCGATCGGCAGGTTGACGAGGAAGATCGCGCGCCAGCCCACCAGCGCAATCAAAGCGCCGCCGACAAAGGGACCTGCGGTCAAAGCGAGGCTCGCGCCCGCGGCCCAAACGCCGACCGCGCGGCCGCGAGCCTTTTCGTCCGCATAAGCATGGTTCAGTAGCGCGAGCGAATTCGGCACCAGGATCGCCGCGGCAAAGCCCTGCACGCAGCGGGACACGATCAAGATCTCGGCATTTGGCGCCAGCGCGCAGGTAAGCGATGCTGCGGTGAAGATCGCAAAACCCGCCATGAAGATCCGCTTGGCACCTAGGCGATCGCCGAGCGCGCCGGCGGTCAGGATGAACGCGGCAAAAGCGACGGTATAGGCGCTGACCACCCATTGCAGCTCCGATACGCCGCCGCCGAGGGAGGCCGAAATGCTGGCCAGCGCCGTATTGACGATGGTGACGTCAAGCTGCACCACGGCGTAGCCGAGACTCATGGCGGCAAGTGTCAGCGGGCCTGAAAGCCGCGAGCGCTCCGCGCTCGACTGTGGAACGTGTGCGGCCGATTGTGTCGGAAGTCTCAAGGAAGCAGTTCGCATGATTCACCTCGATCTTCCCGGATGAACGCATCCATTAGCCTTGCGTTTCGTCGTGAGGTTTCGTCCATGATCGAAATATCGACGCTCTCGCGCGAAACCGCACGGATAATGAGAGCGACGCGTTGACGACAACGCGATTAATGGCGGCACCTGTCAGCAACATTTCGCATTTCATCGAAATGTTATCGTATCGGCGCGACAGCGCATCCGCGTTGGGTTATCCATGTCGCAGCAGGCGCCGCTTCACGTTCCGATTGTAGAAATGGAACGCGACACTCCGGTTCGAGTTTTGCCGTTGGACGCCCTTCGCCTCGGAGGTATGCCATGACATCAAGCGAATATTCGCGCCACGCCCAGGCGGGGCTCGAACTCCGGCGAAGCGCGGCAATCTTCGCGGTCGGCGCCATGATCGGCGTGTTGTTCGCCGGCAGCACGATCGTGACGCCGCTCTACATCATGTACAAACAGGCGTTCCATTTCTCGCAAATTTCGCTGACGCTGATTTACGCGGCCTATGTGATCGGAAATCTGTGTGCGCTGTTGGTGTTCGGACGACTCTCCGACCAGATCGGACGAAGGCCGATGGCGGCCGCCGGCATGGGCCTTGCGGTCGTCGGGGCACTTATTTTCCTGTTTGCGAATGGCATCGTCTCGCTCTATGCCGGGCGCATCTTGAGCGGACTCGCGATCGGCATCGGGGCAGGAACCGGAACCGCGTGGCTGGCAGAACTCGTCGGCGAGGAAAGCAAGGCCCGCGCCACCGTGATTGCAACAAGCGCGAACTTCACCGGTTTGGGCATCGGCGCGCTGGTTGCGGGCATGCTCGCCGAATATGCGCCATGGCCACTGCAGCTGCCCTTCATCGTTTATCTCGGCGTGCTGCTGGTTGTCGGCGCGCTGGTGTGGCTGGCACCGGAAACGGTCGCCGAGCCGCAGCGCTCAATCGAGGGTCTCTCGATCAAGCCGCGCGCATCGGTGCCATCGGAGATCCGCACAAAATTCGTCGCGCCCGCGGTCACCGGCTTCGGTTCGATGGCGCTGGTGGGCTTCTATGCCGCGCTCGCCCCTACACTCCTCGCCAAGGAACTGCACATCACAAGCCATGCGATCGCCGGCGCGATCTTCCTGGAGCTTGCGATCGTCGTCGCCGGTACAATTGTCCTAACGCGCTCGCTCTCCAGCAGGAGCGCCATGCTTGCGGCGCTCGCACTGATGCTGCCAAGCGTTGCCGTGCTGGTCGCCGCGCAGTTCGCCAAATCGATGCTGGTCCTGATCGTTGCCACGGCCATGTGCGCGGCGGCCTCCGGCCTCGGCTATCGTGGCAGCCTGCAGGTCGCAAACAACATCGCGCCGCCCGAACGGCGCGCTGAAATCGTCTCGAGCTATTTCATCTGCGGTTTCGCCGGCAACGCATTGCCCGTCATCGGCGTCGGCGTGATTTCGACGCTCGCCGGCCCTGTCGCGGCGAGCCTCGCCTTTGCCGTCAGCATCGCCGCCTTTGCGCTGACCGCACTGTTCTTCGGGATACGGTACTTGCCGAAATAGGTCCGCCGGCCGTCATCGTCGCCGCAGAACGAAGACGTCGCGCAAGCATCTTGCGCGACGTTTCGTCTCGACCTTTATTTTCGATCAGCTCGCGGCGCGCAAGTTGACCTTGCCCTCGGCAAGCGACGTCAGCTTCTTGTCGGTGGCTTTCTCTTCGTCCAGCGTCTTCTGCATAATGCTGGCGCAATCGTTGCGGCCCAGCTGCTTGGCCCAGGCGATCAGGCTGCCATAGCGCACGATCTCATAATGTTCCGCGGCTTGGGCGGCGTTGATCAGCGCGGCATCCAGCACCGCGTTGTCTTCGACCTCGCCGGCTGTCTCGTTGGCTTCCTTGATGATGCCGTCGATGGCGGGACAATCGATCGCCTTCGCCTGGCAGCCCATCACCTGGAATACCTGCTCCAGCCGCTTGACGTGCCCCTTAGTTTCCTCGAGATGGCTCAAAAAGTCCTGCTTCAGCTGCGGTTCCTTGGCCTTTTCGGCCATTTTCGGCAGTGCCTTCACGAGCTGTTGCTCGGCATAATAGATGTCCTGCAACTGGTGCACGAACAGATCGTTCATGGTCTTGATGTCCCGGGTAAACAGTCCCATGCCTGCATCCTTTTGTTTGTTATCGAACATTCGACCGCAAGCGCGCTTTGCACTTCCCCAGCGCGTCCCGATGTTCTAGTTGTCGTTCACGTCGCGCTAACCGATGGATTGCGTGGATGTTCCGGGGAACGGCCAAAACGACAGCGGTCCGACGGATCAAAATGCAGGGCGTGGAGCGGGACCGCCCTGTGACGGCTCGACGCGGTCGACTCGAAATTTCCCACTCAAGACATATTTACCGGGCTTGGTGGGCTGGGTCAGCGAAGAGCGAACCTGCCGTTGTCAAGGACTGCACAAGACGCACTTTTTGTCCTAAGGGAACAAAATCCCCTTCGATTGATGGTTTCGAGTGGTGGTGTCGACTTATGCCGCCCTGCCGGGAGGACGAATGCAAGAACTGCTGACCGCGCTCGGGCACGGTTTCAAGAAATGGATCGGCTGGAAACGGCTTGGGGTCGCGGCAAGTCTCTTTATCATTGCCTTCGCGATCACGACCCTCGTGCGGACGCTCAAGGGCGTCGATGCCGGGGTGGTCCTGACTGCGCTCACGGAAATACCGAGCCGCCATATCGCACTCGCGGCGCTCTGCGTGGTCGGTGCGTTCTGTACGCTGACCTTCTATGACTTTTTTGCATTGCGAACGATTGGCAAGAAGCATGTGCCATATCGGATCGCGTCGCTTTCCGCCTTCACCAGCTATTCGATCGGCCACAATATCGGTGCCACCGTCTTCACGGGAGGCGCGATCCGTTTCCGTATCTATTCGGACTATGGGCTGAGCGCGATCGACGTCGCCAAGATCTGCTTCATCTCCGGCCTCACCTTCTGGCTCGGCAATGTCTTCGTCCTTGGCATCGGCATGACGCTGCACCCCTCCGCCGCGTCCGCCATGGACCAGTTGCCGGACGCCCTCAACCGGCTGATCGGCATCGGTGGCGCGCTCGGCATTTTCGTCTATCTCGGCTGGCTGGCACTGGGCGATAACCGGCGCGAACTCGGGCAGAACGGCTGGAAAGTAGTATTGCCGTCGGCCCGCCTCACTTTGGTCCAGATCCTGATCGGCGTCGTCGATCTCGGCTTCTGCGCCACCGCAATGTATCTGTTGATGCCGCCCGACCCGCATATCGACTTCCTGTCGCTCGCGGTGGTGTTCATCCTGTCGACCCTGCTCGGCTTCGCCAGCCACGCACCCGGCAGCCTCGGTGTGTTCGACGCGGCGATGCTGGTCGCGCTGCCGCAATTCGGACGCGAAGAATTGCTGGCGACGCTCCTGGTATTTCGCGTTCTCTATTTCGTGATTCCCTTCGCTACCGCGATTTCGATAATGGGGACGCGCGAACTCTGGATGAACGTGGTGGTGCCTTGGCAGCAACGGCGCAAGTTGAACGGGACGTCGGCGCCATCGGCGCCAAAATCACCGCCGCCCTCCGCCTCAGCGCCAGCCCCGATGCCCCAACGCGTGAAGCGCCTGAATTCGCGAGGCTGAACGTCACGTCAATTGGGTCTGGCGCCGGACCCCTCATTTCCGCCCCATCTTGATTCTCAAACGCGCCATGCTTCGTTTTTCTCTCCGCGCCATCCTTACCGGAGCGCTCGTCGTGGGCGCGCTGGCGGTGGCGCCTGTGCCGCCGTCGCACGCCCAGGGTGCGGACATCGATGCCGCGCCGATGCAGATCTCCTGGGAGGTACGCAACCGCTTCCGCCTGTTCCGCGAGGAACGCGATTTTCAGCTCCACGTCGAGGCGCTGCGCGACCGCAGTATTCTCGCCTCCGAAGACGCGCTCGAGCTGCAGAGCGAGGGTCGGGGTTGGGCGCGCAACGTGGTGAAGCGGCTCTGCATCGATCAGCTCGGCCGGGTCAGCGAGCCCTGCACGCGCGACAACGTCAAGGAAAGCTATCTCACGCCGGTCGATCATGCGATCACCGTTCACCTTACCGGCGCGGTGCCGGTGGGAGCGACCTGCGCCTGGTCGTTCGACGATGGCGACGGCCCGCCACAGCAATCGACCTTCGACTGCTCCGAACCCGTCAACCTTCGTGTCCGCTATGGTCCCCAGACCGTCGCCACCGTCGACGTCGCCAGCGGACAGGAAGCTACGCAGCGCGTCTCCACTGTGATCAAGGTGCGAGATATCTTGATTGCCGGCCTCGGCGACAGCATCGCCTCCGGCGAGGGTAATCCGGACCGCCCGGTCCCGCTCGCCGACGAGGGCTTCTGCTTCCGCTATTATCTGGGGACGGCGGGGCGGCAATATTACCGGCCGAGCCGCGCCGGCTACAAAGGCGGGCGCGCCTGCGAAGCACCAGGCACATTCTCGGATTGGCAACGCCATGGTGCGGTGTGGTTCAATCCGGCCTGCCACCGCTCGCTTTACAGCTATCAGACGCGCACCGCGCTGGCGCTTGCCGTGCAGTATCCCCACATCGCTGTGACTTATCTTCCGCTCGCTTGCACCGGTGCGACCATTGCCGACGGCCTGTTCGGCAGCCAGCGTGCCCGCGAATGTCCGCCGAACCAATCGACCTGTCATGTCACCGTCAATGGCCAGATTGCGGAATTGCGCGCGGCGCTCAGCGCCGCTAAGCGCCGCCAGCCCGACCGCAAGCTCGATTTGGTGTTGCTCTCGATCGGCGCCAACGACGTCTATTTCTCCGGCCTCGTGGCCAACGTGATCGTTGACACCCCGACCGAGCGCGAGCTGTTTCGCCGCATCGGCGTCATCGCGAACATCGAGGACTCGCGCGATGCGCTCACAACCGACCTGCCGCGCGGCTTCGCCCGCCTCCGCGACGCGCTCAAACCGCTGGTCGGCGATATGTCACACGTCATCTACACCACTTACGCCAACCCGGCGCTGTACCAGGGCGGCACGCCCTGCCCCGGCGGCCGTGCCGGTTTCGACATTCATCCGGCCTTCAACGCCAATCCGCAGCGGCTCGCCGAGGTCTCCAACTACGTGCAGAACGAATTCCTGCCGCAGCTCAAGGCGCTCGCGACCTGCCAATCGGGTACGATCTGCCGCGATCCCGCCTCCGATCGCATGACCTTCGTGGACGCGCATCAAGCCGCCTTCGCCGATCACGGTTTTTGCGCGCGCGGCGACAGCGATCCTGATTTCGACCGCGCTTGCTTTTCGCCGAAGGGCGATAGTTTCAATCCCGACATTGTCGCGGCCTCCAGCGAGCCGCTGCTGTGCGGTCGCGGCGCTTCCGAGTATCGCGCCTATCTGCCTCGCGCGCGCTGGATCCGGGATGCCGATGACAGCTACTTCGCAGCGATGACCTTCCCGCAAGGCCTGCCGTCGGCGATGCAGCCATCCGACATACATGACGCGACCTGGGGCGTCTTGTCCGCGGTCTATGGCGGAGCCATCCACCCCACCGCCGAGGGCCACGCCGCGATGGCAGATGCCGCGTTGCCCGCGGCCGCCCCCGCGCTGCCACTCGATGCCGTGGTGCCGGATGTGGTTTCGGAGCCCGCCTCCCCCCTCGAAGCCGCGCCGGCGCCGCAATAATCGGCACGAACTGTTGCGCCTCTTCGCCTCTCCCATCGGGAGCGGTGGATCGCATCCCACGGTAGGGCATAGCTCGCAAACTGGCAGCGGCAAATGAGCAGCTTCCCAAGGGACGGCTGCGCGGCGTAGGCTCGTCGCGCGGCGCTATTTGCGGCGACGCGAATTTACAAAAGAAAATTCGTCAAGGGAGAAACCAATGAATCAACCGACCGGCGCGAAGCGGCTCGGCCCCGGCCTGCTCGTCGCGAGCGCGCTTCTGCTTGCGGCCCCCGCTCATGCCCAATCCGGCCAGCCGATCAAGATCGGCGTCATCGCCGAAGTGCAGTCGATCGCCGGCGCAGCCACTCCGGGCGGCGCGCAGATCGCGGCCGACGAGATCAATGCCAAAGGCGGTGTCCTGGGGCGCAAGATCGAGATCGTCACCTACGACGATCACTCCTCGTCGGCGGATGCCGTTCGCGCCTTCCAACGCGCGGCCAACGAGGACAAGGTCAGCGCCGTCATCGCTAGCTACATCAGTGAGGTGGTGCTTGCGCTGGAGCCGTGGTCGGCACGCTTGAAGATGCCGCTGATTACGCCGGGCGCCGCTTCCAATGAGATCACCAAGGCTATCCACAACAACTATGACAAGTACAAATACGTCTTCCACGGCTATCTGACCTCGGCCGCGCAGGCGCACCTCGTGTGCGACGCGGCCAAGGATCTCCTGGTCGACAGCTTCAAGTTCAAGAGCGCCGCGATCATGAGCGAGGACGCCGCCTGGACCAAGCCGCTGGACGAAGGCTACGAGGCCTGCCTGCCCAAAGCGGGTTTGAAGGTCGTCGAGCATGTCCGCTTCTCGCCGGATACCACCGACTTCACGCCGATCTTCAACAACATCGAAGCCAAGAAGCCGGACGTGATCGTCACCGGCATCTCGCATGTCGGGGTGCAGCCGACAGTGCAATGGAAGAACCAGCAGGTGCCGATCGCGATGTTCGGCATCAGCGCGCAGGCGCTGAGCCCGACCTTCTGGCAGGACACCAACGGCGCGGCGGAGGGCGTGCCGTCCTTGGCGGTGGCCACGGCTGACGTTGCGGTGACCCCCAAGACAAAGCCGTTTGCGGCGGCGTTCAAGGCCAAGTTCGGCAGTGAACCGGCCTATACCGGCTACACGGCCTATGACGACGTCTACATGATCGCGCAAGCGATCCAGCGCGCCGGCTCGACCGACTCCGACAAGGTGGTCGCCGAGATGGAGAAGACCAATTTCGAGGGAACCATCGGCCGCATCCAGTTCTACGGCAAGAACGACGAATTCACCCACGGCATCAAGGCGGGTCCGGGCTTCGTCACCGGCCTCGTCTTCCAGTGGCAGAGCGGCAAGCAGGTCACGGTGTGGCCGAAAGCGATCGCGGAAGGGAAAATGAAGTTTCCGAATTTCGTGAAGCTGTCGCAGTGAGGGCTCTCAGCGTCTCTAGACGTCGATCACCGTCATTCCGAGGCGATGCCACCCGGGCCGCGCTCTGCGCGGACCGGTTGGAGGCGCCCCGGAATGACGTACACAACTCGACCCTCTCCATCTTGCTAAATACAACGATGAGATGATGCGTTGGTCGCGTATACTGGACGTGCTCTCACCGGAACTGTTTAAACGGCCGAACGTGGAAGAGTTGCGGCGCGGAGTGGAGAGGGTTGAGTTTCTGTCGAGCTAGATGTGCAGCCCGCCTCAGCCTGGAGCATGACGCCGACCGCGTGCGCCTGATCATTGGAGGCGGCTACAACTAGATCGACCGTCATCCCTCGATCGCGGAGGCCTCGCGCAAGATTTCCGGATGATTTTGGTGTGGAGAGGCGGCGCAAGGTGCGGAATTTCGATTTATGCCAGACAAAGGCTGGTCCCGCCCCTTCGACGATCCAATCCCCTGCCCAGCGGCGGCAAGCTCCTCACCCTGCGCGACGCCGCCAACTACTCACCAAGCCGCCGAAGCGCGAGCACGACGCGCAGACATGGCGCACGGCGATTGAAGCGCTGATGCTGGTCGCCGAGCACGGTGGGGGCCGACATGATGGGTGATGCGGGCTCTACATCGCCGCGAGGATGGCGTAAGCAGCGGGCGTCAAACTTGAGGCGGCGGAGTGACGACACTCCGCTTTCCACCTCGTCAGTCTTCACCCCTCCAGATGCGATCAAGCTGCGCGTTGTCGGGATCGCAGTGAACATCTACAAAGCCGAGCTGATGCCGCATGGCGTAATGCTGCTCGACCTGCCAAGCCCAATAGAGCCAGCGCAGATGGCGAATGATCGGTACTCGTTTCATTTTGAAGGCGACCCTTCTTCATGGCGTTTCCGACCTTGCAGGTGCATTCCCACGGGTAATTGATTGAGGTGATAATCGCAGCCCGGCGCGTGTTGTTCCCGCTGCGTCGGTGACGAACGGTTCTGCAGTGCAGAAGTTGGCCGCCCCGCAGAGTTCCGTTGCGACCTTTGCAATGCCGCGCGCGACGTACTCCCCCAGTCTCAGGATGCTCGATCTCGTTTTCGACGAAAAGTCAGATATGCCGATTGGGTTCGGGGCTGAGGATTTCATTCGTTCTGAGATCATTGCGCCATGCCGGTGATCCTGGCCACCGACGAAGGGCGCGACATTTGGATCCCCGCCCCGTGGGATGAGGCCAAGGCGCTACAGGGGCCGTTGCCGGATGACGCACTCAAGATCGTGATGCGCGGGGACGGAGAAGGAAGATCGGGCGGCGGCTTAGACTTTGGTGGGCCTGAGCCGCCGTCCGGTGGACTACTATTTCGCTAGTCGGAGCCCAAAGATGACATTGTCAGCTTGTGGCCAATCTTTGGGTTTGAGTTCGCAAAACTTTCGACGATTGGCTTGGTTAATGACAATCATAAATGCAAATTTGCGCATCAACGCCCTTTGTTGCGGCGTGGCGGTGGTGCTCATTTCCGCTGTTTGATTCCAGCAGCACCGGCTCTGGCGCTGACCCAGCAGGAAATTGATCGGTGCGTCGGAAAGAAGGTCACACCGGATTTGCAGATCAACGGCTGCACGGCCGCCATTCAATCGGAAGGCGTCTCCGTGAGCGACCTTGCGGTGGCCTATCACAATCGCGGGCTCGCGTACGCCAAGCGGGGCGATTTGAAGGATGCCATTGCAGACTTCGATCAGGCCATTCGGCTCAATCCACAATCTGCACGGCCGTACAACGATCGGGGCATCACCTATGCCAGAGAGGGCAATTTCAATCTTGCCATCGCTGACTTCGATCGGGCTATCCGGCTCGATCCGACATATGTTTTGGCTTTCCGAAACCGCGGCTTCACGTACTACGCCAGGCGCGAGTACGATCGCGCCATCGCCGATTACGATGTCGTGATCTGGCTCGATCCGAAAAACATCGCT
>Ga0134125_10004446_pt1 | contig 16034 bp, 12 predicted proteins | sample KB31751_FD_96464 | JGI IMG/M metagenome (GOLD analysis project Ga0134125, IMG submission 96464) | Terrestrial soil microbial communities with excess Nitrogen fertilizer from Kellogg Biological Station, Michigan, USA - KB3-175-1 | ecosystem: Environmental > Terrestrial > Soil > Unclassified ... | reverse complement strand
GCATTGCACGTCCCTGTCAACGCTGCCGGTGTTGCGGAGACTGTCGCGCGCCGAGCGAGACTGCGGCGCCGAGCCGTCGCTCGGTTGGTTGCGATGCACGCCAACAGGCCCACCGGGGCGGACCGGAAAACGGTTGAATTGGTCGCAATGCGTGCGCTGCCGGTGACGGTCATCGGACCTGCGCCAGACGGACGCCTGTGATGTTGCGGTCGGTGAAACCCTAGGTCGAGCTTGCGGCAGCGCTGCATCATCCTGAGGTGGGCGGCCTCAACCTTGTGCAAAAGCTAAGAGTGAACCCCCGATTCCACTTGCAACTAAGCTGGAGCCTTCCGCTGACCTACGCCAACCCCGGTGCCCCCGAATCTTGTTCCGAATCAATGCGATTCCCCTGGCCGACCGGGCGGTCCCGGTCGTGGATCTCACCCGGCGGGTGGGTCGCCTCAACCGCCGTGAACGGCTCGAGGATTTTGTACGTATGCCGGGCGTGCCGGGGAACGACCCACGCGTCGCCCGGTTCCAGCAGGACCATCTGGCCCTCGCTGTGCAGCTCGGCGCGTCCGGAGATGACGTAGCCCACCGTCTCGTAGTCCCGTGCGACCTCCGGCTTCGGCGGCCCCGGAGGCTGGTCACGCCACAACCGCATCCCCACCCCGACCCCCGTCGCCAGGTAAAGCTGGCCCAGCGCGCCTTGGGGCGAGTGCGTGCTGTCGACCTTGATGATTGTCTTGTCGCCCATAGAGCGATTGAACCCGGACGCGGGCTGCCGCACAAGGAAAGACGAGGGACCGCCGCTGGGCACCTCGTCGGTGCGCGCAGGACCGTCGACTCGCTGGGAGCCCCGCTGACGGCCACGGGACGGAACGATGCATCAAACCCGAAATCACTTGACCCCCAGTAAATGGCGGTTACGGATTCGCGCCAGGCCTGCTTGCCGCGCCCGGTGTCATGTGTCGGCTCTGATGACCTCCTGTACCGTCTCGGTCACCGCCCTTACCGTGGGCCGGGCGTCAGATCCCTCGGGCCGTATCAACACCACGGTGCGCATAATCTCCTGGCGCAGCGCGATACGGATGATCGGTACTGAACTGTTGAGACCGATCATCATGTCGGTGACCGGGGCGACGCCGAGCCCCTGGGCGGCCAACGACAGGGTGACCGCGGTGTCGATGATCTCGTGGGAAACCGCTGGCTCGAACCCATGCTGGCGGAATACCGTGCGCATCGCGGCGCCGTAGTGAGTCGCGGCCGGCGGCAGAATCCAGTTCCAGTCGGCGGCGTCGCGCAGATCCATGCGACGCTCGGGGCGCACGCCGTAGGCACCCGGTGAAGCGGCAAGTCCGAACCGCTCCTCGCGCAGGGTGACGATTTCGATCCCGGGCACCCGCGGCAGCGGCTTGCTCGGATAGTCCAGCCCGAACGCGGCGTCGACGCGGCCGTGCGCGACCGCTTCGAGCGCATCGTCGACGTCGAGTTCGCAACTGCGCAGACGCATTTGGGGATAGTCGGCGTGCGCGCGGGCCACCACCGCCGGCAGCAGCGCGGCGGCCGTACTGCCGAACGTGCCGACCAAGACGGGGGCCGCGACGTGGTCGCGGACGTTAAGCACCGCGTCAAGTGCGGCCTGCTCGGCGGCCAGGATCGCCTCAGCGTGTTCGGCCAGCACCGTCCCGGCGTCGGTGAGGACCACCTTGCGGCCCACCTTCGCGACCAAGGGGGTGTTCACCGCCTTCTGCAGCGCGGCTATCTGCTGCGACACTGCGCCTGGGGTGTATCCCAACTGGTCGGCCACCGCCACCATCGTGCCGCGGCGCGCCAGCTCGCGAAGGGTAGCGAGCTGCCCGAGACTCAGATTCATATAGCAACTCTAAATCAAATAATGCATTTTCTTTCGCTTGTTCTAATGGTTTCGTGCGGTGACGATGGACGCACACCGGTGATCCCCTGCGCCGCATGGGCCACGGCGTGTGAGACGACGATCCCTCTACATTTCCGACCCGGAGGCCAGACCGATGACCTTGGTTCAGCAGTGGTGCCTGCGGACCTACTTCACCGGACGACGTTCGGCACAGGCCGAAGACGGTCGACGACAGTTCGACGCACAGTTCTCCACGAACGATTCCGCACAGGAGTGTGGCTCGTGACGCGATCGGGCTACGTCCTTCGGCACACCACTCGACCACTCGATGAGCTGCCCACCGATGTCCTTTCAATCCCCCCGATGAAATGCGTCGCCTCGGTTATTGGGTGGTGGATCAGGTGATTGAGCATTTTGAACACGGCGGCGACGGGCCGGCTGTACTGGTGGGCGACCCCGAGGATCTCGCTGCCGCGCTCGGGGGTCCTCTGCCCGACGCACCTGGCGATCCGTTGCGGGCCATGCGGACGCTCGTGGGCGTCGCGCTGAAGCACCAGCAGCACGGGGACCATCCTCGCTACTTTGCGCGGGTCCCTGGACCCTCGTCGTATGCGGGCGTCCTCGGGGAGTGGCTCGGCACCGGCCACCAGACCATCGCAGCGTCGTGGGCCGGCGGATCCGGGCCCGCCACTGTGGAAATGGTGGTCTGCCAATGGCTGGCCTCGTTGCTCGGTCTGCCCGACACCACGGAGGGCGTGCTGCTCTCCGGCGGGTCGATGGCCAACATCACCGGGCTTGTCGCGGTGCGCAACGTGTTCGGCGCCGGGGTGGTCTACCTGTCGGACCAAACGCACTCCTCCATCGCGCGTGGCCTGCGTTCCATCGGCCAGGCCGACGACGAACTGCGAATATTGGCGACAGACAACAGCATGCGGCTGCCGGTGGACACTTTGCGCCAAGCCATCGTCGACGATCGGCGCAGCGGCAGGCACCCGCTGATGGTTGTAGCGACGGCGGGAACGACCAACACCGGTACCGTGGACGACCTTCCCCGGATCGCCGAGTTATGCCGGCAGGAAGGCCTGTGGCTTCACATCGACGCAGCCTACGGTGGCCCAGCGGCCCTGTTTGAGCCTGGCCGCCACACCCTCTCGGGCATCGAGCACGCCGATTCCCTCGTCCTCGACCCGCACAAGTGGCTCTTTCAACCACATGACGTTGGATGCCTGCTGGTCCGTCGCAGCGGGATACTCGAACAGGCCTACGCGATGAATCCGGAGTATCTCTTGGACGTCAAGGCGCGGCCCGGCGAAGTTGACTTGCGGAATCGAAGCCTGGAACTGACCCGCCGATCGCGCGCCCTCAAACTCTGGATGACGTTCCGCACCTACGGCGCGGAGCGTTTGGGTCAAGCTGTCGAGCGCGGCATTGCGCTGGCCGAACGCGCTGAACAATTGCTGCGTGAAGACGCGATGTGGGAGGTGCTGACGCCAGCGCAGCTCGGAGTTGTGACCTGGGCCGCCGTCGGGGCAGCCGACCAACAACACCGCGCCGCCGCGGCAGCCCTGACGAACGGCGGCTACGCGTCCGTGACGACCACCTCGATTCGCGGCAGATCCGTCCTGCGGTTGTGCACGCTCAACCCGCGGACGACCGAGGACGACATCCGGGGGACGCTGCGCCGACTGGCCGATTACATCCGGCACGCCAACACCGGCCCTACCCTGGTGCAACCCGACCCGCCCGAGATCAGGGGGTCATCATGAGTAACGACACGACCAGGTCGATCGGCGCAGCCAAGGAAGCGACGGTTGTCATCATCGGCGGCGGGGTCATGGGCACCAGTACCGCATACCACCTCGCCCGCGCCGGCATCCGCGACATCGTGTTGCTGGAGGCCAACGAGCTCGCTTCAGGTTCATCGGGCAAGCCCCTCGGTGGCGTCCGGGCACAATTCTCCGATCCGGCCAACATCGAACTCGGTGCGCGCAGCCTGATCGCGTTCCACCGCTTCAACGACGACTTCGGGGTGGATATCGGCTATCAGCAGGTCGGCTATCTGTTCCTCATCCGTGACGACGCCGACGTGGCCCGGTACCAGGCCAGCATCGAGCTGCAGAACTCCTTCGGCGTGGACAGCCGCATGATCAGCAGCGCGGCAGCCGCCGAGCTGTCGCCTTACGTCGACGCCAGCACAGTTGTCGCCGCGGCGTGGTCACCGACCGACGGCTTCGCACGGCCGAGCGTGGTGGTCAACACCTACGCCGCGGCCGCCGCCCCGCTCGGCGCCGAGATCTGCACAGCATCCCCGGTCGTCGGAATCGAGCAGGCGGGGGGCGACCGAGTCGCCGTGCGCACCCGAGACGGACGTGTCTACACCACGCCGACCGTCATCTGCACGTGTGGCGCTTGGTCGAAGCAGATCGGTGCGATGGTCGACGTGGACCTGCCGATCGAACCCCTCCGTCGCCAGATTGCCTTCACCACACCGCTTTACCCGCGGCCACCGCGCGTACCGTTCACCATCGACTACAGCACCACCGCCTACTTCCACTGCAGCGATGACGGCTCTGGGCTCCTGATCGGGATCGCCGCCAAGGAGCAGGCGGTTGGATTCGACACGGCGGTGACCACCGACTGGCATGACCAGCTCCGCGCGGCGTTGGCGCAGTTCGCGCCGTCGTTGACCGGCGTGCAGTTCGCCTCCGGCTGGGCCGGACTGTACGAGATGACGCCGGACTGCAACGCCCTCATCGGAGAAGCGGATACCAGCGGATTCCGCTTCCTGTACGCCGCCGGATTTTCCGGGCACGGGTTCCTGCAAGGACCCGCGGTGGGAGAGGCGGTCCGCGACCTGTACCTGGGCACCAAGCCCGCCGTCGACGTATCCGGATTCGATGTCAAACGATTCCTCGGGAAATACCGACGCACCGAACTCAACATCATCTGACGCCGAACACTCCGGCTACGCACTACCGAGAGGAAGACTCACCATGACGACCGCTCAAGCCGGTATCCCCCACGACTCCCACCACCGAGGAACTCGTCGACCGCGCGCGGGCAGCCCTTCAGCGTTGCGGGGTGGACCCGCACACGCTGAAGGCCGACGCTGAAAGCATCACTGCCAGCAGCCCGTTGACGGGCGAGGCACTGTTCGATGTGCCGGCATCCAGGGCCGCCGACGTGGAGGCCGCGATCCAGGCCGCGCACACGGCCTACCTGACCTGGCGCAGCGTACCGGCACCCGTGCGGGGCGGGTTGATCAAGCGCCTCGGTGAGCTTCTCACCGAGCACAAGGCAGATCGTGCCGACCTCATCACTGTGGAAGTGGGCAAGATCCGCTCCGAAGCTCTGGGCGAGGTCCAGGAGATGATCGACATCTGCGACTTTGCCGTCGGCCTATCCCGCCAGCTCGACGGTCGCACCATGCCCTCCGAACGGCCAGGACACCGGCTCATGGAGACGTGGCACCCGCTCGGCGTCGTCGGGGTGATTTCCGCGTTCAACTTTCCGGCCGCGGTGTGGTCCTGGAACGCCGCCCTGGCGCTCGTCTGCGGCGACACGGTGGTGTGGAAGCCGTCCGAGAAGACAGCCCTCGTCGCCGTCGCGACGACTGCACTCGCCGCTCGTGCCGCGCGTAATGTGGTGCACCGGAGAACCTCAACGTTCTCGTGCTCACCGACGCCGCCGGCGCGCAACCCCTAGTCGACAGTCCGCTCGTTCCGCTGATCAGTGCGACCGGTTCCGAACGGATGGGGGCAGCCATCGGACCGCGGGTCGCCGCGCGCTTTGGCCGCAGCATTTTGGAGCTAGGCGGTAACAACGCGGCGGTGGTTACGCCGTCGGCGGACCTCGATTTGGCGGTGCGCGGCATCGTCTTCGCCGCCGCAGGGACCGCCGGGCAACGATGCACAACCATGCGTCGTCTCATCGTGCATGAGTCCATCGCCGACCAGTTGGCATCCGTGTACCGCGGACTGGCGGTAGGAAACCCCTTCGAGGAATCCGCCCTGGTCGGGCCGCTGATCGACGAGCAATCGTTCTCCGCGATGCAGTCCGCCCTGACACAAGCCGCCGCCGACGGTGGCACCGTGGTCGTGGGCGGCGAGCGAGTCGAAACATCCTCGGGCAACGGCTATCACGTGCGCCCGGCGGTGGTCCGCATGCCGGCACAGAGCGAGGTGGTGCGCCGTGAGACGTTCGCCCCGATCCTCTACGTCCTCACCTACTCGACATTCGACGAGGCGCTCGCACTCCACAATTCCGTGCCACAGGGACTCTCATCCAGCATCTTCACCGCCGACCAGCGAGGCAGAGCGATTCCTGGCCGCCGAAGGCTCCGGCTGCGGCATCGTCAACGTCAACATCGGCACCTCCGGAGCGGAAATCGGCGGCGCGTTCGGCGGCGAGAAATCCACCGGCGGCGGCCGCGAGTCCGGCTCGGATGCTTGGCGCGGTTACATGCGGCGAGCCACCAACACCATCAACTACTCCACCGAACTGCCTCTTGCCCAGGGCGTCGCATTCGCATGACAAGGGACGATGCCGAACGGCGTAGCCGGGTCACCTGACGGAAACCCTTGCGCCGGTGCAGATATCGCGTGGTGGTATGGCGTTGAGCGACGACACGAATCCGTGTCATTTCGGCTGGCGGGTCCGGTCAGCTGGGCCATCATGTAGCGAGCCGCGTTGTCGACCTTGATTCGCCATGCCGATACGGCGCCTTCTACGTCGCACGTGCGTATTGCACCGAGGATGCGCTTCGCGTCCTCGACGATCTGGTCGATGGGGTACTAGTACGTCAGTCCCATCAGCGTCACGCACCTCGGGTCCTCCCTGCACGGCGGGCCCGCGGGTCGTCGGCCATCAGAGGACAGCCATCAGAGGACAGAATGAGCATTATGCACAGAGACAGTGAGCACCCGAGGAGGCTTCGCGTCTCCTCGCTAGCAGCGGTAGCCAACCCGTCGTACACGCGGATCGATACGTGGAACCTGCTCGACGACGCGTGCCATCACCTCGCCACGATGCAGCGCGCGGGGCTGGACCCAGGACCGAAAGTCGCTCGGGTGAAGCGGCTGCTGGATCGTCTGGCCGCCTACGAGCGGTATTGGCTGTATCCGGGCGCGGCGAATCTGGAGGCGTTCCGCGGCTACCTCGCCGATCTCGCAACGGAGCGGCTCACCGACGAAGTGGCGCTGGCGGTGCGCCTGCTCTCCGAGTACGGCGACCGCGCCGCACTCTTCGACACGGCGTTACCGCTGGCCGACCAGGAGCTTGTGGCGCGGGCTAAGCAGCAGCAGTTCTACAGCGTGTTGCTGGCCGATGATTCCCCGGCCGCGGCTCCCGAAAGCCTGGCGGAGAGCCTGCGGGCGCTGCGCACACCGTCCGATGACGTGCAGTTTGAACTCCTCGTCGTCTCCAGCGTCGAGGACGCGATCACCGCGGTCGCGCTCAACGGCGAAATCCAGGCCGCCATCATCAACCACGACCTACCGCTGCGTTCGCGCGATCGTCTTCCGCTGATGACGACGCTGCTGGGCACGAAGAGCATGCCGGTCGCGACGGCGGACCTCACACACGACTGGCTCGAATGCGGCGTGTGGATCAGGGAGCTGCGCCCGCACATCGACCTGTATCTGCTCACCGACGAATCGATCGCTGCGCCGATCGAGGAGGGCGCGGACATCTATGACCGCACCTTCTACCGGCTCAACGACGCCACCGACCTGTACAGCACGTTGCTGGGCGGTATCCGCAATCGGTTCGCCACCCCGTTCTTCGACGCGTTGCGCGCCTATGCCGCGGCGCCGGTCGGGCAGTTCCACGCCCTGCCCGTGGCACGCGGTGCAAGCATCTTCAACTCGAAATCACTGCAGGACATGGGCGAGTTCTACGGCCGCAACATCTTCATGGCCGAGACCTCATCGACCTCGGGTGGGCTGGACTCGCTGCTCGACCCGCACGGCACGCTGCGCCACGCGATGGACAAGGCGGCCAAGACCTGGTGTGCCGAGCAGACGTATTTCGTCACCAACGGCACCTCAACGGCCAACAAGATTGTTGTGCAGTCGCTGGTGCGCCCGGGTGACATCGTGCTGATCGACCGCAACTGCCACAAGTCGCACCACTACGGCCTGGTTCTGGCGGGAGCCAGCCCGCTGTACCTGGACGCCTACCCGCTGGAGCCGTTCGCGATCTACGGCGCGGTGTCGCTGCGCACCATCAAGAAGGCGCTGCTCGACCTCGAGGCGGCCGGGCATCTGGACCGGGTGCGCATGCTGCTGTTGACCAACTGCACCTTCGATGGGGTTGTCTACAACCCGCGCCGGGTGATGGAAGAAGTCCTGGCGATCAAGCCCGACATCTGCTTCCTGTGGGACGAGGCGTGGTACGCGTTCGCCACCGCGGTGCCCTGGTCGCGGCAGCGCACCGCCATGATCGCCGCCGACGGGCTCGAGACCATGATGGCCTCCGCCGGATACGCCCAGGAGTACCGCCGCTGGCGCGAGTCGATGCGCGGCGTGGACCGCTCGCAGTGGGTCGACCACCGGCTGCTACCCGACCCCGAGCAGGCCCGGGTGCGGGTCTATTCGACCCACTCCACGCATAAGTCGCTCTCGGCGCTGCGGCAGGCGTCAATGATTCACATCCGCGACCAGGACTTCAACACCCGCAGCCGCGACGCGTTCGGCGAGGCATTCTTGACCCACACCTCGACCTCGCCGAACCAGCAGCTACTGGCGTCGCTGGATCTGGCCCGCCGCCAGGTCGACATCGAGGGCTTCCAGCTGGTCCGCTACGCCTACAACATGGCGCTGGTGTTCCGGCACCGGATCCGCATCGACCCGCTAATCAGCAAGTGGTTCCGGATCCTCGACGAAGCCGACTTGGTCCCCGACCAGTACCGGGCGTCCGGGGTCCGCAGCTACCGCCAGGTCAGTCAGGGCGCCCTGGAGGGCTGGAACGAGGCCTGGAGATCCGACGAGTTCGTGCTCGACCCCACGCGCATCACGCTGTTCATCGGCAAGACCGGGATGAATGGATACGACTTCCGCGAAAAGATCCTCATGGACCGGTTCGGCATCCAGATCAACAAGACCTCGATCAACAGTGTGCTGCTGATCATCACGATCGGCGTCACCTGGTCAAGCATCCACTATCTGCTCGACGCACTGCGCCGCGTCGCCGGCGACTTCGAGCGAAACCTGCGCACCGCCAGCCAGGCCAGCCGCGCCCTTCAGAAGCGCCGGGTCGAGGAAATCACCACCGACCTGCCGCCATTACCGGATTTCAGCGCGTTCGACGCCGCGTTCCGCCCCGATGGCGCGAGTCCGTTCGGCGACATGCGGTCGGCGTTCTACGCCGGTTATGAGGATTCCGACCGCGAGTACGTCCTGCTCGGCGAAGCAGCACGACGCATCGCCGAGGGCAAGACCCTGGTGTCGACCACCTTCGTGGTGCCCTACCCGCCGGGATTCCCGGTGCTGGTACCCGGTCAGATGATCTCCAAGGAAATCCTCTACTTCCTGGCCCAGCTCGACGTCAAGGAAATCCACGGCTACAACCCCGATTTGGGGCTATCGGTCTTCACCGAAGCGGCCATCGCCCGCCTCACGGCCACCCACGGCAAAGCCGATGCCCATGCGCCGCCTGGAACACAGGCCAGCATCACGCTGACCGATTAACGCCCACGACGCTGGTTTGCGTGGCGGTTTCGTGGCGACTGGTATCACGGGCGACAACATCGGGTCGGAGCGTGCAGCGACGGGCGAACACCCGGCGACGGATTGGTCACGTGGTTGAAGCGTTCGACGGTTTTTTGTCCGGTGTCTTAGCCTTCTGAGAGCCGCCGCCGACGGCGTTGGCGCGTTGACCGAGCGCCAACTGCAGTTCGAGCAGTATCCGGTCCGCGGTGTTGCTCAGTTCGATGCCCAGGATCTCCTCCACCCTGCGCAGCCGGTAGCGCAGCGTGTTCGGGTGCACGTTCAACGATTTGGCGGCGCCGCGGACATCGCCGTATTCGGCCAGGTAGGCGTGGACGCTAGCACGCAGAGAAGAGTTGTGTCGGCGGTCGTAGTCCCGTAGTGCCTCCAGGCGAGGGTCGTGCAGTTCGGGGTGCTCGGCGATGAGATCGACGATCTCGCCAAGCAGCACTGGGGTCAGTGACTCGGCGAGCGTGGTGACGCGCCCTTGCGGGAAGGTCGCGGCGGTGCCGTCGAGAACCCGGTCGACTTCGGTGCGCGCCGCGGCGACCTGAGACAGATCCGGGACGGGGATAGCGATCGCGGCGCGCAGCAGCATTGCGCGTCTCGTCTCGAACTGGTCGACCAGTTGGCGCGCCCAGGCGGTGACGCTGCGCGCGGAGGTGTACCGCGGGAGCAGCACGTAGGCCCGGTCGCCGATGATCGTCACCACGGAGTCGCGGCGAAACGAGCTCGCGTGCAATCGCAGCAGGGTGCCGATGTCCGCGAACTCGCGCGCCGCGGAGGCCTCGGTGAGTGGTGCGGCGAAACCGATCACGGCGGCGGGCCCGGCGACCGACAGATTCAGTGCGCTGGCCAGCGTGGGGACGTCGACACCGCCGCCGCGCGCTCCGAACAGTCGTTGGATGAGCAGTCCCTCCGTGGTGGGGGCGTTGAGGTTGCGGGAGATGATGCGGGCGGCCACCGCAGAGGCGCCGCGCAGCACCTCAGCGGCATCGGGGGCGAACGGCGTGGCCCCCTGCTGCACCCAGATCGAGCCGAGGAGCCTCGGCACCGACGACGAATCCGCCCCCGACTGTCTGATGCCGACCACCAGCCGTCGTTTGGTGCCCAGCTCCTGATGGGCGGGCACGTCGATGACCTCATCGGTCCCGCGCAGCCGGTCGAATACACCCCACTGCTGCAGAACACGCAGGTAGTCGCGGGGTCCTTCGCGGCCCAGGATCGACAGCGTGCGCAGTTCGTCGGCGGACTCGTCAGAGGCCGAATAGGCCAGCACCTTCGATTGCGCATCCTCGATCGAGACCATGCCGCCGGCGTTTTGCGCGGTGATCTGGGCCAGGTCGAACAGGTCGGTATCGGTGGCCAGCAGATCGGCGTCATCGACCGCCGCCACCGGGCTGTGCCGTGCCCGGGCGAGCATGCGCTGCACCAACGGGAACAGATGATCCCACCGCGCCTGAGGGTGCACGGCCACCAGCGCCACCGCGGCGTCGCGCGCGGCCACGCGGACGGCGGCCGAGTCCGCGGACTTCGACATCACGGCGATGGGCCGTTGTTCGGGGCTGCGGCGGGCCACCTGCGCCAACCACCCGGCTGCATCGCTGCCGGTGACCCCGACCTGGAGGTACAGGTCCGGCACCGGCGAGGGCGCGTCGTTCTCGATCGCCAGGTCGGCGTTGTCGACCAGGACGACTGAGGAGATGACAACGCTGTCGCCGGCCGGCGCTTCCAGGAGCCCGATGACGGCGGTATCCAGCGCGGTGATCAACTCACGCAGCGTGATCGGCTCGCCCGGACCGCCGATGGTCGCGGACTGCTGCGGTCGGCGGTGAGAGACACTCGACAAGCGACCATCTCCCCTCCGCAACACCGTGGCGCAACTTAGCCAACTGTACAACTTTCTGGCCTGTACTTCGTTCAATTGACCGATGGTCAGGAGGGTTCTGAAGTGTTGACTACTGGCTATTCCGTATACGGCGCAACTGGTCGCCGCCACATCGCCAAGGAGGTCTTATGGACGCGGTCACGATCACTCCAACCCCGGTCAACGAGCCGGTGGGGTCATTTGCGCCGGGAAGCCCCGAGCGAGCTCGGCTGCAGGCCAAACTCACCGAGCTCGGCTCGACACCCACCGAGATCCATCACGTCATCGGCGGCCAGCACCGCCGCAGCAGCGGCCGGCCCGTCAACGTGGTCCAGCCGCACCGTCATGCCGCGGTGCTGGGCACCTTCACCAACGCCGACGCCGACGACATCCGTGACGCGGTCACCGCCGCCGACAAGGCTGCTCCGCAGTGGCGGGCACTGCCGTTCGAGGAGCGGGCCGCGGTATTCCTGCGGGCGGCTGACCTGCTGTCGGGGCCGTGGCGGGAAACACTGGCCGCTGCCACCATGCTCGGGCAGTCCAAGACCGCCTACCAGGCCGAGATCGACACCCCTTGCGAGTTGATCGACTTCTGGCGGTTCAACGTGCACTTCGCCCGCCAGATCCTCACCGAGCAGCCCGTCTCCTCCCCCGGAGTGTGGAACAAGGTCGAGTACCGTCCGCTGGAAGGATTCATCTACGCCATCACCCCCTTCAACTTCACCGCGATCGCGGGCAATCTGCCCACCGCGCCGGCGTTGATGGGCAACACGGTGGTGTGGAAGCCGTCCGACACCCAGGCCGTCGCCGCGTACTGGACGATGAAGCTTCTCGAAGCCGCCGGTTTGCCGCCCGGGGTGATCAACCTAGTCGCCGGGCTTGGTCCCGCTGTCTCCGACGTCGTGCTGGCCGACCCCCGCCTGGCCGGGATCCACTTCACCGGGTCGACCGGAACCTTCCAGCATCTGTGGCAGCAGGTCGGCAACAATATCTCCGGTTACCACACCTACCCCCGGCTGGTCGGCGAAACCGGCGGCAAGGACTTCGTTTTGGCGCACAGCTCCGCCAATCCCGACGTGTTGACCACCGCCCTGGTGCGGGGCGCGTTCGACTACCAGGGCCAGAAGTGCTCCGCCGCCTCGCGCGCCTTCATCCCGTCCTCAGTCTGGGCCAAGATGGGCGATGACCTGATCGCCAAGACCTCCGCGCTCACCTACGGCGACGTCACCGACTTCGCGAACTTCGGCGGCGCGGTCATCGACAAGCGCTCCTTCGACCGCAACGCCGACGCGCTCGCCCGGGCCAAGTCCACACCGAGCCTCACCATCGCCGCCGGCGGCCGCGTCGACGACCGTGTCGGCTACTTCGTCGACCCGACACTGCTGCTCGGCGATGACCCCACCGACGAGGCGTTTCGCACCGAGTACTTCGGCCCGATCCTGGCCGTGCACATCTACGACGATTCACGCCGCGGCGCGTTCGACGACATGCTCACCCTCGTCGACACAGGCTCCAGCTACGCATTGACCGGAGCGATCATCGCCGACGACCGCACCGCAATCACCCAGGCCACCAACGGACTGCGCTTCGCGGCGGGCAACTTCTACATCAACGACAAGCCGACCGGCGCCGTCGTCGGCCAGCAACCGTTTGGCGGGGCCCGCGCCTCGGGAACCAACGACAAGGCCGGTTCCCCGCAGAACCTGCTGCGGTGGACCTCCGCACGCACGATCAAGGAAACCTTCGTCCCGCCAACCGACCACCTCTACCCCCACCAGGCGGCCCAAACCACCCCCAAGGACAACTGATGGCATTCTCAACTCTGCTCAGGCCCGCCCTGCTGGCCGCGGCCCGCTCTACGCGTATGGAGCGCACGATCACCAAAGTGCCGATCACCAAGAGCGTGGTGGACCGATTCGTCGCCGGCACAACCGAACCCGACGCGGTGGAGGCAGCCCGGTCTATTCTCGCCTCCCGCCGCTACATCACCATCGACTATCTCGGCGAGGACACCAGCGACATCGAACAGGCCAACGACACAGCCAAGCACTATCTGACGCTGCTGCCCGCACTGGCCCAGCTGGCCCCGACCGCCGAGGACACCGGCACACCGCGCAGCATCGAGGTCTCACTCAAGCTGTCGGCGCTCGGGCAGTTCCTGCCCCGTGACGGACACAAAATCGCCACCGACAACGCCCACAAGATCTGCTCGGCCGCCGAGCAAGCCGGCGCCTGGGTCACCATCGACGCCGAAGACCACACCACAACCGACTCCACCCTGTCGATCGTGGCCGAACTGCGCCAAGAGTTCCCCAGCCTGGGCACCGTCTTGCAGGCCTACCTGCGACGCACCGAGGGTGACTGCCACGACCTCTCCGGTCCCGGCTCACGCATCCGGCTCTGCAAAGGCGCCTACAGCGAACCCGCGTCGGTGGCCTACCAGGGCAAGCACGACGTCGACGAGGCCTACCTACGGTGCTTGCGCATCCTGATGGACGGCCAGGGCTACCCCATGGTGGCCAGCCACGACCCACTCATCGTCGACGCCGCTCTCGAACAGGCCACCATCAGCGACCGCGGCGCCGACCGGTTCGAACTGCAGATGCTCTACGGCATCCGCGACGCCGAACAGCTACGCCTGATCAACGAGAACCAGCACCTGCGGGTCTATATCCCCTACGGCCAGGAATGGTACGGCTACTTCATGCGTCGGCTCGCAGAACGCCCGGCCAACCTGGCGTTCTTCGTGCGGTCACTGACCTCAACGAAATAGCAAACCTGGGAAGGACCTTTGCGACGTTGGAAACCGTTGCGTGGCAGCGCTTGAGGTGCTCGGCCGCACCGATGTGTCATCCCATGTGTGGGTAGCGGTAGTCGGTGGCGGGCACGAAGGTCTCTTTCACCGACCGTGGTCATACCCACCGCAGCAGGTTCAGTAACCGATCCCGCCTTGTCGTTTGTGCCGCTCGCCCTGGCACCGCCAAAGGACTGTTGCCCAACCACCGCGCCGGTCGGCTTGTCATTGACGCAGAAGTTGCCGGCGGAGAACCGCAGCACCTCCATGGCCTCGATAATCGCCGCGCGGTCTTGTGCGATGACCGCTCCGGTGAGCCCGTATGGCGCGATCTCGGCGGCCTCCCGAATGACCCGGTCGTAGTCGGCATCGTTGGGCACGGGTCATGCCGGAGAATCTTCGAGTCCACCGACGAGCGGCTTGCCCATCTCAAGGGTCATCACCTGTGCCCGCGCCTCGGTCCGCTCGACCATCAATTGGTAAGCGGTGCAAAATCTCCGACCGGGCCCGCGCCGGAGTCAACGTCCACGATGCTTGTGCTTCCGTGGCCGCCCGCACGGCTTTCTGCACGTCGTGGACCGTGGCGTCGGCGACCTCGCCGATCACCGTTCCGTCGCGGGACTGACGATGGCGAGTTTGTCGCCGGAGGAAGCTGTCCACTACGCCGCGATCAAGAGCCCACACGAGACGCGGTCCACAGCGTCGCGACGTGCCCAGGCAGGTTTCGCTGCGGGGCAGACTGCACGGTGGAGGTGCGGGCCGTGCCGGATTTCTTCCTGGTCAGCTCGCGGTGGCGGCGAAGGCTCGGTCGACAGCATCGGCGAAATCGGCCATCGAGGTGAACTCGAGGTTGTAGGTGAAATCCGCGGACGGCTCGGGGGTCGCGCCCCAGCCCGGCCGATCGTGACGCCGGTTGATCCACACCGATGGCAGCCCCTCGCGCTTGGCCGGGACGTGGTCGTGGAACAGGCTTTGGGCGACGTGGAGCAGCTCGGCGCGGTCCACGCCGAGCTTGGGAAGCGTGGTGTCCAGGGCGCGGAAGTGGTTTTCAGCCGGCTTGTAGGCGCCGACGTCCTCGGCGGTGATGATCGCCGCGAACCCACCGCGGAGCCGTTCGTTGCTGCCGGCGAACCCGGCGCGGTGCACATTGGACAGGATGATCAGCTGGTAGTGCTTGGCCAGTCGGGCCAGGGCATCGGCGGAGTCCGGAAACGCCGGCCAGTCGGGCACCGAGTTTGCCAGCCGTTGCGCCCACTCCTCGCTGACCGGGCGGCCGAGCTTGTCTGCTGTCCGGCGGAAAGCCGTGGCGAGCACCTCAGGGTAGGGCGCGGAGGGTGTCTCACGCTCGACTGCCGGCTCGTTGTCGGCATAGGCAAGCAGCAGCTCTTCGTCAGTGAGGTCGAGCCCTTGTTCACGGGCCCACGGCGACAACACCGCGGCGATGCCCGCCTCCCAGTCGATGAGCGTGCCGTAGCAATCGAAGGTGAGTGCCTTATACCGCGTCAGGTCAAAATCGGTCGTCATTGCGTTCTCCTCGCAGCGGATTGCTGACTCAGCCGGGGTAGGTTCCAGGGCGCGCAAGATGGTCCATGTTGCGCTCGATTGCATAGACAACCATGTCAGGCAGTGACCCAACCGGCGTCATCAATGACGCAACTTTGATCTGACCAGTCAAATGTGGTGGAGCTAAGCCTCGATCCGTGGACTAGCGGTTTGCGTGTGGGGCTGTGAGTGTGGTCGCGGTCGTTTCTGGTGGTGGGCAGGGGCGAGTTGCTGGTCTGCCCAGCTTTTCCTGTGTGTTCTCGGGTCGGG
>Ga0134125_10004444_pt1 | contig 16038 bp, 15 predicted proteins | sample KB31751_FD_96464 | JGI IMG/M metagenome (GOLD analysis project Ga0134125, IMG submission 96464) | Terrestrial soil microbial communities with excess Nitrogen fertilizer from Kellogg Biological Station, Michigan, USA - KB3-175-1 | ecosystem: Environmental > Terrestrial > Soil > Unclassified ... | reverse complement strand
TCGACGCCGGCACCAGCGGCTGCTTGGAGATGCGAGCGAGTTCTTCGATTGCGAGCGCCGCGTAACGCGGATCGGTATTGATTCCCGTGCCGATGGCGGTCGCGCCGAGATTGACTTCGCGGAACAGCGCCGCGGCCTCCCTGATCCGCGACTCGTCTTCCTTGATGGTGACGAAATACGCATCGAACTCCTGACCGAGCGTCATCGGCACCGCGTCTTGCAGCTGCGTGCGGCCGATCTTGAGCACGTCACCGAACTCCACCGCCTTGGCCTTGAAGGCATAGGCGAGTTCGTCGAGCGCCGCGATCAAGGGATCGGCGGCAAAGATCATGGCCAGGCGCAAAGCGGTCGGATAGGCGTCATTGGTCGATTGCGACATGTTGACGTCGTCATTCGGATGCAACGCCGCATAGTCTCCCTTCGCACGGCCCATGCATTCCAGCGCGACATTGGCGACGACCTCGTTGGTGTTCATATTGGTCGAGGTGCCGGCCCCGCCCTGCACCGCATCGACTATGAACTGATCGTGATGCTTGCCGTCTGCGATCAGGCTGCAAGCGCGATCGATGGCGTCGGCCTTCTCTGCCGCGAGATAACCAAGCCGCCGATTGGCGCGCGCGGCCGCCTGCTTCACATGGACCAGCGCGCGCACGAAATTCGGGAAGTGCCCCACCGATACGCCGGTAATCGGAAAATTCTCCACCGCACGCATGGTGTGCACGCCCCAATACGCATCCGAAGGGACGTCGCGCTCGCCAAGCAGATCATGCTCGCGGCGGGTCTTGACCTGCGACAGTGCGATGGTCTGGGTGGTCGCGACCCGGACGCTGGAAGAAGGTTCGCTGGCAGGCGTTTCGACGGAAGAGGTGGTGACGGCCACTGGACGATCCCTTCGTTTTTGCATGGTGCAGTCACGATCGGCGGATGATGATCCGTCACTCCGCTGCGTTCAAGCACGGCTTCTTGCCGGCGTGAAGCCGGCAAGAATCAACTAGAATAGGAATCAACCGGAATAGCTGTGAAATCGTCCGCGTACGTAAGCGTGCGAAACCGCCTTCATCAGCTCGCCCACCTCACATTCAAGAAAATTATTGGCAACGATAAGCGCGCGAATGGTCGCGCGCATGTCGCCGCCGCAGGCCGCAACCGACTCATCGACGGCTGCCTCCAGTTCGCCGTCCTCCATCACCTGCCGTTCTGCGCTGGACGACATCGACGCCGCTTCCATCAGTTATTGTTCGAAGGCGGCATGTTCTCTTTTTGTTCTACTAAGTCAACTGAAAACCGCCCTCTGGCGTCCTGCATGAGAGATCAGATCACCACGGGTGACAATAGAGGGAGATCGCGCGCGCTCATCGGGCCGTTGAAGGTTCGAAAGGACGGGCGAGACAACGAATAAGTATGGAGCGCTGGCGAACGCTCAGCTACCGGCGCGATAGTTCCCTCATTGAGGAACGACTGGCGACCTCCAGCGTTGTTGCCAGCGTTTTCCCCCGACGCAAAGAGGAAGGCCCCGCCGGATGTCGCTCTCAGGGAGAGCGAGGGCGGGGCTTATCTTTGCACCGCGTTTTCATTTCGATGGATTTGCGCCGATGGCACTTTACCGGGTGAAGCCGACGCGGACCGACGAGGCCATCGCCGAGACCATTTCGCGCCACACCGGTCCCGGCTACGAAAAAGCTGCCGAATTGCTGTCCTGGGGGGCCGATGAGCATCTTCTGATGGCGCTGGCCGCCGGGTTTTGGCTCTATTCGCGCGGAGCAGGCGTCCGAAGGCGCGTGGCCGGCAATCACCTGCTGCTAACCACGGCCGTCGTGACGCTGCTGCCGCATTTGTTGAAGGACATATTCGATCAGGAACGCCCCGACCGGCGCACCCTGCGCGGACACCTCAAGGGCGTTCCGTTCTCCGGAAAGCCGCTCGACGCTTTTCCGTCCGGCCATGCCGTGCACGTCGGCGCGCTCGTCTCTGCCGCGACCGAGCTTCCGTCAACCGAGCGTAATCTGGTTTGGGGCATCGGCGCGGGGTTGGTGTTGACACGGATTGTGCTGCTCGCGCACTGGCTGAGCGACGTATTGGCGGGACTTGCCATCGGCGCGCTCATCGAGCGGCCGCTGCGGTTCTGGACCGGCTACGGTTCCACAGACAGAACGCAATGAGCGATAGATGTGCGCCCGCGATTATGTGACTATAGCCGGGCTGGGACGATCATGAGTATGAGTAGCCCGGAGAGTCCGAACGACATCCCGCCCGAGGCCGACGCCGCGGAAAAATGGCGTCTCCACCTCCAGGAGATTGCCCGCGAACGCGATCGCGCGCATCGCGCGCTGCAGGAACGCGAGGCCGAACTGGCGGCCATCCAGCGGATTGCGCGCGTCGGCGGCTTTGAAATCAATCTGCAGGACGGCTTGCGCAGCCGACGGTCACCGGAATACCTCCTGATCCATGGTCTGCCGCCGGATCAAGTCACGGCCCCGCATCAGGACTGGATCAACCGCGTCCACCCCGATGATCGCGAAGCGACGGTGAAACGCTTCCTCGACGCGGTCGCCGGCACCAATGATGATTACTCCGGGGAATACCGGATCGTGCGGGCGAATGACGGCCAGATCAGGTGGATTCGCGTCGTAGCCAAGATCGAGCGCGACCGCAACGGAAAGCCCGCCCGGCTGGTCGGCGCCCACATCGATATTACCGATCAAATGCTCGCGCGGGAGACGCTACGCGAGAGCGAGGAACGCTTCCGCCTGATCGCCAACAGCGCCCCGGTGCCGATCTGGGTCACGAAGCTCGATGGGACTCGCTCCTTCGCCAACCAGGCCTATGTCGATTTTCTCGGCCTGCCATATGAGCAAGCGATCAAATACGACTGGCGCAACGCGCTGCATCCGGACGACCTTCCGCGTATCGCCAAAGAACAGGTCGCTGGCGAATCCTCGCTCAAGCCGTTCGTGCTGGAGGCGCGCTACAAGCGCGCGGACGGCGAATGGCGCTGGCTGCGTTCGGAATCGCAGCCGCGCTGGGACCCCACTGGCAAGCATGTCGGCTTCATCGGCGTAGCCCATGACGTCACCGCCGCCAAACAGGCCGAGATCGAGCTGCGGCGGCTGAACGACACGCTCGAACAGCGCATCAAGGAGCGCACCGCGCAACTCGAAGCGAACGAAGCGTGGATGCGCGCCATCTTCGAGAGCAGTCACCAATACCAATGCTTGTTGAGCCCGGAAGGCAACGTATTGTACGCGAATCGTACCGCGCTCGCCGGCATCTGCGCCGAGGCTGCCGACGTCATCGGAAAGCCATTTTGGGAAACCCCCTGGTTCGCGCCGACGCAAGGCGCGCCCGAGACGATACGCAACGCCTTCGCCAGCGTCTTGCAGGGCGAGGATATAAGCAGCGAACTGATGCTGCAGCTGCCTATCGGCGAACGCTATTTCGATTTCACCATGCGTCCGGTGTTCGATCAGCACGGCGTGGTGACGGGGGCCGTTCCGGAAGCGGTCGATATCACCGAGCGCCGTCAGAGTGAGGAAGTGCTGCGCCAGTCGCAAAAGATGGAGGCGATCGGGCAGCTGACCGGCGGCGTCGCGCATGACTTCAACAATCTCTTGACCATCATTCGCTCCGCCAACGATTTTCTGCGCCGGCGCGATTTGCCCGAAGAACGCCGCCGCCGCTATGTGGATGCGATCACGGACACGGTGGAGCGCGCCTCCAAACTCACCGCCCAGCTGTTGGCGTTCGCGCGACGCCAGCCGCTCAAGCCGCAGCTGTTCGACGTCGGCGAGCAGGTCGAAAACGTTGCGCAGCTCGTTCGGCCGCTGGTCGGCAGCGGCATTCAGATCGAGGTCGAAATCGTCAATCCAAAAAGCTTTGCGATCGCCGACGTCGCGCAGTTCGAAACCGCCCTGATCAACCTGGCGATCAACGCGCGCGATGCCATGAACGCCGAAGGCCGCGTGAGGATCGCCGTCAAGACGGTTGACATGATCCCGGCGCTGCGCGCCCAGCCGACCCGCCGCGGCGATTTCATCGCGATTTCAGTCCAGGATACCGGCAGCGGGATTGCGCCCGAGTACCTCGCCGCGATCTTCGAGCCATTCTTTACCACCAAGGAAGTCGGAAAAGGCACCGGCCTCGGTTTGAGCCAGGCCTTCGGTTTTGCCAAGCAATCCGAAGGAGACATTGCCGTCAGCAGCACGCTCGGGCATGGAGCAACTTTCACCATCTACCTGCCGTGGGCGGAGCCACCGGAGAACGCCGCGAACATCACGGCGGTCAACCATGATCCCGCCACGAGCGGGCGCGGCTATCATGTGCTGGTCGTCGAGGATAATGACGACGTCGGGCGCTTCTCGACCGAGCTTCTCGAGGATCTCGGCTACGCCGTGCGCCGCGCGGCCAATGCTGCCACGGCCCTGACGATCCTCGCCGAAGACGAGTTCGCCGTCGACCTCGTCTTCTCCGACGTCATCATGCCCGGCATGAACGGCGTCGAACTCGCCGGCGTCATCCGCGAGCGTTATCCGGGGCTGCCGGTGGTGCTGACCAGCGGCTACAGCAACGTCCTCGCCGAAAACGCCCATCGTGGATTCGAGCTCATTCAAAAGCCCTACTCCGTCGAAGCGTTGTCGCGCATCCTGCGCAAAGCCATGGCAGGGAGAACGGCGGTGGTCCGATGAACGAACCCGCTGTTGCACCGATGCCGGGCCTTTGATGCGTTGGGCAGCGATGCGATCCCTTCGCTCCCGATTGCTGGCTCTATGGATCATGCTGGTCGTCTCCGGCGCGGCGACGGCCTATCTTCTGATCGAGTCCTTCCAGCAGACCGCAAACGCGCGCGTGGCACGCTCGGAAGAACAGGTGGCGCGCGCGTGTCGCGACATCGCCGATCGCTATCAAGCCTCGTCCTCAGCCTGGGCCGGACGCCCGATCGACGATCGGCTGAAACAGGAGCTGACGAAGCTGGTGCAAGGTGCCCTTTCCACCGACAACAGCGTCGAAGGCGGCATCTGGCAGGCCGAAAGCAGTTCGCTTGCCTACGCCTTTCCCACCTACGAGGGCACGGGTCCAAAGACCGACGTTCCTGCGGCCGAACTGAACACGATCCGCAAAGTGAACGCGCAGGCTCTGCAGTCCGGGCAGCCAACGGCCCTGCGGCAGCCCGAACGCTCGCAAACGCTGCTGGTGCACGCGTGTCCGCTGCGCGGACCGCTGCAGCACGCCACGGCCTGGACCATGACACGCGCCTTCACGGCCGAAGGTCCGGCCTACACACATTTGCTGGCCGGACTGACCGTACTCGCTCTGACCATTTTCGGTTCGGCCGCCTGGCTCGCGCGTGTGCTGTGGTCATGGTCGCGAAAGATCGCGCTGCTGGAGCATGCGCTCGGCAAAGGCGGCAGCGGCGCGGTCGATCTGCCACGGCTTCCGCGTACTCAGGAGCAGGAGCTGGACCGGCTGGTCGATGTCCTGAACCAAACCGGTGAACGCCTTGCGGTGGAGCGCCGTCGCGCCAGCACGGCGGAGTGGCTGGCCGCGGTCGGGCGGCTGTCGGCCGGACTTGCACACGAGATTCGAAACCCTATCGCGGCGATGCGGCTCAAGGCCGAGAACGCGTTGGCTTCAAGCGATGGCGGCCGCAAGACGACGGCGCTGCAGGCGATCCTTGCCCAAGTGGCGCGTTTGGATGCACTGCTCCGCAATCTCCTGCAAATGACGCAGGCCGGCGAGCCGAAGCCGAAGGAGATCGAGCTCGCCGGCTTCGTGCAGGCCGTGATCGAACCGCATCAGGAGCTCGCGGCGGCAAAGGGACTGGTTGTGCAATCTGGAACCGTGACAGCCGACACGCCGTTACCTTGCTTCGATCCCTTCCAAATGCAACGCGCTCTGGACAATTTAATCCTCAACGCGATCCAGAACACACCCTCCGGTGGCCGCATCGTTCTCGACGCCGTCCGTCGCAGAGATCAACTGCTATTGCGGGTCAGCGATAGCGGTCCCGGAATCAGTGAAGATATTCGTGAGCGCCTGTTCGAACCATTTGCGACCGCGCGGCCCGACGGCACCGGGCTTGGACTGGCGATCGTGCGGGAAATTGCGCGGGCCCACCACGGCGACGCCCGCCTTGCGCCTGCGGCTTCCGGCGCGACCTTCGAGATCGAGGTACCATGGCGAATGTCTTGATCATCGACGATGACGCGGCCTTGCGCGAGGGGTTAGCCGAAACGCTAACCGATCTCGGCCACGACGTGCGGGTGGCTGCATCGGGCCGCCTGGGCCTGGCTGCGCTTGCGGACGATGTGGATGCCGTGCTGCTCGACCTCAACATGCCGGGCATGGACGGAATCGAGGTGCTGAGGCGGATCAGATCGATCGAGGCGCCCCCTGCCGTTGTGGTGTTAACTGCTTTTGCCAGCGCCGAAAATACCATCGAAGCCATGCGGCTTGGTGCCTACGATCATCTGACCAAGCCGATCGGACGCGACGAGCTGAAGCTTCTCGTGCAGCACCTGCCCTCGCGACGGCAACCGGTCTTCACCCCAACCACGCGCAGCATCGATGCGCTGATCGGTTCAAGCGAAGGCATGCGGCGCGTACAAAAACAGATCGGGCTTGCCGCCGACAGCCAGTCCACGGTTCTCATTCTTGGGGAGACCGGCACGGGCAAAGAACTGGTGGCGCGCGCACTCCACGTGCACAGCGAGCGCAAGGACGAGCCGTTCATTGCAGTCAACTGCGCCGCCATTCCCGAAGATCTCCTGGAAAGCGAGCTATTCGGCCATGTCAAGGGCTCGTTCACTGGGGCTACCAGCGACCGCACCGGCGCATTTCGCGATGCCGGGAACGGCACGCTGTTCCTCGATGAGATCGGCGACATGCCGCTTGCCATGCAGGCGAAAATCCTGCGCGTCCTGCAGGAGCGGGCGATCACGCCGGTTGGTGGCAAGCCGATCCGAACCACGGCGCGCGTCGTTGCAGCAACCCACCGTGATCTGCCGAAGCTGGTTGCAGACGGGGCATTCCGCGAGGATCTCTATTACCGGCTCAACGTCGTTCCTGTCGCGATCCCGCCTTTGCGCGAGCGCCCTGACGACATCCACCCGCTTGCCCAGCATTTTCTCGCGCTGTCTGCCTTGCCCGGACAGCCGATCAAGCAGCTCGGCCCGGCTGCGATCGACAAACTCATCCGCTATGACTGGCCCGGCAACGTCAGGCAATTGCGCAACGTCATCGAACGCGCCTGCGTGCTGACCAGGAGCCACGGGATCGAAGCCGATGATGTCGACACCGACAGCGCAGAAAGTGTTCCCACTTCGGGCGCGCTGCCCGAGAGCGATCTGCCGACGGCGGTCGCAAGGCTCGAGGAAGCGATGATCCGCAAGGCACTCGAGGCGAGCGGCGGGAACCGCAGCGAGGCGGCGCGGCGGCTCAACATCAACCGTCAGCTTCTTTACACCAAGATGCAGCGTTACGGCCTGGCCGAATCCGAGCCGTCAGAAAATCCGACACCACCCGTCCGAAAAGACGACGGTTGAAAACGCGCCCCCGCGGCTAACTCCTTCAAAAGCATAGAGCTCTCCTCTGGCACGGCGGTTGCCAACGTCTTCCGCGGGGCCGCTTTGAAGAGGAGAACCAACATGCACTGGATTGATCCCGACAGCCTGCCGGAAGTGAAAGGCAGGCTCGAGCGCTTCGTTCTCAACCCACATGGCGAAATCGATGGCTTCGTCATGGCGAGCGAGAATGAGGTGCCTACCCTCGTCCACACGCCCCCGCATATGGAGCCCGAACTCATCCGCCACCTGAAGCCGGGCGACCTCATCGCGATCCGCGGTGTGCGGCCGCGCGCCGCTCACCTGCTCGCAGCCGTCGCGGTGATTGCGCAGGACGCGACCAAGATCGTCGACCATGGCCCGGATCACGACCGCGAACATCCCAAAATCGAGAAAAGGAAGATGTCCGCCGCGGGAACGGTGCGCCTCTCGCTGTTCGGCCCCAAGAGCGAGCTTCGCGGCGCGCTCTTGCACGACGGCATGGTGATCCGCGTCGGACCGAAAGGGGCCAAGGAGGTCGCCAAGCTTCTCGCGCCGGGCGCTACCGTCGCGGTGAGCGGTGAAGGCGTGGAAACCAAACACGGCCGGGCCGTGCACGCCAGGGAGATCGGCAGCGCAATCGATGCGCTTAGGCCAATCAAGGAGGCAAAGCCGAAACCTAAGCCAGAGCCCATGGCCAAGCACGAGCATCGCCACAAGCATGATCAGGAGGCGAACGCCTGAGGCGGCGCCCACAACGGCTGAGGGCATCGAGGCGCGAGGTCGGACATGTCCAGCGATCCAAAACTAAGACGGCGTGCGTCGTTCGCTCTCGATGCCGCCAATTTCTTCCTGGCCGACGTACGCGATGGACTGGGCCCGTACCTCGCGATCTATCTGCTCACTGAGCAGAAATGGAATGAGGCGCGGATCGGCCTTGTAATGTCGATTGCTGCTATCGCGGGCATTGTCGCGCAAACCCCGGCGGGCGCACTGGTAGATGCCACGCGGGCGAAACGATTGGTGATGGTGGCGGCTGCCCTGACCGTCACCATCGCCTCGCTACTGTTGCCGCTGTGTCCTGGATTCTGGCCGGTTGCTATCTCGCAAGGCGTCGCGCATGCGGCCGGTGTGATCTTTCCGCCGGCGCTGGCCGCGGTCTCGCTGGGAGTGGTCGGAAACCGCGCGTTCGCCGCGCGGATCGGCCGCAACGAGAGCTTCAATCATGCCGGCAATGCCACGGTCGCAGCCGTCGCCGGCGGAGCTGCCTATCTGTTCGGACCGCAGGTCGTATTCTATCTGCTTGCCCTCAATTCCCTCGCCAGCCTCATCAGCGTGCTGGCGATCCCGGAAGGTGCCATCGATCATGATCTGGCGCGCGGGTTGCCTGAACGAGAGCATGCCTCGCACGGCGTACGGGAGCAGCCGTCCGGCTTCAGTATTCTCCTCACCTGCCGCCCGCTTCTGATCTTCGCGGTCTGCGTCGTGCTATTCCACCTATCGAACGCGGCAATGCTGCCGCTGGTCGGACAAACGCTCGCGCTACAGGACAAGAATCTCGGCACCAGTCTGATGTCCGCCTGCATCGTTGCCGCTCAGATCGTGATGGTGCCGATGGCGATGCTGGTGGGCGCGCGCGCCGACAAATGGGGCCACAAGCGCTTTTTCCTTGCCGCACTCCTGATCCTTCCCATTCGCGGTACGCTCTATACGCTTTCCGATGCGAAGGCCTGGCTGGTCGGCGTGCAGCTGCTTGACGGCATCGGCGCCGGCATCTTCGGCGCCATCTTTCCGGTCATCGTGGCCGATCTCATGCGCAACACCGGACGGTTCAACGTCGCGCAAGGCGCGATTATCACGGCCCAAAGCATCGGGGCCGCGCTTTCCACGACGCTCGCGGGCGTAGTGGTGGTCAAGGCCGGCTATGACGCGGCCTTCCTCACCTTGGGCGCCGTAGCGGCGGTCGGCTTTGTCGTCTGCTGGCTCTTTCTTCCCGAAAGGCCGGCGCACGCCGGCCTGAGCGCCGGCCGATTGCAGCAGACAATGCGGCCCGCTTCCGCTATTCGCTGCGGCATAACGCGCTTTTCCCGGAGACGACGCGACGATGACGCCGCATGACACGTTACTGGCCTGGAGCATCATCGGCCTGGCGACGGCGGGCGTCATTGTCAGGCCGTTTCGCTTGCCTGAAGCGATCTGGGCCGTTGCCGGCGCGGTGGCGCTCGTCCTGTTGGGGCTGTTGTCCTGGCACGACGCGCTGAACGGCGTCCGCAAAGGTCTCGACGTCTATTTTTTCCTGATCGGCATGATGCTGACGGCGGAACTTGCGCGCTGCGAGGGCCTGTTCGACTACCTCGCGGCTTTCGCCGTCGACCATGCCCGCGGCTCGCCGCAGCGGCTATTCCTGCTGATCTATGCCGTCGGCATTCTCGTCACCGTGCTGCTGTCCAACGACGCCACGGCGATCGTACTCACGCCCGCCGTCTATGCCGCGACCCGCGCGGCCGGCGCGAGCCCTCTGCCCTATCTTTTCGTCTGCGCCTTCATCGCGAATGCAGCAAGCTTTGTGCTGCCGATCTCCAACCCCGCCAATCTCGTTGTATTCGGCGCACGCATGCCGCACCTTGCCGAGTGGCTACGCGAGTTCGCTTTGCCCTCGCTCGCCGCGATCATTGTGACCTATGTCGTGCTCCGCCTGACCCAGGCCCGCGCTCTGACCGACGAAACCATCGAAGCGAGCGTTCCGAAACCCAAGCTGAGCCGTGGCGGACGGCTGACCGCGGTCGGCATCGCCGCGATCGGGGTCGTGCTGGTGACGGCCTCCGCGCTGAACATTCCGCTCGGTCTGCCGACCTTCATATGCGGCCTGATCACGGCAACCGCGGTCCTCGCGTTGAGCCGTCAATCACCCTGGCGGGTGATGAAGGGGATTTCCTGGAGCGTCCTGCCGCTGGTCGCCGGTCTGTTTGTGATGGTGGAGGCGCTGATCAAGACGGGCACGATTGGCCAGCTCAATGCCTTCCTGCAGGCGGCGGTCGAAATATCCGCGAGACAGGCCAGTTGGGGTGCCGGGCTCATCACCGCCATCGCCACCAACATCGCCAACAACCTTCCGGTCGGGCTCGTGGTGGGCTCCGTCGCGTCAAGCGACCACATTCCCTCGACGGTGGTAAGCTCCATGCTGATCGGGGTCGATCTCGGTCCCAACCTGTCGGTGACCGGATCGCTCGCAACCATCCTCTGGCTGGTCGCGTTGCGGCGCGAAAATATCCATATCACCGCCTGGAGCTTCCTGCGGATCGGCGCGCTGGTAACCCCACCCGCGCTGATCGCAGCTTTGGCGGTAGCGATCCGTTAGCGTTCACTCAGTCGGCGGCCGCAGCGGACTCTTCACCCAACCTTCCGCCTCGTCCGACTTGAGCGGATCGGGCCCGTCACAGTTGAAGCATCGCGGCGCGCGTTCACCCTTGCCGCCCGGCACCAGAGCCAGCACCATCGGCTTTCCGCATTTCGGACAATGCATCTGCTCGCGTGTCTCGGTCATGTCTATCTCGTGACGGCCGTCCCGGTTGCGGGCGGTCGCCCTGGCTTGGCGAGCTCGAGCTTTCCGTCCTGCGCTCGGCGCGTTGGAGTGCGCTGCATACGCCGGTCTTTCCACGACGACACCTCCGCCTGCAGCTTGGCCGCCCAGCGGCGTTCCACCGCGTCCAGCACGTGGAGCGGCAAATTCATCGGATGCATATTTTCCTCCCGTTCAGGCTGCGAGCGCCCGGCTCACCGAATGCAGCCGGTTGGGCCTGCCGCCGGGCGGATGGCATCTTTCCCTCCAATGAATGACCCGTTGACTCAGCCATCCGGCACGCATGCACCGCACGTGGGCTCCGAGCAGCAAAATGGATATAGCAGGTAGCCGCACCATCTTGACGGGCGCCGGCTCGGGACGCGGTCGCTGGTGCCCCGCAAACCACCTTTCGGCGGCGACAAGAAAATTGGAACCGAGCCAAAAGGTTTCAAGGCCCCGGCGAAAAAATCGGTGCAGGGCGCCAAAGACGCCCGGCAACTGGTCCGCCGGGGCTACACAGGCGGACGGCGTTCGTCAGGCGGCCGCTTGGTAATTAACCGCCTTCTCCGCAACTTTGGTCAGGAGTTCGTCCGTTTTCTTTTCCTCAGACAAAGTCTGCTCGAGCAGCTTCACCGCATCTTTCATCTCGAGCTTGGCGGCCCAGGATTTCAGAGTGCCATAGCGGGAGATTTCGTAGTGTTCGACCGCTTGCGCAGCCGCGAGCAGGCCGGCATCGAGCGCGGGTGTGTTCGCATACTCCTCCATCACCTCTTTGCCCTCGTCGATGATTCCATCGATCGCCTCGCACCTCTTACCACGCGCCGGCTTACCGATGAGTTCGAACACCTGCTCCAGTCGTTCGACATGCTCCTCGGTCTCGTCATGATGTTTCTCGAACGCCTTCTTTAGCTCTTCCGAGTTGGCGACCTTGGCCATCTTCGGTAGCGCCCGCAGGATCTGCTTTTCGGCGTAATAGATGTCTTTCAGCGTATCCAAGAACAGTTCGTTGAGGTCTTTCTCTTTCTGAGCCATCGCGCACTCCTTTCGCTCGGTGCGAGACAACCGAGCCTTGCACGGAAATGTTCCTGTCAGGCTTAGCGCCAGTGCTCCGGTAAGGCTTCGGATTTGATGACGTCGATCTGCTCCTGAAAGCGCAGCCGATACATCGTCATCAAGGCGTCATGCCCGGCATCGGACGAACTGCACACGGCGTCCTCGACCAGCACCACGCGCAGGCCGATATTCACGGCATCGAGAACGGTGGCGAGAACGCAGACGTCCGTCTCCGCGCCGGAGACCACGACCGTGTCGACATGCCGGCCGCGCAGGTGCTCAAGTAGCGGCGAACGAAAAAAGCCGGAATACGCCGGCTTGTCCACGACGACGGCGGGCGGCGCGTAGCGTGCGAGTTCGGGAACGAGATCGAGCTGGACGCCGTCCAGCGAGCTTCGCGTGGCAAGCCGCCAACGCTCATAATATTGCCGCCAGCGTCCCGGCGCCTGGTCGGGCGTGACCGGGGTGATGAAGCGGGTGAAGACGGTTCGCTCGCGGTAGCGTGCCGCGATCGCGGCGATGGTCGGAAGCACACGCTCCATCCAGGGCGTCTGCCAAATCCCGCCTTTGGCAAAGATCCGTTGCATGTCGACGCAGAGATGGACGGCATTTTCGACCGGCTTCATCGGCGCGCCTTGCTGTTGGGCTGTTCGCGGCCGTGCACCACGCCGGGATGCCGGCGGATATGGCGCAGGAAGCGGCGCAGCCACCAGCCCGAGACGGCAACGACGAGCCAGGCAACGCACGCGACGACCAATGAGACGACGGCGCCCAAGCCGGCCATGAGCCATACCGCGAGGCCGAAGATGCCGAGCGCAATACTGCCCCATGCGGCGCCCGCGGCGTCCAGCGCGGCGGCTTCCTGCCCGCGCCGGCTACCCGGGAGGCCGTTTTCCTCCTTGCGCTTGCGCTCATGCTTTTCGACTAGGGTGGCGCTGGCGCAAAAGATCGCCGGAAATGCCAGAAACAGACCGCCGGTCGCCGGTCCCCAGATCTTCGCGACGACCCCAGCAAGCACGGTGACGAGGCCGCCGAGGCCAAAGCGCACCGCGTGCTCGGTCCAGCGGCTCTCTTTCAAACCCTCCAGCCTGCAGTGGACGGGCATCGCTTACCCCAACAAGCCGAATTTGAGGGCGAAGGCCACACCGAACCAGCCGACCACGGCCGTGAGCGTGGCGGCAATCGCGGACCAGCGAAAGCGCATCAGGAACTGGCAGACCAGGAAACAATAGGCCCCGAGCGCGACCGCCCCGAGCAGCATCGAACGCCCCTCGATCGCAGCATAGTCCGGTCCTTGCTTCCAGAACGCGAGCGCCAGTGTCGCCAGCGCAATCGACGGCGCCGCCCCGAACAATCCGGCGAAGCTTTTCGGCCGCAGCATGTCGCCGAGCACGGCGAAGGCGGACACGAGAACCCCGCCCACCAAAAACCTAAATACGTAATCCAACGGATTTTCCTCAGGCCGGTGCTCCAAGCGACCAACGTTCCGAGAAAACGCGCGTTCCGACTCGCTGTCACCAATTTGTCGCATAGCGGCCCGTGCTCAACGCCCACGATCGCCTGCGCCGACGACGAACCCGCCGCGCGCCTTATCCCGCGTAATGCAGGTAGGCCGGCGTGAACAGGCCGGCGCTTTCAAGTGCATCGAGATCGCCGATCGTCAGCGTCCGTTCGCGCAGCACGATCAGCCCCGCTGCCCGCAATTCCTGCAGCGTGCGATTGAGATGGACCACGGAAAGGCCGGTCGCATCCGCAAGATCCATCTGGGTGATCGGGAAAGTGCAACTGTTGCCGTCCACCTGCCCGATCGACCTCAGCCGCTCGAAAACCTCACACAGCAAATGCGCGACACGCTCCAGCGCCACCCGCCGCCCGATATTGAGAGTCCATTCGCGCTGAATCGAGTTGGAGGCGAGCCACTCGCACCATACCGCCTCAGCGAGCGTCCGGTCGCTCGCGACCAATTCTTCGAAGCGGTCCCGCTCGATTTCGGAGTACACGATCGGCGTAAGTGTGCCGATCGAATGATCCATGCGCGCAAGCAGATACGAATAGGGATCGCAGATCTCGCCGGGCAGAACGAAATTGACGATCTGGCGCCGCCCGTCCTCAAGCGCCTTGTAGCGTGCAAGCCAACCCGACAGGACAACGCGGATCCGATCGGGCCGGTCGCCTTCCGAAATCAGATCCTGCCCCCCGCCCAATCGCAGGATGCGCTCGCGAATGGCCTTATCGAGCGCAGCCGCCGCCGGCCCGGACAACGGTCGAAACGCACCCAGGCGCCGAAGCACCACCTGAGTCTGCGTCCCATCGAAACGTGTCGGGCTCATCAGTTATCCATCGCCGGGCTATGCACGACACGCCGGTTGAGCGGTATAGCGATCGTGCACTGGACGCCGGACGGGTTGAACTGCAGCGACGTGTTCGCCTTGAATTCGAACGCCAGCGTCCGTTCAAGCATTTCGGTCCCAAAACCCTTTTGCTGCGGCGGGGACACGGGCGGCCCCCCTCTCTCGCGCCATTCAAAAACCAGTTCGGGCGGACTGCCCGACTCCGCAATGTGCCAAATAACCTCGATACGTCCCGACGGTTGGCTCAGCGCGCCGTATTTGACCGCGTTGGTGGCCAATTCGTGTATAGCGAGCGCAAAGGTCTCCGCCGGCTTTGGCTGCAGGCGTATAGGAGGACCGGAAATATGCACCTGCTCGCCCTCGCGGGCATTGTAGGCCATTAGTTCCTCGGCCACCAGATATTCGAGATTGACGCCGCCCTCGGGGTCACGCGTCACCAGGGCCTGGGTGCGCGCAAATGCATTCAAGCGCCCGTCGAGATGCGCGGAATACTCCTCGACCGTCGAACTGGTCTGCGCCGAGCGGCGCGCGATCGAGCGCACCACCCCCAGCGTGTTACGGACCCGGTGCTGCAACTCGGACAACAGCAGCCGCTGGCGCTCTTCGGCCCGGGTTATCGCCGTCACGTCGATGAAGGTGATGACGACGCCTGCGATGAAATTGTCGATGCTGCGGTATGGGAGGATACGGACGATGTAGCGCGTTCCGCTGTCGGGTGCCGTGACTTCGCGCTCGATGCTGGCGAGCGTACGCAGCACGCGGCGCACGTCCTCATACAGCTCCTCGATCGGAATTTTCGCCTTGATATGCGAGACCGGACGGCCGGCATCGGTCTCCACCAGATGCAACACCTGGGTGATGGCCGGCGTGAAGTTCATCACGCGCATGTCGTTGTCCAGGAACACGGTCGCGATCTGAGTGCTTTCCAGGAAGTTCTTCAGGTCGCTGGTGGCGCGGGTCAATTCCTGCACCCGGTGCGCCAGTTCGCCGTTGACCGTGGTGAGCTCCTCGTTGACCGACTGTAGCTCTTCCCGCGAGGTCTCCAGCTCCTCGTTGGCGGACTGCAGCTCCTCGTTCAGTGACTGATATTCCTCGTTGGAGGATTTGAGCTCTTCGTTCGTGCTCTCGAGCTCCTCGATGGTCGCCTGCAGGCGTTCGCGCGTGGCGCGAAGCTCGCTTTCCAGCCGCTCGACGTGCTCGGTGCGGACCAGTGCGCTGGCCGTGCCGTCCTGAGCTGCATTGGGCCGGACCGGCCCCTCCTTGAACAGGATGACGAAGCTGCTGCGGCCGTCCGGCGAGTCCTGAATGGGCTCGACCGTGATGTCGACCAGCACACTGTGGCCATTCACGCCGAGCGAGACCTGCTCGGCATGCGCCACCTCGTTAGCTTCGCGCGCGCGGCTCAGCGCGGTGCGCAATTCGAGGCGCAGATCGCGGTGCACGAGGCTCAACAGATCGAGGGTCGCGGCGCCGGCGGTGGGCTCGATATAGCGGCCGGTGCGACCCGAAAAATGCAGGATCTGGAAATTCTCGTCGG
>Ga0134125_10004443_pt1 | contig 16039 bp, 8 predicted proteins | sample KB31751_FD_96464 | JGI IMG/M metagenome (GOLD analysis project Ga0134125, IMG submission 96464) | Terrestrial soil microbial communities with excess Nitrogen fertilizer from Kellogg Biological Station, Michigan, USA - KB3-175-1 | ecosystem: Environmental > Terrestrial > Soil > Unclassified ... | reverse complement strand
TCCACTCGATTCTTTATTCACGCGCCGAGCGTCCGCACTCGATGGCCATCATTCGCAACGTGAACAACAGCGGTGAGCGCTACACCCGGCTACAGCTATACCTGACGCATGGCATCAAGCGCGCCAATGAGGAGCATCACCAAATCCTGTCCCTTTGCCGCAAACGAGACGTAGAGGCCGCCTGCAAGCTTCTTGGGCAGCACATCAAACATGCGGGCCAATCGTTGAAGCAGGCAGTGCAAGAAAGAAGAGCGTTGACGTAGCTACTTCAGTTGCATTACTGCAAGACTGCGGCATGAACAAACGCAAACATCCAACTTAGCGCAGTCTCTCAAGCCATAACTCAACTTACAAAAGCACAGGGCAGCAAAAGTCTGCTGCCCTGTAACGCCTGTGGTTTGGATCAATTCTAGAACTCCACATTCGCGCGTAACTCAACTACACGCGGCTGATAGCTTGGCGATAGCCCACCAATTCCAAAGCCGGAAGACTGCACAACTGGGAAACCGCCGCCCGCGCCACAGACAAAATTGCACCCGTGCCCTGATCCCGGTTGAAATTGAGGGTGGTTGAATGCGTTCAATGCCTCCATCTGCAGGCTGAACCGAATGCGCTCCGTGATCGCAATTCGCTTGGTTAAGGACAGGTCGTCATTTACGAAGCGAGGGCCATATAAGAAAATTGGCCGGCTGAGAGTGCCAGGCGTTGTGTTTGGCGTTATGTAAGTGGGGTTGGCGCCACCGCCTGAGAGGTACTTGGGATTGATGAAGGAAACGTTGGGCTGACCCGCGACCGGATATACACCAACGGAGTCTTGCAATTGCGACGTGGTAACCCCATGCAAAATTACGCCGCCATCAGCGTAGTCATTGAACGTGCCATCCCCGTTCGGAAAAGCTGCCTGCAACTCGAAAGGATTGCCACTCTGCAACGTGAAGATGGTGCCAATAGTCCAGCCGCCGACAATTCGATCTAGGGCACTACCGGATGCCAGATAGGTTTTGCCTCTTCCGAAGGGTAGATCGTAAGTCCCACTGATGTGCACAGCGTGACGGATGTCGTAAAGCAATGGCCCATAAGCCAAGCGCTCATTACGAAGCGTCAAAGTGTTCGTCTGACCGAGCCAGTTGTTCGGGGTTGAAACGCCGAGAGTGTGCGACCAGGTGTAGTTTGCGTCAAACTGCATCCCGTGCCACGTACGCTGGCGGAAGTCTACCTGCAGTGCGTTGTAATTGGAGTATCCCTCGGACACCAATTGAGTAATGCCACCTGCGGCATACGGGTTCACCTGGAAGAAGTTAATGGGATACCCTGCACCTGCAACACTAATCCCCGCATTGTTCGCGCAAGGTGAGAATGCTGTGCTTCCGACCATGTCGCAGAACCATTGCGGCGTAGTTGCCAGCGCATTAGCAAACGATCCAGCCTGCCCATTCTGCAAGTTGGTAATAAATCCGCCATTCTGAAACGTGTCGGCGAGGTTGCTGTCGCCAGAAAAAGCGGAATCCATAATGGGCAGTGGAATAGTACCCGCCGCACCGCCGTGGATGCTGTCAGCAAAACTCGTACCGCCATTCAGCGCGAGATTTGCTTGTGCGTTCTTAAATTCCTTGAGAAATCCATTTTCGAAAATATTCACTTCATTCGGATTGATGTTGATCCACTGCCGCAGGCTTCGGTTACCGATATATCGGATTTCGAGCGCCTGGCTTTCCCCGATTTGCCGCTGAATCCCGACATTCCATGACTCCGTGTAAGGCTGTTTGAATTTGGAGCTGACACCATTAACACCGGGAGAGTTGGCAACATAGGTAAAGTCCGACTCCGGCTCATTCACCTGGTAGGTAGCAGGACTACAGGCATATAGAGTAGCGCCGGTTGCACCACCCGTCGGGCAAGTAAAGGTTGATAAGGCTTGGGTCGAACCGTTAAGGATTAGTTCGCCGTCTTGCGAACCCAACGAGAAGTTGCCGGGAGCGAAGGTTCCAGTAGGCTGGGTTCCGCTACTCTTTAGGGGATTGAAACTGAAGCCTTGGAAATAGAACGCGCCAAAATCCGAAGCTTCGTTCCAGAAATACTGTTGCGGCTCCGTGAACATTCGGAGCGAGAAGCCGGCGCGAAGCACCGTCTTCCCGCTGTTTCCTGGACTCCATGCGAAACCGAAAGCTGGCTGAGGAACCGACTGCCGCTTTGCGGGCGCGCTGGTCTGGGTAATCATCGGGTTGTTGGTTCCCTTCAGCGAACCGGGATTAAAGATGTTGCCGATTCCCGAGGGGCCCCAGATCGCTGCATCCAAAGCCGAGTGGTAAGCGTGGGTCACATCCTGATCGGGGTAGATGGCATCCCAGCGCAGCCCATAGTTCAGAGTCAGATTCGGCCGCAAACGGTACGAGTCCTGGAAAAACAGGCCATAGGATTTTTGCACTTCGTCCAAGTTATAAGCGCCGATTTCGCCTTCACCATATGAATTGGTTTTCTGGTTGTAGGTGTAGCTCCCGGTAACAGCGTTGATACGCCCAACCAACACTGCGTACAACTCCTGGGCTTCCTTGAGGTCGGCGGTATTGCTGTCGCCCATTGAGCCGGCGGTGAAAGCATTGATGGCCGGATCTGTCGAGGCCAAACCAAGGCTGATGGCAGGCCAACCCAACACGCCGTTGTAATAGTGGTCCTGCTCGCGCCACCAGGAAAATCCAAAATTCATGGTGTGGGCGCGTTTCTGCCAAGTCACCGTATCCGAGGCGTTGAACACCGGGTAATACGAACCAGTTGGAATTGGGAAGTTTGTCCCGTTCATATTAGTGTTCTGCGGGAAAGGGAGTTCGTCAAAATTCCACTGAATCTGCTCGGTCGTCGGTGTAGGAGTCACTCCGTTGTAGCCGAAGAAGTTGCCTACATAGAGGAAGCCTCCGCGCAATTCGTTCACGATAGATGGAGAAATCGTATAGTCAAAGCCCAGGGCTGCGGTGTAGTTCTTGAACCGGTTACCTGCACCTGTTTTCGTGAACGCCGAACCGGGCAGGTTGGGGGCAATCGCGCCCGGATCAATTCGTTTCGTGTAGTTCCAAGCAACATTGAAGCGCATCTTGTCGCTGGCGTTGTAATCCACCCGTACCGCCGGGAAATACCGTGTGTCTGGGTTGCTGATCTGCCAATTTAACAGCTGGAAATTTGGATCGGAGAGTGACGTCAATACACCGTTGGACTTTACACCGTTGACAGCGCTCAGAATTGAAGAGGTCTGGCCACTCGGCGTGGTAGGCAATGGCGCCGAAGAACCGCACGTTGTGCAGCCCGAGATCAAGTTGTACACATTCACGGTGTTGCCAGTACTCGGTTCTACGAAATTGCCTGCTTGCGCGGCTGGGGTCAACATCCACACATTGGCGTTGGTAACCCCTGGCTGCTTCCGCATAGAAAACGTTCCGAAGAAGAACAACTTGTTCTTGATAATCGGACCCCCAACGCTGCCACCGAATTCATTCAAGATCACTTTGTTCTTGGGGAAGAGCACCTTGCCGTCGGGCCCGCGGGGGTTTTGGGCGTTGATGTAGTCGTTGTCCCAGCTGTTCGCATTCAACCAGTCGTTTCTAAAGTCTTCAAACACGCGACCGTGAAAGGCATTCGTGCCACTTCTGGTTACGAAGTTCACCTGCATGCTGGAGTTCCCGTAGCCCTGGTTGAGATCTAATTGATCGGTCTGAACAGTCATCTCCTGAATGTTTTCAATACGCGGCTCGACGGGCGGATTGGCCATTCCACCATCGAATTTCATGCGGCCGGCGTTTCCAATCACGCCGTCAATATTGCTGCCCTGAGCTACGGTCGGCAAACCGTTGAACGTGCCGCCGCCGTCGAGTAGGGAGCCTGTATAGCCAGGAACCAGCGTCGACATTGCCGTCAAGTCGCGGCCCTGAATTGGCAAATCTTCAATCTGTTTCATGTCGATGACGTGACCGATCGCGTTCGAGCTCGTTTCGATGAGTGGCGCAGCGGCTGCAGTCACCTCCACCGTTTCGGTTAATGCGCCAACCGTCAAAGTTGCGCTGACATCAGTAGTTTTTGTCGCCTGCACAAGCACAGCGTCAAACACTTGCGACTTAAAACCCTGTTTTGAAACAGACAGCCTGTACGTTCCTAACGGCAAGTTGACAAATGTATGGGTACCGGAGGATGTCGTCTCGCCTTTACGAGTCACGGCGGTGCCAATGTCCCGTAGTTCCACTTGTGCGCCAGGCACTACGCTGCCGCTGGGGTCAAAGACCGTGACCGCTACCGTGCCTTCCGAGCCGTGCTGCGAGAACGCAAGCGGTACAGAGAGGATCAGAGTCAGGACGGTTGCGGCGATGGTGACATAGAAAGGAAGTACAGACCTCTTGGACATACACTCCTCCTCAAACGAACTCGAAGAGACTGCCAAACCCTAATGTCCGCCCTTTAGCAAGCCCGCGAAAACACTAAGGGCAAACGTTTACCGCCCACTGGTTGGATTTTGTATACTTTATTCGATAGCGTTGTCAAGCACTTAATTGTCAAATTCGATTAGAGTTCCTCGATATCAACGTTATCTAAAGGTTTGTGCAGAATCCCTTGCCTATCAACCGGCGCAGTTTTCTACGAGGAATCGCTTCATCTGGCTCTGCTCTGGCGCTTTCGCCGTTGGTGTCGGGTCAATCGCTATCGCAGCCCCGCATTAAGTTTGTGGATGTAACTCGCACTGCCGGAATCACCTTTGAGCACGATAATGCGGCTTCTGCCGAAAAGTTTCTGATCGAGACTATGGGCTCGGGGTGTGGCTGGATTGATTACGATCAGGACGGATTGCTCGATCTTTACCTGGTGAACAGCGCGGCAACTCAGGCCTACAAACCGGCGCACCAGTTGCGAAGCGCTCTTTACCACAACAACGGGGATGGCACATTTTCCGACGTCACCCGGCGGGCTGGTGTGGGTGCCGAAGGCTTATTTGGAATGGGAATCGCTGTGGGCGACTTCGGTAATGGTGCGTTTCCCGATCTTTTCGTCTGCGGCTATGGCAGGTGCATTCTCTATCACAATAATGGTGACGGTACATTTACCGACATTACTGATCATGCGGGGGTTGAGAACTCTGGCCGATGGGCGTCGAGTGCGGCGTGGTTTGACTACGACAACGACGGGCTGCTTGATCTGGTAATCGCGAACTATGTCGATTGGTCGCCCGAGCATAACTTTTATTGTGGCGATCGCGGACCTGGAATGAGGAGCTACTGCCACCCTGATGATTTCCATCCACAGGCGCCAACTCTCTACCACAACAATGGCGATGGCACGTTCACCGACGCGAGCAAGTCTTCAGGATTAGCCAATCATGCCGGCAACGGGCTCGGCATTGTGACGTTCGATTACGACGACGATGGCTGGCAGGACATTTTTATTGCGAATGACCACATGCCGAATTCGCTCTTTCACAACAATCGTGACGGGACATTTAGCGAAGTGGGGTATTTGGCTGGGGTCGCGGTCAGCAGCGATGGACAGTTTGAAGCGGGCATGGGCACCGACGCGGCCGACGTAACCGGGAGCGGCCGCATGGATATTGTGGTCACTCATCTTGATATGCAACTGGCGCGCTTTTACCAGAACGCGGGCGGTGGGTCATTTGATGATGCAACTTTCCGGTCGAAACTTTCTTATGCGACTTTCCATCTGAGCGGCTTCGGTACCCGGTTTGTCGATTACGACAATGACGGCGCGCGCGACTTAGTTATGGCCAACGGTCACGTCCTGGACAATATTCAGCGCTACCATTCCGAGACATCGTACGCCGAACCGAAACTCATCTTTCGCAACAACGGTCGTGGAATTTTCAAGAACGTAAGTGATCAACTTGGGCCAGACCTTCTGGTTCCGCGAGTCAGCCGCGGACTTGCTGTCGGAGACTACGACAACGATGGCGATCTCGATATTCTGGTAATCAACAACGGTGAGGCGCCGCAACTTTTAAGAAACGATGGCGGAAATGAAAATCACTGGCTGGAGATTTTGCTGATTGGGACGAAATCGAATCGTGATGGAGTTGGCGCGCGAGTGAAGCTTACGGCAGGAGACCTGGTTCTTTACGATCAGCGCAAAGGAGGAATGAGCTACCAATCGGCACAAGATCCGCGCCTGCACTTTGGATTGGGGCAGCGCGGGAAAATCGACTCGGTCGAAATCAAATGGCCAAGCGGAATGGTCACTACGCTGCGAGACCTGAAATGCGATCAGATCATTGCGGTCAAAGAAGGCACCGGAATCGTGGAGCGGCCGTTTCCGCGAGTTTCAGCGAAGTGAGCTTCGTGTCTCGTGAGTTGAGACTTCTAAGGATCGTGCTCGCGAGAAGTTCCGGCGTAACTGGATTTGCGGTCGCCGGGAGCGTCGCGAATCTTCTCCGCTTGCGCTCGGTTCAACTTCGCTAACATCTCCAGCACATCGTGAGCCTGGGAATTTTTTCCCTGCTTGCGATAAGCGGTGGCCAGGTTTGAGTAAATCGCCGTGTTGTCGGGATTCAGTTGCCGCGCGGCTTCAAGGTGAATAATTGCGTCGTTGAGTTGGCCTTCCATTAAGTAAAGCTTTCCCAGCGTAAGTTGCGAGTTTGCGTAGTCGGCACGTTGCGAAACGGCCTTCTCCAGTGCTCGACGAGCTTCTTCGAATTCCGGTTGTCCGGGCGCAATTCCTGAACGTAGCAGCGCCTCGCCGAGCAATGTCAACAGCATGAAATTCTCATGGCCTTTGCTGATTCCATCTCGAGCCACCCGCACGGCCTCCGCAATATTGCCTTCGAACATTGATTCCTGCGCCGCGGCCAGAAATGCAATATCGGAATCTGGCGCTAAGCTGCGTGCGAGTTCGAAATCTTTTTTTGCATTATCGAATTGATCGAGCAAAGAGAGGAACATTGCGCGTTCGAAATGCAGCCGCGCAGAATTGGGCAGGTTATTCAGTCCAAGATCGACGATTTGCAATCCGAGCGCGTAATTCTGTTTCGCCATGCAAGCGTCGGCCACAAACATGTAAAGCTTTTCGTTGGATGGGCTCAGGCCGGCGGCACGGCGAGTGGACTCGAGAGCTTTGTCGTCCTGTGAATCGCCGATGTACGCCTGCGCAAGTAGATTATTGACCGCTGTGTTCTCGTGCCCACTTGCGCGAAGGTCAGTCAAAACAGGAATGGCACGCTGGGACTGGCCGGTAGCAACGTAGCACAGCGCCAGGTTGAAACTGGCGGCATAGTTGTTGGCTACTCTGCCGCGCGACGCGACCAGATGCGGAATCGCTTCTGCGAATTTGCCGCTGCGGGTGAGAGCAGTTCCCTGCTGTAATTCGGCTTCGGCCTGTGTATCTCCGGCAAAGTCATCTGCCGCGCGTGGCGCCGCATTCGGGGCACCTGGCAGATTGGGCATTGACCCAGAGTTGGCCTGGGCCTTGGCGCGAATACTTATCAGCACGCTGGCAGCAAACAGGCCGGCAAATACCGCGTCTCTTATCAAACATTTCGTAAGGCGAAAGAGCCGATGCGTCTTCGTTATTTCCACTTCCCTTCGCCTTCCACAATTGTGATGTAGCGGTCAATCGGCAGATTCGTAAATCGCTCGGTTTTGCCGCTGGGCTGCGGCCATTTCACTTCGAGCCAATCGAGTTTAGTTTGTTGTCCTAATCCCAGGACCATGCGCGGATCGTGTGACGAGAGATAACTTCCCGCTCCGACTTTGAATTGATGACGCTCCAGGTCTCCCGCATGGTATGTAATCTTGGCGCCGATGGCATCGATGTTGGCTTTTCTCCCAATGAGTTTCAGACCCAGCCAGTGGTTTTGGTTGCCCGCATTGTTTCGCAACAGAATTGGCGCAGAGTTATTTTGTGTTATCAGCGCATCAACCGATCCGTTGTTATCGAAATCACCTAGTGCCAGGCCACGTCCGGCAAGGGGGCGGGAGAAAATCGGACCGCTTCTTGCGCTGACGCTCTTAAAGTGCTTGCCATCGTTCTCGAATAACAACATCGGTTCGCGATAAGTGACGCCAGGAATCTTCTTGTCCACTTTGTCGTCGGGATGTCCATTGCAAAGCAGCAAATCTAAATTTCCGTCGTTATCGTAATCGAAAAACTTCAAGCCCCAGCCGCTCATAAGTCGGGTGGCTTCGCCAATGCCTGTCGGCAATGCTACGTCGCTGAAGGCTTCGTTCTTGTCGTTGTGATAGAGCGAGTACATTTCGTGGTCTACATTAGCTTCGAATAGATCGGTCCATCCGTCTTGATCGTAGTCAGCCGCGTCGACCCCCATCCCGGAGCGTGGCTTTCCAAATGTGTTCACTCCGACGCCTGCCAACAAGCCGATCTCTTCAAACTTGCCTTTACCTCGGTTCGCAAAAAGAAAATTGGGCACGGTGTCATTGGTCACGTACAGATCCATCATCCCATCGTTGTTCACGTCTGCAGCGACCACGCCCCAGGCCTTTGCCAGCGACTGCGCGATTCCCGATTGCCTGCTGACATCGGTGAATGTACCGTCGCCGTTATTGTGGAATAGCCAGCACGGCATGGGATCGTAGATGGTCGGAATGCAATACGCACGCTCACCGGTCAGCTTGTCGCCACAAAATTTCAACTTGTCTTTGCTGTAGTCGACGAAATGGCAAACGAAGAGATCGAGCCGGCCATCATTGTCGTAGTCGAACCATACGGCACTGGTTGCCCATCCGGGGGCGGCAACTCCGGCCTTGACAGTGACATCGGTGAATGTGCCATCGCCGTTATTGTGATAAAGAATGCTGTGCGGATATTGGGTGACATACATATCTGGTAAACCGTCGCCGTCGTAATCGCCGACAGCAACGCCCATTCCATAGGCGTCTCCACCGACGCCAGCCTTCGCAGTCACATCTGTGAAGGTGCCATCGCGATTATTGTGGTACAGCGCGTTACGTAACGGTTGCGGCGGCTTATAGAAATCGCAGGGTCCGCTATTCACCAGATAGATGTCCATCCAACCATCGTTGTCGTAGTCAAGAAAGGCACAGCCCGCGCCGACAGTTTCGGGCAGGTGAGCCATGGGGGAACGACCATTGACGTGAGTCCATTGGATACCACTGATGGTGGCTGGAATCTCCTCGAAGTCAGTACCTGAGTTACCCGAGCCCGGTCGATCTTCGATCGAGAGGACGGGCGTGGACGCCCCTCGCCACACGGGCAACGCAAATGCCGGAAACAGGCCCAGGGTCTGCAGAAATTTGCGACGAGAAAGATAATTCCGCGTTTTAGTTCGGATCTTTGACATCGATCAGTGCGGTTGCTCAGGATTTTTCGCCGCCGCTTCGCGTTGCAATGTCATCTCGTGTTCGGCTTCGGGCTTGCGTCCGATGCGGGCGTAAGCGGTGGCCAACTGATAATGTCCAGCAGGATCGCCGGGCTGCGACTTCACATATTTTTCGAGCGGTGTGACCGCCTCAGAAAATTTTCCGGCAGAGTTCAACGACATGCCCAGAGCCAGATATGCTTCCACGAAACTTTCGTCCAGTTGCGAGGCGCGAGAGAAATGGGCTATTGCGTCTTCCCATTGACCTGCCTGGCGCGAAGTTTCGCCGAGCATGAATTCTGCCGACGCATTGCCGGGATCGATCTTCAACTCTCGCTCAAATTCTTTTTTGGCGTTGTCTGTTTCGGGTGGAGTTTTGGAGAGATCGATTCGGCCAAGCCGATAGTGAATGCCGGGAGTATTTGGGGCTTGCTGCAAAATCTGCTTATACTGTGCCGCCGCCTTGTCCCAATTTCCCTGCGATTCAAATGCTTCGGCCTCGAGTTGTTGGGCTTGTGGAGAGTTGGGGGCAGTCGCGGCCAACTCCTGCGAAGCACGCGAGGCCAGCTCAGAATAAAAATGGGTCGTGGTGTACAGCACGTCAGGATCACGCGGGAATTCGCGATTCAATAGCAGCAAAGCCCGTACTGCTGACTCCGTCTGATCCAGGCTCATGGCGCAGCGCGCAGTCATCATCACAGTCTGATATCTCAGTTGTTTGTCTGTGATCTGCGATGTTGATTTTTTCAAAAGCGGCAGAGCTTCGCGACAGCGACCCTTTTGAGCAAGGATGATGGCTTGAGTGGCGGATGTCGTATCGAGCGCAAACACCTTGCCGTCGATCGACAAAGCCATCAAACAAAGGAATGCTACATATATATGAAGCGGGAAAAAGCCGAGGATGGCACTACCGGGTTTATACATTCGATTCCGTTCTGCTGGGCAGTATATCCCGCCACTTGAAACACAGCTGAATGAGCTCCTTGCGTCATCAGCTACTTCCGAGTAGTGTATACAATATCCACCACCGTTCCCAGGAGGCTGACGTGACCTCACCGTTCAATTCTTCTCGCCGAAATTTCATTGCCACCGCCGCCGCCGCTGCAGCCGGCTCAGCCCTCATTCCCAAGCGTCTGCTGGCGCAAGATCCTGTGGTTGATGCAATGCGACCGACCGGAAAGAATACAGGCCGCGAGAAAGTCGCGTGGAAAGCCCGCCCATTTCCGATGAAGCAAGTACGGCTTGGCGACGGCCCCTGCAAAGCAGCGATGGAAGCCGACCGACGCTTCCTTAGTTCTCTACCTCCTGATCGACTGCTGCATACATTCCGCATTAACTCCGGAATCGCGTCTTCCGCTCAGCCGCTTGGCGGTTGGGAGGCCCCGGATTGCGAACTGCGCGGTCACTACGCAGGCGGACATTATCTTTCGGCCGTGGCGTTAATGTACGCGAGCACCGGCGACGAAGACCTGAAGAAGAATGGGAATATCGTCGTTGGAGAATTGGCGAAGTGCCAGAAGGGGCTGAATAACGGCGGATATCTGAGCGCGTTTCCGATCGAGTTTTTTGATCGCCTGCGCAATCGCGAAAAAGTTTGGGCGCCGTTCTACACAATTCACAAGATCATGGCAGGCTTGCTGGACATGTATGTCTACACGGGAAACGAGCAGGCGTTAGACATGGTCGAGCAAATGGCAGGTTGGACTGCAGGCTACACCGGCGCGCTCAGCTACGATCACATGCAGCGCATTCTTGGCACAGAATACGGCGGCATGGGCGAGACACTTTCGAATCTGTACGCAGTCACTGGAAATCCTTATTACCTGCACGTGGCGCAACGCTTCGATAAGAAATGGTTTTTCGATCCGCTGTCGCAGCATCGGGACGAACTGAAAGGCCTACACGTAAACACGCATATTCCGCAGGTGATTGCTGCCGCCCGATATTACGAACTTACCGGCGATCAGTACTACCGCGACATCGCTGAATATTTCTGGTATGAAGTTGTCAGCGAACGGAGTTATTGCACCGGTGGTACCAGCAATCATGAATCCTGGAATACCGATCCTGGGAAACTGGCGTCCGAACTCAGCACCAACACTACTGAAGACTGCTGCGCTTACAACATGATGAAGCTGACGCGGCATTTGTTCGGCTGGCAGCCTGACGCTCGCCTCATGGATTACTACGAGCGCCTGATGTTCAACCATCGGCTGGGTACGATCAATCCGGAAGATGGCACCATGATGTACTACCTGCCGCTCGCCTCTGGTTATTGGAAGACATTCGGCAAACCCTTTGACGCATTCTGGTGCTGCACCGGCACCGGATCGGAAGAGTACGCGAAGCTCACCGACACGATCTATTTTCACGATGACGATTCGTTGTACGTGAACCTCTTTGTGGCGTCGCAACTTGAATGGCCGGAAAAAGGTATCAGCGTTCGCCAGGAGACCAAGTTTCCCGAACAGCAAGGAACATCACTTGTTATTTCTGGAAAAGCTCCGGTGCAGTTGCAGATCAATCTGCGCGTTCCTTACTGGGCAAAGGGCGGCAGCGTAAAAATCAATGGCGCGGAGTTGCCGGCCTTCTCGAGTCCGAGCAGTTATCTGGCGCTCAATCGCGTGTGGAAGCCGGGCGACAGAATTGATCTCAATCTGCCCATGGACCTGCACATCTCACCCATGCCCGACGATCAAACAGTGCAGGCGATGATGTACGGCCCGCTCGTGCTTGCAGGCAAGTTCGATCCGGTATCGAAGGAAATGATGTATGGCGATTACGAGCCAAAGCCGGCGGACTTGTACAAGGTGCCGGAAATCGTAGCGGATAAAGCGAATCCTACGGCCTGGGTAAAATCCGATCCGAAACGGCCGTTGCAGTTTGAAGCCGTCGGGCAAAGTCAATCGATGACGCTGGTCCCGCTTTACACGATCATCCCTGAACGCTATGCCGTCTATTGGAAGGTGAACCAGAAGACGGCATAGTAGCGGGATGCTCAGTGACAATTCCAGGAGACGAATTATGCTGCCTGCAGTCTCTCGTACTTTCTTGTGTCTAGTTGCACTTGGGTTGTTTTTGCCATCGTGGAGGTTGACGTTTTCTCAAGAGAAGCCGAGCAGTGGCATCGAGAGCCGCAGCCACGAACTGAAGGCGCGGTTAGACGAAGAGTGGCAGTATGAACTGCGCACCAGCCCCGAATTCGCGACCTCAATTGGCGACCCCCGATACAACGACAAGCTCAGCGACAATTCACCCGAGTTCTTCCGCTCCGACGTTGAACAGGAGCGAAAATTCCTCGCCGGCTTTGAAGCCATCGATCCCACAGGATTTTCCGAGCCGGACCGCCTTAGCCGCGACCTGATGATTCGACAGCTGCGCGAGGAGATTGAGGGCGCGAAATTTAAAAACTGGGAGATGCCGGTCAATCAGATGGGTGGGCCGCACCTCGAGCTTCCTGATCTGGTAACGCTCACGCCGTTCAAATCGGTGAAGGACTATGAAGACTACATTTCGCGTCTTCATAAAATTCCGCACCTGTTCGATCAGACCATGTCCAACATGCGGCAAGGCATGGCTGACCACCTGATGCCGCCGCGCTTTCTCCTGGAGAAGGTCCCTCCTGAGGTCGATGACATTGCAAACGCGAGCGGCGAGAGCAGCCCTTTTGCCAAGCCGTTAAAAGAATTTCCGTCGACGATTCCTGCCGCCGAGCAAAAACGATTAAGTGCGGCTATTCTTTCGGCGATTGATGACGAAGTCATTCCTGCCTATCGCAAGTTCTCCAGCTTTGTACGAAATGACTACGCACCACATGGCCGAACCGAGCCCGGAGTTTGGGCGCTGCCAGACGGAGAAGCGCGATATCGATTTGCGGTTCGGCGGATGACTACCACCGATCTCAGTCCGGATGAGATCCATGAAATAGGCTTGAAAGAACTGCATCAGACCGAAACACAAATGTTGGCGGTGGCGAATAAATTTGGATTCAAAGATCTCGCCAGCTTCAACGAACATATCAAGAACGATCGCAAGCTCTATGCAACCTCCGGGCAGCAGTTACTTGATCTCTATGCAAAGTATGTTCGCGACATGGAGCCGAAGTTGCCGCAGCTGTTCGGGCGCTTGCCGAAAGCCAAACTGGTTGCGATCCAAATGGAGCCAGCGCGTGCCAAAAATGCTGTCCCCGCTGACTACACCCCTGGCACCGCGGACGGATCGCGCCCTGGCCACATCAATGTGAATGAATACAATCCGGAGCACAGACTGCTATTGAACGTGGAAGCCATTGCATACCACGAAGGTATCCCCGGCCATCACTTGCAGATTTCGCTGGCACAGGAGCTCCCCGACTTGCCTGCATTTCGCCGCTATGGAGGCTACACCGCATTCATTGAAGGATGGGCCTTTTACGCCGAGCGGCTGGGCAAGGAAGTTGGCGAATATCAGGACCCGTATAGCGAGTACGGCCGGCTTGAAAATGAAATGTGGCGCGACATCCGATTGGTGATTGATACCGGAGTGCATTCGAAACACTGGTCACGCGATCAGATGGTCGAGTACTTTCACAAATACACGGCAATGGATGAGCCCAACGTTCAGTCCGAAGTCGACCGCTATATTTCATGGCCGGGGCAGGCGCTGGCCTACAAGTTAGGCCAACTGGAATTTTTGAAGCTGCGCGAAGAAGCCCGTCAGAAACTCGGCGCCAAATTCGATATCAGGGGTTTTCACGACGAGGCGCTCGACAGCGGACCTCTGCCACTCGATGTATTGCACGCACGAGTAGAAGCCTGGATCGCGAACCAGTCAAAGCAGTAACAACTTAGGCGGCAGACTCGCGTCCGATGGCATTTTCAATTTCTTCCAAATCGCGAGCTGTGAGCCGGAATTCCGCTGCTCCGATGATGCCTTCCACTTGCTTCGGGCTGCGGAATCCTACGATTGCGCCAGTCACGGCAGGATTATTCAGTGTCCATGCAATCGCGACTTCACCGGGCGAGCGACCTTGCCGCTGCCCGATTCTGCGCAACTCTTCCACAAGTTGCAAATTGCGCGACAGCTGCGGCTCACGGAAATTGGGCAGGTTCCTTCTCCAATCTTCAGCGGTAAAGTTGGCAACGCGTTCACGGGTCATTGAACCGGTCAGCAGACCTGCGGACATTGGTGAATAGACAATCACACCGATGTTGTTGGTCTTCGCATACGGGAGCACGTCTTTTTCTATCGCGCGGGTCACAAGCGAGTATGGGGGCTGCAACGAAGTGATCGGCGCGATTGCGTGTGCTCGCTTCATTTGAGAAACACTGAAATTTGAGACTCCGATGTAGCGCACCTTGCCTTCTTCTTTCAGCCGCGCCATCTCGGTCCAGCCTTCTTCAATGTCTTCATCCGGCTCCGGCCAGTGGATCTGGTAAAGATCGATGGCATCGGTTTTCAGACGGCGCAGACTGTCTTCGCATTCTCGACGAATGGAGTCGGCCTTAAGCGACGCTCCGACTTGACGCTTGCTGTCCCACACGCGCTCGCATTTGGTGAATACATAGGGTCGTGGGTTTCGACTCTTAATGGCTTCTGCGACCACTTCTTCAGAGTGACCGAGGCCGTAGAGAGCGGCGGTGTCGATCCAGCTCATGCCACGATCAAGCGCGGCGTGAATAGCGGGAATTGACTCTGCTTCATTTTGCGGGCCCATGCTGCCAACCCAGCCGCTGCCACCAATCGCCCACGCACCGATTCCAAGAACCGAAATTTGTAAGTCGCTGTTTCCTAGCCGGCGAGTTTCCATGTTCATCCTTTTCTCATGTTCACCATGAACTTGTGATGTCCGTTATGAAGCTGTCGGATAGAATAGATGGCCAGTAAACGTTTCCGCAAACGCAGCCGTGTTGGATTCCAGTGGAGCAGATTCAATCATCGCGATCTCATGAGTATTACCCGTCGTCTTTTTATAACTCTTTCAGCAGCCGCCTCGGCAAATAGGTTGTTTGCGCAAGGCGTGGCGACGCGCGCCGTCAAAGCGCAGGCGAAGCCGACCCCTTCAGGAAGACCGTTCAACACGCATTTTGTTGATGTCGCCAAAGAGGCAGGGCTGGTTGTACCCACTGTCTACGGCAATCCTGATTCGAAGGATTACATTCTTGAGGCGACGGGATGCGGCTGCGCGTTTTTGGACTACGACAACGACGGCTGGATGGATATCTTCCTGCTGTGCGGCACCCGCATCGAAGGCGCGCCACCGGACGCGACGAACCGCTTATATAAAAACAATCGTGACGGAACTTTTACTGATGTTACCGAAAAAGCCGGACTACATTCGGTGGGCTGGGCATGCGGCGTCTGCGTAGGAGATTACAACAATGACGGCTTCGAAGATCTCTTCTGCACGTATTTTGGACAGAACAAGCTTTTCCGCAACAACGGTGATGGGACTTTCACAGATGTAACCAAACAGGCGGGGCTGCTGAACGACAGTCCACGCTGGGGCGCCGGTTGCACCTTTGTGGATTACAACCGTGACGGTCACTTGGACTTGTTCGTTTCAAATTATCTTCAGTTTGATTTCAAGCATGTGCCTAAGCCCGGCGCAAACAGCAATTGCAACTGGAAGGGAGTTCCGGTCGAGTGCGGTCCGCGAGGCTTGCCGCCTGGATATCACTCTCTGTATCGCAATAACGGCGACGGAACCTTTACTGACGTAAGCCATCAAGCCGGTATTTCGGAGCT
>Ga0134125_10004441_pt1 | contig 16050 bp, 10 predicted proteins | sample KB31751_FD_96464 | JGI IMG/M metagenome (GOLD analysis project Ga0134125, IMG submission 96464) | Terrestrial soil microbial communities with excess Nitrogen fertilizer from Kellogg Biological Station, Michigan, USA - KB3-175-1 | ecosystem: Environmental > Terrestrial > Soil > Unclassified ... | reverse complement strand
GGAGTTGCCGTCCAGAACCTGCAGAAGTCGCTGGGCGCGCAAACCACCGACGCTTCCACCAAGGTTGATCAGATTTCCGGGCAGGTGCAGTCGCTGCATGATTCCGTGGATGAACTCAAGGCGCGCCTGGCCAAGATCAGCAAGCAGCTCGATGACATCCAATCGGCGCAGCAGAACATTGGCCAGCCCGGAGCAGGCCAGCCGGGCGGTGCTCCCGGAGCCGCACCTCAGCAACAGCAGGCGCCGCCCCCGGAAATGCTCTACAACAACGCTCTGAGTGATTACAACGCGGGAAAGAATGACTTGGCCGCGCAAGAGTTCGCGCAATACGTGCAGTTTTATGGCAACACGGATCTTGCGGGCAACGCGCAGTTCTATCTTGGCGAGATCGATTACCGACGCGGAAACTTTCAGGCTGCTATCCAGGACTACAACAAGGTCCTCGATCAGTATCCCGGCGGCAACAAAGGCGCGGCGGCCGAATTAAAGAAGGGGTTTGCTCTCCTGGAGCTTGGGCAGAAAGACGCCGGAGTGCAGGAGCTGCGCAGCCTGGTCGCTCGCTATCCCAAGAGTCCGGAAGCGGTGCAGGCCAAAGAGCGTCTTACGAAACTGGGGGCGGCTACACGGCCACGCCGTCCCTCGCCTTCCCACAAGCAGCCCACGCGCGAATAATCAAGCCCCAGAAGCGCTTCTGTCTCGGCGCAACGAACCCTTACTAGCCTATTTTGCACTCAACTCCAGCTTCCTCAGGCAATATCGGATTTCCTGCGCCATCTGCGTGACGCGCATTCCCTCCTGTACCATCAGCTTGCAGGAAAGCGCGGTACGGTTCTGCGTACCCGGCCCCAGATCGAAATTCACGCGGCAGTACTGGCATTCTTCATTCCAGCAGAAGCGGCCATAGGAGACGTCCTCAGGAGAGAGATACTGCATCGCCCGCAGAAGCATATTCCCTTCAGGAACTTCAAACTCCTTATCTGCCAGCGTGATTTTCACAAGCCTTTCGTAAGGCCGGAACAGGGGCCCGGGATTTGACATAGATGTAATTTTAGCGCGGCTCTAACGAGGCTATGTGGTTACGAAGGGAACTTGGCCGGTATCGCGACAAGCTATGAATATGCAAAAAAAAGCGGCTGCAATCAGTGCAGCCGCTTTGCTTGTCGCTTTCCCTAATCGCTCATGAAGACGCCCTTCCCCTTTGGGCCTTTCATGATCCGCGTCTCCAGCTCACCGCCGGAGGCGCTCTCTATGTTCATTAGACCCATCGGAAGGCAAAAAGTTTTACTTTTTTCCGAATGGGTTCGCTTAGTGGCGCCATGATGTCACCATTTCGCGAGCCAACCAGAGTTGTTATACACAGGATGGCAAGCGATAAGAGCTTCGGTCCAATTTTCATGTCGGCATCGCTGCGTGTTAGGTGTCAAGCTTGACGCAACGCACACCTCAATTCTGAGCGGATTCTCATTACCGATGTTTTGGCGACCTCTTCTGCTCTCCTGGTTGCGGCGGCTTTCCCGGCAACTCGCCTGGCGGGACTCCTACTTCGGTGGGGCCCAGATCGTCATATTCAGGACGGCTCTTTCCTTGAAGATATTTGTCGAACCAGCCGACGATGTGTTCCAGACGCTCCACCCTGTGCCACGGCTGGCCTGAGCGCGAAAGCTCATGTGACTCTCCCGGGAACCGCACCATGATCACAGGACGGTGCAGGAACTTGAGCGCGCGGAACATCTCTTCGCCTCCGGACGCCGGTGGTGTTCGGTAGTCGGCATCCCCCAGGATCAGCATCAGCGGGGTGTGCACGTTCTTGATGTAAGTGATGGGCGAGCGGTTGACATAATCCTGCGGATCGTCGAACGGCGGCGCCTTGAACCAGGAAGGCTGGAAGAGAGTGAAATCGGCAATGTACCACCACGCCGCCCAGCTCGCGATGTCGCGCTGCGAAACCGCCGCGGCAAAGCGGTCTGTGTGCCCGATCACCCAGTTCGTCAGCAGTCCGCCGCCGCTGCCGCCGGTAACGCCAAGCTTTTTGGGATCGACGTAGCCTTTCTTCAACACTTCATCTACGCCGGCCATCAGGTCTCTATAGTCATCTCCCGGATAGTGATACTGAATGACATTGCCGAAGTCCTGCCCGTACGACGTGCTGCCCCGCGGATTGGGATAAAGCACGACGTAGCCCTTCGCCGCCATCCATTGGAATTCATCCTCAAAGACCCAGCCGTAAGCCGCATGCGGGCCGCCGTGTATATCGAGGATGAGCGGATACTTCTTAGCGGGATCAAAGTCCGGCGGCTTCTGAATCCATGCCTGAATTTTCTTGCCGTCGAAGCTGGTGTACCAAAACTCTTCAGGTTCAGTGAGATTCAGTTGCGAGAAGAGTTTCTGGTTCACGTGGGTAAGCTGCCGTGGCTGCGCGCCCGGCGCATCAACCCAGAAGAGGTCCCCTATAGTCGTAGGCGTGGAAATCTGCACCACAAATTTCGATCCGTCAGCGGTAGCACGATAGCGATCCACGTCCTGATTTCCATTGGTCACAGGCGTGACCTTTCCCGTAGCCACATCAAATTGCATCAGGTTGCCGCGACCCTGCTCACCCGTATTGGTAAAGAGACTCCGCCCATCATGGGACCAGATGATGTCGTTCCGCCCGCCGGCCCGAGGCGTTTCCTGGTCGCCAAAGGGGCCGCTGCACACATCAAAATCGAAGTTCGCGGTCAGGTTGCGGGGAGCCGCGTTAGGCGCAAGATCAACCACCCACAAATCCGGCTCAGTGTAGGACTGCACAGGCTGATTCTTTGCAGCGCAGAAGGCGAGGCGCTTGCCGTCGGGGCTGAGCGACATCGCCCGCGGCGCCATGTTGATGGTGAGGACCTTCTGCGGCTCACCGCCGTCTGTCGCAACTGAATAAATGTCTGCGTACGGCAGCTCGTAGGACGGGTCTTCCGCCTTCGTGGTTGCGAAATAGAGGTGGGCCGAGTCGTGGGCCCACATAATGTCGTTCTCCTGAAATTCCCCGCTGGTAAGCTGGCGCGGCTTCACCGTGTCTTCCGAGCTTTGCGGTGCCGCTACCACCCAGATGTGCTGCGGATGCTTGGGATCGAGATAACCCACCCCGTTGAGGCGATAAACGGAGCGGGTAATCACACGCACGTCACTCACGTGTTCAGGTTCAGGCGTGGGCTTGGCAGCCGCCGGACCGGCTTCCGGTGTTCCTTTTTCGCCGACGTTCTCCTCGTGCTTCTGCCCGTGTTTGGCTGCTCTCGCCAGATCGTCACGGTTGGTGGTGCTGGTGAAAGCAATCCATTTGCTGTCGGGCGACCACTCTGGATCGCTCGCTCCCCTTGGGAGATCGGTGACCTTCCACGACTCGCCGCCACTTAAGGGCAGGATGTAAACCTGGGGTGTAGACCGATGTTCCGCTCCGGCGTTCGGTCCTTCAGATGGTGTTGCCGGAACTTCAGGCATTCTCAAGAAAGCCAGCCACTTGCCGTCCGGCGACCAGCGGGGCGACTGGTCGTGCTTGCCATCGCTCATGCGCCGCGGCGGCTCATCTCCTTTGGTTGAAACCACCCAGATCGAAGTGTCATAGCCGGTCTTCTTCTCGTCCACTGAGACCTTTACAAACGCAACGCGCGCGCCATCAGGGGAAACCTGCGGATCACCGATCCAGTTGAACTCGAACAGATCTTTTTCCGTGATGGAACGCTTTTGCGCTTGAGCGAATGCGGCGATGGCCGCGACGACGATGATAACTGTGACACCCAGGCGAGCAGCACGATGCATGGAGGCTCCTTTAGCGAAACGGAATGTTATAGCACAAGCGTGCTTTCGCGCGTTGACGCGCGATGGGTAGGAAAAAGAATTAAGAAGCTTTCTTCAGCTCAATGCGCGCGCGCAGCGCCTGCAGAATGTCATTACGGGTGAGCATGCCTTGCAGGCCGCCGTTCGCTACCACTGGGACCTGATTGAGGTCTTCCTTGCCCATGAGCTCCAGCACGTCTGTCACAGGTGTTTCAGGCGCAACAGAACGGATCCTATCGAGCGGTTTCATGATCTGTTGGAGCGGAGTCATGGGCCAGAGTTCGCGGTCGAGAGAGCGGACTTCGTGTGGCGTAATCAGCCCCGCCATGCGATCCATCACCGTGACGAGGAAGAAGCGGCGGCCGGTGCGCAACAGGAATTGATCAACAAAGTCCTGCACGCTAATCCGGCCTTCCACCAGAGGACAATCATGCGACATAAGGTCCGAGGCGCGGACGCCCTGAAGTGCGTGTTTCATTTCAACTTCAAGGTAGTTGGCTCCGGCGGCCTGGAGCAGGAACCATCCGATAAAGGCGATCCATAACCCACCGTAGTTCTGGCCCGCAAAAAACTCCCAAATGCCGAAGACGATGAACAGGATGGCTACCACCTGTCCGACTCGCGATGCTGCCCGGGTGGCCCGCTCCATGTTGTGCATGGCGCCCCAAAGGATGCTTCGCAACACGCGTCCGCCATCGAGCGGGAAGCCAGGCAGCATGTTGAAGACACCGAGCAAAATATTTATCCGGCCCAACCACCATAGAATCGCCGCTCCGGGCGTAGCATCAGGGTTTGGGCCCATGAGATGAGCGATCAGCATCATCACCCCGCCGATCACTACACTGGTAATCGGGCCTACCACGGCGACCAGAAACTCGGTCTTGGCATCGGGAGATTCCTTTTCAATGACCGAGACGCCGCCGAGTGCAAACAATGTAATGCGGCTTACGGGCAGCTTGCGCGCCTTGGCCACCAGAGAATGCGAAAGCTCGTGGGCGAGCAGCCCAAGAAAGAAGAGCAGAGAGGTGAGCAGGGAAGCGCCCCAGATCACCCCGGGAGTCCAGTCCTTGTTGACGGTGCGGAAATGGTCCGCCAGAGAGAACATGATCAGCAGGGCGATGATGAACCAGCTATAGTGAATGCCGATCTCAATCCCGAAGATCCGGCCCAGCTTGATATGCGATCGCATGTGGACCTCTGACTCCTCTCATTATAAGGATGCTTGAGAGTCAAAGATTGTCGCGAGAAAGGTGAGAGCAGCCTACGGATTGAAAACGCTGATTTTGAGAATGGCCAGGCCCCTGATTCTTCCCATGAAGAGCCACTCAACGCCGGCCGGCTATTTTTCCGATTGCGCCGCTGATTCCTCTTTGAATCCTCTCATCAGCCGATGAATGTACGTCACGTGGACACCCAGCCGCCGCGCCGCCTCCGTGTAGTTGCCGCCTGCTGCTTTCAGGGCATCAGTGACGATCTTTCGTTTGGCTTCGCGCAGGGCCGCGTGATAATTCAAGTTGTCGGTGTGGACAGGTTCACTTCCCGCCGTTTCCCAGATTGTTTCCGGAAGATCACCGAGCTGAATTTCGAGTTCCGATCCCAGTACCACGGCGCGTTCAATAGCATTCTCGAGTTCCCGAACGTTGCCCGGCCAGTCGTAATGATGCATCGCGGATAGGGCATCAGGCGAAATCGCCAGCACACGGCGTCCACAGCGCCTGCTGGATTGCGCGAGAAAAAACTTGGCGAGCAGGTCAAGGTCCTCTTTCCGCTCCCGCAATGGCGGCAGTTTTAGTGCGACCACATTCAAACGGTGCCAGAGATCTTCCCGGAAAAAACCCGCAGCCACGGCGGCCCGCAGGTCTTTGTTGGTCGCCGCGATCAGCCGGATGTTTACATGCACAGAGCGAGTGCTGCCAAGCCGGTTGAATTCCCGTTCCTGCAGCACGCGGAGGAGCTTGGCTTGCACGGTCAACGAAAGTTCTGCCACCTCATCAAGAAAAACCGTGCCGCCATCGGCGGCTTCCAGAAGTCCTTTTTTGGATGCCACAGCTCCAGTGAACGCGCCTCGCTCATGGCCGAACAATTCGCTTTCCAGTAGTGTGTCGCCGAGAGTGGCGCAGTTTACGGCCACAAAAGGCTTGCCCGCGCGACGGCTGTTGCGATGAATGGCGCGCGCAGCCACTTCTTTTCCCGTGCCGCTCTCGCCCAGCACCAGCACTGTGCTCTCCGAGCCAGCCACTCTGGCAATGAGTTCTTCGGCCTTTTTCATTGCCACCGATTCGCCAATCATGGTGCGGTCGTGCTGTAAAGCCGCTTCCAGCAGTTCGGCCTGCCTGCGCATCCGCTCCAGATCCAGCGCCTTTTCCAGCGAGAGTCCCACAGCCGCAGCGACGCCGGTCATGGTTTCGAGATCGCGGTCGGTAAATCGAACACCGGGATTGCGCACGTTCAGATAGAGAACGCCGATACACCGTTCACGCGAGAGCAGCGGGACGCACAGAATGGACTGGCTTCCCATCTGCATGATGCTGCGGACGTTCTTCAACCCCTCTTCCGAGGCCACGTCGCCGGCGAGCACCGCGACCCGTTCCTGCAGTACGCGGCGCACGACGGTGCGGCTGACCTGGACGGCTGAGCGGACAGGGCCGGAACGGTGCCGCCCAACCGAGGACGAAGCAGAAGCGTCAGGCTGTTCATAAAGCAAAACCGCGGCGTCATCTGCGGGAGTCAACTGGAACGCTGCCTCGATGAGTGCTTCCTGCAGCTCCTCCGGATCCCGAAGCGTGGCGGCTTTGCGGTTGATATCAAGTATGGCATTGAGTTCGCTGCGAATCTTTGACGATTGCGCTTCCGCCAGCAGCTTTTCCGGGTTGCGGTAAAGAACTTCCGCCGTTTGCACACTGGCGAACTGCAGCGTGCCGGCATCACTGGATTCAGTGACCTCGGTGGGAATTGAGGTTCCGGTTTCCTCGATGGAGAAGATCAGGACGGAGTCGGCTACCAGGATCCTGTCGCCGTGTTGAAGCAGGTGCTCGCTAATCCTCTCCTGATTCACCAGCGTGCCGTTGTGGCTGCCAAGATCGCGAAGCAGGTAGTTATTCTCCTGGCGCCGAATCAGGCAGTGCCTGCGCGAGACCGAAGGGCTGTTCAGAAAGACTGAAGCCCCCGGATCTCGACCGATCAGGATTTCATCCTGATCTAGAACCACCTCGGTGTTTTTGAGCGGTCCGGCAACCGCAATCAACCGAGCTCCCATGACAGGTGCGTAGTTTATCACTCTCGCGCAGGCCAGCAAGTGGCAGGCAGGGTGACCTCAGGAAATGTATTCCCGGATATAGGGATCCTTAACGGCCGCCAGCTCCGTGGCGGTTCCATCGAATATGATGTGTCCCTCCCGCAAAATTACGAAGCTGGTGTGCACGTCACGAGCAGGGCGCCCGTTGACTGGCTGCATGGAATTCGTTGCCGGGTCGTAATAATGACTGGCCAGCATGAAACCGTCCTGCAGGCGATGGCTCACCAGTAGGGCGCTGGTTTTAAAAACGTCCCGCTGTTTCATGATGAGCTCGATGATGGTGGTAGAGGTGATTGGGTCCAGACCACCGGTAGGGGAATCGTACAGCAGAATCTCCGGGTGAGTGATAATGGCGCGAGCGATGCCGACGCGCCGCCGCATGCCTCCTGAAAGCTCTGAAGGAAACATGTCCACCGTGTGCTCCAGCTCCACGAAGCGCAGGGCTTCGCGAACTCGTGTGTCAATTTCGTTCTCCGGCAGCTTTTCCTCCATCAGGCGAAAGGCGACGTTTTCGCGCACCGTCAGCGAATCAAAGAGCGCGCTCTCCTGGAAGACGATTCCCACCTGGCTGCGCAAATGAAACAACGCCTCTTCCGGCATTGCCGTTACGTCATGGCCGAGCACATAGATATGGCCGGCGTCAGGTTTGATCAGTCCCAGACAGAGCTTGAGGATCGTGCTCTTGCCGGAGCCGGCCACACCCAGAATGATCTTGGTCTCTCCGCGCCTGAGTTCAAACGAAATTCCGTTGAGCAGGTTTGTTTCCTCGAAGCTCAGGTGCACGTCTTCAAAAATGATGGTTTTGTGCACCGTATCTGGCGGCTTGGGAGATCCAGGATTGAGCGGCGGCATGGCAGTCTTCACCTGAGAGGCCCCGCCGACGCGGATAGATTGGCGGAAAGGACGCCGCTGCGCATAACAAGGTCACTATAGCAGAGGACTTGGCGGGGGACGGCAGAACAGGACAGGGAATTACCGCATGTGTTCTCGTGCAGTGTACTGGTACAATCACGTCCTCTATGGACTCACAGGCCAAGTCAGTCCGGCAACTTCTTCACACAGTCCTGCTCTCCAAAGGACGCGTGGAGGCGCTAACCGACGGCATCTTTGCCATCGCCATGACGTTGCTGGTGCTGGAACTGAAGGTGCCGGATTTACCGAAATCGGCAGCAAGTCATGAGCTGCTCTATCGGCTGGGAGAAGAAGCCCCGGCCTGGATGAGCTTCCTGCTCTCATTTATGTACTGCGGCCTGCTCTGGTTCCTTCACCATCTGGCGATGCACTTTGTGCGGCACATGCAAGCGTTGCTGGTATGGCTCAACCTGCTGTTCCTCATGTCCATTTCGATTTTGCCGTTTTCTTGCGCGCTGCTGGGGCACTTCATCCGTAACCGCGCCGCGGTGGAGATTTATTTTGGCAATGTCCTTCTTGCGGCCTTGCTGCTGTGGGCGCAATGGCTGTTTGCCAGACGCCGAAAGCTGATCAGCGAGGATGATCCGCGTGCCGCAGAGGCTATGGGCATGAGGTTGACCGCCGTGCCTGTCGCCATTGCCGCAGGCATGTTGGCTACAGTTTACCGGCCTCTTGCCGGTTTTTATGCTATGTCATTTGTGCTGATCGCGTTCCGGCTCTGGCAAAGACGCGTTTTCGCCAAACGAGTGCAGGCTACTGGTCCTTCCCTGAGCGCTTCCTGACCTCAATGTTGAGGCGCTTGATCTTCTGGTTCAGCGTGGAGAGCGGAATATGGAACCTGTCGGCGGCCTCGGTCTGGTTCCAGTTGCACTTCTCCAGCATTTCCCCAATCAGTCGACGCTCCAGGTCTTCCACGATTTCAAACAGGGAAGCATCGGGCCGATGCTCGAGCATCTTGCCCGGCGAGCCACGCCCAACAATGTGGTCCGGCAGCAGCTCAATGCCAATGACAGGGCCGTTGGAAAGCACGACGGCGCGTTCAATCACATTTTCCAGTTCGCGGACGTTGCCCGGCCAGCCATAGTCCATCAACGGGCGGAGGGCTTCAGGAGAGATCTGGCGCGGCGGCTTGCTGTTTTCCGCGGAAAACTTGGCCAGGAAATGATTCACCAGCAGGGGAATATCCACGGCGCGACTGCGCAGCGGCGGCAGGTCGACGGTAATCACGTTCAGGCGATAGAAGAGGTCTTCACGGAATTTGCCTTCGCGCACCAGCACCTTGAGGTCAATGTTGGTCGCCGCAATGACCCGCACGTCGACCTGAATTTCATGTACGCCGCCCAGGTGCATGAACTTGCGGTCCTGCAGGACGCGAAGAATCTTGGCCTGGGTTTCCAGGCTCATGGTGCCGATTTCATCGAGAAAAATGGTGCCTCCATCGGCAACTTCAAACAGGCCTTTTTTCGACGCCACGGCGCTGGTAAACGCGCCCTTCACATGGCCGAACAGGGTTGATTCGAGCAGATCTGTGGGCATGGACCCCGTGTTTACCGGCACGAAAGGCTGGTTCTTGCGCGGAGAATTGGCATGGATGGCTTTGGCAATCAGCTCCTTGCCCGTGCCACTTTCGCCCTGGATGAGAACGGTGGAGCGGCTGGAAGCGACCTGGCCTACCAAATCGAAAATGCGCAACATGGGCTCGCTCTTGCCCACGATGTTTTCAAATGAATAGCGCTGGCGCAGGGCGCGCTTGAGCTGTTCGTTTTGCTCTTCGGCGCGGCGGCGCGCGACGGCAGCGCGCACATCGGCCAGCAATTTCTCGTTGTCCCAGGGCTTCTGAATAAAATTGGTGGCGCCGTTCTGCATCGCGCGCACGGCATTGTCCACCGTGCCGTAGGCGGTAATCATGATGACGGCAAGTTGGGGATCGCGGTTGCGGATGTCAGCAAGGATCTCCAGGCCATTGCGGTCCGGAAGCGCAAAATCGAGTAGGATCAGGTCGAACGGGGTCTCCGCCATTTTGGTCAGACCTTCTTCCCCGCTTTCGGCGGACTCGACGGAGTAACCTTCAAACTCCAACAGCGTTTCCAGTGATTCACGAATGGCGGTCTCATCATCAATGATCAGGATGGTTCCCGCCGCGGTGCTCTCTACCGGCGCCCGGCTCAACACAGCAACTTCAGACATTGACAGCCTTTCTAATCAGAGGAAATTCAAGGCGGAAGATCGTGCCCTGCCCGGGCGCGCTTTCCACCCTGATCTTTCCCGCGTGTTCTTGAATAATCCCGTATGTTACGGACAGACCCAGCCCCGTCCCCCTTGCCTGGCCCTCCCGCGGCGATGTCTTGGTGGTGAAGAACGGGTCGTAAATTTTCTGGATGTGCTCCGGCGCAATGCCCGTTCCTGTATCGCGAATATTCACTTCCACGTTGGTCCCGTTTGAGGTCTGAACCCGAAGCATGCCGCCGGTTCCGGCCATGGCATCCTTGGCATTGAGGAACAGGTTGAGAAATACCTGCTGGAGCTTGCCCGGATTGCCGTGAATGAGCGGCAGCCGTTCGTAAAATTCAGTTTCAACCTTGATGCGCGACGTCTTGAACTGGTGCTGCAACAAGGTGAGCGTTTCTGAAATGATCTTGTTCAGGTCAACATCACTGAATTCGGTGGCGCTGGTGCGCGAGAAGTTCAGCAGATTGTTCACGATCTCAGAAGCGCGGAAGGTCTGGCGCGTGATCTTGTCCAGCAACGAGCCCAGCTTGGGATCGCCGTTGATCTGCTTTGTCAGCATCTGGGCGTAGCTGGAAATCACCGCCAGCGGAGTGTTGACCTCGTGCGCCACTCCGGCGGCCAGCAGTCCAATGGACGAGAGCTTCTCCGCCTGCGAAAGTTGCGATTCCAGCTCCATGCGCTCGGTAATATCGTCCACGATGATCAGTCGGCCGATCACGCTGAACTTGCGGGTTACCAGCGGAGCAATTGCCACGTTGGCAATGCGCGTGTCGCCGGCAGGGGTGTGCAGCCGGAATTTATATAGATTGTGGATGCCGGGGTTCTGGCGCACGCGGTAAAACTCTTCAATGAACGAGGGCGGAAATACGTGGCTGAGCCTCTGCCCCAGCGCCTGGGAGCGCGGCATGGCATACATCACTTCCATCTGCGAGTTCCAGGACTCAATGCGGTCTTCCAGGTCCACAGCAAGCACGCCCACGCTGATGGATTCCACGATGTTTTCGTTGAAGTCCTTCAGGCGCTCATATTGCGCTGCTTTCTGTTCGAGCGACGCGTAGAGCCGGCCGTTCTGGATGGCAATGCCGATGTATCCGGCCAGCGTTTCCAGCAGCTCCACGTCTTCGCTGGAGAGGAAGTCGCCGGAGAGAGTCTTACCCAGCCCCAGCACCGCAATCGTGCGGTTTTGCACCGTGCAGGGGATGTAATAGTTGAGGTCAAGGCGGGCAATGGTCTCGCGTGCGGTCGCGCTTTCCTGCAACGCTTTGCGAGTATTGTCAAAAAAGACGTGGCCCCAGTAGTGCTCAGGGCGTTCCACCACCAGGAAGCTCAGGTCAAGCGGAGCCGCCGTTTCGTACGAGATACCGAAGGACTTCACCATCTCGAACGGCTGCCGTTCATCTCCTGTGGCCAGGAAGATGGCCATTCGCTCAACGTTCAGCGTTCGTGACAGGCGGTCAATTACGGAAACCAGCATGGCGCCGAGATCGGTTTCCGAACTCAGCTCGCGTCCGAACTCAATCAGGGTGCGGCGATAGTCGTAGCGGGTGCGGTAGAAAAACTTGTCCACGCGCTGCTGGATCCAGTTTTTGAGCGGCTCAAAAACCAGCGCGGTGATCACGATCGCTGCAATCAGGCCGGCGGTGCCGGTGCTGGGAAGCTTATTTCGAACCGCCTCGGCCATGCCGCCGATCACGACAAAGTACGCGCCCACCAGGGCCGCCGTTGCCAATGTATACGCAACGCCGCGCTTGAAGATCAGGTCAACATCCATCAGGCGATAGCGAACGATGGCGTAACCGAAGGTCAGCGGCAGGAAGACCAGGGAAAGCACAGACGCCTTCATCCAGGGCGTTGCCAAAAAGCCCAGAAGATAGGGAATCACGTACAGCACGGTGAATGGCGCGATGGCGAGCACCGTACCACGTGAAATCCACTTCATCTGCTCGCGCTGGAGCGGCGTGTTTGCATTCCGGTAACTGTTCCACAGAACAACGGCAGCAAGGACGAAGTAAGCCGTCAGGTACGACCAGTGCAGGCGGTCAAGATCCCAGCGAAATCTTTCGCTGGCCTCGAACTCAAGCAAAGCCAGAATCTGCACGCTCAGCAGCAGCAGGCCTGGAAGATAAACCAGCCATGCTGTCCAGGGATGTCTTGCTACAAAGCGGCGCTTCTCCGGGAAGGTGAGCGCGAAATGCAGAAACAGCGCAGGTTGAAGCATCCACGCCGCGATGTTCGACCAGTAAATCATCCAGTCAAAGGTGTTCAGCTTGCCGGTGTAGTGGAATGAATAAAGGACGAACGAGACCAGGCAAAAAATGTAAAAGTGCGTTGATTTAGGCGCGGTCCAGCGGCGGAACAGAACGTAAATGCCGATTCCAAGATAAATCAGCGCGATCAATCGTAAACCGGTGAACAGTGACCGGTCCGTTGGAACCAGAATCACCGGCGTATCAATGCGTATGCCATCACGGTCAATACCGTAAATCGCCTTTTGCCACACACCCACGCGGTATAGCTGCTTCTGCAATGAAGCGACGTTCTTCACGGGATGGTCCTGCGCGGACGACGAAGACCGCACACTCAGAAGGCGGTCGCCGGCCTTGATTCCGGCCTTTTCGGCCGGCCCGCCGTCAGCCAGCCGCTGTGCCAGCAGGGTTCCATTTTGCTCCAGCCACCAGGCGCCATCGTCGGGCGTAAAATACTGGTTCTCTTTTTGGAAATTGATGATGGCAAAGACGATTGTGGCGGCGGTAAGGAGGGCCAGGACCACTGCCGAAACTCGAATTAATGAGTCCTTGCGCATCCGCTGATTCGCTGCCTCAGAGGTTCGGGTGCTTGCCTTACGGGCAAACTCCCCCAGCAACGAGTTGAGCAAATCGGATGCCATGAGCTGCAATCGTAAATGTATCGATAACCTGTGTATTTGCAGCAGGTTAGAAGATTATATATGAGCTCGCCCCAGAAAGATACGCGAAATGGGATGCTGATCTGATTTTTTGTAGCTGAGCTTTGGATTTCTGGGCAGGAGCTTGCACTCAAAACGGTGCATAAAAGTAGCGGGGCGCTTGTCTAAGGCGTCCCGCTAAACAGAAGCGACAGAGGCGATATCACTCTTTTGGAGCCTGGGAGCAAGCAGATGGTTGCCCATCAAGGCCTGCAAGCGCGCAATAACGGAGGGATCAATTTTAGCTTCTGGGCCGAAATCGAGGGCCAGCGCCTGTACTATCAAAAAGCAGGATCCGGCCCGCCGCTGGTTCTGATCCACGGGCTGCTTGGAGGCTCGTTTTGCTGGCGCTTCAACATCGCCGAACTCAGCGCGCGCCGGACGGTTTACGCCATCGACTTGCCCGGTCAAGGGCTTTCTGATGCGCGTTCCGGGACTGATTGCGGCATGCGCGCGCAAGCCGCACGCATTTCGGGATTTATGGATGGTGAAGGATTGCGGCAAGTCGACGTTGTGGCCTCATCGTGGGGCGGCGCGATTGCGCTGCTGCTGGCCGCCGCCGATGCCAGAGTCCGTTCTCTGGTGCTGGCAGCGCCGGTGAATCCATGGTCACTATTTGGCCGTGACCGCGTTCGGTTTTTCAGCAGCCGGCTTGGCGCGTTCATCCTTCGTCTGGGATTGCCATTTTCAGGCAGGATTCAGCGTGAAGGACTGGAACGAATGTATGGAGATCCGGCGCGAATCCGTCCCGGCACGGTGGAGGGCTATTCCGCGATGTTGCGGCGTCGCGGGCGGGCCGCCAATCTGATCAACATCATGCGCTGTTGGGAGCACGACGTGAAGGCGCTGAGCGACGCCATCCCTCGCGTGCAAGCCCCCACTCTTCTGATCTGGGGATCGCGGGATGGCGCCGTTGATCCGCGCTCCGCCCAGCCGCTGCAAAGGTTTCTACCCAATTGCTGGCTGGAGATGCTGCCCGGAATCGGGCACCTGCCGTTTGAGGAATGCCCGGAAGTGTTCAACCGTTTGGTGCTGGATTTTATTGAGCGCCAGAGGTGAACCTGTGCCAAACTGAGTGCAAATCGCGCTGCCGCATGATCACTATCCTCAAATCATTCTGGAACAATCTGGATGGCGAAGCCTGGCTGCGTTTTTTTCTGGCGATTGCCGGCCTGGTGCTGGCTTTCGCGGCGGCGGTGTTTTCCTCCGCGGCGCGCGAATCCGGGAACATGCTGGCCACCGCCATCTTCGCCTCCTCAGCACTCTTTCTGGCCGCTGTGGTTGGACTCACCACGGTTCCTTATCTGGCCCGTCGCGTGGCGGCCACACGCGTTCGCGAAGCCCTGCATTACGAACTGACCCGCGAAGGCATGGTTTACCTCGGCACGGCTCTGGTGATCGGCATTGCGGCATTGAACACCGCGAATAATCTTCTGTTCATCGTGCTGGCGGCGATGCTTGCGGCCATCATCGTCTCCGGACTCGCGTCAGCCGCCGTGATACGACGTTTGGATCTGGACATGGCCATGCCGCAAAATGCGTTTGCGGGAAAGCCGGTAGCGGTCCGCGTCCGCCTGACGAACCCTCGCCTATGGATGCCGGCCTTTTCCGTCAAGGTCTTCACCCCGGCCGGAAAGAAAAAAAGAGTGCCGGAATGGGAGTGGCAGAAGACGGAATTCATCTTTCCCAGGCGGCGGCAATGGCTGCGCCTGCCGGACTACACCCTGCGCCGCAAGGCTCCTGCGCAGCGCACAGCCCAGCTCCTGACCCGGCCGGTTTACTTCCCTTATATCGGCGCGCGCGATACGGCCGAAGCCCAGGTGGAACTCATCTTCCCCAAGAGAGGTCTCTACAGCCAGGACTCGTTCAGCGTGGCCACGCGCTTTCCGTTCTCATTTCTGATCAAGAGCCGCAAGATTCAGCTTGAGCGCGAATTGCTGGTCTACCCTGCGCTGCTGGAATCGGACGACGTGCTTGACGTGCTGCCCATGATCACCGGCGAGTTCGTTTCTTACGCGCGCGGCCGCGGCAGCGAGCTCTACCTGATTCGCGAATACACGCCGCAAGACTCAGCGCGCAATCTGGACTGGAAAGCTACGGCAAAAACGGGAAGTTTGAAGGTGCGCGAGTACAGCCGCGAAGACGAGCGGCGCCTGCGGCTGGTATTCGATAATCCCGAGCCCGGCCGTGTGGCATCAAGTGCGTATGAACGCTCCGTCTCCCTGGCCGCCACCCTCGCCTGTCATTTCAATACGGAAAACGTGGAACTCTCCTTCGCCGGTACCGAATACGGCGGCGGCATGAACCTCGAAGATTTTCTCCGCTATCTGGCGATGGTCCAACCCGCAAAGACAACCGAATCAGTTCTGGACACGCTGCCGGTTTCTTCCGACTTCAATGTCATCATCACGGCACGCACGCCGGGCACCCTGCCCAGCGCGCTGTGGTTTACGTCATATGTGATTTACATGTGACCGGACAAAGGCCAACGTGAGTGCGCCATCATTCCGGCTGCGTGGTCTTCGAGTTGAACTACGCTCAAGCGGCCTGGACTTTGGTGCCGTAGCCGAGACTTGCGTACCAAGTGCCGCGACCCTGCGGCGTGAGGTCCATAAAGTGCCATATAGGAGCGAGCAGATCGATGCCACGCTCCTGAATATCAGGCGCCATTCGTGGGTGCGCTGTGTAAAAGTGACGCACGGTGCCGCTGGCGTCGCGCGTGAACACGGACAGGGTTGAGTCCTGATGGCCTTCGCGGTCCTCGCTGCCCAAGTCGTATTTAAAAGTGTTGCTGCCCGCGCTCAGGAGGCGCAGCTTGTCCCAGCCCCGCTCGCGCGCGTGGGCGCGCAGAGTCGGAAGATCGGCG
>Ga0134125_10004440_pt1 | contig 16054 bp, 12 predicted proteins | sample KB31751_FD_96464 | JGI IMG/M metagenome (GOLD analysis project Ga0134125, IMG submission 96464) | Terrestrial soil microbial communities with excess Nitrogen fertilizer from Kellogg Biological Station, Michigan, USA - KB3-175-1 | ecosystem: Environmental > Terrestrial > Soil > Unclassified ... | reverse complement strand
GGTGACCGAGCGCGCATCGATCGGCAGCCCGTTGAAGTGGCGAATGCTGCGCAGCTTTACAACCTCTTCCGCCGGAAGATCCAGCTTCAGCAGGCTCAGCATCTGCGCGTCGCGGTTTTGCTCGATGACATAGACGCGTTCATGCGAGGCCACGAACTCCTGCACTTCGCGCGAGAACGGATACGCCCGCAGCCGCAGATAATCCGTCTCGAGGCCGTGTTCCTTCCTCGCCTGGTCGCGGCTTTCGCGCGTCGCAAAATCGGAGGAGCCGAATGCGATCAAGCCGATCTTCGATTTGCCCGTCTGCACCACTTCAGGCCGCGGAACGATCGACCGTGCCGTCTCAAACTTCCGTGCCAAACGCTCGACATTGACGAGGTAATCGTCAGGGCGCTCAGAGTAGACTGCCTTCTCGTTGTGGCTGCTGCCCCGAGTAAAGTAAGCAGCGAGCGGATGCGCCGTTCCCGGCAGCGTCCGGTACCCGATGGCATCGCCGTCCACATCCTTATAGCGGGCAAAACCTCCCACCTTCGAGAGTTCTTCCGCGCTCAGCACCTTGCCGCGGTTCAACGGCTTCTCAGGATAAGCAAACGGCTCGGACATCCAGTTGTTCATGCCAAGGTCGAGATCGGACATCACAAAGATCGGCGTCTGCAACGTCTCCGCCAGATCGAATGCGTCCATCGCCATCTCGTAGCATTCCTTCACGCTGCCCGGCAGAAGCAATACGTGCTTCGTGTCGCCATGCGAAAGAAATGCAGCCGCCAGCAAATCAGCCTGCTGATTGCGTGTCGGCATGCCAGTCGAAGGTCCACCGCGCTGCACGTCGAAAATTACGCCCGGCAACTCAGCGTAATAGCCGAGGCCCGCGAACTCCGCCATCAGCGAAATTCCAGGCCCGGAGGTCGCAGTCATCGCGCGTGCGCCCGCCCATCCTGCGCCCAGCACCGCTCCAATGGCCGCCAGTTCGTCTTCCGCCTGAACGACAGCGAACGTAGCCTTGCCATCTTCTTCAACGCGATAGCGTTTTGCGTACTCGATGAAGCCTTCCACCAGCGACGTCGACGGCGTAATCGGATACCACATCGCCACCGTGCATCCGGCGAACACGCAGCCCATACCGGCAGCCGCATTGCCATCGATGATGATCTTGCCGGCCGTCTCGTTCATCGGCTCCAGCACAAACGGATCGCTCTTGGTGAACGTAGCCGCGGCATAGTCGAAGCCCGCCTGCACAGCCGCCCAGTTCAAGTCGGCAGCCTTCACCTTCTTGGCGAACTGCTTGCGCAGCGCCGGCTCAACCGCAGCCATATCCATCTTCAAAAGCTGCGCGGCCACGCCGACGTAAATCATGTTTTTGACCAGCTTGCGCAGCTTCGCTTCCGGACAAACCGCCGCCGTCAGCTTATCGAACGGCACCGGATAACAGGCCACATCGTCGCGATACTGCTGCAGGTTCGCCGCTTCGTCATAGATCGCGGCAGCGCCTTTGGGCAGCGAGCGCATGTCTTCCTGCGCCGTCTCAGGATTCAGCGCAATCAGGAGATCGATCTCCTTCTTGCGGGCCACATATCCGTGCTTGCTGGCGCGGATGGTGTACCACGTCGGCAGACCGGCGATGTTGGAAGGAAATAGATTTTTGCCGCTGACCGGAATGCCCATTCGGAAGATGGACTTCAGCAAAACCGAGTTGGCTGACTGTGAGCCCGACCCATTGACCGTTGCGATCTGAATGCTGAAGTCGTTGATGATTTGCGATTGCGGAGACTGCTGTTGCGTGTCCGGCTCGGTTTTCGAACCGCCTTCGGCACCTGCTGCCAGCGCGACGTTTTCTGTCGCCATGTGTTGTTTCCCCTGTGTGAACTTTAGCGTTTCACTAATGACACCCAGTATAAATTTGTTCTAACCCCGGTCAAAGGCAGGCATCGTTGACGACAACATGTATCGCCACATCGCCTCCGACAATCGCTTACAAAACATTGATGCCTAAAGGCTATTTCGCAGCTCAGGCATATGGTCCTCTTCATCGAACCATTGGCCGATTATCGGCTTATTCTGCTCGTGCTTCGACGGCCAGGGTTTCGCAATAGCTGGAGTCGCCGGGGGCCTCAATGAAGATTCAGACTGCAAGAGACCGCGCCTCGAAGCCCATCTGTTTGCCGTTGACGGTGTTGTAAAAATCGATGTCAGGAACTCGCAACGAAGTGACATCTGCCCAGACGACAAGGCGATGGATGAGCTTCTGATACTGCGAGAACTCCGGCGCAAGCATGGCTGTCTCTACCTACCAGTCGAGCTTGATCAAGCTTTTGCGGTTGATCGAGTGGAAGACCGCAGAGTTGTATCTGCTTTGCACGGAATGGCTGACGGTTCAGCCCTTCATCGCTCTCGCAATTCCTCGGTGTGTTTCCGGTCCTGGATCTCATTCAAATGAGTTCCCTGCGCATGTCGAAGCTCCTTATCCAGAATCTTTGCGACCGCAAAGACATCGGGGTTTTGAAATATCGAATCGTGATCGCCATCCACGTCGTAAGTCGTCACGCCTCCAAGGGCCAAAGGCCCCCAACCAAGTTCCGGATCGTCGTATGCGTCGATGGTCCGGGTTTTGGCGCGGACGACCAGCACGTGTCCACCGTATCGTTTTGGAACGAAATTCTTTGAAGCCTGGATGCTTGCATCACGAACCCGAATCAACACGTCCGCCAACTCTGAAGCGTTCTGAAGCGCCGAAAGCTCGGCAGGCCGATTGTCACCCGGGTGCTGATTCCCAGTCTTTCCAGCCGCGATGCGCGCTACTTTTCCTGCCATTCGCAAAAACATCCCGGCACGTTCTGAAAGATAGGGGCCCCATTCTCGTGGGCGCATCCGGCCCAGTTTGCTGAGGTGATGAAAAATCCTTCGCACGAAGAATCGCCCATTGAGATACATCAGCTTCGATTTTGAAATAAACCGGCCATAGGAGAAGTTGTATGTATCGAGTAGCGCCACGAGGTTGACCGCTTCTCCTGTAGATCGAAGGCGGAGGGCCATCTCATAGGCGACGAGGCCACCGTAGCATCCGCCGCCTAAAAAATATGGGCCGTGAGGTTGCACTTTCTGGATCTCGCGAACGTAGCACTCCGCTGTTTCTTCCACACTCGTGAACGGGGCAGAGTGCCCGTCCAGTCCGCGCGCCTGCAGGCAATAGAAAGGTTGATCCGATGGCAGGGCCATAGCCAAATCGCGCATGCTCAGCACATTTCCGCCGGCGCCGTGAACACAGAAGAAGGGTGGCCGCTCAGTCCCCCCACGAAACGTTACAAGAAACGACCACTCGGCTTTCTCGCCTGACAGCACGCGGGCGAACTTTTCCACGGTAGGCGCTTTCATCAATACGGCGAGCGACATCTGGCATTCGGGAAAAACAATGCGGATTTTATGGATCAGACGCACGGCCAGAAGCGAATTTCCCCCCAGTTCAAAGAAGTCATCGCCGATACTGACGTCCCGCACCTTTAGCACTTCAGCCCACAACCCAGCGAGCTTTTCCTCCATCGCATTTCGAGGAGCGATGTATTTTTCGGATGGAGCATCCTGCAACTCCATCGGCGCCGGCAGGGCCTTGCGGTCGATCTTGCCGTTGGGGGAGATGGGAAACTGGTCCATCACCACATAGGCTGAAGGCACCATGTAGTCCGGAAGGCGATCTTTGAGGTGTGCGCGCATCTCCGCTGACTCCGGAGACATTCCAGGCGAAGCCACAACATAGGCCACCAGACGCTTATCGCCCGGCGTATCCTCGCGAGCCATCACCACCGTTTGTTTGATCTCCGGCAGTTCCCTCAACGCCGCCTCGATCTCTCCCAGCTCGATGCGATAGCCACGGACCTTTACCTGATGGTCGGTCCTGCCCTGGCACTCGATGTTGCCGTCGGCGAGGTAACGCGCAAGATCGCCAGTACGATACATTCGCGCCTGCGGGCCACGGAATGGATCGGCTACGAACTTCTCCGTGGTCAGCTCCGGACGGTTCAGGTATCCCCTGGCCAGTCCGTCGCCGCCGATGAACAACTCTCCCGTCACTCCGACCGGCACCGGCTGGCCTTGTGCGTCCAGAATGTAGCACTGGGTGTTGGCCACTGGACGGCCAATCAGGATCGGCTCCCGTCCATCCTTTACCAGGTAGCCTGTCGACCAAATCGTCGTCTCCGTCGGTCCGTACAGGTTCCATACTCGTTTCACAACCGGCACCAATCGCTCTGCTACCTCGGGCGGCATCGCTTCGCCCGTGCACACAGCCTGCAAGTCCGGCTTGCCGCGCCAGGAGGCATCGAACAGGAACCGCCAGGTGAGCGGCGTTGCCTGGAGAAATGTGATGTCGTGTTGCTCCAATAAAGCACACAGTGCTTCGCCGTCTGCCGCTGACTCGCGGCTAGCCAGCGTTGTCTGGGCTCCCACCACCAGCGGAAGCCAGACGTCGGCGCCTGCAATGTCAAAGGAGATCGTCGTCACCGCCAACACGCGATCGCGCTCACTCAACTGAAGCCACTCGCGCATCGACCAGAGCAGGTTTGTCAGTGCACCACGCGGGACCTGCACACCTTTAGGTTTACCCGTTGAACCTGAAGTGTAGATCAGATAGGCCAAATGCTCCGGCCCTACCTCGATCGAAAGATCGTCACTCGGATTGGCCAGCCAGGCTTCCTCCTCAAGCAGGATTGTGGTCCCGGCAAACGCCGCCAATTCTCCCTGGAGACTTTGTTGAGTCAGCAGCAGCCGGGTGCCGCTATCTTCCAGCATGTAGCCGAGCCGTTCGGCGGGGAGCGATGGGTCCAGCGGCACATACGCCGCCCCGGTCTTCACTATCGCCAGTAAAGCCACAATCATGTCTGTCGAGCGCTCGACGCACAGGCCAACCAATTGATCAGGAGCCGCTCCGTGCCGGTGCAACTCGTGAGCCAACCGATTGGCCCGTTCGTTCAACTCCCGATAGGTAAGCTTTTTCTCGCCATAAATTACAGCAATGGCGTCCGGAGTCCGCTCCACCTGCGCCTCTACAAGCGCCGCCAGCGGGGTCTCCCGTGGATAGACACGCTCCGTCGCGTTCCATTCCACTAGCAGCAACTGACGCTCGCCGGGCGGCAAGAGTGTCAGTTCGCCAGTCTTTCGTTGTGGATTAGCGGCGATGTTTTCAAACAGTTGACGACAATGGTTGAGCATTCGTCGCGCCGATTCACTCGTGAACCTGCGACGATCGAACTCCAGCCTGAGCAACATCTCCGGATCGCCGTGGACGGCAAACGTCAACGCAAAGTTATTCTGCTCCAGCAGGCGCCACTCCCGCGTCTTCCATGACTCACCGGTAGCTGTCAAAGCTGCATGAAATCCCTGGTTCTCAAATACCACGAGGCTCTCGAACAGCGAATCCGAGGGCGCAAATCCCGATGCCTCCTTGATCATGGTCAGGGGTGTGTTTTCGTAAGCACGCAGGCTCAGCCACTCAGCGCGTAGTTGCTGCAGCACCGCTGCGAACGGAGTTTCCGGGGAAAGATTCGCCCTGACCGGAATCGTGTTCAGGAAGAGTCCCGCAACGCTATCCGCGGCGGGAATGCTGCCGCGCCGTGTGGTCTTTGTCGCGCCGAATAAGACATCCTGTTCACCGCTGTACCGGCTGAGCAGCAGACCCCAAACTCCCATCACGACGGTGTTCAGGGTGACGTCCAACTCTTTCGCAATTTCGCGGAGAGCTGAAGTCGTCTCGTGGCTCAGCCGTCTCTTCTCTTCACCGTAGCCACGGAAAGCGCGATCAGGCGTTTGCGCGTCAACCAGCAGCGGGGTGGGCCCGGCAAGCCCCTTGAGTCGATCCGTCCAAAACTGCCCGGCGCCATCCTGGTCCAGGCTTTGCAGCCACTCGATGTAGGGGCGAAAGGCCGGTCCCGGCTCCGCGCGCACCATTTCGCCCGCACGCAACCTCTGGTAGAACTCCTCAACGTCGTGCAACACAACGATGAAAGCCCGGCCATCCAGCAGGATGTGGTGAACGGTCCACACCAGTTGAAAACGGTTTTTGCCGTGATCGAAAAGCCGCAGCCGCATGAGTGGGGCCTGCGAAAGATTGAATCCGCGAGCACGGTCCTGAACGAGGAAATCCTCGAAGCTGGCTTCCTCTTCGCTATCTGTTCGAACTTCCAAACTCAGGGGTGCATGATCGTGGACTTGCTGCACCGGATCGGAAGAATGCTTCCACTCAAAACTCGTACGCAAGGCCGGATGCCTCTCCACTGCGAGGTTCCAGGCTCGTTCCAGCAGTTTGGCGTCAACCGGCTCGTTGTAGCCGATAACGATTTGCTCGATGTCCACCCCTGACGCTTCACTGGACAGGTGGTGAAACAACATGCCTTCCTGGAGCGGGGAGAGTTTGAACTCATCCAAAACCATGTCTGCAAGCCCTTCCTCGAAGCACCGATCCAGAGACAAGCCCCGGATCGAAAAAATGGTTCGATTCAGGTTACAGGACAGATCGTGCTTTCGTCCAAGTTTTCAAGGGTTTGGCTGTTCCTGTTCTCTAAAGGATCGATTGCGGAAAATAGAATCAGCCAGCGCAGAAACCTGGCATATTCTACTGGCAGGAAAACTGATGATCCAAGACCGCGCACTCTTTCGGATTGACGTAGGACCATTCCACCTGTGGAGCGCGGATCCCAACGATATATCGAGCATGCCTGTTACCCAGGCCTGCATACAACTTCTGAGTGACGCTGAACGAACGCGGTGGCGCAGACTGCGCACTGAAATCGGCCGCCGCGAATACCTTACGACACGCATGCTGGTGCGTACGGCGCTTTCCCACTATCACCCCCTCAGCCCTGCGGAGTGGCGTTTCAGGGCGAATGCCTACGGCAAGCCAAGTGTGGAACCGGATTGCGGTTTGAGTTTCAATTTATCCAATTCTCCGGGTTTGGTTGTGTGCCTTATCGCTCGGGAGTGTGAAGTCGGCGTCGATGTGGAACCGTACGATCGCGCGGGAGAGATTGTGGAGCTTGCTGCGGACTTATTCTCTCGCCAGGAACTCGCTCAGTTGGACCGGCTGCATGGACAGGAGAGATTAGATCGCGCGCTGTCGCTCTGGACGCTGAAAGAGGCCTATTGCAAGGCCTGGGGTCTGGGCCTGTCCATGCCCCTAGGTGAATTCTCTTTTCTCTTTGACGATGAAGGCGGAGTTCGCCTGAACGTGAATCCGGAGTGGAACAATGGCGTCGGGTCGGACTGGTGGTTTCGCCTGGTGGATCATGCAGGCCATCGAATCGCACTCGTGGCGAAGCAGCCCATCGGAACAACATTCCATCTGGTCTTCCCGGTGATCGCCGACGTTATGCCCGGATAGAGACTTGAACACTCAAGACGTGTTTAGCGGGATAGCATGAACCTATGCGAACGATCACGCTGACTCTATTCCTCACTGGGATGATGGGCGCTGGCTTTCTCTCTGCAGCAGGAGCCGAAGCGCGACCACCACGCGTGACGATCGTCAGCGGCACGATGCAAGGTCTGCACCGCGATGTGTTTCCCCACGGTGGAGTCTTTCTGGGCATTCCTTTTGCAGCGCAACCGGTGGGAGATCTGCGCTGGAAAGCGCCACAAGCACCTCTACCGTGGCACGGCATTCACCAGGCATCTGAATACGGGCCCGCATGCCCACAGCGGCCCAGCCCGTGGCTCCCCGAAATGTTGGGTGTGCAGAAGATGGCGACCGACGAGGCATGCCTCTACCTCAACGTATGGACGCCGGAGTTAAATTCGAAAGCGAAGCTTCCCGTATTCGTCTGGGTCCACGGAGGCGGCAATGTTGAAGGGTCCGGAGAGTGGCCGCCGCTGGGAGAGACGCTTGCAGCGCGAGGCGTGGTAGCTGTCAGCCTCAATTATCGGTTGGGAGTACTTGGCTTTCTCGCCGCTCCTGGGCTGGCTTCCGAGTCGGCCCACCATGTATCCGGGAACTACGGTCATCTGGATCAGCTTGCAGCCTTGCGTTGGGTGCAACGGAACATCGCACGCTTCGGAGGCGATCCCGGCCAGGTGACGATCGGCGGTCAGTCTTCCGGCTCGCTCGATGTGTGCAATCTGATGGCCTCGCCGCTCTCCGCAGGATTGTTCGAGCGAGCGATACTGCAAAGTGGAGTCTGCGTCGATTCCGTCTATCCCGATGTCCGGGACGCGGAGGCCAGCGGTGAGCGGCTGGCGAAGGACCTCGGAATCCCTCCGGGACCGGAAGCACTAAAGGCCTTGCGCGCTCTACCCGCAGAACGCATTCTTCAAGCCGCGGCGGATGATCGGCAGCTCGACCTCGAACCGGTGGTCGACGGCTGGGTGCTCCCACGACAGCCTGCCATCACCTTTGCCACGGGCAAACAGGCCAGCATTCCGGTGTTGGTAGGGAGTAACGAAAACGAAATCTCGATTTTTGCAAGCCCGATTGTCGGAGGCAAATCCTGGCGGCCAAAGACGGTTGCTGCATATCAGGAATGGTTGCGCAATCGTTTCAAAACCAACGCCGATGTAGTGTTTGCACAATACCCTGCTCACTCGGACAGCGAAGCGCGCAACGTCTTCGAAATGATGGATGCCGATTTCGACTTTGGCTTTGGAGCCTGGCTGCTCGCCAACGATGCCGTCAGGACTGGGAAGCAAGCGTTCCTGTACCACTTCACCTATGTGGGTTCAGGTGAATTCGCGGCGCTCGGGGCCTTCCATGCTGAAGAGAGTATGTTCCTGAGCCGGAAATACTGGACAAGCTGGAACGCTCAGCCGCATGATGCGGTGTTTTCCGATGCCATCATTGGATACTGGACGCAGTTTATAAAGACCGGAAACCCCAATGGACTGAGCTTGCCGGCATGGCCCGCATGGCGTCCCGACGGCTTATGCCAGGAACTAGGTCTCAGAATCGGCCCAGAGCCCGTCCCGCGCGCGCAACGCTTCGGCGTATTTCAGGATCATCTGACGTCTCGGTTGCAGAAGATCGCGCACTGAGTTGCGTGGATGCGTCTGCTGATAGACCGGGAATAACCTGCATCTGTCAGTTTGAACTCTGTTCATGCTCTTCCTAAAATGGCTGCGTCTAAACCTCGTCAAGAGATGTCGATTCGCCAGCGAGATGAGCCATGCACATTTGGGTTAGATTCCTCGTAGCCTGTTCCCTGGTCAATGCGGCGGCAGCGCAATCGCGCCCTATTGAACCGGCGCATCCAGTCCTGATTCGCACACTGGTCATTGAGTCGAATAGCCTGCCCGCCGCAGATCGAGAGCGGGTTGTTAGCCAGTTCCAGCAGAAAACATACCCTGAGGACGAGATCGCCGACCGCGTTCGCTGGGCGCTCAGGAACGTGGGGTATATCAACGCGGCTGTCGCTGAGCCTGAATTCTCCTTTCCCACCGGGGCGAGAGATACAGCCAACGTTACCGTCAAGGTGGATTCGGGTGTTCAGTATCATCTCGGCGAAATTCGCATCGTGAGAGCGACGGTTTTCCCTCCGGACCAGCTACGCAATGTCTTCTCGCAGCAAAAAGGCGATCTCTTCGATGTCAGCAAATTTGGCGAGGGGCTGGAGAGTCTGAGGAAGCTCTATGCAACCCGCGGCTATGTCGACATGGTTTCAACTCCTGTCGTAAAGGCAGATGACGTACATCACACGATCAATATGCAGTTAGAAGTGGATGAGGGACAAACCTATTACTTCGGCAACTTGTATCTGGAAGGAGTAGAGCCTCACGCGGGCGCGGCCCAGGATCTGGTGAATTCCTGGAAGCCACTCGAAGGCACGCCATACAACCCGGAGGAGCTTCAGCATTGGCTCCTGGAGCATCGCTTCGCCCGGGAGGTCGCTACACAAGCTTCAGATTCGATCAAGACCAGCACAGATGCCGAGTCTCGCAGGGTCAATGTGACGCTGACGCAATGGCCGACTAGATAAACGGCCGGGGTCTCTTTATCGTGGCTTCACCACAATGAGTGGGGTAGCATGACCGTCCGAACTAATTCACGATCATGAGCTGAGGTGATTCACCCTCCCCGCCTCGTCAATCGTGATAGCCGGAATATTCGATTGGGGAATATTAAGCCCGTATCGCGCATGTTTCAGTTCGCCCGAACGAATCAGCGCTCCCGCCTCAACCAAACCGGCGAGGTCGCGCGTCGTCGTCGCTGGAGGCGTCTCCGCGATCGTGCTGTACTTCTTTGCGCTCATTCCTCCCTCGAAGCCCTCTGGGCCCTCGCGGAGCATTCTCGACAAGACCTGTTCCTGTCGAGTATTGATCCGACCTTTGAGTCCATCCAAGAGCTTCGCCTTGTGGATGACGAAGTCGATCTGAGCGAAAGTCCGGTATTGAGCTTCCAGCGCGATGGCGGAGAACCAACGAAGCCAGCAAGTCACTTCGTTGGTCTTGTTTGCCTCTTCGAGGGCACGGTAGTAATCGCCGTGATGAGCCAGAATCGAACGCGCCAGCGCAACAATGACCGGTTGCCCGAAACCCTGCACGAGGGCCTTTTCTGCTATCGCTCTGCCAATGCGTCCGTTGCCGTCTTCAAAGGGATGGATGGATTCGAAATAGAGATGCGCGACACCAGCCCGCGTCAGAGCTGGCGGTGCTGAATCCGTGCTAGGTGCAGTCCGGTTGAACCATTCCACGAAGCGCACCATCTCCTTGCGAACACGATTCGAAGGCGGAGCTTCGAAGTGAATCTTCGGAGCATAGATTGCCCCTGAGACAACCTGCATCGGCTCGTCGCTTGTTCGATAACGTCCAACGTCCCTCAAGTCTTTCCGGCCTGCAACGATCATCCGATGCCATGAAAACAAGTGGTCTTCCGTCAAGACCTCGTCAACGCTTCGATAGAGCGCGACCATCAGTTCCGAAATGCCCTGTTCGGCAGGTTGAACCTTCCTGCGGTCAGAGAGTATGCCCAACTGCCGCTGAATCGAAGACTGAACGCTGGCCCGATTGAGCATCTCCCCTTCAATCTCGGAAGTCGTGAGTGCTTCAACGCTCATCGCGTCTACTAGAAGTTGCTTTCGGGTGTCTTCATCGAGGTGCATAGCCGATCCAACCAAAACACCTGTGCCTCGCAGGAAAGCCTGTTCGGCACGCACCAGGACGTTCGCATTCCAACTGAATTCAGGCCAATCGGATTGTTGCCAGTTCCACCGCATGATTGATAGGACCCACCCTATCAATCACTTTATGCCCATATTTTGATTTATACAAACAGGGCATTCCTTTAAGTTCCACCAGGTCTGCCACCCGATCAGATTTGCTGAAGTCGGGCTTGTGCGAGTTTCCCACCAAACAATTTTGGCCTCTCGCAAGCGAGTGGCCAATTTCGTATGACCTCTTTGTTTTATTGGTGCCGGGAGGGGGGGTCGAACCCCCACGACCTTGCGATCGGCGGATTTTGAGTCCGCTGCGTCTGCCAGTTCCGCCATCCCGGCGCTCTTCGAGTTTACCCCAAAACTCGGCGTGGAGAATATCCGAAGCCTTTGCCCTCAAAGCATTCATCTTGCCAAGGGATTTTTACTGCACCTTGCCATCCGGCCGCAGCTTGCCCAGCTCCAGCGCGCAGGCAATCGCGTTCTGCGCAGCGAAGATCAAATTGTCCGACGCCATCCACAGCCAGAACCCGCCAGCTATCGCGGCATCCTTACGCACAGCCGCCAGCACCTGCTTTTGTCCTGAAGCCGTAAGGTTGCTGGGGCCGGGGTCGTCTACCGACGATGCATTCACCACACCTCCATGCACCGCCTCGCCCATCTCCTGCTCGGTGACATTGTCCGCCAGCGACACGAACACCGAAGCCGTATGTCCGTTGAACACCGGAGCCTGCACCAACTGCAGCGCCAGCTCGCAACCTCCGGCGATGGCGCCAAAATCTTTGCTGATTCTCTGCGATGTTTTTGGCAAAGAGGCCTTCGCATCAGCGCCTAACGCCGCTGTCAGGTTGAAGCCAACCTGCATGTCGTACACATCTTTCGGCACCGCTTGGAACGACAGCAAGCCCACAGTCTGCTGATGCAGTTCGTCGAGCCCCGCCTTGCCTTGCTCGGACGCCGGCTCCATCACCGTGGCAATCAGTCGTGCCGCGCCAAACTGCTTCAGACGCACCGCAATCAACGCCAGCATCACAGCCGTCGGATGAGCAGGGACTACCAGCGTCGTCGTGAGATCGACACCCGCCGCACCTGCAACCGGTGCGAGCACTACGGCCTCGCCCTGATCCGCCAACGCTCCTGTCAGGTCGATAACGCCAGCACCGCCGGCGCGTGCTTCCTGCCAATGCGTGCGTGCGATTGCCTCATCGCCGGCGAAAAACACAATGTCCATCCCATCGAACGCACCCGGCGCCAGCGGCTGGATCACCGTCGCGCCATCGCCCGCCACGGTCAACTGCCCCATCGCGTCTTCACCGTCGAGCAGCGTGACATCCCACACCACTCCCGCCGCATCGTTCAGTTGTTCCGCCAGCTCGCGGCCCAACAATGTCGACGCGCCAACAACCGCCGCACGCAGCGTCCTCGATGTCATGTTGTCTCCTTTGTAAGGGTTCTTAGACCTGGGTTCTTCGTTGTTAGTTCTCAGTTCTTAGTTGCTGGTGCGGTGAAGGAATGATTGATTTGCCGCGTCCGCCAATCATCAAGCACCGCAACTAAGAACTAACAACCAAAAACCAAGAACCGCCCTACGACAGACGCCTGCCCCATGAATACAGCAGCCGCGCCATCACGCCCGATACCAGGTAAAGCATAGCGATAATAATCAGCGCATACTGCGATTCCACAACGATCAACGCAAAGAGGATCGCGATCATCAGCACGCTGCGCACGGGCTGTCGCTCGCTCACATTCATCTCTTTGCCGCTCCAGAAGCGCCAACTGCTCACCATCAGGAAACTCGTGCCGGCAATCAGTGCGATCCACACCAGAGACCACCAAAGGTTGTCGATCGGCGCGCCCAACTCGAAGTGCACCACCGACGCAATCACACCGGCGCCAGCCGGGATCGGCATACCGACAAAGTACTTCCGCCCCGGACGCCCCGGATTGCGCGGCTGAGGATTGTCGCTGATATTGAACCGCGCCAGCCGGCACGCTCCGCATATCAGAAACACGAAGCACACCAGGCCGCCCAGCGCCAGCAGCCGTTGCTGCACCGCCGGATACGCCGACGACACCACCGACTGTACACCCCACAGATACGCCAGCAATGCCGGAGCCACGCCGAATGTAATCACATCGGCCAGCGAGTCGAACTCGCGGCCAAACTCGCTGGAGGTGTTGGTCCAGCGCGCCACGCGACCGTCCAGACCGTCGAAGATCACGGCGAAGCCGATAGCCAGCGAGGCGTGGTTGAAGGCGCTCGCATCGCCGTTCGCTCCACGGATGCTCTGCTGCATCGCGTAGCATCCGGCGGCGATGTTGCCCGCCGTAAACAGAGACGGCAGCACGAACATGCCGCGCCGTGGCGGACGCTTTCTCGACGCTGCGTCCAGCTTTGTATCGGCCATTAGATTTGTCCGCCTTGCGGCAATTGTCCCAGGATCGAGCTTCCGCCTTTGACGCGGTCGCCCACCTTCACCCGCGGGTTCGTCTCCGCAGGCATCAGCACGTCGACACGCGAGCCGAACTTAATCAGGCCCATGCGCTGTCCACGCTCGACGCGGTCGCCCACCTTCAGATTGCAAACGATGCGCCGCGCCAGCAAGCCCGCAATCTGCTTGAAGCTGACGGTGTAGCCGCCGGCGTCGATGGTGATCAGCGTCTGCTCGTTATGTACCGCGGACTCAGGCTTCATTGCGTTCATGAATTGGCCTTCGTGGTGCTCGGCCAACGTTACCACACCACCTACCGGCACACGATTAACATGCACGTCGAAGACGTTCAAAAAAATGGTCATGCGGAGCCGTCCGCCATCCGGAAACTCGATCCATTCCACTTGTTCGACCTTGCCGTCACCCGGCGAAACGATCAAGCCCGGACCGTTGGGCACCTTGCGTGACGGATCGCGAAAGAACCACAGAAAGAACATCGCCAGCACCACCGGCAAAGCCACCAGCCACAGCAAATGCGACACGTACCAGGCAACCACGGCCACGATCACAAACCCAAGTCCATAGAAAAATCCATCGCGAACCATAGCCTTCGATTATAAATGCCCAACCCTCTGGAATTTATTGGAACCGCAATCCCATCAGCAGACCATCCTCTTCCGGATCGCTGTAATATCGCCGCCGCCGGCCCTGCTCCACGAACTGCAGATTCGCATACAACGTCTGCGCCGAGGCGTTCGACACGCGCACTTCAAGATTGAGCCCGCACGCTCCTTCGCTTTTCGCCCACTTCATCATCGCCGCACACAACGCTTTTGCTACGCCTCTGCGCCGTCGCTTTTCGTCTACTGCCAGGTTCTCCAGCAACGCGGCATCGTCGCCTTCAAGAAAACTCGCGGCCGCGAATCCGACAACACTCTCGCCTTCCGCAGCCACCAGTAGCAAGCGGTGGAAGAGATCGTCGCGCGGCTCGCCTTCGTACTTTTCATACGCGGCCCTGGTCCAATGCGCGCCATAGGCCGATTGGCGCTCGATCTCCATTACGCGATCGAGGTCCGCGACGACCGCGCGGCGCACCACAACCTCCGCGTTACTTTCCACCGTTGTCCGCCGCAGGTTTGCGGGCGTAGATGTCCCGCTCGCCACGCACGTAATTCGCATCGACTGCCGCCACGTCGTCGAAGCGACCTTCGCTCCAACGCTTCCACACAATCGGCAACGCGGAGGTCGCACTCATTTCCACCATCACCGCGTCAGCGCCTATTCCTGCCACGTGCTCATCGGGCGTCAGCACGGTGCGTTGCTGCGATGCCGACAGAAACTCCTCACGCCCCGCCAGAAACTCCAGACCCGCATCGCGGATATAAAACTCATCCCGCCCAGCATCGAGCACAGCCAACGCATCAGCAGCACCATGCTCCGCGAGCATCTCTAACCGCGACACCGCGATCAATTTCGCGCCCACAGCTTCGCACAATCCCTTCGCCGCAGCCAGCCCGACGCGTACGCCGGTAAACGATCCCGGTCCATGCACGACAGCTATCAACTCAAGCTCGTCGGCCTTCCATCCGGTCACCGCCAAAAACCGCCGTAACTCCGCTGGCCACTCCGCGGAAAACGCACGCCCGGTAACGGTCTCGGTCGCAACGAGTGTCTTTCCGTGTCCGATAGCCAGCGACGCAACCGCTCCACAACTATCGATGACCAGCCACTTGAAGTCCGCGTTACTCACGTCTCAATCCTATCGCGCCAACAAATCTCACTCCGCGCATTCGGTCCCAAACAGCTCGCCAGTATCCGCCGGATACCAGACCCGCTGCCCATCGATGCGAGCGAACGGCGTCAGCTTATGCGCCTTGCGCGTACTCTTCCCATCGGGAGCCACAAAAATATCTTCCACCGCGATACCACGCGCGATCACCGCATCCGCAATCAACGACCGGTGACACCTCCAGGGCACGGCCTCCGCGCACATCACAACCGTCCTGCGCGCCGTAGCCACCGCGACAAGCCAATCAATCTGTTCGCGCCACGTGTCGGTCTGCATGTAATCCGCATACCCTCGAAAGCTCGATTCGCGCCACCCCGTATTCACGCTGTCTTTCAACGCGGTGCGCCTCCCGCCGAGGCCCTCGCGCCACTCCGCTGCAATCCCCGCCTCACGCACCGACGTAAACAGCGCCTCCTGCCCAAACTGCGGATGCCGCCGCGATCCCGGATACCGCCGCACATCCACCAGCAGTTCAACGTCGTTATCCTTGAGCGCCCGAAGAAAGGCGTCAATGGTCAACGTTGAATGTCCGATCGTCACTAATCGCTGCATAAGAACTCTGACGCAGGTATAAATGGCATCCTGCAAAGCTAAACTTGTCGCGTCGAACGCTTTCAATACGAAGGTAATTTATGAAACTCTGGAATTCTCGATTCCGCAATCATGCGTTGCGATCACTCGTCCTCGTCGGCGTCTCCACAGTTTCATTT
>Ga0134125_10004439_pt1 | contig 16055 bp, 13 predicted proteins | sample KB31751_FD_96464 | JGI IMG/M metagenome (GOLD analysis project Ga0134125, IMG submission 96464) | Terrestrial soil microbial communities with excess Nitrogen fertilizer from Kellogg Biological Station, Michigan, USA - KB3-175-1 | ecosystem: Environmental > Terrestrial > Soil > Unclassified ... | reverse complement strand
GGCCATTCGCCGCAGATTCTGTGCAATCGCTGCCATCAAAAACTCATCGTGCGCCCCATGCAGACCTCGCAAACGTAATCGATCCAGCCGCAGGATGCGTTTGAGGTGAGCAAACAGCATCTCGACCTTCTTGCGTTCGCAGCGTGACTGCAGATATTGCGGCGTCGTGGCAATCTTGCGTGCGACTTCGCGTGCATGTTCATGAATGCTGCGCGTGATCTTGCGCATCGGGGTGTTCGGACAGCATTGCTCTTTCAGGGAGCAGCCTCGGCAGTCATGCTCGCTGGCGCGATAGATGATCGTGTCGGCCTTGGTCACCCCGGTGCGCGGCATTTTGAAGGCGCGCCAGTTCGAGCGCAGCGCTTTGCCGCCAGGACAGCCATAGGCGTTGTCCTGCTCGTTCCACGTAAACTCAGTCCGGGAGAACGTGCCATCGAATCGCTCTGATTTATCCCATACCGGCACGTGCGGTTCGATGCCTTGCTGTTCGACCAGCCATTCCAGCATGGTGGCTGAGCCATAGGCCGTATCGCCAATTAGCCGCTCGGGCTTCATGCCCATGCGCGCTTCAGTCCGCTCCAACATCGTGCGCGTGGCATTCACTTCCGCCGTGCGATGCGCGGGGCTCGCTTCCACATCCACGATCACGCCGGCCTTGGTGTCAATCAGGTAATTGGTGGAATAGGCGAAAAATGCCGGGCCGCCTGGCGCGGCGGTCCACTGCGACGCCGGGTCGGTCAGCGACACCTTCTTGGGCGGGGTGCGTTCCTCCTCCGCAGCGTCCAACACGTCGAGGTACTCGCGCACGGGTCGGGTGAGCGGCGTTGTTTTGTCCCAGTGCGCCTCGGCGCCCGGCACGCCACGCTGACGGCTGGCATCGGCCTTGATCACGCTCGCGTCCGTCGCAAAGCCTTCACCGCCGACCAGTCCCTCGGTCAGACAACGTGCGAGCACCTGTTCGAACACGAACCGCAGCGTGTCGTTGTCACGAAACCGGCCATGCCGGTTCTTCGAAAACGTCGAGTGATCCGGGATCGGATCTTCCAGGCCCAGCCGGCAGAACCAACGATACGCAAGGTTGAGGTGCACTTCTTCGCACAGCCGACGTTCCGAGCGAATCCCGAAGCAGTAGCCCACGATCAGCATGCGGATCAGCAACACTGGGTCAATCGAGGGACGGCCGGTGTGGCTGTAGTGCGGCGCGAGGTGCTGGTGCAACTCGCTCAGATCAAGAAAGCGGTCAATGCCACGAAGCAGATGGTTGGCAGGAATGTGGGTGTCTAGGTTAAAGCTATAGAACAGCGGTGCTTGCGCGACTTCCTGACGTCCCATCATCTCGACACCCTCGATCTGCGACGGGGCATTCGACAACGCGCCTCATCTCACGTTCCGCAGAAGGACGAGTTTTTCAACAGAATCGACCCATGGCTGCCGGTCGCGGGACTGTCAGTCCGTCGCATTCGCGTCTCATTCATGGGCAGGAAGTGTTTACGATCCCGGCCGGCAGTCCAATTTGCGTAGGATCGTGTCTGCGGAACCGGCAACGCTCCACAGGGCACGGCGGCGCATACAGGTCGCGTCATCGTGCCACTTGCTGCGAGGGGTTGGTCCTCACAGGCTCTGCCGAGCCACCTTGAAGACGATTGTGGCATCGGTCGCAGATCGCAGCGGAACACTCATCGGCGTTTCGAAATGGCCGCCCAGACGATTGCCGGCCGGATCTTCCAACGTGCCGTGCACGACGAGTCTGTATTCCCCCGTCCGCCAGGCTTGGTTCGGAGTGAACGTCCAGGTCGCTTCGCCATTCCGCAGCTGGGCGTGGCCATTCACGAGACTGTCGCTGGCGTCCACAATGACCAGGTCGTCCGCGTCTCGACCATCGATGGGGCCATCAAGAGCGACGACGAGGGGCTGTCGCGAAGCCGGACGCACGGTAGACAGCTTCCATGCCGACGGGATCGGGCCGTTGGCATCCCTGGGCCCCACATGCCACCGTTTGATAGGACGTCCGTCGAGCGTGAGGATCACGTCATCCCCCGCCCGTACGATTGGCCCCCATTGCTCGCGCGCTATCAGGCCAGTCTTGACGCGCCCGGGATGCAACAGGAGTGTAAGGATCTTTCCATCGGGCGACCATAACTCTTGCTGCAGGAACGGCTCCTGCACCGCACTTCCGTCGGCATGGGCGAGGGCGATCCTCGGCAACATGGATCCCTCGATAGGCGCCGCGAACGCGAGGGACAGACGCAGGAGATTGGCGGGTACCTCGGCAGCAGAGGGCTGGACGAGTACGACCCGCGGCGGCGGCCCGGCCTGGGCAACTTGCAACGTGACCGCAAGGGCCAACCCGCCGGGAAGCGCGCGCCATCGCATGGCTTACTCCGACGCCTTGATGAATTCGGACAGTCCTTCGTTCTTCAGCATCATGTTGATGTATTGGTGCTGGGCCTTATTACCCTTGAAACTGAAATCAGGAAATGTGAATTCCGAGAGATGATCGGACAAGCGGAAGCTCAGCTGATTGCTGATGGAGACGAGCTGCAGCGTGTCGTGCTGGAGGTCCCGGCGCACGGCGACAAATGAGTTGTCGTCAAGATTGTCCAGTCGCAGGACGCCGGCCAGCGGTGCCTCCGTCACGTCGACTCCGGTGATCTGACCGTACGGCACCTGCTTCTCAAGGCCCGGGCGCGCACGCGCCGCTTCCAGTTCGGATACGGGGATGACGTCCGACGTGCGTTCGTAGTTGACCAGCATGAGGAAACGCCTAGTCTTGCCCTGCACCGTCTTCGTGTAGGAGATCATGTCGGCAGGGGTGTTGCCGTAGCCGAGTTCGGCGACGGTCTTGCCACGCACGTGGGCGCCATCCTTCAGGTCGTCAAGCGGGATGATTACCAGCGGCGTGCACGTGTATGCAGCAACAAGATAGGGCTTGCCGCCGAGATCCTCGAAGCTCATGGCACGGATCGGAGCGCGCGTCTCAATCAGATTGTGCCCGGTATGGAAGATCTCTATGGAGGTGATCGACTGCTTGGCATCGAACGGATAACGGATCCGACGCAAGGTCGAAGCGAAATCCTGATTCGAAAGCCCGGCCACGAAGAGCTCACCGTCGTGCCACTTCATGTCGGTAACGGTGAAACTGCGCTCAGGCATTCGCTTCCAGAACTTCTCGTTCGGCGTGGGGGCGTCGCGAAGCGCCACCTCCGTCGACGGCGCGGCCTTCAGATCGACACGGCGCACCTTCCTGTCGCTGGACACGACGAAAAGCGCCGGGTTCTTCTGCGCGCCGTAACTGATCGCGACATAGACTTCCGACGTTCCGGGGCGGACCACCATGTCCTCGACAGTGACCTTGGCGCCACCGACCTGCGCGGAGAGCAGGTCTTCCAGGTCCAGGATGTTGAATGTCACGCCCGCGCGCTTCGATGGCGCTGGCGGAAGCTTGATCGCGTGAACCTCCGCGGCTTTCCAGTCGGCAATGAACAGGATGTTGTCGGGTCCGGCGGCGAGGCGTGAAATCGACTTGACGTCCGCCGCGAACACGTTTGCGGACAGACCGAGCAGACACGCTGTGGCAATGATTGAGAGGCGCATAAATATCCCCATGTTGCTTCTGTGGAATGGGAGTCAAGGCGAGCCCGAGTGGTCGCCCCGGCCTTACTTTGTTGGCGTCCATACCGCAAAGCTAGTTCGCGCATGATCCGTCCACGAAGCAGAGGTTAGGCGCGACCAGCCTGCGTCGGTAGACGCACGCTTGGAAACACGGTGGTGAGTGCCTGGCACCAATGACAAAAATGACTGCGCCGTAGCGAACCTCGGGGCGTCGACATTTTGACGGCCCAACCAGTCATTCGTTCCGAAGGCCGATATCGGCAAAAGCACGGCGGAATTGTCTATGGCATCGGCGGCGTACCAGTTCGTTGAAGCGGGGTAGAATTTCCGTCGCCGATTCATCCCGCAGCGTCGGTCGCGCCCATGGCCTGCTGGGTGGTCAGGCGACCCGCGCCGCGCCCCTATTCTGGCTCAGTGCAATGGCCTCGGCGTGGGCTGGCTGCCGCGAAAGTGGGTCGCAGCCCTCGTGAAGTGCGGCAAACTGGAGGAGCGGAAGATGCCGACCCACGCGAACCCAATGTCCTGTGTGCCACTTGGCGCGGCGATCACGACGGTCGCGCAGTCGTGTGGTCGCTGGAACAATGCCGCCAGCCGCGGCTGGCCAGGCGGCTGGTTGAGAGAGCGGCGTGAGGGGGCCGTCAAGAAGCGGCGATCGGCGACGCAACACCTGACGACAGTTTTGATGCTCGGCCTGATACTTCTGCTTGGCGGCTGTCAGACTGCGCCACGCCGTGCTGCACCCCCGGAGCTCATAAGCCACGCCACGCCGGACGGTTTTCCGCCCACGGTGAGGCTGGTGACTACTGACCTGCAAGGCTTCACCACCCGGGCGACGGATTTCTTCAAGGGTATCCGTACCGCGGCGACGGATGGAACGATCGACATCCTCGCGCTATCGGGCGGCGGTTCGGGGGGTGCCTTTGGTGCCGGTGCACTTGCCGGACTGAGCCGCGCACATGCGCGTCCCCAGTTCGAGATGGTGACCGGCGTAAGTGCCGGTGCACTGCTTGCCCCGTTTGCGTTTCTGGGTCCGGACTGGGATGCGCGCATGCAGGCGGCGTTTACCGGCAAGCGCAGTGCCCGGCTGATGCGCTCGCCCACCCGTACCATCCTGGCCCGGCTGCTGTCACCGCGTGGGCTGCCCCGTCACAATCCGTTGTTCCAGCTGGTCGACCACTACGTCACCCCGGCCATGATTGACGCGGTCGCGCGCGAGGCCGCCACGGGGCGCCGACTGATCGTGGCCACGACCGATCTGGACAAGCACGAGACCGTGCTGTGGAACATGGGTGAGGTCGCCGAACGGGGCGGCCCGGCCGCGCGCAGGCTGTTCCGTGATGTGCTGATCGCTTCGGCCAGCGTGCCCGGAATCTTCCCGCCGGTACTCATCCACGTCAGCGACGGCCATTTCCACTATGACGAGATGCACGTGGACGGTAGCGTGACCACTTCGGTATTCAGCATGCCGCTGATCGCCGGGATCCAGGCCCATGACGTCCCCGAGTTGCATGGCGCCCATCTCTACATGATCGTCAACGGCCAGCTGGCGCGGACGCCGCGAACCACGCCGTTCAATACCATCGAAGTGCTGTCGAACAGTTTCGCGGCGGAAATGACCTACAAGACTCGTAGTGCGATCCTGGAGAGCGTCGCGGCAGCCCGGCGCATGCACATGCAGTTCCGCATAACGGAAATCCCGGTGGACTATCCGCAGGATAGCTTCGTCGACTTCGACTCGAAACACATGCAGGCGCTGTTCGACTATGCAGAGGATTGTGCGGCGCGCGGGCAGCTCTGGCTGACACCGGAGCAAGGAGTCCGGCGCGATATGAGCGTCCACCCGGCGGTCGCAAACGAGCCGCCGACCTGCCCGTCACAGGCCACCCAGCCAGTCCGGTGAAATGCCCCGGCGTCACCACCGATGGCTTGGCGATGGATCATCGGAACACCCGCTGCAGCAGTGTCACCGCGATGCCCAGCACGCCGAATACGGCGATCAGGCGGAAATGGTCGATGTTCGCCAGCAACGCCGATTGCTGCGCCAGCATCTGAGCCACGCGGGCCACCGCGATCTGCGCGGCATTGGCCGGGCCGACACTGGAGGTCAGCGCATCCCGCAAGTGCTGGATCGTGGCAAGGTAGACCGGATTGTCCGGCGTCACCTGCGCATTGAGCATGTTGTAGTGCACGGTGGTGCGCCATTGCTGCCCCAGAGTGGCGACGGTGATGCCCAGTGCAATGCCAGCCTGCGCCAGCATGTTCTTCACCTGCTGCGCATTGGAGAACAGCGTCTCGTCATTCTCCATCTGGCGGAACGCCTGCATCGCCGTGATTGGCAGCACGGTCAGCAGGAAGATGCTGTAGCAAGCCAGTGCCGGCAGGATATGCAGCCACGGACTTGCTGCCGGATCGAGTCGCGCCAGCAGGATGCCGAAGATGGTCAGCGCGAGGAAGCCGGTGATCCAGTACTTCCTCGGGGCCGGATGCTTCGGCAGCAAGCGGGCGACCACGGCGAACGTGGCGACCGCCGCCAGCGCTCCCAGGGCCTCGAAGTGACCGACTGTTTCCCACGAATAGCCCAGGCTTCGCAGCAGCATCGACGGCACCACGTAGTTGTTCGCACCAAGCATCAGGTAGGCAAACAGGAACAGCACGAGGCCGGCGATGTAACGCCGGTGCAGCATGGGGCGAAGATGCAGCAGCGGGCGCTCATGTTTTCGCTGGTGATGTGCGTAGGCCAGCAATGCCACCAGCGCGGTGACCAAGGCGGAAGCAACGAAGAGTACATCGCCGTAGAAGTCGTAGTAGAACCGCTGCAACGCGTACAGCAGCGCGAAACTGCCGCCTACCAGCAACACCTGCAACCACGGATTCCAGTCGCTGCGGCCCTCCTCGTAGCCGCGAAGATCATTGGTCAGGCTGCCGCTGGCGAGCACGAAGGCCAGCACATCGAGGATCGCCAGCAGCCAGAAGATCGCCGACCAGGTGTCGTTGGACACCGCTTGCGCCGCCAGCCAGGGCCCAGCGGCAATGCACAGCGCCACCCCGTACGCCAGCGATTTGATACCCGTGAAGCGGCGCGGTCCAGCCAGCGTATGGTGGATGATCATGCGCGCCGACGTGAAAAATGCGCCGCCGCCCAGCGCCATCACGACGCGGCCCAGCAGGAACGAGGCGAAGTCGTGGCTGGTGGCACACAGCACCGCACCGAGCAGCGACACCGCTGTGGCGCACTGGATGAACAGCCTTCCACCCAGCCGGGTGACGACCCAGCGCTGCATCGAAATCATCAGGATCGCCACGCTGGCATAGACCGCAGCGATCAGGCTGAAGTCTTCCGGCGTAATGCTGACCTCGCCCATGATCGGGCCGGCGCCGAACGCGACCATGCTCAACTGCAGAAATTCGATCGCGGTCAGCACGAAGATCGTGGCGTACAGCAGCAGGTCGGATGCGCGGACGTTCATGGGTCATCGGCTCCCGTACTCGGTCGCTACCGATTCGCTGCGATGATCTTGCCGACCACAGCATCCGCGCTGGCCAACTCCTGGGCAAAAACGTCGGTGCGATAGCCGTGCTCCGGCGAGCCGGGCGTCACCAGCCGACTGCCCTGGCGCTGCCGGGTGGACACCGTGACTTTCATCGACAGACCCAGTTGCAGCGGATGCTTCGCCACCTGCCTCGAGTCCAGCGCAATGCGGATCGGCACGCGCTGCACCACCTTGATCCAGTTGCCGGTCGCGTTCTGCGCCGGCAGCAGCGAGAACGCACTGCCGGTGCCCGCTTCCTGGCCCACCACGGTGCCGCGGTACACCACGTCGTCGCCGTATACGTCGGCCACCAGATTCACTTTCTGGCCGATGCGGATATGGCGCAGCTGCGATTCCTTGAAGTTGGCGTTGACCCACAGGTGATTCAGCGGTACCACCGACATCAGCGAGATGCCGGGATTGATCTTCTCGCCGAGTTGCACGTTGCGCTTGGTCACCATGCCGCTGACCGGGGCCGGTACGTTGGTACGGTAAACGGCGATCCATGCATCACGAACCTGCGAGGCTGCAGCCAGCACCTCCGGATTGGTGGCGATCGAGGTGCGGTCGATCAGCGCGCTGCTGCCCGCCACCTGCTGGGTGGCCACGCCGAGCGCAGCGGTGGCGGCACGCACGGCTTCCTCTGCATGTTTGACCTCTTCGCCCGAAATCGCGCCGCCAGCGACGAGCTCGCGCCGGCGTGCCAGATCGGCTTTCGCCCTGGACAGCTCGATCTCGCGCAGTTGCAGATTCGCTCGGGTCTGCCCGAGGTTGGCATACTGCGCGCGGACCTGCCGGACGGTACGAGCAAGCTGCGCCTCGGCGCGCGCCAAGGCCAGCCGGGCGTCAGTGTCATCGAGCTGGACCAGGCTGCTGCCTGCATTCACATAATCGGTGTCGTCCGCGTCGATGGCGGTGACCACGCCCGGGATCTGGGAGGTGACCGCCACCACGTTGCCGTCGACGTAGGCATCTTCGGTGGTTTCGCGGTATTGCCCGGCAACCAGCCACCATAGCCCCGCGCCGATCACCACGATGACCACCATTGCCATACCGAAGATCTGACCCAGGCGCGAACGCGATTGCTGCGGACCCGTCGTGGCGGCCGGTGTCGTGCTCGCCTGCGGCGAGCCTGCTTCGCTGTTCATGACTTGCTGCTCCCTTGGGTATTCGCATGGGCAACCGCAGAGGCTGTCGGGACAGACGCCGGCCGATAGCCGCCGCCCAGCGCACGGATCAAGTTCAGGCGCAGCTCGCGCTGACGCGATTGCGACTCGATCACCAGCCGTTTCTGCGCCAGCACCTGGCTCTCGGCCGACAGCACCTGCAGATAGTTCGCCAGGCCACTGCGATAACGTGCCCGGGCGAGGTCGTAGGCGCGCTGGCTCAGTCGCAGCGCCTCGCCCTGTTCGCGCACCTGCTGTTGCAGCCAGCGCAGCGAGACCAGTTGATCGACCACGTCGTGTACGGCCGCGATCACGCTGGCGTTGTAATGTTCCACGGCCGCGTCGTAGCTGGCCTGGCGCACGCCGAGATTGCCGCGCAGGCGGCCGCCGTCGAAGATCGGCAACGAGATCGCCGGACCGACGCCGAGTATGCGACTGCCGGCATCGAGAAACTGGTCAAAGCCTAGGCGTTGCAGACCGACCAGGCCGTTGAGGCTGATGTCGGGATAGAACTGCACCCGAGCGACCTTGATGTCCTTGCTCGCTGCCTCGACGAGCCATCGATCCGCCACCACGTCGGGGCGGCGGCCGATCAATTCGGCTGGCAGATCGACTGGTAGCGCCACCGGACCGACCTCGGCCAGCCGAGGTCGCTTGATCAGCAACCCCGCGTCAGGCCCCTTGCCCTGCAACGCCGCGAGCTGGTTGTCGAGCAATGCAATCGACTCGTCGATCGCGGCGATGCGTTCGCGTACCGCCGGCAACGCCGCTTCGGCCTGGGTCAGCTCAAGCTGCGAATCGATCTGTGCCACGACCCGCCTGCGCGTGAGCTCCAGCGTCTGCTGGCGCAACTTCAGCGTGTCCTCGGCCAGATCGCGCTGGGCAAAGGCAAGATCAAGTCGCAGGTAAGTGCGCGCCAGCGAGGTGGTCAGCATCAGGCGCGCCGCCTGCAGGCCGACTTCGGCCGCATGGGCTCGATCCAGTGCGGCATCGACCGTCGCGCGGTTCTTGCCCCAGAAGTCCAGCTCGTAGTGCAGTCCCAGCGACATCTCGTTGATGTTCTGCCAGGTTCCGGCGATGGGCGGCGGTACGGTACCGTGCTCGCTGAAGCGCTGGCGCGTGCTCTGCAAGCCGGCATTGACTTGCGGAAACAGCGAAGCACCGGCGATGCCCGCGGATGCCTGCGCCTGCCGTACCCGGGCTTCGGCGACCCGCAGGTTCGGCTGGCCGCTCAGCGCAGCGTCGATCAGCTCATCCAGCTGGGGATCGCCAAACTCCTTCCACCAAGCGTCCTTCGGCCACGCCGCCGCTGACAACGTGGTCGTTGAAAGGCTGCGTGAAATCTCCAGCTGATCTGCATCCAGCGCGGTGGCATGCGTATGCAGGCCGGCGGTACTCACGCAGGCGGCCAGCGTCGTCAGCGCGAATGCCACTGCCGCGCACCGCGCACGCCGTGTCAGGGTCATGGTGTGGGCACGGGTGCGCATGGGGATGTCCTCCAGATTCGACGGAACAATCAGTACAGAACAATCAGCTTGGGCATCCCATGGATGGCAGAAGCTCTGGCGATACGCGCCGCGTTGAGAAGAATCTGCTCCAGCGCCGCCTTCAGTGCCGCGGCCTCCTTCTCGTCAAGGCCTTTCAGTAACTGGGCGGATGTCGTCTGTATCCACCACGCAGTCGATCCCTGTCCTGGCCATCTTGGCGTAGGGGCAGATGCGCTCGGTATTGCGTACCAGCTCCTCGGCAATTGCGCGGTCGACGCCCGGCAGGCGTATGCGGATGTCCGCGGTGAGCGCGAACAGGCCATCGACCGGGTCGCGGCCGAAGGTGACTTTGGCGATGACCTCTGAGTCCGGGATCGCCACATTCGCCCGCGCCGCAAGCAGGCTCAACGCCCCGTGGAAGCAGGCGGCGAAGCCGGCGGCGAACAGCTGCTCCGGGTTGGTGCCGCCGCCGGGCCCACCCAACTGCTCGGGCATCCGCAGCCGCACATCGAGAGCGCCATCGTCGGAGCGCGCCACCCCGGAAGCGCGCCCATGCCTTGATTCACCGCCGTTGACGCGGACGGTTGCCGTGTAGAGCGGAAGGAATTCCGTCCCGAGATGCTTGTCGAGCACGGAGATGGGCGGTGGTCGCAGGTCGGTCATGACGGGCTCGGAGCTCCTCGGTAATGGGGCCGGTCTGTCTCAGGCGAGGACGCCTTCTTCGGCAAGAATCGCAGCCTGCACGCCAGGATCGGCCTCCATGCGACGGGCGAAGCGCATCAGGTGATCCAGACCGTACAGCCCCATGTCCAGGCCGACGGCCCAGCGCAGGATCACCAGCAGATACGGGTCGGCGACCGAGCGCGTCCCGACCAACCAGTCGCGGCCGGCCAGCCGGGTGTCCAGCCGTTCGAGATACCCGCGTATGCGCTGGCGCGCGTTGTAATCCCGCACCCCGAGCTGGGTTTCCTCCTCGACGAAAAGCGATGCCTTGAAGAGCGGCAGGAGCGCCTCGCGCACATCGGTGTCGAGGAATCCCAGCCAACGCATTACTTCGGCGCGCCCGCACGGCGACCCGTCGCCGAGCAACCCCGCCTCGGGATGGAGCTCGGCGAGGTAGCCGAGGATCGCCACGTTCTCGGCAAGCGCAACGTCTCCGTGCTCCAGCGTCGGCACAGTGCCCGCCGCCGCATTGCAGGCCAGATACGTCGGCGAATCGAAGCCGTCGTGGCTCATCTTTACCGCCTCGTACGGTGCGCCGATCCATTCGAGCACGATGTGCCCGGCCAACGCACTGCCACCCGGCAGGTAGTGGAACTTCACGCCGCCGCTCCGCGGCGGCCGAACGCAGAGCGGGCGAACCAGGTGTGGAAGTCCTGGACGCCCAACCGCGTGCCGTCGCCTGGCAGCAGGGTGTCCGCCGGGTCCAGCACGGCGCCAAAGTAAGCCGCCTGCGGGTCCGCCACTACCTTGCGCGGATCTCCGATCGCGGTGAGGAAGCGCTGCACCCAGGTTGCCATCGGCGCCTTCTCGGGTCCGCCGATTTCCACGGTGCCATTGATCGCGGCGCCGAGCGCGTAATCGGTGACTGCCTCGGCGACGTCGTCCGAGGCAATCGGCTGCATCAGCCCACTCGAAATGCGCAGCTCCTGCCCCTGGCCGCCATCGCCGGCGATGCCGCCGAGGAACTCGAAGAACTGGGTGGAGTGGACGATGGTGTACGGGATGCCGGCAGCGCGGATCAGCGCTTCCTGGGCCATCTTGGCGCGGATGTAGCCGCTCGCCGCAAACGCGGGACGGCCGGTGCCCACCACCGACAGCGCCACGTGATGCTTCACACCGGCCTTCTGCTCCGCCGCGGCCAAGTGGCGTGCCGACACCTCGAAGAACTGCAGCACCGCCTTGTCTTCGAACGAGGGCGAGTTGGCCACGTCCACCACCACGTCGGCGCCCACCATCGCCACGTCCAGGCCTTCGCCGGTGACGGCGTTGATGCCCGTGGAGGGCGCCGCGGCAACCACCTCGTGACCGCGCTTGCGAAGGCGCTCGACGACCTTGCTGCCGATAAGTCCGGTACCACCGATGACGACAATTTTCATGGGAAGCCTCCGCTTTGCGTGGGCGCCAGGGGCGCGCCGTGAACCCATGCTAGGCGCGGTCATCGGCAGCCGGTAGGGCCGTCGGCGGGCTCACGGTGTTGCCTCCGATGCACCAATCGTTGCACCTCAGGAAGAACGGCGACGCCACGCGACACCCGCTGCAAGTTCCGCACTCCCCTCGAGCGGGGGCGTCGACGAAGTCGGGATCAGCCCCATCACGCATTGCAGATCCAGCGCACGCACGGCGGTGGTCATGTGGTCGATGAACACGCGGATACGCGTCGGCAGCTGCTGTCGGCTCAGATAGCAGAGGTAGTGCCCGCGATCGCCGGGTGCGTACTGCGCCAGACACGCCACCAGCCGGCCGGCGCGCAGATGCTCGCTGACCTGATAGCCCGCCATTTGCGCAATGCCCTGGCCGTCGAGTACGGCCTGCAGCACCAGCTCATCGTCGTTGAACGTACAGGCGGACGACGGCAGGAACTTCTGGGCCCGGCCGCCGACCTTGAACTCCCATTCGAAGATCCTTCCTGATGCCGTGCGGAAATTGATGCAGCTGTGCCCGGGCAGATCCTCCACCTGCCGCGGCAGCCCATGGGCACGGTGATAGGCGGGCGAGGCGCAGACCAGCAGCGGCATCGGGATCAGCTGTTTGGCAATCACCTGGCTGTCCTCCAGACGCCCATCGCGAAAGGCCACATCGATCCGATCCGTGGTGAAGTCCGTGATGCGGTCGTCGAGCAGCAGGTCGATGGCGATCTCCGGATAGCGGGTGCGAAAGCCGTTGAGCAGGGGTGCCACGATCCGGCGCCCGAACCCCGTCGTGGCACTGATCCGCAGCTGTCCACGCGGCGGCCCTTCACGCAGATCGCGCATGTCCTCCAGCGCCTGGACGATCCGCTCCACACCCGGATGGCAGTTGCGATAGAACAGCTCGCCCTCGCGGGTCAGCGTGGTGCTTCGGGTGGTGCGCAGGAACAGCCGCGTGCCCAACTGGGCCTCGAGCTTCTGCACGCTGCGGCTGACGGCCGAGCGGCCAATGCCCAGGCGGTCGCCGGCGCGGGCGAAACTGCCTTCGGTCGCGACGGCGATGAACGCCACCACACCGGCGTAGCTTGCGGAAAAGGTTGCAGCGAGAGCGTCGTTGTTTACGCAGTGAGGTCGGTCGGTCGCGTCGTGGGTCATTTGCCTTGTATCCAGAACGGCCGGGGCTTCGCCCCCACGAAGCTCATTCAACACCGGCATGAGCCGGCCCATACTGGATAGACGTTTGGATCGGGATGCTTGTGACATCGTGCGCATTGGTGCGCGAGAGGCAACATGGTGAGCCCACGGGCACGTCTACCGGACCTGACACTTCGAACCTACGCTGAGCTTCATCACGCCATTGAGCGCGAGCGGGTGCCTCAGCCGACCTGGGGCATGGCCAAACGCCTACGGAGGATTCCCACCATGACCCAGCGAATCGACTATCAACAGCAAGCCCCCGAGCTGTTCAAGAAGCTCGTCGCCATCAGCATGCACGCAACGCAGGGCGGCGTCGAGGCGGCCATCGGCCACCTCGTCGAGATCCGTGCCTCGCAGATCAATGGCTGCGCCTTCTGCGTGGACATGCATATCAAGCAAGCGCTGATTCATGGCGAGCGTCCGCTGCGCATCCATCACCTGACGGTGTGGCGCGAGTCCCCGCTGTTCTCCGCGCGCGAGCGTGCGGCGCTGGCCTGGACCGAGGTGCTGACGCAACTGCCACCCCACGGCGTGCCGGACGACATCTACGCTCGGGTTAGCGAGCAATTCTCCGAGAAGGATCTCACCGACCTCACCTATGCGGTGATGGCGATCAACGCCTGGAACCGTATCAATGTCGCCTTCACGCCCGTCCCCGGGAGTGCCGACAAGGCATATGGACTCGACAAGGCTGGCCTGGCCTGACACCTGGCCGGCGCGGCGTCGCCGCGCCGGCCGCTGCTTCGATGCCCGCCGCCGATGGCGCGGGCCACACACGAGGAAACTCCCATGCGTATGTTGAAGACGTTCAGCATGCTGTGCCTGCTCGCCTGCCGTGCGGCCATCGCCGACCAGGCCGCACCGCGCCGCGTCTCGCTTCCGCCCCACGCCCAGGTCTCGACGCTGGTGACCAAGGCCCTCAGGGATTATCCCGGCAAGGAAGGCAAGATGATCGTGGTCACCTACCCGCCCGGCGAGGTCGATCCGGTCCATCGCCACGACGCCCATGCCTTCGTCTATGTGCTCGAAGGCCACATCATGATGGGCCTGAATGGTGAAAAGCCGGTGACGCTGGGACCGGGACAGACCTTCTACGAAGGACCGGACGACGTGCACACGATCGGCCGCAACGCCAGTAAGACCGAGCCGGCCAGGTTCGTGGTGTTCCTGCTGAAGGACCAGAACAAGCCCGTGCTGATCCCCGTGCACTGACGCTTTGCGCTTGACTGCTTCCGTCCGTCGCCTTCCCCTGGCGAACACCTGTTCGTCAAGGCGGCGGAACGGAAGCCCACACCATGCCGCCAGGCCCGGATGCTGCCATCGGATGGCGATCGGCGTAGGCTGTCGGGGTTGCACCGATACCAACGTCTTCCCCATGGACGCCGCCACCGCCACTTTCCACGACCTGCGGCCGAGGTTGCAGGGCGTCGCCTACCGCATGCTCGGCTCCGTATCGGAGTCCGAGGACATCGTGCAGGACGTCTGGCTGCGCTGGAACGGCGCCGACAAGGACGGCATCGACAACGCCGAAGCGTGGCTGGTGGCGACCACCACCCGAATCTCGATCGACCGCCTGCGCGCGGCCAAGGCACGACGCGAGCAGTACGTCGGCATCTGGCTGCCCGAGCCTGTGCTCACCGAGTGGCCGGCCACTCCCGAGGACATCGAGGAGCTTTCCAGCGAGGTCTCCATGGCCTTCCTCACCGTGCTCGAACGGCTTAGCCCGGAGGTCCGCGCCGCATTCCTGCTGCGCGAAGTATTTGACATGGACTATGGCGAGGTGGCCGAGACGCTCCACAAGAATGAGGCTGCCTGTCGCCAGCTGGTGCACCGGGCCAAGGCGCAACTCCGCCAGGAACGCCCGCAGCGCGCCTTGCCCAGCGAGGTCCACCAGAAGCTGATGCGGCGCTTCGCCGAAGTACTCGCACAAGGCGACTTCGCCGGCATGAAGTCGATGCTGGCCGACACCGCCGTGCTGATGGGCGACGGCGGCGGTCGTGTCACCAGTTTCCCCAAACCGATGCTCGGCGAACAACGCATCACCCAGCTCTTCTACGCCGCCAACCTGCGTTACAAGGATGCGCTGCGCATCGAAACTGGAGATGATCAACGGCGAGTACGCCGTGCTGCGCTACATCAACAGCGAACTGGAATCCGCGCAGTCCTGCGAAAGCGACGGCGAGCGCATCGCCCGCATCCACATGCAGCGCAACCCAGAGAAACTGGCCCGGCTGGTGGCGGCCACCACACCACGCCAAGCCCAGCCGGCAATCTGACGCAATGAGGGCAAGCCCTAGCCGTGCAACGGAGCCCAACTGGACTGCTGCCGATCTCCTGAACAGCAACTTCTGCCGTGGCCGCTGAGTCGTCAGTGGACTCGACCTCGCCGCGAACGGCTGAATCCACCGCCGGAGTCGGACCGTCGACCTCTCCGGTCATCGTTCCTGCCGAGCCTGGCCGTTGCATCTGCAGAGGACTTTGCCGACTCGGCCATGACGGCGGCGACCCGCTTCGCGACGACATCGCGATGCTTTTTTACGAGAATTTTATGCCGCATCTTGCGGCTGCTATGCCGTTGTTACGGGTTGGTACCCAGAATGCGCAGTTGATTCATTCCAGGTATCGATCATGCTTTTCAGCAAGCCTCGCCCGCCGGCACTCATTCCAGCGCCGACCACGAGCACGACGGACGCCGCATCGCACGCCGCGGACCAGCCGCAGTGAGCACGGACATGCCATCACGCCGCCGGCTGGCCGCGCTGGCCCTCGGTGCCGTGGGCGTGGTCTACGGCGATATCGGCACCAGCCCGCTGTACACGCTGAAGGAGGTGTTCGGCGAGCACGGCATGCCGGCGAGCCCGGCGAACGTGCTCGGCGCACTGAGCCTGATCTTCTGGTCGCTGATCATCGTGGTGTCGATCAAGTACCTGCTGT
>Ga0134125_10004437_pt1 | contig 16063 bp, 17 predicted proteins | sample KB31751_FD_96464 | JGI IMG/M metagenome (GOLD analysis project Ga0134125, IMG submission 96464) | Terrestrial soil microbial communities with excess Nitrogen fertilizer from Kellogg Biological Station, Michigan, USA - KB3-175-1 | ecosystem: Environmental > Terrestrial > Soil > Unclassified ... | reverse complement strand
TCATCCGCCGTCGTGCCCAGCAGGTACAGGGCCTGCCCGTCGGCGCTGGAGTGCCAGCCCGAGGGGGTGCGGCGGGCGACATCGTCGAACTTGCCGAGCACCGCGACCACCGGGGAGGGGTGGATCGGTGTGGTGCCCGTCTGGTTGTAGAGCGAGACGTTGCCGCCGGTGACCGGGATGCCCAGCTCCATGCAGGCGTCGGAGAGGCCGCGGATGGCCTCGGCGAGCTGCCACATCACGTCCGGGTCCTCGGGGGATCCGAAGTTCAGGCAGTCGGAGACGGCCATCGGGATGGCGCCGGTGGTGGCGACGTTGCGGAACGCCTCGGCCAGGGCCAGCTGGGCGCCGTGGTACGGGTCCAGGTAGGTGTAGCGGCCATTGGCGTCGGTGGCCAGGGCGATGCCGAGGCCGGTCTGTTCGTCGACGCGGATGACGCCGGCGTCATCCGGGGTGGCCAGGGCGGTGTTGCCACCGACGTAGCGGTCGTACTGGTTGGTGATCCAGGACTTGTCGCACAGGTTCGGGGAGGCGACCAGTTCCAGCACGGCGGCCTTGAGCTCCTCGCCCAGCGAGGGCAGGTTGACCGCGGCGGGGGAGGCCTTGAACGTGTCGGCCTGCAGGGCGTCCTGCCAGTCCGGGCGGGCGTACGGACGGTCGTAGACCGGGCCGTCGTGGGCGACGGTGCGCGGGTCCACGTCGACGATGACCTCGCCGTCCCAGGTGATGACCAGCCGGCCGGTGTCGGTGACCTCGCCGAGCCAGGAGTACTCCACGGCCCACTTGTCCATGACCGCCTCGAAGGCCTCGGCGTTCTCCGGGGAGACCACGGCCATCATGCGTTCCTGCGACTCGGACATGAGGATCTCGCCCGGGGTCAGGGTGGGGTCGCGCAGCAGCACGTTGGTCAGCTCGACCTGCATGCCGCCGTCGCCGTTGGAGGCCAGCTCGGACGTGGCGCAGGAGATGCCGGCGGCGCCGAGGTCCTGGATGCCCTCGACCAGCGAGCCCTTGAACAGCTCGAGGCAGCACTCGATGAGCACCTTCTCGGCGAACGGATCCCCGACCTGCACGGCCGGGCGCTTGGACGGCTTGGTCGCATCGAACGACTCGGAGGCCAGCACGGAGGCGCCGCCGATGCCGTCGCCGCCGGTGCGCGCCCCGAAGAGGACCACCTTGTTGCCCCGGCCGGAGGCGTTGGCCAGGCGGATGTCCTCGTGGCGCATGACGCCCACGGCCAGCGCGTTGACCAGCGGGTTGCCCTGGTACACCGGGTCGAACACCATTTCGCCGCCGATGTTCGGCAGGCCCAGGGAGTTGCCGTAGGAGCCGATGCCGGCGACCGCGCCGTGCATGACGCGGGCGGTGTCCGGGTGGTCGATGGCGCCGAAGCGCAGCGGGTCCATCACGGCGACGGGGCGGGCACCCATGGAGATGATGTCGCGCACGATCCCGCCGATGCCGGTGGCGGCGCCCTGGAAGGGCTCGACGAACGACGGCGAGTTGTGGGACTCGATCTTGAAGGTCACGGCCCAGCCGTCCCCGAGGTTGGTGACGCCGGCGTTCTCGCCGATGCCCACCAGCATGTCCTTCTTCATTTCCTCGGTGACCTTCTCGCCGAACTGGCGCAGGTGGTTCTTGGAGGACTTGTAGGAGCAGTGCTCGGACCACATGACCGAGTACATGGCGATCTCCGCGGCGGTGGGGCGGCGCCCCAGGACCTTCACGACGTCGTCGTACTCGTTCTGCTTCAGGCCCAGCTCGGCCCACGGCAGCTCGGTGTCGGGGGTTGCCGCGGCGTTCTCGACGGTGTCGATGTTGAACTTCTGGCTCTGCTGACTCATTTGGTGCCTCCCACCAGGGTGCTCAGGACGGAGGCGAAGAAGCCCAGGCCGTCGGTTCCGGTGTGGGTGCCGGCGTCGGTGGCCGGGCCGTAGCCGACCTCGACCGCGTGTTCGGGGTGGGGCATGAGCCCGACGACGTTGCCCGCGGCGTTGGTGATGCCGGCGATGTCGCGGCGCGAGCCGTTGGGGTTCCAGCCGACGTAGCGCAGCGCCACCTGGCCCTCGGCCTCGAGGGCGTCGAGGGTCTTCTCGTCGGCGACGTACTGGCCGTCCTGGTTCTTCAGCACCACGGTGATCTCCTGGCCGATCCCGTACTGGTTGGTCCAGGCGGTCTCGGTGTTCTCCACGCGCAGCACCTGGTCGCGGCAGATGAACTTCAGGTGGTCGTTCTTGATCATCGAGCCGGGCAGCAGGTGCGCCTCGGTGAGAATCTGGAAGCCGTTGCAGATGCCCAGCACGGGGAGCTTGGCCTCGGAGTTCGCGGCGTCGACGATGCGGCCCATCATCGGGGCGAAGCGGGCGATGGCGCCGGCGCGCAGGTAGTCGCCGTAGGAGAAGCCGCCGGGGATGACGACGGCGTCGACGTCGCCCAGCGAGTCGTCGGCGTGCCACAGGGCCACCGGTTCGGCGCCGGCCAGGCGCACGGCGCGCGCCGCGTCGCGGTCATCCAGCGTGCCGGGGAAGGAGACGACGCCGATGCGGGCACCGGCCAGTCCGTGCTCCGGGGCGGTGTCCGACGTGCCGTAGTCGCCGATCAGGGGGGTCTCGTTGCTGCTCATGCCTCGGCGACGACCTCGACGTTGACGACGTCCTCGATCACCGGGTTGGAGAGCAGGGTCTCGGCCGCGGTGCGGGCCTGGGTGAGGATCTCCTCGGTCACCTCGCCGTCGACCGTCAGTTCGAAGCGCTTGCCCTGGCGGACGCCGGAGAAGGCGTCGAAGCCGAGGCGGGGCAGTGCGCCGACGATGGCCTTGCCCTGGGGGTCGAGGATCTCTGGCTTGGGCATGACGTCAACAACGATGCGGGGCATCCGGGGGTCTCCTGTGCGCGAGGTGGGGTCTGAACGCCAGCGGAGGTGCCGTCTCACGCCGGGATGGAGGCGCTCCGCGAGCTTGCCCCACCAGTCTACCGGCTTTGGTCCCGCCCCGGCCCCGGCGTGATGCAGGCCACCGGCCCTGTCCGGCGCGGCGCTGCGGGCCTACGCTGGTGGGCATGGAACCACGGCAAACCCCCGGAACCGGTGCGGCCTCGCGGTCCGCGCTGCCCTTCGTCCTGGGCGCCGGCCTGGCCTTCGGGCTGGTCCGCCTGGTGCTGCGCAAGCGCCGGGACGACCACGCCGCAGCCGGGGCCGCCGACGCCGCGCCCGCGCCGACCGGCAGCGCATCCCACCGCCGGCACCACCGGCACCACCCGAGCGGCGGCGCGTGAGCACCCGGACCGCGCCCGGCCCCGCCTTCCCCGAGTACGACGGCGGCGCACGCTGCCCCTGTCTCTCCGGCGAGGTCTTCCGGGACTGCTGCGGGAGGATCCACGCCGACCGCACCGCCGGCGGCACCGGTGCGGTGACGGCCGAGGCCCACATGCGCTCGCGCTACAGCGCCTTCGCCGTGGGGGACACCGCCTACCTGCTGGAGAGCTGGCACCCCTCGACCCGGCCGTCCACGCTCGAGCTCGATCCCGACACGGCCTGGCGTCGGCTGGACATCGTGGACACCGTCGCCGGCGGGCCCTTCGACGACACGGGCATCGTGGAATTCGCCGCGCACTACCGGGCCGGCGGGGAGCGCGGGGTGCAGCGCGAACGCAGCAGCTTCGTCCGCGAGGACGGCCGCTGGTACTACGTCGACGCGCTGTAGCCGCTAACCGTCGAGCGTGACCGTGCGCAGGTCCAGGCGGCGCAGCACGCGGTCCACGGCCTCCGGGTCCATGCCCGGCTCCCTGCGCATGGCCAAGACCTCGCGGCGTGCCGCGTCGAGTGCCTCGCGTTGCACGCCGTCCATGATGGCGAGGGTCTTCTTGACCTTCAACATCTTCTCGGGGTCGTCCTCGAAGTCCCGCTCCAGCAGCTCGTGCAGGCTGGACATTCGGCGCGCCAACGCCTTCTGGCGCTCCGGGGGCAGTGATTTCGTGGCCGCCGAGCGACGCATCGTCTCCAGGGCCACCCGCTGGGCGCGGCGTGCCAGTTCGCGTTCCTTGCGCTCCTCGGCGGTGTGGTTGTTCGGCAACTTGAGGTGGCGCATCAGCGACGGCAGCGTCAGCCCCGGTCCGACCAGCGTCACCAGCAGGACCGCGCAGGCGCAGGAGATGATGAAGTTCCGGCCCGGCAGCGGTTCCCCCGAGTCCATGGTCGTGGGCAGGGCCAGGGCCAGCGCCAGGGTGGCCAGGCCGCGCATCCCGCACCAGGTCAGCACGAGGACTTCCTTCAGGGAACCTGGGACGCTGTTGTTTTCGGTGCCGCCGATCTTGTAGATCCCCATCATCCACAGGAACCGGACGATGAGAACGGCCGCGCAGACGGCGATGATGCCCGGGACGAAGTCCAGGATTCCGGCCCCCTCGTCCTCGAACACGTAGCGCATCTCGATGCCCACGAGCCCGAACGCGACACCGGTGGTCAGCAGCTCGACGACGTCCCAGAAGGCCTGGCGGGTGATGCGCTCCTCGGAGTCCTGGGGGCGGGCGCGGCGGCCGAGCTCCAGGGCAGTGACCACGACGGCGACGACGCCGGAACAGTGGATCTCCTCCGCCAGCAGGTACACGGCGAAGGGGGCGACCAGGGTCGCCGCGGAGCGGGCCACCATGTTCGGGACGAAGCGGTTCAGGGTGCCGACCATCCAGGCCATGGCCAGCCCCAGGAGGACCGCGCCGGCGGCGCCGAGCAGGAAGCGGGGAACGAGGTCCCAGCCGACGTTTCCGCCGCTGGTGGCCGCGGCGACGGCCGCCTGGAAGATGACGATGGCGATGGCATCGTTGAACAAGCCCTCGGTCTGCAGGACGGTGATCAGGCGGCGCGGCATCTTGACGCGTCCGGCCACAGATTCCACCGCTACCGGGTCCGGTGGGGCGACCACCGCTCCGAGAGCGATGACCGCGGGGATGCTGATGCCGGGGACGATGAGCCAGGTGACTCCGGCGACGATGCCGACCGTGACGGCGACCAGCAGGACGGCGAGAAGGACCAGGGAACGCCAGCGGTTGCGGAACACGGCCCAGGAGGAACGCTGGGCGACCGCGTACAGCAGCGGGGGCAGGAAGAGCGGGAGGATCATCTCCGGGTTGATGTGGATCTCCGGGATGAACGGCAGGTAGGCGACCCCGGCGGAAAAGATCAGCATGAGGACCGGGTAGGGCAGTCGGATGCGCTCGCCGATGCCGGCGACGATGACAGTGCCGAACAGCAGGCCGACAACCAGGATCATGAATTCCATGGGTGGGGTTCCTCCTGCCACATTCTTTCATGACTTGCGGTTATGCCGGACGAAACGTGACGCACTCCGTATCGAGGGCGAAAAGCGGGCCCGCCGGATCAGCCGGTGGAGCGCTGCGCGCGATGACGTCGAACGGCAGCACGGTTGGCGCAACGCACCGAGCAGTACCGCTGCCGCCCGTTGCGCGTGGTGTCGACTACGACGACGTCGCAGGGTTCCGCGTGGCAGCGGGCCAGGCGGTGCATCCCGCGCGTGGTGAGGTGCAATGCCGTTCCCACGCTGATCACGGCGCGCAGGGCATCCGGCAGGCTCTGGTCGGCATCGCGGTAATGCAGGTGCCATCCCTCGTCGTCGTGGTCCGTCAAACGCGGGTAGGCGGTGGCCCGGGCCATCTGAACGTTGAGCAGCGCCGCGCGCTCCTGGTCGGTGGATGCATCGACGACCTGCAGCCAGTCGTCGATGACCCGCCGTGTGCGCGGATGGTCTGCGTGGTGCTCGGGGAATGCCATCGTCATGCCGCATGCGCGCATGCGGTCGTCGATCCCCTGGCGTTGTGCCGGCCAGTCGTTGGCCAGTGATGCAGCCAGGAGAACCGCATATTCGCCGTAAGGGTTGAGTTGCATAAGGGCATTACATCATGGTGGTCCCATGGACACACGCACAGCAGCGGAACGACCCGACATGGAGCAGCCGGCGGTAGGACGCGAGCACGGCTGGCAGGTGGAGTCGACACATTCCACCTCGTCCGGCCTGGTCGTCTATGTACGTTGCGGGGAGTGCGGGACGCGCCGGCTGGATCTGCAGGAGCATCCGCTGGCGGTTCCCAGGGCTCTCAGCCGCCTGGTCCCGGTGCCGAACGCGCCCGGGGCACCCGAACGCGGTGCGCTCGGATGCCCCTCGTGAGTGGTGCGTGCCTGGCCTGTTACTTGACGGTGAGCACCGGGCAGGGAGCGTCGAGGATGAGCTGCTGGGCCACGGATCCCAGGAACAGCTTCATCATCGGGGAACGCCGGCGCACGGAGATGGCCACCAATTCCGCCCCGGTGGACTCCACCAGACCGAGCAGCTGCTCCGCCGGTTCGGTCCCGGCACGGTAGACGCGGTACTCGATGCCGGCCTCGGCCAGCTGGGCGCCGATGGCATCGGCGTCGGCCTTCTCCGACTGGCCCGGTGCCGCGGCGGCATCCGAGCGGTAGCTGACCACGTGCAGGGCCGCCGGGACGGTGCGGGATCCGCGGTAGACGGATTCGCGCACGGCCTCCTCGAGCACCGCCTGGCCGGAGTTGCCCGGCAGGCAGGCCACGACGATCGCTGCACCGGCCGCGTCGACGTCGGGCGACTCGGCGACCACGAATTCACGCGCGGCGACGGGGGCGGTGGTGCTGTAGAAATCGGTCATCGTACTGGTCCTTTCAGGTGTCCTGGTTTCCTAGCCGATGCCGATGGCGCCGACGACGACGCCGACGGCGAGCATGACCAGCGCGACCACCAGGGCCCGCCAGAGGACCTTCTTGTGGTGCTCGCCCAGGTCCACGCCGGCCAACGAGACCAGCAGCAGGATGGCCGGGACCAGCGGGGACTGCATGTGCACCGGCTGGCCGGTGATCGAGGCGCGGGCCATGTCCACGGCGGGGATGCCGAAGTGGGCCCCGGTCTCGGTCAGCACCGGCAGCAGGCCGAAGTAGAACGCGTCGTTGCTCATCAGGAACGTCGCCGGGATGCTGATCAACCCGGTGACGATGGCCATGTAGGGGCCCATGCTCGTGGGGATGACGTCCACCAGCCAGGCGGCCATCGCGTCGACCATGCCGGTGCCGGAGAGCACCCCGGTCAGCACGGCGGCGGCCAGCACCATGGACACGACGGCGATGACCGACGAGGAGTGCGAGGCGACCATCTTGGCCTGGTCGGAGATCCGCGGGAAGTTGACCACCAGGGCGATTGCGCTGCCGACCATGAACAGGTAGGGCAGGGGCACGATGTCCACGACGAGCAGGACCATGATGGCCACGGTCAGCACGAGGTTGAACCAGAACAGCTTCGGGCGCAGGGTGGGGCGGTGCGGGTCCAGCGCGGTGTCGGCCAGGCCGCCGGCGACGGCTTCCTCTGCCTCGGCGCGCTCGAGCAGGGCGAGCTTCCCGCCGTCGTTCCGGGGGGAGGTACCGCCCGCGGCGGGAGAGCCGCCGGTGCGCGGTGAGCCGGAGCCGGAGCCCGACCCGGAGCCGGAGCCCGCGCGGGAGGCCCCGCGGCCCCAGCGTTCCGGGTCGATCCGGGCCAGGCGGCGGCGCTCGGAGCGGCCCATCAGCACGGCGAAGGCGAAGACGACCAGCAGGCCGATGCCCAGCGAGGGCAGCATGGGCACGAAGATGTCGGTGGCGTCGACCTTCAGGGCCGCGGCGGCGCGGGCCGTGGGCCCGCCCCAGGGGACGATGTTCAGGGTGCCGTTGGTCAGGCCGGCCACGCAGGTCAGCACGACCGGGCTCAGGCCCAGGCGCTGGTAGACCGGCAGCAGGGCAGCGGTGACCACGATGAAGGTGGTGGAGCCGTCCCCGTCCAGCGAGATCAGGGCGGTCAGGATCATGGTGCCCACGACGACCTTGGCCGGATCGTGCCCGGCGATGCGCACGATGAGGGTCACGAGCTTGTCGAACAGGCCGACGTCGATCATCAGGCCGAAGTAGATGATCGCGAACATCAACAGGGCGGCGGTGGAGGACATGTCCTTCACCGCGTCCATCACCATGTCCCCGATGCCGACGCCGGCCCCGGCGAAGAGGCCGAAAGCGGTGGGGACGATGATCAGCGCCAGCAGGGGCGTCAGGCGTTTGGTCATGATGAGCGCCATGAAGGTGGCGACCATCAGGAACCCGAGTATGACAAGCATGGATTCTCCTCAACGGCGAGGTGCCGGGTCTTCCGAAATCTGCGGGGCGTGGTGCGGACCACCACGGTGTGTGCCAGACCACGCTATGGATGTGACGCGCGGAACGTGCGTTTGTGCTTATTGCCCGGGGATCTGCCCATTGGGCCAATAATGCGCTTTGTGCTCACAACGCTCCTACACTGGAGGGGTGAGTCCAGAACGCGCGGTCGCCGGCACCTTCACCGCCCGCATGATGGCGGTGCTCTTCGCCGTCGTCGCCGGGATCGTGCTGCTCTCCGTCGGCACCGTCGCGTTCCTGACCGTAGAACGCGTCAACGACCAGGCCGAACAGCAGGCCCTCGGCATCGCCCGGACGCTCGCGGCCGATTCGAGCCTGCGCCAGCAGGTCGCCCGCCTGGACGGGCAGCGCACCCCGGATCCCGGCGCCCTCGCCGCCGGCCCCCTCCAACGCGACGCCGAAGCCGCCCGGGCGCGCACCGGTGCCCTGTTCGTCGTGGTCACCAACGACCTCGGGATCCGCCTGTCGCACCCCAACCCGGACGAACTCGGCCGGCCGGTCAGCACCGATCCGGTGGCCTTGAACGGGCACGAGTTCGTGGCCCGCGAGCACGGCACCCTGGGCGAGTCCGTGCGGGCGAAGGTCCCGGTCTTCGGCGATGGCGGCACCGTCATCGGCGAGGTGAGCACCGGCGTCGCGGTGGAGACCGTCTCGCGGCAGGTGCGCCAGGCGGTCCTGTCCGTCCTGCTGGTCGGGGTGGCGGCCCTGGTCCTGGCGGGCATCGCCGCGGCCACACTGGTGCGCTGGCTGCGCAAGGTCACGCTGGGGCTGGAGCCCGAGGAGATGGCCCAGCTGGTCCGCGACCAGGAAGCGGTGCTCTACGGCGTCGACGACGGGGTGATCGGCATCGGGCCGGACGGCAGGATCAGCCTGCGCAACAAGTCGGCCCGGCTGATGCTCGACCTGCCGCGGCGTGCGCAGGAGGGGGACATCGTGGGCCTGCCCTACGCCGAGGCGGCGTTGCCCGAGAAGCTGGTGGCGGCCATCGCCGCGGTGCGCGGGGATGCCCCCGAGGCCGGGGCGCCGGTCCGCCTCGACTTGCCGGAACGGGTCGTGCGCGCGGTGGTCCACGAGGTCTCGCGCGAGGGGACCAGCCTGGGCCAGGTGGCCATGCTGCGCGACCTGACCACCTTGGAGGAACTGGGCAGCCGGCTCAACGCCGTGGAGACCATGGCCGCGGCCCTGCGCGCCCAGCGCCACGAATTCGCCAACCGGCTGCACACCATCTCCGGGTTGCTGGCGCACGGCGAGGCCGAACGGGCCGGCGACTACGTCGGGCAGATCATCGACTCGGGGCCGGTGCGCGAACCGGTGGCCAACATCGCTTCCGTCACCGACCCCTACCTGCGGGCGTTCATCGGGGCCAAGGGCATCCAGGCCCACGAACGCGGCGTCGCCCTGCGCGTGGGGGAGGCCACCGCCTTGTTTGGGACGCTGGCCGAGGCCCAGGACGTCACCGCCATCCTGGGCAACCTCATCGACAACGCCCTCGAGGCGGCCGTCACGGCCCCGGTGGCGGAGGCTGCCCCGTCCCGCTGGGTCGAGGTGGACCTGCTCAGCGAAGGTGCCACGCTGCACCTGGCCGTCGCGGACTCCGGGGGCGGCCTGGTCCCCGGCATGGATGTCTTCGCCGAGGGCGCCACCACGCGGGCCGGGGGAGAGGCCGACGCGCATGGCCACGGGGTCGGCCTCGGCTTGGCCCGGCGACTGGCGCGGCTCATCGGCGGGGACCTGTGGGTCGCCGACGCCGGAGGCGCCGAGTCCGGTGCCGGGGCGGTCTTCGCCGCCCGCCTGCCCGGCGTCCTGGACGACCCACCACCCTCCTCCGGACACCGCCCAGCGAAAGGAACCCCATGACCGAGTCCCGGAACGACCTGCGCGTGCTCATCGTCGACGACGACTTCCATGTCGCCACGCTGCATGCGGGCTACGTCGACGCCGTGCCAGGGTTCATGGCACTGCCCCCGGTCCACGATGCCCGGATGGTCCCGAAGGCCGTGGCCGAGCACCGGCCCGACCTGCTCCTGCTCGATGTCTACCTGCCCCAGGGCTCGGGGCTGGACCTGCTGCAGGGCCTGGACGTGGACGCCTTCGTGCTCAGCGCAGCCGCCGAGGCACCGACGGTCGCCACCGCGTTCCGGCGCGGCGCGCTGGCCTACCTGCTCAAGCCCTTCGACCCGAAGGTGCTCACGGCGAAACTGCGCGGGTACGCCCGCTACCGCCGCCAACTCGATGCCGCGGAGTACCTGGACCAGGCGGGGATCGACCGCGGCCAGCGGGCCTTGCTGGTGGCCGACGAACCGGCAGCCGCATCATCGGGGGCGGCCACGGAGGCCGCCGTGTTGGCGGCAGTCACCGAGGTCGGGGAGGCCACCGTGATGCAGGTCGCCCAGGCCGTGGGCATCTCGCGGGCCACCGCCCAGCGCTACCTCGCGCAGCTGGCGCAGGCCGGATCCCTGCGGCTGGACCTGCGCTACGGCAGCCGCGGCCGGCCGGAGCACCGCTACTCGACCGGCGGCTGAGGATCTGTCGCCGGCTACTGCGTCCCGCTGGACGTCCCGCGCCCGAGGAGGGCCTCGGCCGACTTCCAGGTGTCGATCTTGCAGCCATCCGTGAGCGCGAACCCACGCTGAACCGACGTGCCGTTCAGCGTCCCCTCCACGATGGCGGTCTGCGGCCCGGCCGATTCCTGCGTGCACTGGGCGCTCTTGTCGGGGGTGCCGGTCAACACCGACTTGCCGGGGCCACTGAGGAAGGTGCAAGCGGCGGCGGCCTGCGGATGCTCGGTCCCCTGGCCGGGGGCGCCGTTGACGCACACCAGCTTGTAGCGGTCCGTGGCGTCCTTCCCGTTGGATGTGAGGGTGATCGACAGGTCGGCATCCGCCCCCTCGGCGGGGCCGGCTGCGGGATCGCTGGCCGCCGGTGGGGTGGCGGGGGCAGTCTCGACGGAGGAAGCAGGAGGGGACGTGCTGCCGGATCCGTCTCCCTCCCCGGCGCATCCGCTCAGGGCCAGCAGGGCAAGGGCGGTGGCCGCGACGGCGGACAGGGCATGTGGGCCGCGGTGGCTGGTTCGGTTCATCTCGTGGTGCACCCCCGGTGGTGGTCGATGGTCATCGGTCCTTAGGGCGAATCTTCCACTTTTGCGTGCAGGAGTCCATGGAAGCAGGCCCTTCTTCCGCCGGTTGATGTGCCGGGGCCGGCGGATCAGGGGTGGTGCAGCAGCAGGGTCTTGCCGACGGTTCGCCGGGATTCCAGTTCCCGGAACGCCGTGGCGACCTGTTCAACGGGGTAGCGCTGGCCGATCGACACGCTGAGCCGTCCGGCGCGGATCCATCCAAAGACGTCCTCGGCGCGGCGGCGCAATTCCCCGGGGGTCCGGATGTGGTGGGCCACGGTGGGCCGGGTGACGTACAGCGAGCCGCCCGAATTCAAGGACGCGATATCCAGTGGGGGCGTCGGACCGCTGGCGTTGCCCAGACAGACGAGCATCCCGCGGATCCCCAGGGCGGCCAGGCTGCCCTCGAAGGTGTCGGCACCGATGCCGTCGTACACCACCCCGACGCCCTCCCCTCCGGTCAGCTCGTGGATGCGGTCGGCGAAATCGCCGTAGCCCAGCACCTGCTCGGCACCGCGGCTGCGGGCGATCCCGGCTTTCTCCGCAGTGGATACGGTGCCGTACACCGTTGCCCCCGTCTGCGCCGCCAGCTGGACCAGCAGCTGGCCCAGCCCGCCTGCCGCGGCGTGGACCAGGACGCGGTCGCCCTGCTTGATCGGGTAGGTGTCGGTGGTGAGGTAGTGGGCGGTGATGCCCTGCATCAAAGCTGCCACAGCGGTTTCGTCGTCGATGTCGTCCGGCAGGGCAACGAGCTTGTCCGCTTCAACGGCAACCGCGTCGGAGAAGCTGCCCTGTCCACCGGCCAGCCATCCCACCCGCTGCCCGATCGCAAACCCCTCGACGCCTTCCCCGATCCGGGTGATCGTGCCCGCTCCCTCGACGCCGGCGGCAAACGGCGGTGCCAGCGGCGTCGCCCCCTTGCGTTGGGTGGCGTCCAGGTAGTTGACCCCGGAAACGCTCAGGTCCACCGCGACCTGGCCGGAACCCGGAAGGGGACGCTCGGTGTCCTCGATCGCATAGACCTCGGGGCCTCCGGTCCTTGGAACGATGATCGAGCGCATGGTTCGGCCTTTCAACGGGGACGGGACGTGAGCGGGGTGGTGCAGCTCTCCCGACCGACCCTAGCCACCGCGATAAGAGGCCGACAAGCAACGAATTTCCACAGCAGGCGTGCAAAATTGCACCCTGTCGCGGGAACGGGTTTCCACGCAGGGACCCGGAGGGGATGTTGCGCGGCGCGGCGCCCGCTTCCGTCGCCGCGGCCGGGTGTCCTAGGCCTGGAGCAGCCGCTCGGCGATGTCCAGCAGCTTGCCGCGCAACACGGCCGAGCGGTCGGCGAAGTCCTTCTGCAGCTCCACGTACTCGGCTTTGCCCTCGGGAGTTTCGATGCGGATCGGCGTGTAGCCCCAATCGTCCAGCTCGTAGGGGGAGGCGCGCATGTCCATCGTCCGGATCTCCCAGGCCAGCTCGAACGTAGCCAGCAGCAGGTCGGCGGGCACCGCGGCGGAGAGCTTGTAGGCCCACTTGTACAGGTCCATGTTCGCGTGCAGGCAGCCGGGCTGGTCCATCGCCGCCTGGGTCTCGCGCGTGGGGCGCAGTTCGTTCAAGGGCACGGCTTGCGGGGTGTAGAAGCGGAACGCGTCGATGTGGGTGCAGCGGATCCGGTGGCCCTCCACGACCGCGTCGGTCCCCGCGGCCCCGAGCCGCAACGGCAGGTAGTCGTGGCGGATGCCGTTCTCCTCCGAGCGGTACGCCATGGCCCACTCGTGCAGCCCGAAGCAGGAGAACCGGGCGGGATTCGCCGCTGCCCCGGCCAGGATCGAGCGCGCGTACTCGACCGTCCGCCGCCGTTCGGCCACGAACGCCGTGGCGTCGAACACCACGCCATCGCCCTCGGGACGGTGGTGCTTCCAGGCGAGCCGTTCGGCAGCCGCGTCCCCGTAGAGCACGACGCCGGCACCCGGGTTCCAGCGCTGCAGCCGCCCGGGCTTTTCGGTGTAGTAGGTGAACAGGAAGTCCTCCACCGGATGCCTGCGTCCGGCAGACCGGCGCTCGAGGAACGGGTCCGCGAAACGGGCGACCCGCTTCCGGTGGGCCGCGGCGCGCGGGAGCCAGGCGTCCTCGGGCAAGTGGGTCAGGTCGGTGGGCATGACCTCCATTATCCGCTTCCGGCCGAATCTGCCCGCGCGGTTAGTTGGTGCGCAAAGTAGTTGGCTAGAATGGGTGTCAGAGAGCCGGGCCCCCGGACGTCTTCGCGTCGGTCCCGTCCGGGACCCAGAACCCAAGGAATGCCATGAGCCACAAGCCGTTGCCCATCGTCAAGGACACGACCGGGCTGAGCTTCGGATACCGGGTGCGGTGGTGGCTGCAGTTCCTGGGCTTCTTCGTCATGGGCCCGGCGGACCAGTTGCCGCACAACGATCCCAAGGAGCGGCTGAAGCGCGAACGTGCAATCCGCGTGCTGCGTGCGCACGAGGCCCGCGGCACCGAGGCACCCCAAGAGGTCAAGGCCACAGCGGCCGACTTCTGACGACCGCGGTCCTCAGTCCAGCCGGTCGGTCGCGGTGAGCAGCTTGGTCATCGTGGCATGCAGGGCGACGAGGTCCTCGGTGTCCAGGCCGAGCCGCTCCTTCATCTGGCGGGGGACCTTTTCGGCCTCGGCCCGCAGTTCCCGCCCGCGTTCGGTCAACGTGATGCACAGGGTGCGGCCATCGTGGGCGTCGCGGTGCCGCTCGATGTAGCCCAGCGCCTCGAGCCTCTTGGCCAACGGCGACAGGGTCCCGGGATCGAGGCGCAGCAACCGGCTGACCTCCTTCAGTGACAGGGGCGTGCGCTCCCAGAGGGCCAGCATCACCAGGTACTGGGGGTGCGTCAGGTGAAGCGGCTCCAGAACGGGTCGGTAGGCTGCGATCACCGAACGCGAGGCTGCGGCCAGGGCAAAGCAGACCTGCCCCTCCAAGGCCAGTGGATCCGTGGCGGCCATCGACGGGCCCTTCCCTTCGCTTCTCCTGCGGCACCGGCCCAGACGGGCGGCAGGACCAGTCTAATCTCGTTGCCCGAACCGCCCCGCACGGGCGTTCCAGGTTGTAGGATTGTCTGCATCCGGACAATTCATAGCAGGGAGGACCGTCCGATGGCAGCCTCGAGCCTCGAGCCGCTCCAGCAGGAATCCACTCCGGCGATCATCGCCCGCAAGATCCGCACCGCCATCGGCAACGGCGAGTTCGCACCCGGGACCCAGCTGGGCGAAGCGGACCTGGCCGGCCGGTTGGGCGTCAGCCGCGGGCCATTGCGCGAGGCCATGCAGCGGTTGACCCAGGAGGGCCTGCTCATCAGCATCCGCAACCGCGGGCTCTTCGTCGTCGACCCGACCCCCGCCGACATCTCCGACATCTACCTCACGCGCACCGCCGTCGAGCGGGGTGCTGCCCTGAAGATCATCGAGGTCGACCACTCCCATCGCGAGGCCGGCGCCGAGCTGATGGGCATCGTCGAGCAGATGGCCGCCTTGGACGCCCACGCCGATCCGGCCGAGGTGAGCCAGGTCGACATCTCCTTCCATGAGGCAATGGTCCGCCTGGCCCGCAGCCAGCGGCTCAGCCGCGTCCACCGCACGCTCGTCACCGAGACGCGGATGTGCCTGGCCGCGCTGGAGCAGGCGGAGTATTCACTGGCGGACCGGGTGGCGGAGCACCGCCGCATTGCCCGGGCCATCTTGGAGGCGAACGTGCCCGAGCTGCACAAGGCGTTGGCCGACCACATGGACAGCGCCATCGCCCAGTTGCTGGATCCCATCACCGGCACCCATCCCGCAGCGGGCGCCGCCTCCTGACCCGCCCCGGCCACGAAGCCGCGCCGGCGCGGTCGCGACCACGATGGCCTCGGGGACCCGCGCCACTCACGCACTCCCTCGGGAGGCGCCCAACGCCTGGCGCACGAGGACGATGGCGCGGTCGAAGCCGGTCCGTGCATCCTGCCAGTCGAACTTCAGGTACGTCCACCCGGCCTGTGTGAAGGCGAGGTCCCGTCGGTTGTCGATGGCCAGTTGCTCCGGTGAGCGGTGGTGGTAGCCGTCGTACTGGAGGGCCACCTTGGCTTGCCGGTAGCCCAGGTCGGAGGCCGGCGAGTAGCGGTCGGCCGGATCGAGCCGCACCTGGAGCTCCGGTTCGGGCAGGCCCGCCGCACTGATCGCGAGCCGCAATCGCGTTTCCGCCGGCGAATCAGCCCCCACCCGCATTCTTTCGAAGGCCGCGCGAACTCGGCCGATACCGGGAGTCTGGGGGTGTTCCTTGATGGCTGCGGCAATCGTTTCGCGGGTGGCCAGGGGCGCGTTGCGCCGCTCGAGCCCGGGACGGGGCAGGCGAAGCAGCTGGTCGCCCATCACCACCAGGTCCGTCACCGTCAGGCGCGCGGCCATCTCCAGCCAGGTCCGTTCATGGGCGATGACCTGCAGGTGGGAGCCCGGTGGCGCCTGTGGGGGTGCCCGGAGCACCAGCACATCGTCGGCGGTGATGGGGGTGCGGTGGTTGACGATGCCGCGGAGATCGAGCGGTGGCAGGCGGCGGTGCCGGGAGAGGTGGATGTCCGTTTCCGCGGCGATCCTGCGGGGCAGGTACAGCCCGAGGAGTCTGGCCGCGGTCGCGTGGGAAGCGCACGTGGTTGGATGCAGCAGGTTCAACCCGGCGACGACTGCCGCCTCGCACGGTGGACCGTCGAGCCCGTGTGCGTACAGGCACC
>Ga0134125_10004436_pt1 | contig 16065 bp, 8 predicted proteins | sample KB31751_FD_96464 | JGI IMG/M metagenome (GOLD analysis project Ga0134125, IMG submission 96464) | Terrestrial soil microbial communities with excess Nitrogen fertilizer from Kellogg Biological Station, Michigan, USA - KB3-175-1 | ecosystem: Environmental > Terrestrial > Soil > Unclassified ... | reverse complement strand
TTAAATTCTGGATCGCCCGTGGAAAAATTGCCCGCCATCACCACCAGAAGCCGGACTTTTTTCTTGATGAGCGAAGGGCCGTCGAGAGCACTCAAGTTGTCGCCTTTTGTTTCCAGCAGCCGCGCAAGGTTGGTACTGAAGCCGACCTGAACGATCACCACGCTGCCGTCCGGTTGCGCCGCAAGCGTTTTGCGTAAAAGGGATACAGCCTCCTGCGCCTGGGCGCCATCCGCGATTTTGTGCGGATAAACGTAGGAACCGTCCGGATTCTTGCGCTCCGACGGAATCTGGATGAGCGGATCAGACGCAGGAGTTTTCCCATTCCTCACCATGCCGATGGGAATTTCCGGACGCCCATAAAACGTATTCACCAGGTCTACGTAAGGCGCAGCCCAACGGTTGTCTTTCGTTATGGTCACCGCCAGCAACCTGGCTTCGTGCCTGTTCTCCAATGCGTGCAGCATGGCCAGAGCCAAGGCGTCGTCCACATCGTTGCCGATGTCAGTATCAAAAATAATGTTGACGGGCGTCTGCGCGGCAGCAATGCCGGACAGGAAGATGAGAAGCGCACAAAGCAAGATCTTCGCGCAGTGTTTGCAGCATGACGTACGGGAACGGAACATTTTTTTGTACGAAGTATAGCGGATCGACGCTTAAGTGAGTCACTCCGGTGGGGAACTGTTCCATCTTCCCTCCGATTCTGACCAGCAAGGGGAGATACAACTTCGACAAGGGACGTGTACTCGCTTGATTGGCAGAAGCCGTAATCAGCGGTGTCACAAAAAACGGAACGATAGGATTAAGTTGCGTTAGCGGCTAAACCTGTTCACTGACATACTTCAGTTCGATGACAGTGCAATCGTCGTTCAGAGGCACGCCGGAACAAAAGGCGGAAAGAGCAGCGAATATCTCGTCCACTCCCGGACGTTGGCCCGCAACAGCTTCCAGCCGCTCGTTCTCGAAGAATTCGCCTTCGGCATTTTCCGCCTCGGTGACACCATCCGTCACAAGAATCAGACGGTCGCCCGGCCGGAGCTGACTGCGATCACTGTCGAAGGTCGCATCGCCGATCAAGCCCACCGGTAGATTGCCGTGCGATGGCCGTATGACCTCACCATTGCAAATCAGGAGCGGAGGGATGTGGCCGCAGTTTACATATTCCAGTTCACCATCGCGCCGCAGCCGAGCCAGCACGAGCGTGGCATATTTTTCCCCGGTGAGTTTGCGGGTAAGGAAGCGGTTCACCGCTCCGACAATTTCGCGCAACGGCATGCCGGCAACCATGTGGGAATAAATCATTCCCTGCAAAGTCGAGGCCAGGAGCGCAGCCGAAACCCCCTTCCCGCTTACATCCACCAGCACGATGGCCAGCCCATCTTCCGTGTTCACCACATCGAAAAAGTCGCCGCCAATCTGTTTGCAGGAAACATTCTTGCCCGCAACCTTCGCAAATGAGACATCGGGGATGGTTACCGCCATCAACTGCTGCTGAATGGATGCCGCAATCGAAAGCTCTTGCTGATATCGCCTGGCCGCCTCTTCTGCCTCCACCAGGCGTGCATTTTCCACGAGCGAAGCCGCTTCATGAGCGATGGTACGCAGAATGTCGTGGTCCACACCCGAAATGTCATGTGAGGCGTAACGCGAATCTACATACAGTGCACCGATCACCTCCGTGACTGCGGCATCGTCCGCGGAACGAATCTCGCGTATCCGTTGCCTTCGCAGGGGAATGCAAATGACCGTACGCAGATCGTAGGTCACAATGCTCTGCCGTTCGGCCAGTTCCGGAGAATGGCTGGTGTCAGTGACTAGAAACTCCGAGTTGGAGTTCAATGCCTCTTCCAGAATGGAATGGGAAATGGTCTTATCGTCCAACAACGCGGCTTCCTGTGCGTTCCGGCCCGCAGCCAAGCGAAAGTTCCCAGTCACATTCTTCAAGAACACATAGCCGCGCTCGGCGTGCGTTAGCTTCAACGTGGTATCGAGCAGGGTAATCAGAATCTCGTCAAGAATGCCACTGGTATTCAATTTGCGCGCCGCATCCAGAAAAAGTGTGAGCTTTTCCAGATTTCCCGCGGACGTGGTATTCCGTGGCCCAGCGATCTGGCTGAGAAATTCTCGCGCCGGATTGAACGTCGCGCTCTGGGGATTGAAGATGACATACGCACTGCCTAAACCACCAAATTCCAGGCGGTCATCGGTTTTCAACCGCGCGCGCTGCACCCGGTCGCCGTTTACAAACGTGCCATGCTTGCTGCCTTCATCCACCACCGTGAATTCGCCATTCTCGGAAACGATGCTGGCGTGGTCGCGAGACACGTGCGGATCGGCAATCGCCAGATCTTTGTCGGGCCTTCTTCCAATGGTGAACGGCGAGTGATCCAGCGCGAGAATGCGCTCATCGCCGCCCTGCACGAAAATCAGACTGGGAAACAGTCCCGAAGCCGGTGTGCGTGCCGCCGCGCCTGGCACCAACTCAGAAGGCATGAAGTTAACTCCCACTCAGAAAGCGAGTGTGGGTATTGTAATTCGCGAATGCGAAACGCAGAGGCAAATGTGGATGGGAGCGCGGCTATGCTCTACGGCAGAAACATCTCTACGGCTGGTGCCAGGTCATCCTGACGATATCCTGTGTGCCAGCGTCCTTAAGCAGCAACGGCACGTCTTGCGGCGTCAGGCCAAGCCAGAAACCGTAAACGCCGGTCGTCTGAAATGTCTTCAGGTCCGCGATCTGCTCGGTTTTTCCGGTGGGAACGGCTACACGCTCAATTGCCGGATTGGTGAATATGCGGACGAAATAAACAAAGTGGCCGTCGTGCGACCACGAGGGATAGCCGAGAAGCCCTTTGACCAGCGTGGTCCACTTCTGCGTTTTGAAGTCGAACAGCGCCAGACCGCTCGAATCGGCGTATAGAGCCGCGAGATATCTTCCATCCGGTGACCAGCGGGGAGAAAACAGTCCCTTCGATCCCGGCACTGGCGTGATCTGACCACTCTTCAAATCTAAGATGTGAATAGGGTCATCGACAGCGCCGGGGGCGCCGAAGGCCAGCGAATTCCCGTCCGGAGATAATGACGGATCAGCTTGCCGGCTGTTCTGGTTGGGCATTAAAAGTTGCGGTGTCCCGCCCGAGGCCGGGACCTCATAAATGCGGCTCGTCGAGTTCGGTTGCCGATCGTAAAAAATAATAGTCTTTCCGTCAGCTGACCATTGCGGTAGAGCGGCGTGGAGCGGCGAAGAAGTGAGCTGCATCTTTTCCGTTCCGTCCAGTTTGCTTCGCCACAGCGTTTCTTCCGGAAAAGAAACGTACGCAACCCATCCTCCATCCTTCGAGAAAGCCACGTCCTGGGCCGAGATGCCGCTCAGAAAAGATCCAAATGTCTTGCTCTGAACATCGTAGCGCTCGAGTTCTCCACGATGCAGACCCGCCACGGAAAAAAGCGCCTGACCGTCTTTATCTGGCAAAGGGTAGCGATACGAAACTGTTCCTGCCGTGAGCTCGACAGGTTCCTGGCTCACCTTGTGAAGAAAACTGTTTGTTTCGCGCCGGGCCCAAATCTGCCCTTGCGACTCGAAAACGAAATAGCTGCCATCGGGCATCCATGTGCCGCAACATTCGCCGGCCATCTCATGCCACCCGGGAAATATCGCGTGCAGGCTCGAACCATCTGCCGAAACCTCCCAAAGATGGTTAACGTTCGTTTTGGGATCACTGAGGGTTAAGGCTATTTTCTGCCCGTCCGGCGACCACGCGAACGACGTGCGGAGGTCCGCAGAAAGCGCAATCCGCCCAGGCAAATTCACCAAGAGCCGAGAACCCGTGCCGTCGGCATTGGCCATGTAGAGCGAATTGCCGCTGATGTAAGCCAGCCTTTGACCGTCTGGCGACCAGGCGCCAGCCGTGCCCTGAGTATCCGCCAGGCGAATGGGTGAGCCTCCCAGCGTCGGTATGGTCCACAATGGGGAAGGAGCGCCGGCAAGACCGCTGATTTCCACGGTTAGCAGTCTTGATCCATCAGGTGACACGCTCACAACCCGGAGTGTACCCGATTGCGAATTCGCAGAAATCTGCGTTGGGTTTCCTCCGTTGACCGACATTTGCGACGCCGCGGCATTCCCATCGGCGAGATAAAGACGCGCTCCGTCGGTGCCATACAAAACCTTGGGCACCGCGTCATTTGTAAGTTGTGTGTAGCCGGAGAGCGATGGCGGCGGCAGCGCCGGACGGAACGAATAAACGAGCGCCACGACGATGACAAGCATCGCGAACGCCCCCATGGACAAAGCCTTCTTATGCCTGCGAGCCAGCGCCGCCATCATTTGGGAATCAGAGCCGTCCTTCGATGGGACCAGTTGAGGCGATACCGGCGTTGCCGCGGAGGCGTTCGACGCGTCACGCACAACCGATTGATGAACGGCCCCTTCAGCTCCAGAACCGATGTCGCGTTTCAGGCGCTTCAAGTCAGCGCGGACTTCCGACGCACTTTGATAACGAAGATCTCGGTCCTTTTCCAGGCATTTAGCTATGATGCGATCCAACTCAGGAGGAAGATTGGGATCTAGCCGTGCCACGGGCGGAGGATTTTCCGCCAGAATCTTATGAAAGATGACCGCCGTTGACCCGCCGGCAAATGGCTGGCGGCCAGTCACCATTTCGTACAAAACTACCCCGAAGCTGAAGAGGTCGGTGCGGGCATCTACATTTTCACCGCGCGCCTGCTCGGGAGACATGTAGGCGACGGTGCCCACGGTCGCGCCGGGGCTGGTGAGATCGTTGGCGGTAACGCCAATGGTTGCGGCGCCCGCCTCGACTGATGGCAACGTCGCTCCCGGGCCTCCTGAAGCCGCGGTCGCAGTTAATTTTGCCAAACCAAAATCAAGAATCTTCGCTTGTCCGCGCGAGGTGAGGAAAATGTTGGCTGGCTTGATGTCGCGATGAACAATACCTTTTTGGTGCGCGGCGTCAAGCGCGTCGGCAATCTGGATGCAGAGATCGAGCGTGTGTCCGGTTTCCATCCGGCCGGCGGCGATGGAATCCTTTAGTGTTTCGCCTTCCAGGCACTCCATTACGATAAAGTGCCGGGCGTTGTGCTCGCCGACGTCATAAATCGTGCAAATATTGGGGTGATTGAGGCCGGAGGCCGCCTGCGCTTCGCGCTCGAACCGTTCCATAGCCTGTTCGCCGCCAGCCAGTTCTTCAGGAAGGAATTTGAGCGCCACAAAGCGCTTGAGCCGCGAGTCCTCGGCCTTGTAGACCTCGCCCATGCCGCCCGCGCCAAGCTTTTCCAGAATTCGATAGTGAGACGCGCTCTCTTCGATCAAAGGGGAACCACTCAGGTAAGCCTAAAAATTCTATGCTGCCCCCACAATTGCGTCAACCAAACGCGGCGTAGTGAGTACGGTCGATCCGATCATCTGGAATCCGGGCTCCCGTTCTGTTAGTTTCGCTAGTTCGATTCCCGCGAACCGGAGCGCTCATGCCGCTAACTTTCGTCGATTGGATTGTGATTGTCGGCTATCTGCTCATCAATCTGCTGATCGGCATTTATTACCGCCGCCGCGCCAGCGGCAACACCGCGGAATTCTTTATCTCGGGACGCGAAGTTTCCTGGTGGCTGGCGGGCACATCCATGGTGGCAACGACTTTTGCCGCTGACACTCCTCTTCTGGTCTGCGGGCTGGTGGCAAAACAAGGCATTGCGGGAAATTGGATTTGGTGGGGCTTTTGTTTTGGCGGCATGTTGACGGTCTTTTTCTTCGCCCGTTATTGGCGCCGTGCGGAGATCCTCACCGACGTGCAATTTGTGGAAATCCGCTACGGAGGAAACCCCGCCGCATTTCTGCGCGGATTCAAGGCAATCTACCTGGGGCTTTTCATGAACTGCTTCATCCTGGGATGGGTGACGCAGGCCATGATCAACATCATCACAGTTTTACTCGGCCCGGCCATCGCAGCGGGGCGGATTGTACAGTTCTCCGTCGCCGGCCATCTATTCCAGTACACTCTGGGCAACCCGCATTACACATCGTTACTGATCTGCATTCTCGTTCTAATTCCCTTCACCGGGATCTACACATTCATCGGCGGACTTTGGGGCGTGCTGGTCACGGACTTGTTCCAGTTCATCCTCAAGATGGCCATGATCATCGTGTTGGCCTGGGTCGCGGTGGTAAAAATCGGCGGCATGGGCGCATTGCAACTGCATCTTCGGATGATCGAAAACAATGTACGGCAGACCGGTGCCGCGACCGCGGACCCGGTGGCATTTCTTCCGAACTTCCATCTCGGGCTTTCTTCTGATGCCCTTTGGACTTTGCCTCTGCTCACCTTCATCGTGTACCTGGCCATGCAGTGGTGGCTTGCATGGTATCCGGGAGCGGAGCCCGGCGGCGGCGGATATGTCGCTCAGCGCATGTTCAGCGCCAAGGACGAAAAAAATTCCCTCGGCGCAACACTCTGGTTCAACGTCGCCCACTATGCGTTGCGGCCATGGCCTTGGATCGTTACCGCGCTGGTTGCGATCGTCGTGTATTCGCCCAACGGGGGCCTTCACCCCAGCATGGCCTTCGCGCAAAATCCCGAGCAGGGATACGTGATGGTCCTGCGCGATTATCTGCCTCCCGCGCTGCGCGGTCTTATGGTCGCTGCATTCCTCGCCGCGTTCATGTCAACGGTAGGCACGCAGCTCAACTGGGGATGTTCTTATCTGGTGAACGATCTCTACAAACGGTTCTTCGTGCGGAATTCAACGGAAAAGCATTACGTGTTCATCAGCCGCATCTTCACCGTCCTGCTCGTGCTAGGCACCGGTTACACCGCGATGCAGTTGACCTCCATTAAGCAAGGTTGGGATTTGGTTTTGAACGTCGGCTTCGGCACCGGCGCGGTTTACATATTGCGCTGGTACTGGTGGCGCATCAATGCCTGGAGCGAAATCAGCGCGATGATCGCCGCGGCAGCCATGGCGGTGGGACTTACCCACCTAAAGTTTGCCGGCAACGATGCAGTGGTATATGCGAAATCCGCAATCATCACCGGAGCGGTCACGACCATCGTGTGGATCATCGCAACATTCATTACTCGCCCTGAATCCGAGCAGACTTTGACATCTTTCTATCGGCGCGTTCATCCAACCGTGTACGGATGGCGTCCGATTGCCAAGCTGGTTTCCGAATTGCCGGAAGTTCGCGACGTCGCCAGCAATACCTTCGACTGGGCGATGGGCTGCATTCTGGTTTACGGATGCCTCTTCGGAATTGGCAAGCTGGTATTCGAGCAATGGTTCTGGGGAATCACACTGCTGGTGACCGCGGCCATCGCCGGATATCTTATTTTTTGGGACCTCTCCCGCCGCGGCTGGCAAACTCTCTCTGGAACAGTTGCTGGGGCCAAGCAATCGACGTTGCAATGAAAATGAGCAGACGACTTCTCCCATTTTTCTTTCTGCTCTCGTGCTTTGCCTTCGCACAAGACTCGCAGATGGACCATGCCCCGCGTGAAGCCGCCACGCCTGCAATGTCTCATCACCACATGGAAATGGGGCAGCAATCGTTTATCGAGTCAATCGAGCAGCACACGACCTCAGGGACCGATGCGGAGCCCGGCTCCACTCCCGCGCCCATGCTCATGAAAATGGAGGGTAGCTGGATGGTGATGTTTCATGGCGAAGGCTTCGTCAACGAAATGCAGCAGAGCGGCCCTCGCGGCGGCGACAAATTCTTTTCCACGAATTGGTTCATGCCCATGGCCCAGCGTGAGTTTGGCAACGGCACTCTTACGCTGCGTACGATGCTCAGCCTTGAACCAGCCACGGTCACGGAGAGGCGCTATCCGGAACTCTTTCAGCAGGGAGAGACTGCATTCGGCGAGCCCATTGTTGACGGCCAACATCCTCACGACTTTTTTATGGAGCTGGCCGCTCTGTACGATTACAAAGTCGGAGAGAATACGCTGCTTTCATTTTATGCAGCTCCCATGGGCGATCCGGCAATGGGGCCTATCGCCTATCCGCATCGCGCATCCGCTTCGGAAGATCCCATTGCGCCGCTCGGCCATCACTTGGAAGACTCTACGCACATCGCCGCGGACGTCGTCACCGCGGGCCTCACATATGGTGATCTCAGGATCGAAGGCTCAGGCTTTCATGGACGCGAACCGGATGAAAACCGCTGGAACATCAACTCGGGCGCAATTGATTCCTGGTCCACGCGCCTGACCGTCAACCCCGCGCGGAATTGGAGCGCTCAATATTCCTTTGCGCAAATCCGCAGTCCGGAAGCTTTAAGCCCGAAAGAAGACTTGCGCCGCATGACGGCGTCGGTCATTTACAACCGCCCAATTCATGCTGGAAATTGGGCCTCCATGCTTTTGTGGGGCCGCAATCGGAGCGTTTTGAACGGCAATGTAGGAAACGGCTATCTGCTGGAATCAACCCTGAATTTCATGAACAAAAACTATGCGTGGACGCGCATCGAAAACGTGGACCGTACGAATGAACTTCTGGGAGACAATCCAGAACCGCCGGGCTTCACGGAAAAATACTTTACGCGGGCGCAAGCCTACACGGCCGGTTACGATCGTGAGGTAGGAAATATTCCCCATCTGGCGACTGCCATCGGCGGGCAAGTCACCTGGTATGGTGTGCCCGCCACACTCCAACCAACCTACGGCGCAGCTCCTCTGGGAGTGGTCGTGTTCCTTCGAGTGCGCGCAAAATAGGAAAATACACGTGCCTTTGACTGGCCTCGCGATCCGCGCCATCGCAGTCAATAGCAGACTTAAAGCTCCAGTTGTTTCAGATAGCGCAGAAACGGTTCGCGCAGGTCAGGCCGCTTTAGCGCGAACTCGACGGTAGCTTTGAGGAATCCCAGTTTGTCTCCGGCGTCATGACGCTTGCCATCAAATACGTATCCGTAAATCTTCTCGCGTTTTAGCAAGCGCCGCATTCCGTCAGTGAGTTGCAGTTCGCCGCCGGCACCGGTTTGCGTCTTCTCGAGTTCCTCAAAAATAGTGGGCGTCAGAATATACCGCCCGATGATGGCTAGATTGGACGGAGCTTGGTCAGCTTTAGGCTTCTCAACCAGGTCCTCAATTTCGAAGAGCTTTCCGCTCGACCCCTCCACCGGCTTCGCCTTCAACACTCCATAGGATGAAATAGAAGGGCCGTCAATTTGCTGGACGGCAATCACCGAGCATTGCGTCTTCTCATAGACCTGAATCAATTGTTTCAGGCAGGGAACTTCCGCATCAATCACGTCATCTGCCAGCAAAACGGCAAAAGGTTCATCGCCGACAAGTTCGCGCGCGGTCAGCACCGCATGACCCAGGCCCAACGCTTCCTTTTGGCGCACATACGCGAGATGAATCATGTCGGAAATGTGGCGGACGATCTCCAGCAGGTCCGTCTTCTTGCGCTCCGCCAACATGCTTTCCAGTTCGTAGCTGACGTCAAAGTGGTCTTCAATCGCCTGCTTTCCCCGGCCCGTGATCATTACGATCTGGTCGCAGCCGGAAGCCATGGCTTCCTCCACTCCGTACTGGATGATTGGTTTGTCCACGATAGGCAGCATCTCTTTGGGCTGCGCTTTGGTAGCGGGCAAAAAACGCGTGCCCAATCCCGCTGCGGGGAATACTGCTTTGCGAACTTTCTTGCTCATGTTTGATTGCCTTTTCGGTATTTAACCGCGCGTCGAGAAACTATAACGTCGGACTATCGTTGCCCAGCATTTTCGCACGAATAATTTTAAGAGGTATCGCGCCTTGCTTCATAAACGTGTCATGAAACTCTCGCAGGCTGAATTGGTCCCCACGCATCGCATGGTAGTCCTGGCGCAGCTTCAAAATCTCAAGTTTCCCGAGTGTATATACCAGATACGTTGGGTCCGATGTGCCACGCTTGGCTTTCTCTTCGGCCACTGGCGGGACCTGGTATCCCTCTTTCACAAAGAACTCCTGGGCCTGTTCAATCGTCATTTTTCCCGTGTGCATTTTGATGCCAACTATGAACCTTGCGTCGCGCAGCAGCGCATCGTCGAGTTGCCCCAGGCGGAGTCTCGGATCTCCGTTGCCGTAACCTTCATCCAGCATCATCTGTTCGCTGTAGTGCGCCCAGCCTTCGGAGTTGCTTCCGCAGGAAATTAATTTCCGTACTTTGGAAGGCGCTTGCTTCACCCACAAGAACTGCGTGTAATGCCCCGGATAAACCTCGTGCACGGCGGTGCTGATGATCGTGCCGCGATTGAAGCCTTCCATCCACTCTTCTGTTTTGGCCGCGCTCCACGACGGATCAGGCAGCGTAACGTTGAACATGGCCTCGGTGGCTTTACTCTCGTAAGGCCCCGGCGTGTCCATGGAAGCCGTGGTTAATGCGCGCTCAAAAGGAGGCGTTTCCTCGACAATAGGAAGGACGGTGGACGGTATGGTAATAATCTGTTTTTGGTTGATGTAGTCGCGCAGGCCGCCAAGCACATTGCGGAAGGATTGCAGCAGTTGGCCGTTTGGCGGATGGTCCTTTTGCAGATCAGCCAACACCTCCCGCGGATCGCGTTTAGGATCAATGCGGGCCGCGACCTCATTCAGGCGCTGCTGGTTTTCACGCAGATCGGCGTAGCCGACTTCCAGCAACTTATCCAGTGGGATGTCCACCATTTCGTCGTAGAGCAACTTCTTGCGGTAATTCTCAGCGCCAATGCGAAAGTCCCCCTTGGAGACAGGCAGCAGGTCTTTCTCCAGAAAGGTTTGATAGTTGCTCAGTCCCTGGACTACTGCGTCGTTGCTCGCCTTGAAAGCCGCGAGCAGCTCGGCATCTTTGACGGTAGAAAATGCGCTGGGCACATCTTTTTGAAAGAAGCCGATAATTCCAGGCAATTGTTGTATCGCGACCTGGGTATAGACGAGCGGAGGATTTTTTAGGTTCTGCCGCGCCGCTTCGAATACCTTGGGAACCTGTTCTTCCCGCGCGATCACCGAACGCAGCCGGTCTTCCGGAGTCGCGAAATTGCGCGCCATGAGCACGAAAATGCTGTATGACAAATTGGAACTGTACGCATCCGGATTCTTCTTCCACATCTGGATATCGTTCAACTCCAACAGTTGGCCGTTGATGGAGCTGATGACCAGATCACGATCCGCGATTTCATCCTGCGTCATCGGCAGCGTGGAAATATGCTCGAAACGCGTTTTGAACTGATTCAACCCTGCGATTTCCGCCTCCGCGGCTTTGGCGGAGTAATCTTCCAACTTGCCATCGTATTGATGAAACCCGTCGGAAGTCGCCTCGGTGGGATGAAACTGAAAATAAAAATCGAAGTATTCATCCACCAGTTGGTCGAAATTTACTGTTTTCTCGTGCGAGCGTGCCATAGCGCGCGAAGGAAGGAAAGCGAACGTAAGAATCAGCGCGGCGGAGAAGACGGCTGCGGCTCGAGTCATGGACGCTCCTCGATGGGGAATCTGTCATAGACATCGGACAATGACATCTACCAGCGACATCTAAAGTAGCATGGGACAAAATAAAATTCAGGTGCGCAATTTCGATGCAGCAGCAGGGCCACAATGAACTCAAACCGAGACGGAAGGGACTTCTTCTTGCCCCAGTTCCAGCAAAAGGTTCCGCAACTGCGCAAGCACTTCGCCGGGAGAGGTGGGCTTGCATACAAATTTCAAAGTCCCGTCCGGAGTAAATTGAGATCCGCGCTGCGATGCGACGAACTGGGCCAGCTTTCCCGGATCAATGGCAGCGTTGGATTTGAACTTTATGCTTAGCACGTCTCGCTTGCGGTCAATCGCGGCAACTCCCACCCGCGCGCACAGCAGCTTCAGCGAAGCATAGTCCAACAAATTGTTCACCGCCGCCGGCAGCTCGCCGTAGCGGTCCTGAAGTTCCGCGCGCACGTCATTCCATTGGGCCTCGGTTTCCACGCCCGCCACGCGTTTATACATTCGCAGGCGTTGGTTCTCTTCGGCAATGTAGTCACCGGGAATGCGGATGTTCAGGCCAAGGTTCATCTGCAAGCCGGCCTCTTCTTGCGGTGCCTCGCCTTTCATTTCGCGCACTGCGCGGTCCAACATCTGCGTGTAGAGTTCGAATCCTACGGCTTCAATGTGGCCGCTTTGTTCGCCGCCCAGCAAATTGCCGGCGCCCCGTAGCTCAAGGTCGAGCGCGGCGATTTTGAATCCGGCGCCCAAGTCAGAGAACTCCTTCAGCGCCGCCAAGCGTCGGCGCGCGATAGGAGTCAAGTCAATTTCCGCGGGAATCAGAAGATACGCATAAGCTCGCCGGTTGGAGCGGCCCACGCGTCCGCGCAACTGATAAAGCTCGGAGAGGCCCATGCGTTCCGCGCGGTTAATGAAGATCGTATTGCAGAGTGGTATGTCCAGGCCATTTTCGATGATCGTGGTCGCCACCAGAATGTCCGCTTCATGATGCATGAATTTCAGCATCACCTTTTCCAACTCTCCTTCACCCATCTGACCGTGACCAACGATGATCCGCGCCTTGGGCGCGAGTTCCTGTAGCTTTGCCGCCATCTCCCAAATCGTATCGACGCGATTGTGCACAAAATAAACCTGCCCGCCGCGGTCAAGTTCCTGCTCAATGGCCGACCGGATCAGCTTTTCATCCCAGCTGGCTACCACTGTCTGAATGGCAATACGGTCTTTCGGCGGCGTCTCAATCACGCTCATGTCCCGCAGTCCCACGAGTGACATATGCAGCGTGCGCGGAATCGGCGTGGCTGACATGGTGAGCACGTCCACTTGTTTGCGCATCTGTTTGATGCGTCCTTTGTGGCGCACTCCAAAACGCTGCTCCTCATCCACGATCAGCAGGCCCAACTCCGCGAACTTGATGTCTTTCGACAGCAGCCGGTGCGTTCCGATCAAAATATCAATCTTGCCGGTTTCCAGTTTCTGGAGAATTTCTTTTTGCTGCTTCGCATTGCGGAAGCGGCTGATCATGTCAATGGTGATGGGAAAAGCCGCAAAGCGCTGCTTGAATGTTTCGTAATGCTGGAAGGCCAGCACCGTAGTAGGGGCCAGCACAGCAACCTGGCGATTATCGCCCACCGCTTTGAACGCGGCGCGCATGGCGACTTCCGTTTTGCCGTAGCCGACATCTCCGCAGAGCAGGCGATCCATGGGCTGCGACGATTCCATGTCGCGCTTCACGTCCGCGATCGCATACGCCTGGTCGTCGGTCTCGTTGTACTCGAATGCGTCTTCGAACTCTCGCATCCAGTCATTGTCCGCGGGATACGAGTGCCCTTGCGCCGCCTTGCGCTCCGCATACAGCTTAAGCAATTCATCGGTCATGTCCGCCATGGCTTTGCGGACGCGCGCTTTGGTTTTGGCCCAGGCAGCGGTTCCCAAATGATTGAGCGCGGGCTTAGCGCCTTCCGATGACCGGTACTTCTGCACCAGATCAAGTCGCGTAAGCGGCACATACAGCCGCGCGCCTTCCGCGTATTCCAGCAGCATCAACTCAATGGAGCTGTCATCCTGCTGAATTTCCTTGAGACCCTGGTATTGTCCGATCCCATGTTCCACGTGGACGACGTAATCGCCCACTTGAAGATCGCGGAAGTCGGAAAGGAACGCGGAGGTTTTTGACCTTGAGCGCTGCGGCCGCGCGACAACGGCCTCCGACTCGTCAAACAAATCGCGCGAGCCGAAAATCGAAAGTCCGGCTTCGGGCAGGATCACGCCGTCAGGAATATAAGTCTTTACCAGCGTCGCGGTGAGCACTTCGCCCGCGAAATGGGACGTCTCATCGGCGTAGCTTTCTCCGCTGCGAGTGCGCGAGCCGAGCCGGTAGCTGACTCCGTATTCGCTGAAAACGTCAGCCATGCGCTCCAGCTCGCCTAAGTTGGGCGCAGCGATCAAGACTCTCTTGCCTTCAGCAATCTGCGTTTTGGTCTCTTCGAGCAGTGAAGGAACGGATCCGTGAAAGCGCGGCGCTGGCTGGGAGAGCAAAGCAACAACATCTCCCGCGCCGTCCCGCGTGATTTCCAAATGCTCCAGATCGGCACCTTTCAGGGTCTGAATCTTGCTCCAAAGTTCGTCGGGAGGAAAATAAAGGTCCGCCGGCCTTACCAGGTTGCCGATCTCGCTGCGATCATGCGCTTCTTCAATCCTTCCCCATACGCGATCCAGTTCGTCTTTCAGTTGTTCGGGCTCGTCGGCAAGCACAACCGCATGCGGCATCAAATCAAAAATGCTGAACTGCGCACCCGCCACCGGAGCATAAAATTCCCAGCCGGGAAAAACAGTAGCGCCGCCGGAGCGTATTGCCTCCTCAATCACTTCTTCGCTTCCCGTAATGCGCTTGCCTGACAATCGCGCATGAATCGCTCCCAGTAAATGTTCATTGACCGGAGTTTCTGTCAGCGGCAAGAGCGGGGCCTCGTCCACGGGATCCGAAGAGCGTTGTGTTCCGGGATCAAACCGTCGCAGCGACTCTACTTCATCGCCAAATAATTCGATTCGCACCGGACGCTCAGCCTCCGGCGAATACACATCGAGAATCCCGCCGCGCAGTGCGTATTCACCGGGCATTTCCACCACGTCAACCGATGTGTATCCAACCGCGTTCAGGTGAAGCAGCAAAGTTTCGTTGTCAACGGTGTCGCCTTTGCGGATACTTCGCGCCAGGCCGGCGTAATATTCCGCGCTGTGCAGGCGGAGTGCAGCGGCGGCAACGGGCACGATCACAATGCTCGCGGTGCCCATGGCGATTTTCCAAAGCGCGGCCGCGCGCTGTTCTTGAATTTCCGGATGCGGAGAAAGATTCTGGAATGGCAGAACGTCCCGTGTCGGCAAAAACACAACCGATTCAGGATCAACACTCCCGCGCAATTCGCAAAACGCCTGCACCACGGGCAGCAAGTCTTCGCCAACGCGATTCGCTTGCACCAGCAGAAGAAGGGGCCTGTCCACGGACTTCCGCAGAAGTGCTGAAACTAAAGCTTTTGCCGTGGGATTTAATCCAGAGACACGTATCCGCCCCGTGCCCTCCTTCAGGTGGGAGGCAACACGCACCAAAGCGGGTAACGTTTCGGCGTCCGCAAAAATTTCGCGGACGAAGGGAAGAACCATCGCACTATTAGTTTAGCAGCGAATCCGGCGCGAGATGGCCGTGCTTCCGCCAAGGCGCCAGATCCCTTCAAAAATGAAATACGATTCCCGTGGATAAGCGGAAATTGTTCTGCGTAGCGTGGAAAAAGCGCGTCTGCACCTCATCGGCCTGGACTCGCCAGGCGATCAGCGGGATCAGGTGGTAGTCAATTCCGCCGCCAAATGCATCCGCGAGCGATGTGTCGGAAGTGGAACTGCCGCCGCCGGAGATGGTTCCGTTCCAATGGCCTGCTCCAATCAGCACGTTGGCGAAAGGACGCAATTTCCCCACCGAAAAAGATACCCGCGGCCCAAACATCGCCGTCAGCGTCCTCGAGTCATAAACGCACAAAACAGGAGCTGGCGGAATTGGAGCGGGCACCCCGCCACATGCGTTCTGAAAATCCTCTTTTCCGTAGTACTGTCCAATATCGGCCACAATTCCAACGAATGGAAAAACCTTGCCCTCCAATGAGCCATTCCAGCCGTTCAGGTTTGTTCGGTTGGAGAGGTTGGTGTCCGCATTAAAATAGGAATACCCAAGAAATATGTTCCCTGCAGTGGGTACTTGCGCGCTGGCCAGGATGCCCAGACCAAGCACGACAACTATGACCGCAAAAAAATGTCGCATCATCGTTCTCCTTAAGACATTTTATTGAAATTGGTTAGATGCTACACAGGCTGGAAGTGCAGGAAGGGAAAATATTCCCAATGAGGTTCCCCATTAAATTTTTTTATTAGATTTTTATGCTCCATTGTCGTGATCCACAGCGTCAAATTCGTAAGATAAGATTTCGGGCCAAGCTAGTAAGTGACAAAGGTTCACAATATCCGCCATAGATTTGGAATAAAGATTGCAAGGTACATGTTTAGCAAGATTGCAGGAGCAGACTTGAACCTCAGCTTTGAAGTTCGCAGTTACGAAGGAGCTACCATTCTCCATTGCCGG
>Ga0134125_10004435_pt1 | contig 16066 bp, 20 predicted proteins | sample KB31751_FD_96464 | JGI IMG/M metagenome (GOLD analysis project Ga0134125, IMG submission 96464) | Terrestrial soil microbial communities with excess Nitrogen fertilizer from Kellogg Biological Station, Michigan, USA - KB3-175-1 | ecosystem: Environmental > Terrestrial > Soil > Unclassified ... | reverse complement strand
AGGCACAATTGGTGATGGAGCTGTATTTGCGTCAGCAATGTCCGCCTGTGATCCATGCTTTTTCCGTTCGGACTTACGCGCGACACGCCTCCCGCAAAGTTACATGCCTGAATGATCCGGTGACAAACCCCATCTGGAAACGAGCAGAAGCCAAATACTGATTTCTGCCGAATTCATGGGAAACCGGACAGAATCGAATTGGGCAAGTGTTGCCGAGTACGGCCCCGGATACGCGATGTGGACGGCCCTCGCGATTCCTGTTGATAATTTCTTGCTAATGATCAACTCAAGATTAACGTCACTTGAAAGAACGGTGCTTCGCGCGATCTGTGAAATGTATCCCTCGGATCGAGCGGCATTGGAAAACCAACTCTCCGCTGCTGTGATCGGCCGTCGCCAGAATACGGGCGCAGGTTTCTACACTGATTTTGAGGTTCCTTCAGTTCAGAGTGCACTATCCGGTGAGCGAATGAGGACCGGACCAAATGCCAAAATCGACGGGTTGGAACATGGAATGGGCTTTATCTTATGGCTGCATTGCGGCTACGTAACCACGCTGGAAGGGTACAGCTTTGGCGAGGACACTTCCTCAATCGACTTCGAAGCTGTAGGTTGTCAAATTAATTCGTCGTTGCAATTTTGAATGAGAGACGGGCCGCATTGAACCAAGTCAGACTGGCTTTTGCTGTCAGGGTACTTGGCTGTGGATAAAAGAGTTCTGCAAACACTTACTTCGAGTTTTGTCTCTGTACGATTTCTACCCGCAAGCGGTCACGGAGGTTGCGTGCAAAGAAATCGATGAAGGTTCCGAGGCGTTGGCAAGAGTTTGAAGCCAGCTTCAACGTGACTACCTCTTCGTTCCGCGCTCGGGCGTGCAACCTACGCAGCACCGCTGGGGCAGAGTCCACCGCTCGAATGTCGATCCAGGGGATGATGCTCCACCGAAAATTTCGGCGAATGCGAAGGCCCTCAGGAACAATCTCGAGCCGCCATCCCCAAACGCGGAATGCATCCCAGACGGCTAACAGCCCCAATCCGGTGCCTAGCGGCAAAGCAAGCCAAGAGGGGTAGCTACCCGGCCTGTTGGCTATTGAGACCAAGAGTCCAGCGCCACCCGCAGCCCAGATTAGAGGCTCAATCTGTTCACCCCAGGGTCGGCGCGAAATATCGAAGTGCGCAACTTTCGATCGAACTGCATCCGGGTTTTTGGACAAGCTCAAGATACCGGCACACGCATCATCTTCGCTGGCAATCGCCTTAAAGCCCAATGAGCCAAATTGTGAGGTGATTTCTCGAATACTTTGAGATGACTTCGCTTCGACGGTCACCAGATCCGGACCCCAACCCAGAATCGCAATACCTGCGCGTGAGCACAATGTGCGCACTTGAGGCAACCACTCCGGATCGGCTTTCTTCATGTGCGCAGTATAGCTGCCGGCGGAACTCGTTCAGAGTAACCGAGGTAATGTGCTTTTTGTCCAAGACACCGTGCAACGAACAGGTTACGTTTGGCTTGCCAGAATTAGGGACAGAAAGGATTGCTGAAGCTTCTGCAGCCTTGGACCAAATCAAAGTCAGACAGCTCGCATACGCCTCTGACGATCAATATGGAAGATGAATTTGACGGCCAATCGGGACGCAAGCAAGAACCCGCTTACGATTGTCAAGACGCCTACTGGGTAGAAATGAATTTGCTTCCCTGCCAAAGCAAATTTCAGGACCGAACGAGTGCCTGGGCTTGTTTTTTGCTCTTGCCGTTGCACATCTCCGCCCACCATCATCCGCCCTTTACGTACCGACTTCAAAGTAACTGCCGAAAAGTCCAAGTCGGAACGGGCTGCTTAATTTCGATTGCGAATAGAAACAAATGACTAGATAACGAGAATTCGGCCTGATATGGGATCCTCGGGCGAATCTTAGTGTCTCCCATGCGACGATTACGGCTTGCACAGTCCACCTCATCCCACGCAAGCTCGCGGAAGGTGCGTGATTGAGAGCCAAAATCTCGTGGCCCCCTGACTGCAGTTGTCAAAAATTTGCAAAATCATATTGCCTGGGAGAACAGGCATCCATCTGAGTCGCATCCCTCCAACTGAACTTCCGCCTACAAAACTCTTGATCTCTGAGGGCGCAAGCAGAGTCTGATACGAGAACTCGTTATCAGGGCTCGATCGAGGAGGATCTATGTTTGAGGACAAACGAATCTTGTTCACAACCTTAGCGGTTGGATCTTTGTGTTGCCCATTTGCTTGGCCACAGTACGGGGCACCAATGGGCTCGCCGAGTCCGACACCTGGTACGCCCGGATATACGGCGCCTTCGAATGGATATGGCGTTAATAAAGCTGCTCTCGGAGCTGGGATTGGTGCGGGAGTAGGTGCTGGAGCATTGTTCCTTGCGATGCGGCATCGTGGTGTTCATAAGGGGTGCATCGGCCCAGACGGGAACTCGCTCACGGACAAAAATGGACGCAGGTTCCAGCTACAAGGTTCGTCGCTCACACCTGGCGAGGAAGTCTCGGTTAAGACCAAAAAGCTAAAGGACAACTCCAAGGGCCCGACTTTAGAAGTCGTGGACGTGAAGAAGGACTTCGGCCGCTGTGAAGAAATACGCGCGAGCCGCTAGATCATCTCGGAATGTCGTCTATAAAAGGGATGGCGGCCAGAAATTGCGTTGCCCCCTTTCATTCCAAGACGTGCCAGCCTATTTTTGCAATTTGTGAGGCAATGCTTCAGTTAAACAAAGAGTGCCACTGCGCTCACGGAAAAAGCCCAATCTGAGCGCCGCTCAGTTGAGCGGTAGTCCCAGATTGGGCTTTCAATCTATCTTTAAGGTTCAGCTCATCGATGACCAGCCTGGACCTCCTGCTGATGCTCCTCCGATCCATGTTGCCCAAGTACGTGAGCCCCTGCGGACCCGGCAAGTTGAGGTTGATTAGCGAATGGATGTGCATGCGCGGCATGCGCTGTTGCCGAATTTAATTGTGAAGCGAAGAAGAGGAAGAAGTTCGAACTCCGTGTCGGTTGAACACGCCTAATAGTTCTTTGAGATCTTTGGGCATCATCCGTGAGATTTCCCTTGAAAGCGGCTGCGAATGAATAAGCGGCTTCGCTAACATCCCAAACTGCAGAGAGGCGGTCTCCGACGGGCAGACTGCGCCAATAGCGGTAAGTTTCTGTCTGCTGCTTTTCGGTATCCGTGACTCTGGAAATTTTCTTATCTGCATTCATGTGATTCAGCTTATGTCACCATTGAGCGACGGGACAGTAAGCGCCATTGGCGGCCTTCCGCGTTTGTGACCATTATATGGCGCGCACATTGCGCGGAGCAGCCAACACCACTGCCGAATCTTATTGCCCATGCTTGCGGCAAGGATTCGTGCCTTCTAACCGAGGGCGGCTACCTGTGCTCGGCGGAAACACTTCTGAGTATGATCATTCACAATGCCGACGGCCTGCATGAAGGCGTAGCAGATCGTCGAACCCACAAAGCTAAAACCTCGCTTTCGTAAGTCTTTGCTCATGCTATCGGATTCATCGCTACGGGAACGTACATCTCTCAAAGCTTTTGGACCTTTGTCGCCTTTCCTTGGAGCGAACTGCCAGATGTACTTATCGAAGCTGCCCAACGCGCTCTTTACGGATTGAAATGCTTTTGCGTTCTGGATCACCGATGCGATCTTCATTCTGTTACGCACGATTCCCGGATCGGCAAGCAAGGCATCGATCTTCTTCTGGTTGTACTCTGCGATGATTTCCGGCTGAAAATCGTCAAAAGCTTTGCGGTAGTTCTCGCGTTTCTTGAGAATTGTTTCCCAGCTCAGTCCCGCCTGCGCGCCTTCCAGACAAAGAAACTCGAACAGCTTCCGATCATCGTGCAGGGGGACGCCCCATTCTTCATCGTGATATTGGACCATCAATCCGCTTTTCGCCCACTCGCACCGCTGTAATTCTTTGTTTGGCATAGCTACTGTGTACATCATGAGTCCGGGGAGAGGGGTATGGACCGTCCACAAGGGCTCTCCGCCGCACAACTCTTCCATTGCTGCATCACAGGTTCATGATGCAATGGCGTTCGGTGATTCGGTGAGAACTGGAACTCGTCCAAGTCTCACCCGTGTCTAACGCCTCGAATCGCTCTGCTTATGAGTGGCTTCGTCAGCCTGCGTAGCGATGTGAGCAACAATCGGAGCCGACCTTATAAGCATTACTGCAACCGCGTAGAACCCGTATTCCAGATACCCGCCGCTCTGATTGCAATGATTCGTTCCATCCGGAGCAGTCTAGACAAACTTGCCGAGATAGAATCGCTCGCTTTGAGGTATCACGCTTCCTAATGACCGACGCGTTTCTGTGGTGCTATCGCGACACCTTCTCCGAGGCGTTCAAGATCGGAGAGGAGCAGACACCAAATTGGCTGCTGCGCTTCACTCCCGAACTTGTGCGGCCCGGGAGCGAGGTTCTTGCTCGGTCTGCAAAACTTTCCCTTTGCGTTAAGCGGCGAAAGCATGATCGATCAGGAGTTCTTTGACGATCTCCTGCACGGTGCGCGGGAATTTTTCTGCGAATTCTCTCAGCTTCTGCCTATCGAGAAAGCGAAGGTTGATTTCGTCCAAAGGAGTAGGCAGTCCCTCCTGCCGGCTCAAATAAATCCAATCCAGCAGTGCCTTCTCCGGTCGCGCGATCTGATAGGAGTTGTATCGCGTGCGCTTTTCCTCGAAGCCCCAATAGAGATCCTTGGCAATCTTGCGATAGGAGATTGTCACTGAGGGGCTGCTGAAGCTCTTTGGATATCCGGTTGTCACGCACGTCAGAATTGCGGGACTCTGACTCGTCACCGCATGTTCGACCAGAGCCGATTCCAAAGAAATATAGGACTCGGAGCGAAGCACATTGACCAGTTCTCGCGCCGAGAAATTCTGGTTGAGGCGGTTGATGTAGACCTTGTTGGAGATATGCTCGACCAGGCCGTGAGCCCCATATCTGCGTAGGGCATTGCGAGCCACGACTTCCCGCACGCCATAGCGTTGCCCCAGATCATCAAGACGCAGAATGCTGGTTGGTGCGCGCCTCTTCGGCCAGGATGGTTGTCCAATTCATGATGGCTCCTCAAAGCCAGTGGGCAAATACCCTTTTGAGCGAGAATCGCAACGGCTCAAATTTGTTTTCTGCCAGCGAATTAAACAGCTGCTGCGGCAATACGGTGCGCAGTTCCGCTGTACACAACTTCGGCTCGATTTGATCGATTCTGCCGCGGATCCATTCTGAATCGAATTCTTCCCACTGCATGAAATCGTTAAGCTGGGCTTTAGGTTACCCTCGAGCCGAGCTCCCTTCGTCAGTAGGATGTCGATGTCAAAAGCATCGCGGGATTTTACGATCCTGCGATCAAGGAACGTCTCGCATTTTTGAAACAACAGCGTATCTGCCGTAGGTTGTAATCACGATCTGGTTTGACCCTGCTATTGCTTTTTGAACTTCTTCGCTCTTGAGAACAGGGCCGCCGATGCGCGTCAGATCGACACTGAACAACATCCTTCGATTGGCGTGACGACGGTCTTGTCGATTATAGGCACTGGCAGCTGCCACGAAGGGGTTTATTTCCATCTGAACCGTGTTTTATCCACACCTCTGCACTGGAAACTGTTGTTGTCGTGGCGCGGCGAGGAAATGAAGTGATGTATTGGGAAGATGTTGACGAACGATTCAACGTCCCGCCAACCGCGCCCGATAGCTGCGTTTTGCAGCACTGTTGCAATCAGGACGATCTTGGCATTGCTCTGAAGCGCGGATGCCGGGAACGCCCACGTCGGGCAAGTCGGACCAGGCGGGCGGCATGAGAATACAATGTGCGGAGGAAGTCCGCAGGTTTGCTTTCCGCGTATCCACCACATAAAGAATCCTGTGCGCCCGGCAACGTCGCACACTGATTTGTGAATCAGCTTTTGTGTGTGCACGTTTTGTTGGAATCTGGCACACCAAAACTGGATTGGAGGAAATTCGATGAAGCAACTTCTCACCGCTCTTTGCTGTCTCACCCTGCTTTCGATTTCTGCCCTGGCCCAGAAAAGGGCCGCCCATCAGGCGAGGGCCAACGCCGCCATGACCGATCAGCAGTTTCTGGAGTTGGCCGCGCAGACCGACATGGTGGAAGCGAACCTGGGGCAACTCGCGCAGAACGTTTCGGATAACCAGCAGGTGAAGGACTATGCGCAGACATTGGTGACCGACCACACCAAGGACTTCGATGACCTGCACACCGCCGCGCAGCAGGCCAGCCTGATGGTGCCCGACGCCATCGACGCTGCTCACAACAAATCGATGATCGATCCCTTCCAGAAGCTGAAGGGCGCTGCCTTCGATCGCAAATACGTGCAGGAGATGGTCGCGGGCCACACTCACGCCCTTGAGATCTACAAGAAGGAGGCGGAGGATGCGCAGAATCCGGCCATCAAGTCCTATGCCGAGAACGCGATTCCCGTACTGGAAAAACATCTCGCGAGCGCAAAGGACTTGGAGCACTCCAAGGGCAGGAAGAAAAAATAGGCTCGCCGAAATCAGCAACTTGCGACGCCTGAGATGCAGTCATGAAACATCTCCATGGCGCGATGGCTCGGATGATCTCGAGTGAGGCGCCCAAAGCCAAAGACATTTAGAAACCGGGCAAGCTGGTAGGAACTGGCATTTATTGTTCCGCGACAGTTTAATGGTCTCGATAGGCTTGAAAAGGATCGCATCGCCTATTCCTTGGTCCGACCGCAATGCTTCACTGGCAGAGCTACCATTTTTGGCACAAAGGAGCCAATGTGGGGAGCAGTTTTCAAGCCGATTGCAACGACCTTGCCGGCTTCCGCGAACCGGTTCTCTGCCAGCCGCAGATCATCGACGAGTGCATGGAGCAGGTCCACGCCGGCACCCACGCTGCTGGTTTGGACTTCATCTCTGCGGCCGGCATGATTACATCTGAGCTCGGACCGTTTCCAATACCTCATATCCAAGGACCTGCGGGAAGGGAACAGGCTTTCCGAGAATGTAGTTCAATTGCAGCGCTGCAAATTCGTCCGGGTAGTGGAACCGTCCGCGAATGCGATCGGCGTCTTTTAGTGGCCATGGATAAAAGCCGAGCTTCAATCTGCCCGCTGGTCTCATTGCGAGGGACTTCCTTAAGTGTTGCGGCGAACAGACATAACTGAAATCAATAACTCTGTCCGCCGAGGCAATTTCTTAGTTTGGGAAGCCGCTTGAATTTTGGAGGATTCGAGAAATCGAAAGACTAGGAAGCTACGCGGCTATCTGCGGAGCGTTTCTTGACTATTGCAATAAGCGGGCGCGAGTGCCGTGCGCTTGCAGGATGGAGACGGCCTTCGACTCGAAGGAAACAAACTCTTCTCCCCCAAGCCAGCTTCCTTCGTAGGCGATTACGCCGTCGGCAAAATCGCCACCGTGCCTGAGCGAGAGCAGCCCAGCTTCTACCGCCGGGTGGTTCATTACTACATTAGCGCTTTTCATCAGCCGATGAATCGCACTCCCTACGTCGGAAACCGATTTTTTATATCCCCTGCGGAGGACCCAAACCAATTCACAAAGAACGGGGAGAGGCACAGCAACGAGATCAGCCTGTTGCAAGACCTTGGCTGCCTGCCGTCCCTGATGAGGTTCGTCTTGAACAGCGGCTCTGACGAGCACGTGGGTATCCGCTGTGATTTTCATTTTGCTCTCGCCCATTCCTCCGTCGCAATCTCCTTCATTTCCTCAATCGTGAGTTTTCTGCCGCCCCGCTGCGACAAGCAGCCGATGAAGTCGCTAATGCTGCCATTCTGCGCAGCGGCTCTTACGATGATCTGCCCATCCGGCAGCTTGTCAGCCTCAATTCTTTCTCCTGGACTGACGCCGAGATGCTTGAGTAGATCCTGCTTCAAAGTAACCTGGCCTTTGGCTGTAACCGTTAGCTTGATCATGGGACTTCCGCCTCCGAGCCCGATCTCTATTGTAAGGCATTTGTGCCTTACTGTCTACTGCGGTTCGAATGAGCCAGTCTCTGCGGCTCGAATCGCAGCCAGAATTAGAGGAGCAGTCGATCATCCGACCAGCAGCGCGTTGCGAATACGCTAGGAAGACTGCCGAGTCTTTGGGCTACTCCTATCGGTAGGTGAGCGTCGACCACCCAGGATGCTATCCTGCGGCTGCGCCCAAACAGTCTAGGCAATCATGAGGGTAGAAGTTCAGTGCTATGCAGGCAGCAAGGCCGATGAAAGGCCATTGCGGTTCAGAATCCACGACCATGAATATCTAGTGGAAGAGATTCTCGATCAGTGGTACGGCCCTGAACACACGTTCTTCAAGCTTCGCGCCGATGACGGGAATCTCTACATTCTTCGCCACCAGACCTCGGAACCTGACGGGAATTGGGAGCTTGTCTCTTTTCGGCAAATCGCCTAGCGCAGAATGCGCCGACAGTCCAAAACCTGGCCATTGGTCCCTGTCTCGTCTACACGGTTCAAGTTTCTTCCGCGAACACGGATTGCTCGCGGAGCCTTTTCTCGTCGTTGCTTTAATCGCGGTGGTTAGAAGGATTTTGGTCATCACTGCAGAGCTGCCGAAGTTGCCGCAGGCAGGAGTAGAAGTCTTTAGGCAAGCCATCCTTGAACTAGGACTGCTGACCGTTATGGTTGTTGCTTTGGTCGGGTCTCTTATCGCACTGCAAAAAGGCGCAAAACGCGGCCGGGTCGAGTGATCGAGATAGCGAAGACTCCAGTGAGAACTTAGATCATTTTTCAATGTTGGTGTGGACGGGGAAAAGGAAAAACACAAGGCCCTTCGACTTCGGTTTCCGCGCGAGGACGCGCGGAAAACCTTCGCCCAGGGTGACACGGTTTTGGATGTGGGACTACAGTAACCAGAAACTGCCGTAAGTGTTTACACCAGACTTATCAGCCAACACGATAAAAGGCCTCCCATCAACAAACAGTCTTTGTTCCACCGGTCAGTTGTGAACACAATGCTGGAGCGCATCATTTTTTGAAAGCAGAGCGCACGTTGGACAACGTCAAAGTCCAAGCAGATTTACTTCAAGTTTGATGTAACCTTTTTTTGTGCAACGAATTCCAACTCTTGCATGGCAAGCTTTACGCAAATGGCCGGAGTGGAAGCGCTAGCCGGAGATCAATCCTGGGTTGTGCGCATGCTGTCGGAATTTCGAGTATGACGAGACGTTATGGTCGAAGGTCTGAATCGAATCAAGGGATTCTGCTGCCAGTCTCCAAGAGGAGCCTTCTATGTATTTCCCAATATCACGAAAACTGGCTTGCGTTCCGATGATCTCGCCCACGCGCTGCTGGATGAGGCCGGAGTAGCCTGCTTAGCCGCTACCGCATTCGGTACTTTCGGTGAAGGCTACCTTCGCTTCAGTGTCGCCAATTCCATCGAGAACATCGAGGGAGCCCTCAAACGAATTGACGATTGGGTTCGGCAGAATCTCTGACTCCTAATCTCAACATAATTCTGGAGAACGCAACAGAATGTCATTTCGGGTTTATGCCACTTGCGATATTGGCAAAGAGGCTTTGGATCGGCTCCGTGACTTTGGCTACGATGTCTATCCTGTGCAGGGCGTTGATTGAATCGCGATATGCATCGAGAATCTCTGCCAATTGTCGAATCCAAAACGGGCTTGCCGTGCGCCGAACCCTTGGCTGCCTGATGATCGAAATCCTGGCGAGGAGAACTGCGACGGGATGAAGGGCAACAACAGCAGCATCAACGCCGGGCCTGAGCATGGTTTTGGCAGCCAATCTAAGCATTCAAAGTCGGATCGTGAGTAACGTTTAATAATAAATTAGCTCGAATATCTATTTATTTTTCAATCACTTATCAGAATAAGCTTGTGGATGACAAGCACGATTAGCTTGTGATAACAGGGCATTAATTTGCCTGTATGTTTGGCAGCATAATATGATTGTATATGTACAACGCAAAACGCTTGTATTTGTACGCACTGGTGATCGTTTATTGTGCCTACACCGAACGAAAAACTAGCTGCATCGCTCGCCGTCTTGCATGACCTGCAAAAAGGCGGAAGGCGCGTGTTTCGCTCAGATGACCTGAGCCGCACGCATCGGAAACGTCTCGTCCAGAACGGCTTCTTGCAGGAAGTAATGAAGGGCTGGCTTATCTCTGCCAGCCCGAGTGCCCGTACCGGTGACAGCACGCCTTGGTACGCCTCGTTTTGGGAATTCTGTGCGCGATATTGCCACGAACGCTTCGGAGAAGGGTGGCAACTGTCTCCGGAACAGTCGATTCTCCTACATGCGGAAAACACGGTTATACCGACTCAGGTGGTCGTGTACAGCCCAAATGGCACGAACCACACCATTGAGCTGCTGTTCGGTACTTCACTATACGACCTGAAGCAAGCCGACATACCAGCGGCCGCAGACGTCTCGGTCCGAAACGGATTACGCTTGTTTTCTCCGGCGGCGGCTCTCGTGAAGGTACCGGAGGCGTTCTTCAACCGCAATTCCATCGAAACGCAGGTCGCGCTTTCAAGTCTGGCAGATGCTTCCGACATCTTGCGCCATCTTTTGGACGGCGGTCGCAGTGTGAAGGCGGGTCGGATCGCTGGTGGTTTCCGCCGCATCGGTAAGCCCGAAATTGCGGATGAGATCGTCAGCACGATGAAGCGGGCTGGCTATGATGTCCGGGAATCCGACCCGTTTGCGCCGGACGAGACGTTCATCGCACTGGCTCTGGCCGTCTCGCCCATCGTCGGTCGTATTCAAGCGATGTGGGAGACTATGCGCGACGCCGTCATCGAGAATTTCCCGAAGGCGCCTGGATTGCCAGAGGATAAGCACCGCTATCTGGCTTTTGTCGATGATATCTACAAAAACGATGCTTATCACTCACTTTCAATCGAAGGCTACAGCGTGACGCCGGCATTGATCGAAAGAGTGCAGCGCGGCGACTGGGACCCGGATCATCATGATGATGACCGCAAGAATCGCGACGCACTGGCGGCGCGCGGTTACTGGCAAGCATTTCAGCTGGTAAAGATGTCGGTTGCGGAAATAATCGCCGCAGCGAACCCGGGCGCGGTTGTCCGCACCGCACACAAGAATTGGTACGGTGAACTATTTCAACCCTGTGTGGCCGCGGGGTTGTTTCCGCCGAGCGCGCTCGCCGGCTACCGCAACGATGCCGTGTATCTGCGCACTTCGCGCTATGTTCCCCCGCGGCGGGAAGCTGTGCGTGAGGCGATGCCGGCGCTGTTCGATCTTCTTGAACGTGAAGTCCATCCGGGCGTGCGCGCTGTGCTTGGCCATTGGCTGTTTGGTTATATCCATCCGTACCCGGATGGGAACGGCCGTATGGCGCGGTTCCTGATGAACACCATGCTTGCTTCCGGCGGCTATCCGTGGACTGTTATTCGCGTTGAAGATCGCGACGCGTATCTGGCCGCTCTCGATCATGCCAGTATCGACGCAAATATTTCATCATTCACAGGGTTTATCGCAGACAGAGTACGTTGGTCGATTGATCAGGCCGACGCAAAAGCGCAGGCGAGCAAGTGAGAGACGTCGAACTATCTGGCCCAAGCTTCCGCCCAACAACAGGTATTAGATGATTTTCGCTAACTATGTCTTCGATCGGTTGATTATCACTGCAAGACCGGGCAAAGATTCTCCAGATGCTGGTAGAGGGAAACAGTCTTCGCGCTACGAGTCGGATGGCCGATGTCTCGCTCAACACGGTTACCAAGCTGCTCGTTGACGCTGGCTGCGCTGCCGCTGCATACCATCAAAATCACGTTCGCAACGTCCATGTTCGTCGTTTGCAGTGCGACGAAATCCGGAGCTTTGTAGGAGCGAAGAAGAAGAACGTCACGCCAGAACAAGAAGCCGATGGATGGGGCGATGTGTGGACGTGGACGGCGATTGACGCTGATACAAAGGTCTGCCTCACCTATTACGTTGGGGATCGCGGAAAACATTCTGCGTATCAGTTCATGCAAGATGCTGCCAGCCGAATCGTTGGACGACCCCAGATCACGACAGACGCACATCGCCCGTACTTACAGGCAGTCGAAGATGCATTCGGAATGGATGTTGATTATGCGATGCTCCACAAGATTTACGGAGCGCCGACACCTGATGAATCGCGGTATTCTCCGGCGACGTGCATCGGCTGCGACATGAAAACTGTTGCTGGCGATCCCGATCCGAAGCACGTAAGCACGTCGTATGTCGAGCGGCAAAACCTCACAATGCGGATGTCTAACCGGAGATTCACTAGGCTAACGAACGCTTTTAGCAAGAAGCTGGAGAATCACGGGCACATGGTAGCCCTGCATTTCCTGCACTACAATTTCGCCAGAATTCACAAAACACTTCGCATCACTCCAGCGATGGCTGCTGGCATCTCGGATCACGTCTGGTCGATGGAAGAAGTCGCTATGCTGACGGACGCGGCTTATGCTCCGAAGAAACGCGGCCCTTACAAGAAAAAAGGGTAGTGCCTCAGATTTCAAAATCTGAGGCACTACCGGTTTCTAGAGTTGCTACGTCGGTGGATTTCGCGCCTGACTTATCTGATGCTTCAAGCAGTACCAAGCGCCAGACGGAATTCCCAATTTGCGCCTCGCGAGTGATGCATGTACTGAGGTACTGCGGTCGAGCGCCTCGGTCCGAAGCGTCGGAATATCTGCATCAAGAACGCATACCAAACGAACCGGGGGCTTCGCCGCGAATTGATTTTCAGCGTGTGCGAACTTCTATCTGGCCGTCTCTTATCCGGGTTTCGAGGCATGGTTGTGGATGTACTGCCGGCCCATCGATCACCCGACCATCCTCCAGCGCAAATCGTGAAGCGTGATAAGGGCAGACGATAGTGTCTCCAACCAGCCTGCCTTCTGATAGTGGTCCGCTGAAATGAGAACAGGTCTCTGCCAGCGCGAAAATTCGCGAATCTTTGCGAATCAGCAGGATGGGAACTCCGTCACACTCGGCGCGTGTCGGTTTGGATTCCGATAGTTCCGTCTCCGGCATAATCGCGGCGAACTTCTTTGGAAAGGCTTGTCCAGCAGTACGATCCACGCCGACTCTGTACTCGTAAACCATCCTCCCTCCGAGATGCGCGGCCGCCATCATGACGCCATACCCCAACGTGGCAATCACACGTCCCGCGGTACGGGAGTTCTTCTTTCGCAATATCAGAGATGTTCCAAAGAGTGCGGTGGCGGTCACATTCAGCAACCCGTGCAGCAACCCGATGCGGCGTGCCGGCGGATCGACGTCTGACCAATCAGTGACACCAGCCATTGCCGCGCCGGTTGCACCCATCAACCCAATTGCTAGCGACAGGTCCGCACCGATTGCAAACTCGCGTCGCTCTGCCATCAGGTCCGCGGCATCGAATAGGAGTGCGACCGTCCATGCGCCAATCGGGATATCCGTGAGGATGACGTGGAGAGGTTCTCCAATCCAAGTGCCGTTCAAGAAGTTCCTGACCTTTTGTGCGATCCGACTGCCCCCGCAATACAAAGCCCTATCTATCTGTTTTTGGAGTCTCTCTTCGAGTGGCTTCGCCGCTGAGCGCTGGGTATTGGAATCAATGCCGCCTTGATCGCCCTGGGTGTTCGCCGCCATCATTCCCCTCTCGTATTGAATGAATCTTAATGGTGTTTTACTTGGATAGGTTGTGCCGATTCGTGCAACCGAGCGCTGTGCCAAACATCACGAAGCTCCCGGATTGATTCCAAGAGCTGCCAGAAATTGATGGGCCACTAATGGCGCATCGTAGAGGGCTACGCGTTGGAGTCCGGCTCGGCCGAGCCGCTGGCGTGCGATCGGGCTCTGCAGCAGCTCATCCATAGCGGCGGCGAAGCCAGCAAAATCACCCGGCTCAACCAGCAGTCCACATTGTCTGTCGAGAACCGTTTCGGGAATCGCGCTGGTCTGCGAGGCGACGATCGGGAGGCCAGCTGCCATAGCTTCCAGCAGTACGATTCCGAAGCCCTCCTGGCGACTGGGGAAACAGAAAATATCTGCGCTTCGATACTCTTGCGCGAGCTGCGCGAAAGAGAGATGCTCCAGAAACTTGACCCGATCTTCGATATGCAATTTTCGGGAGAGGCGACGAAGGCGCGCGAGTTCGGGACCGACGCCGACGATGCGCAGAACTGCCGGTGATTGGACGCGCGCCATGGCCCGCAGCAGCGTTGCCACATCTTTTCGCCGGTAAAGATGGTCCACGCAAAGGATGCTCGCCTCTGACCGACTCTCCCGATTTGCTTGCTGCAGCGCGGTTTGCCAACGTCCAAGATCAATCAACTCGGGCACGATGCAGATCTGTTCAGCCGGCACGCCATAGTGCTTTTCAACAGCTTCGGCCGCATAGTGGCTGGTCGTCAGAACTCGGTCGGCGTTGCGCACTCTCCGTTTTTCAAAATAGGACTGAAGCAACAGACTGAGGCGCTGTAGTCCTTTCTCGAACCTGAGTTCTTCGGCTATCACTCCCTTGACGCAAGCCACATCAAGCGCGTCATGTGCGGCGATGAATACGCCATCGAGATCAAAGCCCACAACCACGTTCGATCGTCGCAGTTGTGAGTTCGTCCTCGCACGATAGTTAAACCAGAGGCGTCCGATGGCGGAGAGCTGTTGCTCTCCCGGTGCTACCAGCATTACGTCCACGCCTGACGCGATCAACGCGTCGCGGAGAGCGCAGATGCCTACGTAAGTTCCGCTGCCTTCGCGCACGCTTGTCGGTGTCCCTGTCACGAAGACAATGTGCGCCGAGTTTGCCCGATATAATTGACGCGCGCTCTGCATTATGAGCCGTTTCCCCACATATGATGTTGAGCAGGTGAACTCGTATTACCACCGGGTCTTACCATTTTACGAAGCCGAAAATGAAGCGCGTAACGACCTTGAGTTTTGGCAAAGTCTGGTGGCGGAACAAAAACCAGATTGCGTCCTGGAACTCGGGGCGGGAACCGGACGGGTCACCGCAGCCTTGAGAGAGTTCGCTCCCGTAGTTGCCCTTGACCTCTCCCTGGAGATGCTCAAACGCGCTTCGGAGCGCCTTCGTGGGCTGGGCGGTGGAGCGTCTTTCCCAACACAACTGGTCGTGGCCGACATGCGCAGCTTCGCTTTTGCGCGCCGGTTCGATCTCATCGTAGCTTCTAACGATCCGTTCTCTCACATTATCCGTCTGCGGGAGCGCGAGACAGCATTGCGTCGAATCAGGAACCATCTTGGACCCTGCGGCAGATTCGTGTTCGAAGGCCTTTATCGTCCCCAGCGAAAAATCATGGAAGTGCCTGAGCGCTCAGTGAATGGGCTATCGCTCCGCGAAACATGGAAGCCTTTGGGAGCCAATGACTGCTGGCGTTCGCACTACCACTACCAGCGGGGCATTGAACAGGTGGACGCCAAGTTCGTGGCGCGGGCATGGAATCCGGCTGAGCTTAAGACTCAGTTGGCAAGCTGTGGCCTCCGCGTGAGGGAGATCTGGGGAGATTTCGATCGTCGTCCCTTCGCTTTGAATGCACAAAGGATCATCGTGGTTGCAGACCGATCACCCTCGGCGAGTTGAAAATATGTGATCAGGCGAACCAGTCGGCTCCCAGATTCCGTATGAAAAGCTGGATCTGGAGCAATCTTGAACGAACTTCAACATCGAACATGTGCTGACCACAAAAGCGATTCAGAAATTTGTGGCCGGCTAGAAAACGACACTGCGTCAGGCCGGTTGAGCTTCCTGATAAATCTGCTACAAACGAATTAGACTTCTCGCATGAGACTGCTGTGGGCGCTTGTTCTTTTGTTATTCAGCGCGCAGCCCAAGGCATCCCGGGAAAGTGGAAATCCTCTCGATCATCTGCCCTCCAACATTGAAGTGCTGACGCACTTTGGGGAGCGGGCAGATATCTCTCCCGACAATCGGCGCATTGCCTTCATGGCGAAAAGTTTTGGCGACGCCATGCTGATTGACATGAAAACGCGCATCATCACCTGCCTGACCTGCAACGTGCCAGGCGCGGCTTTTCTGCGTGTCATGCATCTTGT
>Ga0134125_10004433_pt1 | contig 16069 bp, 25 predicted proteins | sample KB31751_FD_96464 | JGI IMG/M metagenome (GOLD analysis project Ga0134125, IMG submission 96464) | Terrestrial soil microbial communities with excess Nitrogen fertilizer from Kellogg Biological Station, Michigan, USA - KB3-175-1 | ecosystem: Environmental > Terrestrial > Soil > Unclassified ... | reverse complement strand
ATTCAGATAACGCTACTGTTTATACAATCGTGAGCCTGATGGCCCGAAAGTTCGCTTTCATCCCCCGGTATTTGTACAAGGTTGAGGATGATACGACGAAAGAAGAAAAGAAACAGCAAGCAAAATACCGCCGAAAATATCAACGGGTCGTTAAAAATTACGGCAATACCACAGCCAAAAAGATCAATGAACTTCATACAAAAGCCTATCAGGATGATGTTGTAGAAGGATCCCCGCTCTCCCAATTGCTTGCACAGCCCAATGACGGCATGGGGCAGGATTCGTTTTACCAGGTTATTTATACGTTGAAGAAACTCACTGGCAATTCTTTTGAATGGCTGAACCGGGGAGATAATGACCAGGTGACCGGGCAAGCCAGATTAAAACTGCCGATACTGGAAAGAATTCCGCTGCCGACCAACTTGGTGACGATCAACGTAGACCGGTCATATATGTTCGGGCTGATTGTCGGTTATACATATTGGGGAGCCGGACAGCCGATATTCATTCCGAAGGAGGATATTATCCACTGGAAAGACCCCAATCCCACACACGATCCATTAAACTTCAGTCATTTCTATGGCGTTGCACCGCTTCAGGCCGGCCGTAAATTGGTTGCACAGGATGATGCGCAGGTGGATTCGGCGGTAGCCATGTTTCAGAACGGGGGCGCGCGGGGTGTATTGTATAACGAGACCATGAATAAACTTTCACCTGAACAGGTGAAGGCATCAGATCATGCAATTGATACAAAAATAAATAACCGGGCGATGAAGTCGGCTATTGCCATGCTGCCAGGCGCATGGGGGTATTTGTTCACTGGTCAGAATGCGGTAGATATGGAATTGATTGACGCGCAGGATAAGACCTTCCAGCGCCTTGCAAATCTCTTCGGCGCTAATCCACAGATATGGGACACAAAATCAACTTTCAATAACGTTGAACAGGCCAGAAAAGATTTAATCACCAATGCCAGCCTGCCGGATGCAGCCAGTTACCGGGATGAAGAGAACAGGGTATTGCTGCAGGCGTTCGGATATACTCAAAGCCAGTATTGTATTGATGTTGATGTAACTGATCTTCCTGAACTGCAGGATGATATGGAAAAACTCACAACCCGCACAATGGCTAACTGGACGCTCTCCCCGAACGAGCGCCGCAAAGAACTGGGTTTTGATCCAATGCCAGATAAAAATATGGATATCGTTTTAGTTCCTAATAACGTAATTCCTATAGAAGATGCAGCCGTCCCCACAACTTTACTCGATCCCAACGCAGATTTTGGAGCAGATACAACAGATAGCGGAGGCCAAATACAGGATAATCCTGGTCAGCAACCCGGCAAAGGGAGAAGTAAAGGACTGCGCTCTCACGAGATCGATGAAGCGTGGAGCGCAGCAGGCGTATAGAGCGAAGATGGAGAAATACTATTTGGAAAATGGGAATATTGATAAATTTCTATGACCCGCCAAGGTTATATACAACGCCAAAAGATATTACAGAACCGGCTGATGAAAAAACATCTTCCGCGCGTCTATGGAGCCCTACAGCGGCAGATTAAGATCATCGTTGATATAATCCAATCAGACGGCATCGAGGCCGCTAATAGCAAACTCAGCCGCGATCATTTCATAAACCCATGGATCGGCCCCGCCGTACAATCCCTTTACAAAGATGCAGGTAACCAGGCGGCCGCCCGCTTCCGGGTCGAGAAAGCCCTGATCATACCCCTTACCGGCTTCGTCCGCGATGTAATCGCCTATTTCAATGCCTTTTTACTCGAAAAGGTTGTGCTGCCGATCAGCCAAACGACCGTGAATCAGGTAAAGGCTGTGCTGAAGCAGGCCATTTCTGACGGATGGAGCGTAGAAAAGACGGTCAAAGAATTAAAAACGTCATCCCTCACCAAATACCGGGCAAAGATGATTGTCAGGACAGAATCCGTCCGGGCGATGAATTATGCGCAACTCAAAGCCGCTGATAACGAGAAATTCCAGATGGAAAAGAGGTGGATCGCCACGGAGGACAAACGTACTAGGCGCACGCACGGCCATGCCGGGGTGGACGGCGAAACCAGGGATTTAATGGACCCATTCGGTAATGGACTGCAGTTTCCCGGTGATCCGTCTGGCTCCGGACAAGAGACAATCAACTGCCGCTGCACTATGTCGTATAGGGTAAAAAGGGATCTGGCTGGGGATCCCGTCCGCAAAATTCAACCTTCCAGAATAGCCATTTAAGACATATTAAAAAAATAATTATCTGTAATTCCAAAACATATATTATTTTTATATAATATAAATCCAGTTAATGGAGTATAAGAACGTTTCAGGGGCGCCGGCAGATGTAGATACCACAGGCCGAAAGGTTAAAGTGGTTATCTCCGAAATGGGGTCTACGGATTTGGATAATGACATAATCGACCAGGGAGCGTACACAAAGACGCTGAAGGAGAGAGGCCCGAAGGGTCAAAACCTCATCTGGCATTTGACCGATCATTATCCATCCCTGAAATATGCAATCGGAAAATTCAGTGATCTGTACGTTGAAAAAAATCAACTGATCGGCATCACCGATATTCCCGAAACCACATGGGGAAATGATATGCTGGAATTCTATAAGTCGGGAACGATTAACCAGCATTCTGTAGGGTTCAGCACGGTGAAGGCGGAGGTTACAGATGATTCCAGTAAACCACGAGTCATTAAAGAAATCAAGCTGTACGAAGGGTCAGCGGTGCTTTGGGGAGCCAACCCAAATACGCCAACCCTACAGGCTGGCATGAAAGGCGAATTCGCAACAGAGGGCATTCAGATCTCAAAAGACTTGGATCTATTTCTAAAGGCGTTCAAGTCTGGGAAGTTTACTGATGAAACCTTTGAGCTCGTTGAAATTCACATTAAGCAATTGCAGGATAAACTGAAAGATCTCACCGCAACAAATACCACTCAAGCCGCCACGGTAGTAGCACTCGAGCCGGATGCAAGGAAGAAAGCTTTCGCAAAGCACTTACAAATCGCATCTCTAACGCTCTAAAAAGCTACTAAAAAATGATTAAAAAATTTATTGATTTTCCGGGCACATCAGCCCCGAAAGTAACATCCCGCAGCTTCCCGCAGCGGGCATTCGCAACGGTTGCGTATAAAACCGACGGCAAGAAAAACGAAGATGATGAAGATGACGCGGAGGACGAAATGAAGTCCGCCGTTTCTGAAATCAAAACCGTAGTTAAGGAATACAAGGCCGACGTGGTTAAGAAGGCAAAAGAAGAAGTCGATAAGGTGAAAGCCGAACTCGATACTATGAAAGCCGAAGCTAAAGCCGCTGCTGATGCCGCAACCGCGAAAGATGCGACCATTGCGCAGATCCAGGCTGAGATAAAAGAAATCCAAATCAAGAAAGGCAAGGAACTGACAAACTTTCCCGGAATGGCGAAGGATTTAAAGACCATCGTTCGCGAAATGGTTGCTGAGAAAAAAGATCTGTTCATCAAGATGGGTGGTGACGGTTCCGGATTTCCCGAATCTGTAAAATTGGAATTAAAGGTCCCTGGCGTTATCACCAGCGCAAGCCTTTCAGGCCAGGCTTATGGGAATTACCTTCCCTGGCAGCCGGGTATGGAACCTACCGGACAGACCCGCTTCAGGGATCTGGTAAGGACCATCCAGTCCGATCTCGATACTGTGTATTATCCGAAAGCAAATAGCCCTGTGGGTGCTGGTTCATTCGGCAAACAGGTTACTGAAGGCGCTGCAAAGGCTCAGGTAGACAGGGCTTTCACAATGGCCACACTTACATTGCTGCCTTTTGCGGGTTATGCTTTTGTATCGCGTCAGTCATTACGGAATATCCCTTTCCTGCAGAGTTGGCTTCCTACTTCCATGAACGAGCAGTTGATGGATCAGGAGGACGTAGATTTCAGTTCCACCCTGGTTTCTGCTGCAACCGGTATTTCTACAACCTCCGGTGTTACGATTGCCGTTGAAAGGATGATTTATTTCATCAAGAATATGATTCAGGCGAAGTATTATCCGACCGCTATTGCAGTTGATCCGGCTGTTTGGGCTGAGATTCTGGTAACGAAAGGTAATACTCTGGAATATACAATGCCCGGAGCCGTTCAGATCAACCCGGTCAATGGCCGCGTGATGGTGCTGGGTGTTCCGATCTATCCCGTTAACTGGCTTACCGGCCGGCGCGTGATCGTAGGGGATTGGACTAAAGCCGCCATCGTTGAATCCGAAGGACTTACTTTTAGACAGTCTTTCGATGTGGCTGATAACTTCATCAAGAATGTAGTCTGTTTCCTGATTGAAAGAGTGGAAGGTCTGGCTATCTTCCGTGGTGATGCCTTTATTAGCACAACCGTATAGTTTTTTTCTGACATATTAAAAGGATCAATAATAACATCCCTGCTTTTTTAGGCGGGGATTTGTTTTATATTAAACTTTTCTTATATTTATCCCGCGAAACGTTCAGATACCATGTATTCAAAACAAATTAAACTTAAATCCCGGTCGGTTCCTTTCAGGAAGCAGATTTCCGCTTCACCGTGGCTATCCGGCGTTTCGCACCCCGGCCGGGTATATAATTATATGAGACTTTTAACCCTTGCTTTCCTGCTGATTGCAGGAAGCGTAACAGCGCAGACGAAAAAAACCAATACCATCGTGATTCATGGTATTTCTGAGAAACAGGCTATTGATGTTTTTAAATCACACGGCTATCTTATTGCCGGATCCGGGAGTGGCTATATCAGCACAGTCCCCCAGAAGTCAAAAGACGGTATTGAGATAGTGCTACAGATGCAGATTAAAGATTCAACTGGGTATTTACGGGGTCGGTATGATGGCAAAGAAATAAGGTACGGCCTTTGGAAGTTCAGCGAAAGTTATGCCGGACATTATAAAGGAGGATCTTTTGAGATAATGGATTTGGTCGCAAAAGCATTTGGGAGGCCGGTAACGTATGAAAGCAAAATAGCGAAGCAATGAACCCGTGGGATTTTTTTGAAACGAAATTATTAATCAATTTGGCTTCCAGAAAGGACAGGCTTGCCGATTCATACCGGGAATTATCATGCGCTGGTATCGGCTTTTACAAACGTATACCGGGGGTTTATTCAGATGTTCCCATGAAAGGCTTCAATCAAGCCCAACGCAACGCCCTAATTGCCGCGAAGGGCAATACCGTCATCTTTGAAGATGATGTAACGCTGCACAATACAGACCATTTGGAAGCTGCCCTATCCGAACTACCGTCCGACTGGGATATTCTTTACCTCGGTGCGAATATTATTGGAACCGATCTATGTAACTGGCCGCACCCGGAACCCTTCAGCCCGCATCTTCGCCGGATCAAACAGGCATGGACTACTCATGCGGTATGCTATTCAGCAAAAGGAAGAGATTGGATATTGAAGAACTGGGATCATACCGATGGTGTTATGTATGATGACTTTTTACGGGTCAATCTCGAAAAATTACAGGCATTCATTATCTGTCCTATGATTGCCGATCAGCGGCCAGGCTTCAGCGATATATGGAACCGCGAAACGCATTACGGATTTTTTGAACAGGGGAATAAAAGGATGGGAGTATGAGCACAGTATTAGATGTAAAAATAGTAGTTAATTCTGTTTTTGAAGTACAGGATGGTCTTCCTTGGAGAGACGATTTGGCTTCATCTAATTATGGGGAGTATGAGTTTTCTATGGTTGGATATGATCTTATTGCTATTGATAAAAAAGGGAATAATTACAATGTATCCCATGTTTATCATCAAATAGTTAACCCAGAAAATTTCAGGTATAAAAAAATATATGCAGGTTATTGGGTTAAGGCAAAAAAGATATGGGAGGGATGGAGAACCGAAAGACTTTCATTTAATGTAAAGGGGGAATAAAAGGATGGGAGTATGATAAAAGAGGGCGGAATAATTAAAATAAAATATCACAGGAATCGAAGTAAATTCCTTTTAGGCAAAATAAAGGATGTTATTATTAGCGATGAAAAATTTGAGTTTGTAATAATTCCGGAACCATTACCTACAAAAAATATCCGTATGATTAAACGACTTAAAATTAAATGATCCATCTTGCCTGCTTCTCCGATTCGCGCATGACAATCTCACAGCAGAAGTTAGTCGCATCGGCTAAACAGTTTGGAGTGGATGAATGCCATGTGTGGCGGGAAACAGATCTGCCTAAATGGTTTAATGATTATTTTAAAGATGTGCTGAAAGAAGAAAAGGGATATGGGCTTTATTGCTGGAAGCCTACGGTTGTTTTTGAAACGATGCAGAGCCTGAACGACGGGGATATTCTGATCTATGCGGATAGCGGTCAGGAATTCATCGCACCAGTGCAGTATGTGATTGATGAAATGAAAGAAGATATTTTCCTGTTTACCAACTGCTGGCCGCACCAGGATTGGTGTAAGATGGATCTCATGCAGGAAGTGAATGGATGTGCAACTGGATCCGCACCGCAGGTACAGGCATCGTTAATGTTCTTCCGGATATCGAACCGGTCCCGGCAATTGATTGAAGAATGGGCCATGCGAACGCTGAAGATCTCAAATATTGACAACAGCCAGAGTAAGCTGCCAAATGTGCCGACGTTTGCGGAAACCAGGTGGGATCAGTCTATAATCAGTTCTATTGCTATACGGGATAAGGTGAAGATGAACTGGTTCCCATCAACAACTTTTATGAACAAGCAATATGAGTTTGATAACAGATACCCGCCAATTGTTTCACATCATAGAAAAAGAGACTCAGAATGGGATTAGAATTCTTTCATAAATACAAATCAAAAGGCAAATATACCCAGTTCGGTGAACAGGGAATTATTGACGAAATAATCCGGAGGATCAAACCGAAAAAGAAAACGGCCATTGAGTTTGGCGCCCCCACATGGGAATTCTGTTCAAATACCGCGCACCTGGCAGAACATAGATGGGATGTAAGGATGTTTGACATTGATCCGAAAGATCCTCGCATAACCAAAAGAGAAATTACGCCTGATAACGTGAACGAACTGAAGGAGCCGACGCTTTTATCAATTGATTGTGATGGTCCCGATTTCTGGTTATGGTTTGCCTATGGCTGGCACCCGGATATTGTCATTATTGAAATTGACAGCTCCGTTGGGCCGTCTACCTGGCAGCTACCAATGAATGGGAAAGGAGCATCTTACCTTCCTATGGTTACGCTGGGAGAAATGAAAGGCTATTTCCTGATCTGCCATACAGGGAACCTAATTTGGGTTTTAAGCAAATACCGCGACCTATTCCCGGAAGTAACCGGAGATCCGGTTGCGGATAGTAATTTATATTTTAATACTGATCATTTATGACATACATACAAAGTTTGATTTCCATGACAGATGAAGAAAAGGTCGAATATTGGGCAAAACAGTCTCAGAACAATGAGATTGAGAATTTGCGCTTTTCAGAACTCATGGACCGGCTGGAAAAGTTTCTGGACAAACAAGAACAACAGCCAGTGCCGGAAGTTATACCTCAACCGATAGAACTTGTCCATCCCGAAGATCTCGACGAAGTGTTGGAAGAAATGGCAACCAGCGGCCTGATCTCCGCCCCACAAATGCGCCGGATCGTCAATGCCGTCCGTCCAATACTGGAAGAAAATGCAAGATTAAAAGCAGGGTTATGAAAGAGGAAAAGGAATTCATTCACATAACGTCAGAAGTGAAAGAAAAGAAAGAAATTAAGGAGCCGACCAAAGTGGAAATTCCTAAAGATCAGCAGTCGCCCGCAACAAAAGAAAAGAAGTGATTACTTACCAACAACTTGGACGCCGGGGCCGCTTCGCTAATTCACTTTTTCAGATCTGTGGAACAATAGGTATTGCTCAAAAATCACAGCAGCCTTTCGCCTTCCCGATCTTCCGGAATTATGATGCAAAGAACTTCGGGAGTACGGAAGATATTGACGTTTACAAGCATTTTGTAAACCAGTTACCTGAACTTCCGGAAGGCCTGAATTATCAGGAACACGGCTATTTTTGGGGATATGAGGATCTGAATTTCCCTGTGGGTAACTGGAACCTTAACGGACATTTCCAAAGTGAAAGATATTTCAGCCATTGCATGGATTTAATCCATCATTATACTAAAATGATTGACGAGCCGGGGTGTATTGACGCGGTGGCAGTGCATGTACGCAGAGGGGATTATGATGACAAATACCATCCCCTGCAAAATAAATATTATTACCAGGCTGCTTTCGGTCATGTTCCAGCCTGCGAAGTATTGCTATTTTCCGATGATCTTAATGCGGCATCTGATATTCTGGATAATATCGGTATCCAATATATGGCGGTGGATAAAGACACTTTTGAAAGTTTTAAGATAATGAAATCATGCAGACATTTTATTACCGCTAATAGTTCTTATTCGCTCATGGCTGCCATTCTCGGGCGGCAGGAAGGTAAGCGGATCGTTTGTCCGGGTGAATGGTTTGGGCCTTCATGGGGGGCGGGCATGAATGAAGTGATGAGAAAAGATATTTATCCGGCGGGGGCGGTTGTGGTATGAAAAATTTATAATTATGAATACAGAAACAAGTAAATTAACAATAGAAGAAATTCAACAGCATAAAAAGAATTGCGAAACAGCGATCCTGAATGCGATAAATGTATTTCGTGAGAAAACCGGGCTCAATCCTATGGTTGCCATTACTACTGAAGCAACCATGTGTGGCTATTATATGTCAGGGGTGGAAGTAACAGTACAAGTATGAAAGTCCTATTTGTCCTCCATCTATATTTCCCCAAACACGGAGCCGGCGGCGAACGCATGTGCCACAATCTCGCCCTTCACCTCAAAGAACAAGGCCATGACGTAATTGTGCTGCTTACTGAGGCCAGCCATTACGACATTACAACCATGTACGAATACGAAGGGATTACCGTCATGCCAGCCATGAAAGACGTAACTCCGGCCTTCGCTGCTGCTGATATTATTTTCACGCATCTTTCCCCAACGCAATGGACAATCCACCTTGCCCATATCTATAGAAAACCACTAATCTTCGTCAGCCATAATACCCATTTTTATGACATGGTTGCCAGCTTCCCGGAACATGTCGGGGTGCTCTACAATTCCAATGCGGCAAAGAAAATACTGAACTATCCAAACCCGGGTATTGTGGTTCACCCGCCGATTGATTACCGGAAATGGGATTACGGCGGGGATGCCTCGAAAGCGGTCTATATTACCCTGGTGAACCTGAACGCAAATAAAGGTGCAAAGCTATTCATTGCGCTTGCGAGGGCCATGCCTGAGCGGATGTTTCTTGGTGTCGGGGGATCGTACGATTCGCAATATAATGTTGATTTGCCTAACGTTACATATATGGACAATTCGCCATATATGGAACCGGTATACGCTAAAACGCGAATACTGATATGTCCATCCAAATATGAAAGTTGGGGCATGTGCGCAACGGAGGCCATGTGCAACGGCATCCCGGTAATTTATAACCCCACTTTCGGCCTGCAGGAGAATGTCGGAGATTCCGGCATACCCGTTCCGGACGCGAACCCCGGATGGGAGGACGCAGAACTCAAAGGCGGCGAAGATCCGGACGGGCTTGATCCGGTCGCCAATCTCAAACCCTGGATGAAGGCAATAAAGAGCCTGGATGACCCGAAACGATACCAAAAATATTCAGAGGCCGCCCGCGCACGGAGCCGCGAACTGGATCCAAAAAAAGAACTTTCGGAACTGGACGTGTTTATCTGGCAGATGATTGAGCGGAATCAGGAAGCGTTCGCCTGAATCAACCCACAAAAGTTAAATCATTATACTGTTCCTTCGTGCGCATTATTTTATAATGTTCCTTATCCTGTATTTCATCAATTACCCGATATCCCTTTCCTGATATCAGATTATCCAACCATACCGCATCGGCTTTACAGAAAAAACATTCGCCACCTATTAAATGTAAGTGTTCTTTGTATGGGGCGTAAACAGTAAACCCCATTAATGCGTCCTTCCCCATTAATGCGTCCTCAAAATCATGAACTTCGTATTGGAATCCATCATTGCAAATACATTTAAACCCCTCTTTAATTATACTCATTTTGAAATCTGGTTTTGTTTTATTTCAGAAGCATTCCCGATATATCCAACTGGATCAAAAAACCATGAATTAGGCTTAGTTCCAGACATCACCTGAAGTTGGATTTTAGTTTTCTCTTTCGCTAATTTGATATTCAAAATTTTTACCTTAACTCCAACTTTATTCATGTCAATATTCTGGTTATCTATTGAATTATAAAGCTCATTAAGCTGCTCATCGAAATCATGCTCATTGTCGAATTTAACTTTAGTTTGCGTTTTCATTTGTTTTTAATTTTTCTTTTTAATAAAATGAATTTCAAATTTAGGTCTATGATTTTATTTGGAATATCAGCAACTTCGATGCCGTATGTTTTTGATATTTGATGTTTTATTTTTGAAGCTAAATATTTTTCAGGATTTTTTCGCTCCCAATCGCGCTTATATTGCTCTTTTTCATCAAATGTTTTTTTTATGTGATCCGATCTTTTTGGTATTCCCATCCCTCTGGCCTTCTTTTCATAATACGCTTTTTGTTTGGGTAATAATATTTCTTTGTTTTTTAACCACCGCTTATGCTTACGATCAATTTCGCACGATTTGCATTGATATTCATATTGCATGATTCCTCTCATTAATCTTTCCCTAATAAATACCATTAACTGTCCGCATTTCCTGCAATATTTTATTTGCATTTTAGGATCACCGTCAATAATCTTTTTTTTAAATTTTGTATTATTACCCGTAGGTTTATATCGTAGTCTCCTGTATATGTTCCTGCATTTTATACATTCAGCCCTAAATCCTTTCTTACCCTTTTTTGCTTTCGAGAAATCGGATTCATTTTTCTCCTTCCCGCATTTTGTGCAAATCTTCATACCCTCTTGATATATTCAATCAAACTATTCTCAATAACATTAGAAAGGCTCCGGTTTTCGGATATAGCTTTTTTTTGTGCGGCGCTTTTTATCTCTGGCCTTACTTTGGCAGTAATAGCTACTCGGGTAATCTGAGTTTTTTGAAGCCAGTTCAACTTATCCAGCGGAAAAACGACCTTCGTTCCCGCATCCCCAACCAGTATTTTTGTTTGATCAGCAATCGCCTGTTTTGTCTTCGTCATGTATGCTAAGGTATTACTTAGTAACATATATATCAAATAAATCTAAATAACAGATTATAAAAAATCATCATTTGTTTTAGGCTAAAATCGTAACTTGTTCCCCAATATCTCCGGGGAATGCTTAAAATACTGGACATTTGGAAGGACGAAAATAGTTACGGAGCTGTAACGGAACCCATAACGCTGGCTAAGGCAAAAAAATGGTGTCTTGTCGATTTCGCCGACGATGACGACTTGATAACAGATCTGATTATCCAGTCCCGGCATTCTATTGAAGATTTTTGTAATATCAGTATCGTTCCAAAAAGCATTTTCCTGACTGCTACCTGTAGCGGTGAATATGTTCATACCCCTGGTATCAGCCGGTGGGATCGGAAGTTTTACGGCGTTCCATTTAAAGGTGAATGGGATGAATTGCCCTACGGTCCGGTTTCCTCAATTCAATCTGTAACAAATACTGACGGGGTAACCACAACTATTTTAACCGAAAACACAGATTATTTCCTCACTGGCCAGGGCTTTAAACTGATCCGGTTCAATTCCTATACATCTCAATTGCTGATCCAATATTCCACTCCATACTATTGCCCCGATGCACTGAAAGAAGCGATCCTGAATGAAGTCGCCTTCAGGTATGAACAAAGAGGTAATACGTTAAATAGGTATGCGGCCCAAAATACAGGCATTTCCGAAGGAGCCCAAGCCTTGGCAATTCATTACCAAAGAACATGGCTGTAACTGCTGCGCAATATAATTTCTCAGACATGAAGTTCACGGGCATTCTGCAAAAGAACAACCCGGTAGACGACGGCGCGGGTGGCCAGATGGACGCATGGTCTGACGTATTGACCACCAGGTGCGCCCTCCGCAAGCTCTCAGGCCGTTTAAGCGATGGTATGGGTAAAATGGAATACACCCGCGATTATGAGTTAACATGCCGATATCAGGCAGCCATTGCGATTGATGCCGATTCCCGGTGGGTAATTGACGGGCAAGCGTACAAGATTCTGGACTACGAGCAGGTAGATATGATCCCGCATTTATACTCCTTTAAAGTAATTAAAAATGGCTGATGGATTCCGGGTACAAATGGACGGATTTGATGACATGCTGGCGATCCTGACAGCAGCGCCGGAACAGTTCGCTGAAGAGGCGGCAATTAAGCTGGAGGACGGGGCTAATGCAATAGCAGAAGAGGCTAAATTGCTGGCTCCTGTTAATTTCGGGTTTCTGCGTGGAATGATAGATGTTAATCCACCAACCAATAACGGCCTTTCTATCGGTATTGAATCACGGGCTGAAATATCGGCTTATCTGGAATTTGGAACCGGCACAAAGGTTTCTATTGCTATTGATGAAGATATCAGGGCTTATGAGGCGACTTTTAAGACTGGCAAGAATGTCCCTGGCATGTATGCCAGACCGTTTTTCTTCCCGGCCATCCTGCACCAGACGCCAAAAATAATTGAGGATCTTAAAAAAACCCTTCAAAAAGTATTATCTAAGAAATGATCGACGTAAAAGGACCACTCCGCACAGCTTATTACAGCCTCTTAAACGGCCATATCGTTTATGGAGGTAATGTCGTGCCGGTAAGTGATTCGGTTGAAAAACTGGCTGATACGGCCGATCTGTATATCCTTTTCACGCAACAATACGGAACGCCCGTACTAACCCAGCAATCCTGGAATTCAGAAGAGACGATGCTGATTGATATCGTGAGCCGTGGAACCCGGGTAAGTAAAAACGTAGTTGACAATATTGCCTCCCAAATCCTTACTCTTGTTTTCCCCAACCCGCAATCCAATGCCCTGCCAGCACAGGCCGGCATTTATATCACTTGCGCCCGGGTAACGGATGATCGGTATCTGATCTTCGGGGCCGCCGGGGGTAAGAATGTTACGCGCCGGCTGATTACCATCACCCAATTCGTTACCCAGACCGGAAGCGGTTCAACTTATGTCTCCGGCACCACGCCGCCGTTATTTATCTCACCAATCCATAGTGCCGATTTCTTCGATGCAACGACTTATAAAAATTCGGCCCTGATCGGCAATTACGACCTGTTCATAAATGAAGGAAGTGTATTTCTTGAGGATGGGGTTGACTATCAGAAACTGGATACCGGCGGTTTTAAGATCCTGATCCCAGATTTTGATGCAACTATAACGGAGGCTACCATTTACGTTTTTTTCCATTAATATTATCATAAATAATTATATATCAACGCAAAAAGTGATATATAGGGATTTTTATATTCATACAATATTGAAAAGTAAGTAATTGCGCATACTTTTTAGATCGTATTATATTTTTTTATAATACCTTTAATAAAAAAAATGCCAACACCTATCTCTTCCGCTCTTTCGGTGATAGAATTATCCACCGATAACGCAACCTGGAAGGCGCTTATATGCCTCTCCGGATGGACCGCCCAGGTTCAAACTCAAAAGACTACCAACGATACCCAATGTGGCCGGATTGTCGGTCTCGGGGTTATCACTTTCGCGCCTACAGTTACAGCCATTTGCGACCGGGCGCCAAGTAACGTCCAGATCAGCTATGGGGATTGCCTGAATTTCCAAACCGCAAAAACGAAACTGTTTTTCCGGCTCGCTTCGCCAGCAGAAGGTTCTTATTCGCTTGGTCAATCATTCTACCTGTCGGGTGAATGTTACATCACGGATACCACGCTTACTGATGATACCGCAGGAGCGCAACCTCTGAAATTTTCTGTAACAATCGATGGACAGGGCGAATTAACAACCGTAGCACCGTAAATCATGGCAGGATATACAGAGATAACCATAGGCGGCCAGCAGGTTGGCCTCCGGTTCGGCATTGCCGCAATTAAGATCGCGCGCGAAAAGAAGGCAATAAAAATTGTTGGTGAAGTCATCGAGACACAAACCACGGTTGATACCGCTCATTATCTGCGTGCAGCTTACATAGACAACTGTTATGTGAAGGAAGTTGATGCAGTCATTCCTTTTGAAAAGTTCGTGGAATGGGCAGAGGAGCAGGAGATCGGCGGCGGAGCGGAATTGCAGCGGATTACTAAAGTGATTTCTGAAAGCAATTACGTGAAACCGAAGGAGGAAGCGGAAGACAAAAAGGATAAAAAAAAAGTGCGGAAATCGACTGGGACGAAATAGAGACTTTTTGCATGCGGCATGGACTTGATTTTTACCGGTCAACCTGGAGGCAATATGTGCTGATGAATAGGGCTGCGAATAAACAAAGATTGGAGCAGTTTGAAGATATACGTTTTCTTGGTTGGTGCTCATTACTTCCATACATGGAGAAGGGAACGACGATGCAGAAGTTTTGGAAGTTGCCAACTGATAATGAGGATGACGAAAAGGAAAAGCTGGATCAGGCTAAAAAGCTCATGGACGAAATGACGGAAAAGTATCGACAATTCTATAAAAGGTAAAAATGGCGGAAGCCCAGTTAAAAGCGGTCATTGGTGCGGAAACAGCAGGCTTTGTTAGCGGAATTAACAAGGCGGAAGATTCTTTGCGGGGGCTGCAGGAGAAATTAAATTCATTAAAAGTTGCCCGGTTAGATATCGTTGACCCAGCTAAAATTGCACAGGCTAACCAACAGATAGCAACCGCCGCCGCAGGTATTGAAAGACTGAAAAATATCGGTAAATCCGGATTTGATGAATTCGGCGAAGCCATCCAAAAAACTGAGCAAAAAACAGAAACTTTCATTGCAGGAGTAAATAATGGTTATTCCGCCGTTAGGAAATTAGCTTACATCTTACCGGGTATCGGTATTGCCGGAATTTTTAATCTCGCTTTCGAAGGTATTTCAAGGATGGTTGCATCCATCGGAGAGGCAACCAGTGGCTTTGATTCGCAGGTAGCAGCCACCAAGCGGGCAGAGAATGCCTCGAAAGAATTAATCGAAACGCTCGAAAAATTAAAAACTAACGAAGATATTATCGGTCAGGCTACCGGCTCCAATGCGGGCGGTATCGAAAGGGTGCGGGCATTGGCAGCAGCGGTCAGGGATTCAAATCTTTCTTATAAAGAACGACAGACCGCGCTTACTGAATTAAAGGAAACGAATAAAGCCTATTTCGGGGATCTGACACTCGAGGAAAATTCTTTAAAAGGATTGGCTGCCCGTGTAACCGAATATTCAAATGCGCTTATTCAAGAAGCCATTGTCAAGGGTTTCACTGAAGAAATTTCAAAACAAACAATTGAGTATAATAAGCAGAATGACATCCTGATTAAATTAAAAGGCAATCTGGATAATGCCTTAAAGGCGCAGGCTGCATTCAAACCATCCACCCAAACAACCGGCGGCTCCGGTCTTGGCGTTGGCGCTGGACAGAGTACCCAAACTCAGCAGGATCTTCTCGCAGAGAAGGTGAAGAATGCTAATGATGCTTTTTTAAAGCAGCGCGATGGTGTTGAATTATTATCCGGGGCCATTGCCGGATACCGCGGACAGATAGATCAGGCAGTTGAAGCACAATTGAAGTTTAAACCATTAAAAGATGTTACCGGAGCAGGTTCCGGATCTACTCCCGATACGCTGGAAAAAACAAAGGCGGCTTTAGAAGAAATACTAAAACTCCAAACAGATTTGGGGAAATCTGATCTAAGGCCATTGTTTAAAAGACTTTCGGAATCAATCGATCCAACGCAGGCTGAATTACTTGCCACAAAAATCGCCCTCGTCATCCGCAACAACGCTCGGGACGGAATTAAGCAATCCATCACCGATCAGGAAGTGCAGTTGATGAAAGAGCAGCTTTCAAAACTGCTGAATCCCGATCTGTCTTCAAACATCGATACCCATATTGTAGTACGGAGCAATATCGCAAAAGAAATTGAGAAGTT
>Ga0134125_10004432_pt1 | contig 16071 bp, 11 predicted proteins | sample KB31751_FD_96464 | JGI IMG/M metagenome (GOLD analysis project Ga0134125, IMG submission 96464) | Terrestrial soil microbial communities with excess Nitrogen fertilizer from Kellogg Biological Station, Michigan, USA - KB3-175-1 | ecosystem: Environmental > Terrestrial > Soil > Unclassified ... | reverse complement strand
GGCATTGGCGGTACCGGCTCGGCTGGCATCGGCGGCACGGGCACCGCTGGCATTGGCGGTACCGGCTCGGCCGGCATCGGTGGCACGGGCACCGCCGGCATTGGCGGCACGGGCTCGGCTGGAATCGGTGGCACGGGCACCGCCGGCATTGGCGGTACCGGCTCGGCTGGAATCGGCGGCACGGGCACCGCTGGCATTGGCGGTACTGGCTCGGCTGGAATCGGCGGCACTGGTCTGAACTGACCATTCGCGCCGGGATACGACTCTCGCGGGAGTCGACCTCCAATTCTATCCGTCGTGGTTTGTCTCGAGGTTGCCGGCAATGCCGGCGGCCTCGGGTTTCTATTACATTGGCCTGACTCCTCTTCACTCCTATGCTCGCCAGCATGACCTCCGGCGACATGCTTCACTAGCGCGGCGCGTCTCCCAATTTGATCGTATTCTCGTCGTCATCCTGAGGCTCTCTTGGCATGCGACTAGGTGCGGACGTGAAGTTGACTTTGAGATAGAGACTCAACTAACTCTGAGAGTTGGCCATTTGCGTCTGCGGAACATCACGGGCTCTGGAGGAAGGGGTCATGAATACCCGGACGAGGCGAACAACTACAATCATTGATCGAAGTCGTGCAGTTTCCCTGCTTCATCCCATCGCCGCGTTCTTCAGTAGCGGAGGAATGAGCCGGGCCCAATCGTTGGCTGCACTCACCGCTGCAATAGATGACGTCCGCAGAGCCGAGGGAAAGCGAAAACTGGAGCACATTGGCAGCGGAACCTGCTATCTGGACGTGATAGCCGCTTGGACTCGCCAACGCAAGTTCCTGGATTCGCGAGGCAGACCTCGATCGCTATCTCTGTCGGGTTCAAACGGATTCGCGGCGCTTGTAAGGAGCGCTGCCGCGGGAAGAAACCCGGAAGAGGTGCTGCGCGTTCTCATGCGCTTTAAGAACGTGCGACGCTTGAGTAACGGCCGAATCCAGCTAGTTAGTCCCCTCTTCCGTGCAAGTGCCGGTAGTAGAATGGCATTCGAACCGATCGCCTGCTTTCTAAATGATGCGACGTCGACGTTGACGCACACATTGAGGAAAACAAGTGCGTCTGCAGGTCCAGATCTCTTCTGGCGTACGGTGGAGAGCACTCAAATGTCAAAACCTAATGCAAAGAAATTCGTGGAATTTGCCAAGCAACGGAGTCTCCTTTTTTTGTTTGAGATGGACGATTGGTTGCAGGCGCACGCCAGCGTCAAGGTTTTTGGCAGCAAGAAAAGAATTCGCGTAGGCTTGGGGCTGTTTTCGATCTATTCGCAGTGACGCAAACCCCATTGCGGCAATAGATCTAACCTGAAGTCCGCACGACCAAGTCCATTGTGATCAAAACCGACTAAGATGGACCGGCGGATAGAGGACACGCTCCCGAATCTCCTATTGCCTGTCGCTCGCCTGCTGGTGCGTGGCGGCATCGGAATTGACGAGTTAGTGCGGGCGGCTAAACGAGCGTATCTGCGGGCGGCGATGCAAGTTGTTGTTCGGCAGGATGGTCGTGTGAATATTTCACGCCTGTCTGTTGTGACTGGGATGACGCGCAAAGAGATAGCGGCCCTCCTGGGGAATTCACAGGAGAGTGGGGGTGCTGCGCCAAAAAAACGGGGCCAGCAGCGAGCGCTGAGAGTTCTCAAGGGGTGGATGACTGATCCGCGGTTCCGAAATTCGCGTGGGTACCCCGATAAAATCGGATTTCGTGGATCCAAGAAATCATTCGCCCTTCTTGTAAAGCTTTATGGAGGAGACGTAACTCCGAAGGCGGTGCTGCGCGAGCTCGAGAGGATGGAGATAGTTGAGGTTACAAAAGCGGGAGCTTTGCGCTTGCGCGCGTCAGGAAACCGCTACAGCCTTGAAGTCAACTCTCAGCTCTCGGATCTTGCAAGGCTGTTCGAAGACTTTGCTCTCGCCATAATTCGTCAAAATTCCAATACGGAGGACCCATCCTTCATTGGATTTAAAGACTCCATAGTGCCTTCGACCGGCGACGCGGCTTATTTCATGAGGAGATTTTCAGGACGCGCGTCTGCACTCCTGGAAGATTTCGAGCGCTGGTCGGTAGGGCGTGAGGCTTCGAGGTTGGCATCGACCCAAGAGCATGGAGCCGTGCGGGTAGGTTTGGGCGTCTATTTACTGCGCTCCGAGCGGCCAATTGCTGACCGCGCAATTGGGAAAAAATCTCGCGTTCGCGTGGCTATTCCAACCGGTAAGCGCCGTCGTAATTGATTACGGAGGAGAATCCTTCCTTAGCTCCTTCCTCAATATCTTCCCCACATTGCTCTTCGGCAATTCCTTGCGAAAGTAAACATGCTTGGGGACCTTGTAGCCCGCCAGGGATTTGCGGCAGTGCTCGATGATGTCCTGCTCGGTGACGTTCGGATCTTTGCGGACCACGTAAAGGGCGACGACTTCACCGGAGTGTTCGTCGGCTTGGGCAACGGCGGCGCATTCGAGGATGCCGGGGTGGGTGGCGGCGACGGCTTCGACTTCGTTGGGGTAGACGTTGAAGCCTGAGACCAGGATCAGGTCTTTTTTGCGGTCCTGAAGGAAGACGTAGCCGCGCTCGTCCATGTAGCCGACATCGCCGGTGCGCAACCAGCCGCCCGGGAGCATGACTTTGGCGGTCTCTTCGGGGCGGTTCCAGTATCCGCGCATCACGTGCGGGCCGCGGACGCAGATTTCGCCGGTCTGGCCGAGGGGGAGGTCCTGGCCCTCATCGCCCTTGATGGCGATCTCGCTGGATGGGATGGGCAGGCCGATGGAGCCGTTGAATTCCTCGCCGGTGGGATTGATCGTTGCCGCGGGCGAGGTCTCCGTGAGGCCCCAGGCCTGGGTGAGGACTTTGCCGGTGACCTCTTTCCAGCGCTTCGCGACCGATTCCTGCACAGCCATGCCGCCGCCGAGCGTGACCTGCAGGTGACTGAAATCGATGGAGGCGAACCCCGGGGTGTTGAGCAGTGCGTTGAACAGGGTATTGACGCCGGTGAAGAAGGCGAACGGCTGCTTCTTCATCTCCTTCACCAGCGCCGGGAAGTCGCGCGCGTTGATGATGAGCACATTTTTCCAGCCCAGGTGCACAAAGAGCAGGCAGTTGGCGGTGAGCGCGAACACGTGGTAGAGCGGAATCGCGGTGATCAGTACACCGGGCTCCCTGGAAAAGCGGCCCGCGAGCCATGCTTCGGCCTGCAGCAGGTTCGAGCTGACGTTCCCGTGCGTCAGCATGGCGCCTTTCGCCACGCCGGTGGTGCCGCCGGTGTACTGCAGGAAGGCTACGTCCTCGGACCCGACGTCGACCGGATTGAATGACAACTGCCGGCCGGCACGCACTGCACTGCGAAAGTCCATGGCGCCGGGAATGCTCCACGCGGGCACTTGCTTGCGGCGATGTCGCACGACGTAGTTGACGATCGATCCCTTTAAGAAGCCGAGGAAGTCTCCGGCCGCGGTCACGAGCACCTTCTTCAGGCGCGTGTGTGGGGAGACCTCCTGGACCACATGGGCGAAGTTCTCCAGCACCACGATGGCCGTCGCGCCGGAGTCCTCGAGCTGGTGCTGCAGCTCCCGTCCGGTGTAGAGCGGGTTGGTGTTGACGACGATCAGGCCGGCCCGCAGCGCGCCGAAGAGTGCGATGGGATATTGCAGTGTGTTGGGCAGCATGATGGCGATCCGGTCGCCTTTCACCATTCCCGCGGCCTGCAGCCAGGCGGCGAAGTCCCGTGTCAGCTCATCGAGCTGCGCGAATGTGATGCGCCGACCCATCTGCTCATACGCCGGCCGGCTGCCGTAGGCGGCGGAGGCCTTGTGCAGCAGCTCCACGAGGGAGATCAGCTGCGTGGGGTCGATCTCCGCGGGTACCCCGGGCGGATAGGACTTCAGCCAGAATCGGTTCATCGCCGCTCCCCCCTCAGTGGCTCTTTTTCAACATCGGCTCGAGATACGGCCACAGAGTATCCAGCACCAGTGGCTCTCCGCGCGCATTCGGATGCAGGCGGTCCGGCTGCATCAGGTGCGGATTGAGCGCCACCTTTTTCAGCAGGAAGGGTACCAGTGCGGTGTGCAATTCCCGCGCGAGGTCAGGGTACATGCCGGCGAATTGCTTCGTATACCTCGGACCGTAATTCGGCGGAATGAGCATACCGACGAGCAGGACGCGCGCTCCAGCGGCTTCGGCCAGCCGGATCATTCCAGCCAGGCGCTCCCGGGCGAGGTCGAGCGGCAGACCCTGCAGCGCATCGTTGGCACCCAGCTCCAGGATGACGATGCCGGGCTGGGTGAGGCGCAGCTCCCGCGGCAGGCGAGCGAGACCGCCCGTGGTGGTCTCGCCGCTCACGCTGGCGTTGATCACCTGGTACTCGTACCCTTGGGCTCTGAGGCGCGCGATGAGCAGTGCCACCCAACCCTGCTCCGGCCTGAGGCCGTGAGCGGCGCTCAAGCTGTCGCCGAACACGAGAATGGTATGGTCGGAAGCCACCGCGTTCTGGAGCGCGATGAACATCAACCCGATGCCTAGCGCCCAGGCGCCGGCGGTCCGCAGCAGCGTTCTCAAGGCCGAGCACCTCACGAAGCAGGTTCAAAGTCCCGAAGGCCTGTTGACTATTGTGCACGACGTCTCGCTCGACATCGCGTCGGGCGAGTCGGTCGCGGTCGTCGGGCCTTCCGGCGCGGGCAAGTCCACCCTCCTTGCGCTCCTCGCCGGGCTCGACCTGCCGAGCGCAGGTCGGGTGCTGCTGGAAGATCGGGACATCACCCGCCTGGATGAGGACGGGCGGGCGCTGGTGCGGGCGCAGCGGGTCGGGTTCGTCTTCCAGTCGTTTCACCTCATTCCGGCGCTCACCGCGCTGGAGAACGTGATGCTGCCCCTGGAGCTCGCGGGGCATGAGGGTGCGCGCCGCGCGGCGCTCGAGACGCTGCACCAGGTGGGCCTGAAGGAGCGTGCGCGCCACTACCCGCGCCAGCTCTCGGGCGGCGAGCAGCAGCGGGTCGCACTCGCCAGAGCGTTCGTCACCCAGCCCGCGGTGCTCTTCGCGGACGAGCCGACCGGGAACCTCGATGCCGCAACCGGCGCCAGGATCGGGCAATTGCTCTTCGACATGAATGCGCAGTCCCGCACTACCCTGGTACTGGTGACGCACGATCGCGATCTCGCCGCTCGCTGCGAGCGGATCGTGCACATGGACGCCGGCGGGCTGAGATAACCTCCATGCTCGCCGTCCTGCTTTCCATGCGCATGCTGTCGCGGGAATGGCGTTCGGGGGAGCTGGGTGTGCTGCTCCTTGCGCTGACCATCGCCGTGGCGGCGCTCACGGGCGTCGGTTTCCTGGTGAGCCGGATCAGCGCCGCGGTGGCGATGCAGGCGAGCCAAGTGCTGGCCGCGGACATCCGCCTGGAGTCGCCGCAGCCGATCGACGAGGCGGATCTGATCCTGGCCCGTCGCGGCGACCTTCGTACCGCCCGCACCACCTCCCTGCTCAGCGTGGTTTTCGAGGGCGACCGAAGCCAGCTCACCGACATCGATGCAGCGACACCAGGCTACCCGCTGCGCGGCACCGTGCTGGTGGCCGATCAGCCTTTCGCCCAGGGACAGCCGTCCCTTGGGATTCCCGCGCCGGGAGAGGTGTGGCCGGACTCGCGGCTGCTTGCGGCACTCGGTGGGCGTGTCGGCTCCCGGCTGAGCGTCGGCGCCGCCGAGTTTCGTGTGGGACGCGTTCTCATCTCCAGGCCCGATCAGGGCGGCACGTTCACCGGGCTCGTTCCCAACCTCCTCATGAATGCTGCGGATCTGCCCCGGACGCAGCTCATCCAGCCGGGCAGCCGAGTGACCTATGCCGCCCTTTTCGCCGGCGCGCCTGAGCAGGTCGCCGCCTTCAAACGGGTGCTCCAGGCGCGCAAGCATCCGGGGGAGCGGCTGCGTGACATCTCGAGCGTGAGTCCGCAGATCAAGAGCGCCGTCGATCGCGCCGGAAGATTCCTGAGTCTGGCGAGTCTCGTCGCCGTGCTCCTTTGCGCCACCGCGGTGGCGATGTCCGCACGCCGTTATGTCGGCCGGCACCTGGATTCCGTGGCGCTGCTGAAGACATTGGGTGCAACGAGAAGGCTAACGATCTGGTTGACGACTCTGCAACTCCTCGCAGTGGCACTGCTCGCCGCTGTCATCGGTTCCGCCATCGGGTACTTGGCCCAGGGGTGGCTGGTGTACGCGCTACGCGGCCTGCTTGCCAGCTCGGCGTTGCCGCCCGCCAGCCTGATCCCAGTCGGAATGGGATTTTTGACGGCTGTCGCACTGCTAGCCGGCTTCGCGCTGCCTCCATTGCTGCAGCTCTCCCGCGTCCCCGCCATCCGCGTGTTGCGGCGCGACATCGGACCGCCGCGGCCTCTGGTGCTGCTTGCCTTTGGTCCGGCGATCACGGTCGTGGTGCTGCTCATCTACTGGGTCGTGCTCGACTGGAAGCTCTTCTTCGGCTTCACGCTCGGGCTCGCTGCTTTCATCGCCGTACTCGCCCTGACCGGCGCGCTCCTCGTCATGGCAGCCGGCCGGCTGCGCGCCAGCGCCGGAATCGCCTGGCGGTATGGCGTCGCCAGTCTCAGCCGGCGCAGAGCCGACAGCATCGTGCAGATCGTCGCCTTCGGCACCGGCATCATGGCGCTGCTGCTCCTCGGCATCATTCGTGGTGACCTCGACAGTGACTGGCGCAGCAGCCTGCCGGCGGACCTGCCCAACTATTTTTTCATCAATATTCCGCCTGAGAGCCGCGATGCCTTCATCACGGATCTCCGTGCGCGCGGCGCCAGGACTTCCCGCGTGCTGCCGATGATCCGCGGCCGGCTGACGGCGATCGATGGCCGCCCCGTCGCGGCGATGCGCTTCGCCGACCACCGTGGCGAGGAGTTCGCCAATCGCGAGCAGAACCTCACCTGGTCGGCCTCACTCGGCGCCGACAACCGCGTGGTGGCCGGCCGCTGGTGGACGCCGGCCGACGAGGGCCAGCCGCTCGTATCGATCTCCACGGAATTCGAGCAGTGGCTCGGGTTGCGCCTCGGCGACCGGCTCACCTTCGATATCGCGGGCGAGACGTACACGGTGCGCGTGGCGAGTATCCGCAAGGTCAAGTGGGACAGCTTCAGGCCCAACTTCTTCATGGTGTTCGCGCCCGGGCTGCTCGATAAGGTCGCGGGTACCTACCTGACCAGCGCTTATCTCGCCCCGACTGCCGCGCAGTCGCTCGCCGCCGTCGCTCGCCGGTTCCCGAGCGTATCCATATTCGATATCGATGATCTGCTCGCGGACGTGCGCTCGGTGCTCGACAAGGCGGTCGTTGCCGTACAGAGCGTGTTCGCATTCACGCTGCTCGCGGGAATGACGGTGCTGCTCGCCGCCGTACAGTCGAGCCGCGATGAGCGACGCTACGAAAGTGCGATGCTGCGCACATTAGGTGCGAGCCGCCGCACGGTGTTGCGGGGCGTGCTGGCGGAGTTTGCGGCGCTCGGAATTCTCTCCGGCCTCATCGCCGCGGCGGGCGCATCCATCGCGGCGTACTTTCTCACGACACGGGTCCTGGACCTGCGATATGTCTTCAGCCCGTGGGCCTGCGGGATCGGACTGTTGGGCGGGGCGCTCATCGTCGTGGCGAGCGGCTGGCTGGCCACGCGCTCCGTGGTTCGACAGCCACCACTCGTGACCTTGCGGGCGGACCTTTGACAGCGGACCACTGTGCGGCAACTCACAGACCCTTCGGCCGAGCCGCCGGTATGCTGCCGGCGCAATTCCAATACTCGAGCGCCTAAAGCGCCGCTCTCTTGCAGCGGCGACGGGCCGCATGGATTAGGTTAAGCGGGAGCGCGGAGGAACAAACACTTGGGAAATTCACCGCAGGCAGGTAGCGCGGAGAAGCGCGAACTGGCGGCCGACGATCCGACGATGGAGCTCGATGTGCTGGAGCAGACGGCCTCGATCGAGGGTGCCCAGGTGCTGCGGCGCGATACGTACGGCCTCATCCCGGCGCCCATTCCGGCGGCCTGGATTCTCGAGGGCGCCCCGGTCGCGCGCCAGAGGCATCTCGCCGCAAGCAGCGACCAGCTCGCCGCCACGCTCATGTGGGATTGCACGGCCGGCGGGTTCAACTGGTTTTACGACGTGGACGAAGTCATTCACGTGTTGGAAGGATCCGTCCTCATCGAGGATGTCGCCGGCGTCTGCCAGCGGCTGCGCGCGGGCGACACCTATCTCTTTCCCGCGGGCTCCCGCTATCACTGGACGGTCGACGATTACATCCGCAAGATCGCCTTCCGGTACTCGCCGCTATCGCGTGAGATGCGGGTCGTCAAGGGGATCATCGGACGCCTGACGGCCCCGTTCCGGCGCAAGCCAGCCGGTCACGCGGTCAGGGGCAGCTGACCTCGTCCATCACGACTGCGGATCGTGGCCTGCGGTGTGCCAGGAATGATCACGTCATCCGCACGTGAATGTTCCTGTACTTGTCGTCGTAGAACGCGAGCCTGTCCTTCAGTGCCTGGTGCTCCTCGAAGGGCTCCTCGTAGGTCCACACGGCGTCCTCGAGTCTCCCGCCATTGCCACCGCCTGTCATCGCCAGAGTGAAATAGTGCGCCGTGCCTTTGAAGGGGCACTCACTGGTGGTGTCGGTACGCTCGAGCTTGGCCATGCTGACATCGCCGCGCGGGAAGTAGTACCTCGCGGGGCTGCCGTCCTCGTCGACGCGGATGACGTCACGCGAGTCCGCGACCACCTGTCCGTCGATCTCGACCGTGACCCGCTCGCCGACCGGCGTCTCGCGCACCTTGTGCTCGGGCCACTTCTGATGGCCGGGTGACTTGCTCATGCTGGCCTCCTACACGATGGATGGATCGGGGGATCGAAGCGGGAGCAGGCCGCGTGCCCGTGTGCGTCGATTCTGTCGCTGGGCTCGCGCTAGTGCAAAAGCGCGCCGCTGCGCGGCTCGTCGCGAGATTTGCGCTACGAGGTCGCGACGGAAAGGTTCTTTTTAGAAAAAAAAACCAATACACGGATGCTAAGCTCACCGGCGAAATATGAACGGCGATGGACTGCCGCGCGGAGCCAGGCTTCGCCGGAGAAAAGGTGCAGGTATGCAACACGGAGAGGAGGCGAACAATACGGGCGCCGATTGACCAGCGTTCAGTGGGGAGATGCAAGCTTGGAAAACCCTCGAGTTGCCGGTACTCGGCGATCCTTTGCGGCACCCGCCCTTTTCACTCTCCTGCTCTCACCGCCACTCGCTCTACTGCACGCCGCTCCGGCATCGGCACAGTCGGCTGGCAATGCTTCAGCTACCACGGCACAGGCCGCACCCGAGGTCCAGTTGGCTACCGCGCCGACGTCGGCCGCGGGTGGCGCTCAAGGCCAGCTCGCCGAAGTCGTAGTCACCGCGCTCAAGCGCAGCACCAGCATTCAGCAGACGCCGCTCGCGATTTCCGCCGTCGATGCGCAAACACTGAGCAATCAGGGGATCACCGATTCGACACAGCTCGCGCGTGTGTCCCCCGACCTCACCATCACCCAGGGCTCGAACGGTACCGACAGGCTCACCATCCGCAACATTTACGCGTCCGGTGAGCCGACCGTCGGTCTCTACTACGACGATACGCCGATCACGGGCTCCGTCGGCGTAAGCAGCGATGCCGGCGGGAGCACTCCCGACATCCAGCTGTTCGACATCCAGCGCGTCGAGGTGCTGCGCGGACCCCAAGGCACTCTCTACGGCGCGGGCTCCATGGCCGGTACGGTGCGCCTGATCTTCAACAAGCCCGACCTGACCCGCTACAGCGGCTCCACCGCCGATCAGGTGGACACCGTGGCGGGCGGCGGCATGGGTTACAACACCGAGGGTGAGGTCAACATACCGGTGGTCCAGGGACTCCTCGGCGCGCGCGTCGTCGGCTTCTACGGGCACCAGGGCGGTTGGCTCGACAACACCACGCTCGGACTGCATGATTTCAACAGCAGCAACAGCCGGGGCGGGCGCCTGCTGCTGCGCGCCCAGCCGGCGAGCAACATCACCCTCGACGGGCTGGCGGTCATCCAGGACATGCAGGGCTACAGCTCCGCCTGGAACTACCAGACGTACGTCAAAGGGGGGCCGAAGTTCGATCAAATGCTCGAAACGCGCACTCCGGTGCACGACAAGCTGGAGCTCTATAGCGGCACCCTGAACTGGGATATGGGATTTGCCACGCTGACCGGCGTCGGGTCCTATTCCGACCGGCAGCTCTCCTATAATTTCGATTACACGCCCTACTTCACCGGGGCGGCCACGAACGCAACGCCGACCACCTCCGGTTGCCTCGTTTATGCCGGTATCGCCAAGGGCGGCGCCTGTGATCCCACGCAGCTCGCGGGCTACAGGGCGCTCGCGAACTCGATGGCGCCCGTCACGGCACATCAGCCGCAATACACGCACGAATCGACCGAGGAAGTCCGCCTCGCGAACGACCAGCACGCTCTCAAGTGGACGCTCGGCGCCTTCCACTCCTACCGCACGAACTTCGTCGACAGCGAGCTCGACCTGTCGGATCCGACCACGGGCTTCCCGGTGGTGCCCACGACTACGACGTATCAGCGCACGGTGCTCGATGTCCTGGAGCAATATGCCGGCTTCGGCGAGGCGAGCTATGACGTGACCAGGAAGCTCACGCTTACCGTCGGCTTGCGCTATTTCGACTACAAGAAGACCGACACGGGAATCGTCCAGCAGGGAAACATCGTAGTGGGCAACACCATACAGCCGCCCATTACCGCGAGCTCCTCCCAGACGGGTCTCGTGCGCAAGTTCAGCGCCAACTACCAGTTCACCCGGGATCTGATGGCTTACGCGTCTGCGTCGCAGGGTTTCCGTCCGGGCGGCGTGAACGAGTCGATCGGTCTGCCCGCCGCGCTCGGTCCCTACAAATCCGACAACCTGTGGGACTACGAAGCCGGCGTGAAATCGGAGTGGCTGCGGCACACCCTGATCCTGAACGCGGACGTCTTCCAGATCGACTGGAGCAACCTGCAGGTTTCCGCCACGGCGAACAATGGGGCCTTCGGCTTCATCACCAATGCGGGCAACGTCAAAGTGCGGGGTGTGGAGCTCGAGAGCACTATGCTGCCGATCGATCGGCTCACCCTGAGCCTGTCGGGCTCGTTCACCAAGGCGGTGCTGCAGGGCAATGAGACGGCGCCCCCGGGCATCGTCATCACCGGTGCCGGCGTAAACGGTGACTACGTGCCGATGTCGCCGCAAGTGACTGCACAGGGGTCGGCGGACTACGTCATTCCGGTCAGCGACAACCTGCAGATTCTGACTCACGCCGATGCGAGCTACATGGGCACGGCATGGACGCAGTTCGCGCGAGTCAACCCGTATCAGCACGAGCTGCCGGCCTATACCCTCACCGGGGTGCGCTTCGGGCTGGAGAACGCCGACAATCGCTGGGGCGTCTATCTCTTCGTCAACAACCTGCTCAACGTGACGGGGTTCATCGGCAAATCGGGAGGTGCATCGACCGGCGGAGTCAACGACGTGCAGGCCGTCACCGTGATGCCCAGGACCATCGGCGTGAGCTTCCGGGCGAAGTTACACTGAGGCGTTCCGGTCGCCGGAGATGTCCCAGCCGCGACCACTGCCGCATTCGCCGCGCGACCGGCGATCACCGCACGACGTGCGCCGAGCGCCGGATGACGGATTTGACGACGAACGTCGAGTGGATGCGGAACACGGCGCGAATCCGTGTGAGCTGACTCACGACGGTCTGGTAATGCTCCATGTCCCTCGCGAGGACCCGAACCAGGTAGTCGGACTCGCCGGTGATCTGGAAGCAGTCGGTCACTTCCTTCACCTTGGCGATCTGGGATTCGAAGCTCGCGATCTCCGCTTCCGACTGCTTATTGAGCGCGATCGAGACCAGCGCCTCGATGGTTCCGGCCAGACGCCTCTCGTTGAGCATCGCCGCATACCCCAGGATGTAGCCGGAGTTCTCCAGCCGGCGCACGCGCCGCAGGGTAGGGGTCAGTGACAGGCCGATCGCCTGCGCGAGATCACGCCAGGAAATCCTGCCGCGAACGGAGAGGATGCGCAGGATCTTCTGGTCGAAGGAATCGGGTAGGTCGCCTTTGCTCACTGGTAAGTCATTGTAAACATTTGGGGAAAGACATGCGCATGACGAACGCCTTTGCGACCTCGCTGCTCGCCGCTGTCGTGCTGGGGGTGCCTCATGTGGATGCGGCGCAGCCTAGCACAACCGTCCGGATGAGCTCGACGGCGCCCTATGACGCGGTTTTTGGCGGAATGAAATACCGCTTGATCGGTCCCTTTCGAGGGGGCCGCGCGGACGGCGTCAGCGGCGTGGCGCAGCAGCCGAACGTCTACTATTTCGGCTCCTCATCGGGGGGCGTCTGGAAGACCACGGACTCCGGGACCACGTGGAAGCCGCTCTGGGACCACTTTCCGGAGGCTTCGCCCTCCATCGGGGCCATCGTCGTGGCGCCGTCGGATCCCAACATCGTTTATGTCGGGACCGGCGAGGCGAACATCCGCGGCAACGTCGTTACCGGCAATGGTGTCTACAAGTCGACTGATGCGGGCAAGAGCTGGAAGTTCGCCGGATTGCGCGACTCCGAGGCGATCGGCCGGATGGCGGTGAATCCGACGGATCCCCAGACCGTGCTGGTCGCAGCGCTCGGACATCCGTTCGGCGCGAACAGCGAGCGCGGTATCTATCGTACGCGCGACGGCGGCAAGACCTGGCAGCGCGTGCTCTACGTGAACGACAAGACCGGCGGCATCGACGTCCAGTACGATCCGGCGAACCCGAGCGTCGTCTATGCGGCGATGTGGCAGGTGATTCGCAAGCCGTGGATATTCGAAAGCGGCGGTCCGGGTAGCGGCTTGTACCGCTCGACCGACGGCGGCACCACCTGGCAGAGGCTGACGGGCCACGGCCTGCCGACCGGGATCTGGGGGAGGATCGGCGTGGCCCCCACGCCCGACAGCCAACGCGTCTACGCGCTCATCGAGGCGAAGGACGGCGGCCTCTATCGCACCGATGACGGCGGCGCAAACTGGAAGCTCATCAACGACAGCGACCTTTATCGCCAGCGCGCCTGGTACTACACCGCCGTCTTCGCCGATCCGAAGAATCCGGCCAAGGTGTACATCATGAACACCGGCGCATACAAGTCCACGGACGGCGGCAAGACATTCAAGAAGATGCCCACGTTCCACGGCGACAATCACTCGCTGTGGATCAACCCGCGCAACACCAACCTCATGGTCAACAGCAATGACGGTGGCGCCGATGTTTCCGTCGATGGAGGCGACACCTGGACCGCGGAGATGAATCAGCCGACCGCCCAGTTCTATCACGTTGCCGTCGACAACCAGGTGCCTTACCACCTCTACGGCGCGCAGCAGGACAACACGACGGTGGAGATCGCCAGCGCCGATGTGCGCGGCCCGATAGGCGAGCTCGACTGGCATTCCGTCGGCGGCGGCGAGAGCGGTTACGTGGTGCCGAAGCCGGACGATCCGAACATCGTGATCGCGAACGGGTACGGCGGCAATGTCGATCGCTACGACACCCGGACCGGCGAGATCGACCCGATCAATCCCTGGGCCCGCCAGGTGATGGGCTGGGCGCCCAAGGATCTGCAGCACCGCTCGCAGTGGACGGAGCCGCTCGCTTTCTCGCCGCATGATTCCAATGTGCTCTACAACGCCGATGAGGTTCTCTTCGAGTCGACCGATCTCGGCCAATCATGGCGGGTCATCTCGCCGGACCTCACGCGCAACGACAAATCCAAGCAGCTTTCCTCGGGCGGGCCGATCACCAAGGACAATACCGATATCGAGACCTATGACACCATTTTCTCGGTCGTCGAATCGCCGGTGCAGAAGGGACTCATCTGGGTGGGTACCGACGACGGCCTGATCAAACTCACCACGGACGGCGGCGCGCACTGGCGGAACGTGACGCCCCGGAATATGCCGCAGTGGGGTACGGTGGACATGGTGGAGGCCGACCCGCACGAGGCGGGCACCGCGTACATAGCGGTCGATTGCCACCGGCTGGATGACTTCCGCCCGCACGCGTTCCGTACGAAAGATTTCGGGAAAACCTGGGTCTCCATCACCCAGGGCATTCCGGACGGCAGCTACGTTCATGCAGTGCGGGTGGACCCGGCCCGAGCCGGTCTGCTCTATGCCGCCACCGAGACCGGCATCTTCGTGTCCTTCGATGATGGCGCCAAGTGGCAGCCGCTGCAGCTCAATCTGCCGCGAGTGCCCGTGCACGACATCGAGGTGCACGATGGCGACCTGGCCGTGGCGACTCATGGCCGCGCCTTCTGGGTGCTCGATGACTTGAGTCCGGTACGGCAGTGGTCCGACAGCATCCGTAACGAAGACTTCCATCTCTTCACGCCGCGGGTGACCCACCGGATCCTCTACTCCGGCTTCGGTGACATGACCGGCAAAGCGAACGGCGCGAACCCGCCGGCCGGCGTGGTGGTGGACTACTATCTGGCGAGCGGGACTGCCCGCAGCCCCGACGACAAGGGCCAGTCGAGCAAACGCGTGAAGATCGAGTTCCTCGACGCCTCCGGCCGGGTCATTCGCACGTTCCCCGATCCGTACCAGCCGAAGAAGGACAAGGGCGCCGATGACGATTTCCGCGGGCCGAAGCCGGTTGTGATCACCGCCGATGCCGGACTCAACCGATTCGTTTGGGACATGCGCTATGCCGGGTCCCCGGCCATCCCGAAGACCTCACTGTGGTCGGCGTCGCTGCAGGGTCCGGTCGCGCTGCCCGGCCGGTATCAGGTGCGGGTAACCGTGGATGGCAAGAGCGAGACCCAGCCGTTCGAGATCACGCCCGATCCGCGGCTGCGCGTGACGCCCGCGGAGCTCAAACAGCAGTTCGACCTCGATATGGCGATCCGCGGGGAGCTGCGGCAGGTGCAGGCGGCGATTGAGCAAATCCGAACGCTCGATGCCAAGCTGGCTTCGATCCGCCACTCCGTCACCGCGGAAAAGAGCTCGGCCGCGCCGACGATCCTGCGGCAGGCCGATGCCCTGGAGCGCAAGACGACGGCCGTGGAGGATAAGCTGATCCAGCGCAAGTCGGTGGCCAGCGAGGACCCGCTGAACTTCCCGATACGTCTGAACAACATGCTGGCCTCGCTCAATGCGCTCGTGGAGCGCGGCTCGAGCGCGCCCACGCAGGCGGACCTGACGGAGTTCCAGCAACTGAAGGCCATGGCCGCCGAAGATCTCGCGGAATGGGAGCGGATCAAGCGTACCGATCTGGCGGCGTTCAATGCATCGATCGGGCAGAGCGGGCAGTCAGCCATCACCCTGTGATTCAGCGACAGCCGTCGGGCAAGCGGGCCTTAGGCCACTAAGGCCCGCGACTGCTCGGCCCAGAAGAGAGCGTCGACATAGGCGGCGCGGATCAAATGCGGCGCCAGGTCGGCATACACCGCACGATCCCAGACGCCGCGCTCGTACGCGCGCGTGCACTGGAGAGCCGAGCCGAGCGGGCCCTCGCCGGCGACGAGAGCCTTCGCCACCGCGGGTGTGAGCGGCAACTCCTCGACCACCTTTTTTGTCGGGAGGCCGAGGAGCGCGTTGAGGAGCGAGAAAAGCCCCGTGATGAAGAACGGTCCGGTATCGCGCGCGCCGCTGAGCTTGCCGAGCTGCTCGCACATGCGGCCGCGGGTCATGGCTTGCAGGATGAGGCTCGGCGGGCGGTCATCGAGTCCCTGCAGGCAGAGGAGCCCGCAGAGTTGGCGTAGCGTATCGAGACCCAGGATGACGATGGCCTGCCGGATGGAGTCGATCTTGCGCGGCAGGTTGTAATAGCTGGAATTGATGCAGCGCAGCACCCTGTAAGAAAGCGATACATCCTGGCTGAGGAGGCGCTCGATCTCATCGAGCGAGTAGTCCTTGTTCTGCAGCGAAGCCGCGAGGCGCAGCGCGCCCAAGCGGCTCACCGGCACCCGTCGCGCGCTGAAGGTCTCCGGCTGTTG
>Ga0134125_10004431_pt1 | contig 16075 bp, 9 predicted proteins | sample KB31751_FD_96464 | JGI IMG/M metagenome (GOLD analysis project Ga0134125, IMG submission 96464) | Terrestrial soil microbial communities with excess Nitrogen fertilizer from Kellogg Biological Station, Michigan, USA - KB3-175-1 | ecosystem: Environmental > Terrestrial > Soil > Unclassified ... | reverse complement strand
CGTCACCTCGGAACGGCCTATCAGCTCGTCGACGACGTGCTCGACTATCGCTCCAATCCGGCGGAGCGGGGCAAGAACCTAGGCGACGATCTCGCCGAAGGCAAGCCGACCCTGCCTCTCATCTATGCATTGCGCAATGGCAGCGACGCCCAGCGCGCTGCCATCCGCATCGCCATCGAAAAAGGCGACCTCTCCCAGCTCGACCCCATCATCTGCGCGATCGAGTCGACCGGCGGGCTCGAATACTCGGCGCGCCTGGCGAAGGAGTCGGCCGAGCAGGCACTGCTGTCCCTGAAGCCGCTGCCCGAGAGCATCTATAAGGAAGGGCTCACCGCGCTGGCGCGTTTTGCCGTGGAGCACACGACCTGAAGCGCGTGCGGCGGCAGGCATCGGCGCGCGCAGACAGCGCCCGGGAGAACCCCCGTCAGAACTCGAGCAGACTGCCGTACCAGGGCTTGTCCGACTGGTAGAGCGACAGCCGCTGCTGCAGAGGCGTCAGGTCCCAACCCAACCTCGTGGCGCGCGAGATGGCGGACTCCTCGGCGCCCACCGCGTGGCTGAAGTCGCCCTGCGCAGCCTCGGCGGCGGCCCGGATTTCGTAGGGCGTCGGGTCCTCGTCGACGTCCTGGACCCTTTTCAACAGGTCGAGCGCTCGCGAAGGATCACGCAGCGAAACCTCGCTGGTCGCAGCCAAAAGAGCTGCGAGAAGGAGCCGCGCGTCATCGCTGCTGTTTGGAATGCGGGTGTCGTTGCCTGTCGCGGCACCGCGCTCGAGCCACTCCTTTGCCTGGGCGATATTCGCGGCGCTCGGCGTTCCGCGCAGTAGCCGTATGGCCAGCGTGACGTCGGCGGTGGGCTCACCCTGCTCTGCAGCCATCTGCATCCATTTGAGTCCCTTGGCGTCATCCCTCCAGCACCCTTGACCTATCAGAAGCCTATGGCCGACCTCGTACTGCGCCACGGGCAACCCTGCCTGTGCCGCTTTGAGGAGCCAGGGAAGACCGCCTTTCTGCAAGGACACATCCCCATGCCTGAGTGGCAATCCGTCCAGCAGCAAGCCGTAAACCAACTGCGCATAGGGGTCGCCGGCTCGCGCGATTTCCGGGAGATTTCTCCTGTAGCCGAGCTCGGCCGCAAAGTCGCCGATCGTATCCTGGGTGTGATTGTTAAAGATGAAGCTATAGGGCATGAAGCACTGCACGGGAGCGGATCCGGCAGGCACACGGGAGAACTGGCTGCGCAAGAGGATTGTCTTGGCCACACCTTCGAAGGCGCCCGCGGGAACCGCCTGGATGATGCGGGGAAACCTGGGCATTCCGTCTGGCATCAGCGTGAATTCGATGACGAGCGTCCCCTGCACCCGAGTTGGCACGCGATCCTCGACATCTATGTGGATCGCTGTTCGCCTGCAGTCGAGCGCCGGATCGAGCGGAGTCATTGGCCACCCCTGCGGGCGGACGGCCGACTGATCAGGCAGGAGGGTCTGTTGCCGTGCCGTGTACGCGTTAATCACCGCGGCGGCAGCCTGCTCGCCGCCTGGCGGGAGTTTCGGCCGGATCGCATCGGCAAGCGCTTTCCCGCGGGCCTCCCCGAACGCGGCAGCCAGAGTGGCCCACGCGTAGGCATCCGTATCGTTCGCGGGAGTGCCCTGACCAGCGTGGTACATGGTCGCCACGTCGAACTGCGCCAGCGGCTGCCCGAGCTGCGCCAGCGCCAGGAATTCCCGGAACGCGTGCGAATAATCGCGCTTCTGGTAGTCCCTGAAGGCGCTGACGATGTCGGCATGTGCCGGAGGCGGCGCCACGGTGATGGCGGCGAGCAGAGTCAGCAATACCCCGCCGGCGCGATTTGCGATCCTGGAGATAGTCGCCTCGAGCTGCATCGTGCGCCCCCGTATTGTTTGTGTCCCGAGAATAGCGCAACTCGAACACGGACCGTTACCGGTAGCGGGGCAGCGATCCCGGGGAGGCCGGACAGCCGATCGGCATTGAAGGCCCCCGACCGCTTCAGTACACTGCGCCGCCCGTCTCCCCTGCCGCCTCGAGCTTCCCAGGGTCCGCGGGTCTCGCCATCTCGGGGTGTAGCTCAGCCTGGTAGAGCACTACGTTCGGGACGTAGGTGTCGCAGGTTCAAATCCTGTCACCCCGACCATGAGATCAATGACTTACGCCTCGCGCGTTGTTCCACTTCGCGAGGCTCAGGCCGCTAACTCGCGTTTAGCGCGCCGTACACGAATAAATCCCGCGTTCAAACCCATCGACAATCGAGCTTTGTTGCGCAGCTTCTATGTGCCTGCCCGCCTGCCCGGGGGCAGGTGGCCTGAAGTCAAGTGAGCGTGATTGCATGCCCGGTGGGCACGCGCCACGGATTCGGAGAAGGCTGGGCCAAGCCAGCGTCCCGATGCCAACGCGAACTGGTGAACGACGTCCAAATTTCCATAACGCGGCGTTTCTTGACCGGTGACCGTGCGGGACTGTCGCCCCGAATGGGAGAATACGCAGCATGGCAGTCCTGCCTTCCTCCACTGGCGATCTTTTTGGCCACGTGACGGCCGCCAAAGCCTCGCTTTACCGCCGCATTCTCGAGGTCTTTGCAGCCGCCAAACGCCAGTTTCAACTGCAGCTACGACCCGAAGACGTAATGAGCGCAGCTCAGTGGGAGGGAATGCCTCCCACGAGCGAGGAGTTGCAGGAGGCGCTCGATCAGTTGGTCGTTTGGGGCAATCTGCAGGCCCAGCACGACATGAGCCGCGTATCGACCCTGGAGGACTTCTACCGCAAGCGCCTGATGTATCGACTCACAGCGGGCGGTGTCGCCGTGGAGGCCGGCCTGGAGGTCTTTGTCGAGACACTGGCCAAACGAGGTGAGCTCCAGTCGGTCGCGCTCGATGACATTCGAGCCGAACTCATCGCTCTGTCGCGCCTGGCACGGGATGCTCCGCCTGATGTTGCCAAGATCCACGGGACGCTACGTGCGCTGATACAGCGCTTTCAAGAGCTCGCCAACAACGCTGAGGCCTTCATGGCCAGTCTTGCCCGAACCATTGAGCTCCAGCGGGGCGAAGTGGAAGCGGTCTTGGAATTCAAGGCGCGATTGATCGACTACCTGCAGCGCTTCGTCGGCGATCTCGTCACTCGGTCAGGACAGATCGCGGAACACCTGCGGGCACTAGCCCCCTACGAATCCGAGCTCTTGGGGACCGCCGCGGAACGCGATGCTCGCGATGCTGCTCCCGAGGGTGGTCAACACTTCTCCGCAGCCGTGACAGCCCGTCTGACCGACTGGCAGGAGCGGTGGCGCGGTCTGCGGCGCTGGTTCCTAGCCGAGAGCGGTCAACGCCCGCAGGCAGAGTTGTTGCGAGCGAGCGCATTGTCGGCAATTCCGCAACTGCTACAGGCCGTCTCCCTGATCCACGAGCGGCGGGCGGGACGCAGCGATCGTGCGGCGGACTTCCGGCGATTGGCCATCTGGTTCGCACAGACCGACACTGAGTCGCAAGCGCATCAGCTCTGGCGAGCCGCCTTTGGGCTCTCCCCCGCCCGGCACCTGGCGCTAGCCGTCGAAGATGAGGTCGCAGGCGGGAGCACACGGTGGCGTGATGCGCCTACAGCACCGATTCATCCCCGTCTCCGCGAGCGCGGCGAATTACCATCCCGTGGCGCGCCTCCAAAGATCATCGACCGATCGCGTGAACGCGCCGAGCTCGCCGCGATGGTGGCCGCAGAAACCTCGCAAACCGAGGCGGCGCGCCAACATCTGATCCAGCTCGGGCATACGCGGCTATCTGATATGGGGCTATTGGATGCGCGCACGTTCCGACTCTTTCTGATGCTCTTAGGGGAGGCGCTGGCCTCGCAAACGACCCCCGACCAGCCGGTTGAGCGATTGACGAGCGATGGCTCGCTTTCGATTCGACTCATACCTCTCGAACCTGAATCGCGCGCCATCATTGAAACCGAGCTCGGTCGATTCTCGGGCAGGGACTATCGCGTGTTGATCCTCCCGGCATAGGCACGAGCATGACCGAATCGCAACGGGGTCTGAAGGATGTGCTCACACACCAGCAGGGCGAGGAGCGCGAACGAGCGTTACGCGCGCTGCTGATGCGCCCTCTGCTGGCCGGCGGAAGCGCCGAGCTAACACTGGTCCGCAGGCACGCTCAGTACTTGCGCGAGTGGCTGAACCGGGAGACCGGCTGGGTCCTTCATGTCGAGCGCGAGTGCGCCCGGCTATTCAAACGCCCTGCAACACTGGATGACGGCACCCGGGGACTTCCCGAATTCGATAGCTATCGATACACCCTGCTGTGTCTCGCCTGTGCTGTACTGGAGAGGGCGGACAGTCAGATTACCTTGGCTGAGTTGGGCAGGCGGTTGCTCGAAGGTGCAGTCGATCCAGAGCTCGCAGCCCAGGGCTTTATCTGCTCATTGGAACCCGTTCGCGAGCGCCGCGCTCTCGTGTACGTCTGTCGTTACCTTCTCGAGGTCGGCGTGCTGGTATTGGTCGCTGGGGACGATGAAGCTTACATCGATCGATCCGGTGATGCGCTATATGACGTACATCGACGGGTACTCGCGCTGCTACCGTGCGGGTCTCGCGGGCCAAGCTGGATTGCGGCCACGCAACCGGAACTGAAATTCGAGGGACGTCTGCGCGCCTTGGTGGCAGAACACACTCCAGAAACGGATGAGGGCCGCCGGACAGCCGCCCGCCATCAACTCGCGAGACAATTGCTCGATGATCCAGTCGTCTATCGCGATGACCTCACCGATTTTGAGCGCGAGTACCTGGCCAGCCAACGCGGGCCTCTAGTTGCCCGACTGGCTGAAGTGCTGGGATTGAAGGGGGAGCTCCGGTCCGAAGGGATGGCTCTCATAGATCCGGAAGGTGAGCTGACTGATGTGCACATTCCGGATGTCGGCACGGACGCCCATGCCACTCTATTGATAGCAGAGCACCTCGCCGAGAAGGCGCGTTCTGAAGTCACTTTGGTCTCCATGCCGGAGCTGGCAGCATTCCTGAGAAGTGCCGCCGATCGGTATCGAAAGTACTGGCGCAAGGAGACGCGTGAGCCTGGCGCAGAGGGTCCCTTGGCCGATATGGCCGTCGCAAGGTTGGAAGCGCTGAAACTCCTACGTCGGGTGGACGGAGGGGTCCAGCCTCGCGAAGCGCTGTTCAGATACGCTATCGGCACTGCTGAACACCTCGAGCAGACCGAGGTACCGTTATGAACGACGTTGCACGACACGAGGAGGCCAATCCGGCGATCGAACTGCCCGTGCCGACAAAGCCGCGATGGCAGCCACTGCGGATCGGATTAATCGAGCTGTATCACTACGACGTTCAGGAATTCTGGTTCCGCGACGGCCACCTGCTCTTGCGCGGCAACAATGGGACCGGCAAGTCCAAAGTCTTGTCGCTGACCCTGCCATTTCTGCTCGATGCCAATCTCAGTGCCTCCCGCGTCGAACCCGATGGCGATCGTACCAAGCGAATGGAGTGGAACCTGCTCATGGGCAAGCAGTACGAGCGGCGCCTGGGGTATACCTGGATCGAGTTTGGCCGTTGTGATTCCACGGGTACTACCCACACACTCACGCTAGGATGCGGACTGCGCGCAGTGGCCGGACGGACAAGTGTCGATCCCTGGTTTGTTATAACCCCCCAAAGAATCGTACATGTCATCTGGCTGGCGACCCCCGACAACACCGTCTTGACGCGAGAGCGGCTCGTCGCGACGCTCAGTGGTCACGGCGAGGTCTATCCCACCGCGGAAGCCTACCGGCGCGCAGTGGACCAGAAGCTGTTCGAATTGGGTCCCGAGCGCTACAACGCATTGGTCAATACTCTGATTCAGCTGCGTCAGCCCCAGCTGTCCAAGCAGCCGAACGAGCAGCGGCTTTCGGATGCGTTGACTGAGTCCCTGTCACCGCTCGATCAGACGGCACTCGCGAGTGTCGCGGAGGCGATGACGGAGCTGGAGGACATTCATCGCAGACTCGACGAACTGGAGGCGATGCTCAAGGCGGTCAATGCCTTTGGCCAGCGTTACGAGCGATACGCGCAAGTCGAGGTGCGCCGGCGCGCGCGCACGGTTCGGCAAGCACAAACCGAGCACGACGCGGCGAGTCGTGAAGTCAATGAGGCGGCCGAGGAATCGACTACGGCTGACGAGCAACTGAAGGCCTGCCGAGCTGCGGAGAGCGCGTTGGCCGAGGATCTTGCCAGGGTACGGGCACGCCTCGATGCTCTGCGCGTGGATCCGCGCATGATCGATGCAGGCCGGATTCAGGAGGCCACAACTCGCGCCGGCGAGGCCCAACGTCATCTCGACCAAGCACAGAAGCACTTGCACAAGCTCGACGCGGACCTCAAACGCGAAGTCGAGGCGGTTCAGTCCCGAGAACGTTTATCGGAGCAGTCGGGGACGAAGTTGACGCGAGCGTATTCGGCACTCCAGGAGACCTCATCCCGCTGCGGCGTAACGGTTTTGCCCTCCCCCACCCTCGGGCAAATTGAATGGCCGGATGGTGCTTCGACGGTGACTTCCGATGCATTGCGGACGTTCGCGCAAGAGGTGCAGGCCTCCGAAACACGCAGGCGCGAGCAAATCGTGGTGGTCCGAAAGCGGCTCCAGGAGCTTCACGGTGTGCAGCAGGCGTTGGAGCTGTCACAGCAAGCTCAACGAATCAGCGAGGAGGCATTGGATGCAGCGGAGGCAGCCTCGCGGGTGGCAAACTCCCAGCTGAACGAAGCGCGGGTGGACTTGCATACCCGATGGAACCATCACGCGACCATTCTGCGTGTGTTGCCCTTGCCGAACCTTGATGAGCTACTTGAATCGCTCGAGCGCTGGACGTCCAGCATGGATGGCCCCAATCCTGTCAAAGCGGTTCTCGAACATGCCTGGATCGCTCACGAAGCGAGCGCGGCAAGCGAGCTCGAACGCATCTCCGCGGGATATCAGCAACTGAGCGCACGGCAGACGGAACTCCGCTCGGAGCAGCTGCGCCTCGAACAGGGGGAAATACGACCTCCACCGGCACCCCATACGCGAGCCATCGAAGATCGACAGAGACGGGCGGGGGCGCCATTTTGGAAGCTCATTGATTTCGCGGGGGACATACCAGCGGACGCGCAGGCGCGTATCGAAGCGGGGCTAGAGGCCGCGGGGATTCTGGACGCCTGGGTCGCGCCTGACGGGTCTCTTTTCGATCCCTTGACCCAGGATGCCATATTGATACCTAGCATCCCTCGATCCGACTCCTTAGACCAATGGCTAATCCCAACCATCCCCCAGGATGAGCCGGGTGCAGCTATCTCGGAATCGAAGGTGACGGCGCTGTTGAGGTCCATCGCCTGCAGTGAGTCGGATGCGAGCGAGGCGCCGGCTTGGGTATCGTTACGCGGTGAATATCGGCTGGGTACGGTGCGCGGCGCCTGGGACAAGGCCACAGCGCAGTATATCGGCCATACCGCACGCGAGAATACGCGGCTCGCGCGGCTCGGACAGATCGCACGGGAGCTCGAGGAAATTGGGAAGGCCATTGCCGCATACGATGAGGAGCAGACCCGTACACTCGCTACGCGGGAAACCGCCCGTACGGAATATCGGCAAGCGCCTTCTGATGATTCCTTGACGCAAGCCCATGCGCAGCTTGCGGCGCGGGAACAGACCCGCACCGAGGCTTTGACTCGCCTGGGAGAGGTGCAGTCCAAAGTCCTCCAGAACCGAAATGCAGTCGAGCGTGCACAAGACGCACTAGAACTGGACGCGCGGGATCTCGCGCTGCCGGCTTCCGCCGACGAGTTGGTTGCAGTCGAGGGTGGACTGTCGGAACTGCGCTTGCAGATGCAGGATCTGCTGGGAGCGGTGGGCAGTCATCAATCCGCACTCGTAGAACTGGCGACACAACGACAACGGGAGCAGCAGACCCGATCCGACTGGGAAGCTGCAGAGACTGAGCGCCACGAACGAATTCTGACGGAACAATCAACCCAGGAGACGCTGCGTACATTGCGCGAGGCGATCGGAAAGGAGGTTGACGAACTGCTCACAGCTATCCGTGAGACGGATGCAAAACGTCGCAAAATCGAAGCCACGGAACCAGGTGCCCGCCGAGAGACCGAAGCAGCCGTAGCCGCCGCATCGGCCGCCAAGCAGAAACATACGGACCTCCTCCATCGGCTCGATGAGCGCGTCGCCGCTCGTCGCCGCGCTATGGACGAGTTGCAATCTTTTGCTACTGAGACCGGCTTTCTGACGATCGCTACTCCCGAGATTGCACTTCCGGAGGGAACGCAACAGTGGGGGGTCGAAAACGCCCTGAACATTGCACGGCGAGCCGAGCAGGCCCTCAGCGAGGTACGGGCGGACGACGCGGACTGGCAGCGAATCCAACGCGAGATCAGCACCGATCTGACTGAATTGCAAACCAGCATGTCTGCTCAGGGGCATTCCGCCACGGCAGAGACGAGCCAGGGTTGTTTCATCGTGCGGATCGTCTATCAACAGCGTCCCATGCGCCCCGATGCACTCGCGCATAGCTTGGGCATCGAGCTCAAGGAGCAGAAGCTGATTCTGTCGGCCCGAGAACGAGAGATTCTGGAAGAACATCTGGAGAAGGAGATCGCAGCGAACTTGCAGCGCATGATCAACGAGACCGATGCCCTGGTGAATTCGATGAACATGGAGCTCGAGGCACGACCGACCTCCACCGGTGTGCGATTTCGATTGGAATGGACCCCCGTCGCGGATGAAGATGAAAATGGAGTAGTTGGACTTGCCGCTGCACGAAGGCGGCTGCTGAAAACGAGCGCTGATGCGTGGTCCGATGAGGACCGGCGTGAGCTGGGCGCCTTTCTGCAAAGCCAAATCGAGGCGGAACGGCAGCGCGAGGACCACGGAACCGTTCTTGAGAGCTTGAGCCGGGCCTTGGATTACCGGCACTGGCATCGCTTCACGGTGAAGCGACGGCACTATGGAAATTGGGTGCCGCTATCGGGACCCGCCTCGAGTGGTGAACGAGCGCTAGGGCTGACGGTCCCGCTCTTTGCGGCCGCGAGCAGCCACTACGAGAGCGCAGCCCCGAATGCACCACGTTTGGTACTGCTCGATGAAGCGTTTGCTGGTATCGACGATGAGGCACGAGCTCACTGCATGGGCCTGATTGCCAATTTTGACTTGGACTTTGTCATGACCTCCGAGCGCGAATGGGGCTGTTATCCGAGTTTGCCGGGGTTGGCAATCTGCCAGATCGTACGGCGCGAAGGCATGGACGCCGCGCACGTCACGCGCTGGACGTGGGACGGACGCGAAAAGACCCAACAGCCAGACCCGACGCGACGCGGACGCGCCTAAGATGAGGCCCGACCTTGAGCGATTGTCGCGCCTGCTCGGTTCAGCGGATCTTGCTTCTTTGAGACAGCGACTTCGTGCGCGTTTTGAGCAGGATCGAGCCAACGATGAATTCACGCTGAACGGACTCAACGAGCGCGAGCGTCGGGCGCTTGCGGGTTTGCTCGGACGGCCCTTCAGATCGGCAGACTCCATGCGACTTCGTCGCTCGGAACTCGATATCGCGCTCGCCCGCGCAAGCCTCGCCGACAATCTGCAAGCAGCCCTCGTCGTGCTCGATGGACCACTGGTCAATCGCCGCGCAGAGCGAGCCGCCCGAGCGTTGGCGTGGGCCAGCGCACTCGCGCAGGTGGAAGATGCTCGAGTCCAGGCGCTCGTCGCCGACCCTAGAGGCGCTGGACTCCTCAAGCGTCTTTCAAAGGGCCGACCGGAGCGAGCAACCCAGCTATTAGAGTCAACGAGACGAGTACTCGCGCGGCTGCCCGCCTCCGGAGTTCCGCGCTCCCGACTTGCGGCCGAGGCGCTCGGGAATTCACACGACCTAGATACCGGCAGTCCGGTTGCGACCCTGGTACTGCGTGCTTGGGACCTCGGGGCAGAGCGCTTACCAGCAGAGCGTCTAAGAGACCGATGGGCGCGGCTTGGCGTGACGGTAAACGAACTGGCACGTCCGGCATTGCTGCTGAACATACGTGCGCTCGATACGTCGTATGGTGCAAGGAAAGCCTGCTCTGGCGCGGAGCAGGGGGAACCGGTGCATCTCACTCTCCGCGATCTGCTCCGAGCACCTCCGGCCTGGGAAGTTTTCGGGAAAGATGTCTTCGTGTGCGAAAATCCCGAGGTCATCGCCGCCGCAGCGGATGCACTTTCATTCCGGTGCGCGTCAATTGTGTGTACCGACGGCATGCCGGCAGCGGCACAACGCGTGCTCCTCTCGCAGCTGGTAGCACGCGGCTCCCGGCTGCGCTATCACGGAGATTTCGATTGGGGCGGCGTTGGAATCGGCAACTTTGTTACTCGGGCCTTTGGCGCCACTCCTTGGCGGTTTGGAGCGCGCGACTACTCTGAGAACCTTAGACACATCAAAGCACCACTATCTGGTGTCCGGATCGAGGCATCATGGGACCCCGCGCTTGCTGACGCCATGGCGTCACACGGTGTGCTCATTCACGAGGAGGCTGTCGTCGACTCTCTGCTTCCCGACCTAGCTGCGGCCGAAGTCGCGCCGATACCAACTTGATCGAACCCAATTCCACTACGGCGCAGGCGGGAAGCCATAGCGTAGAACGCGTACTCCCTGATCGTTTTCGAGTATTCTCAAGAATTTGGTTGATCAGATCGTTCTTCATCGTAGGCTCGACCCGCCTCAACCTCACCGCGGCCTTCGAGCGAGCGTCCTTCCTCGTCCTCAGCCGATTTTGCTTGCAGCTTGTTAACTTGTTCGGCGGCCGCACTGGCTGATTCAGCCACTTTTCGAAAAAACGGATAGCCAAAAATCTCGGCATATGCAGCTGCAAATTGAGCCGTAGCGTTGAACTCGCGAAAAAGCGGCCAAGTGTGATAGGCCGTCTCATGAATCAGATCACTCCCTTTCCCAATTTGCCTCATCAAGCCTGCGGCGGCGTCATATTGGTTGCGCAGCACCGCAGCAGCCATGCGGAACTCTAGAGACGAAGCAGACCAGTCGAAACTGTCCAGTATCCTGTTTGAATCAGAATCCATCCCACCCCACTTTAGAGACTGGGCGAAGTTGATAGCAAATTGACGGCGCGCATGCTCGCTTGAGAAGCGCTTCTGATCGTACGCAAACTGCCCAAGCACTTTTGCTCTAGCCCAATTCTCCACGTACAGAGCATCGTAAAGAAGCTCGTTTAGGTTTGCGTCTGCCTTATCCAGTTCTGCCGGCAAAGTCTTACGCCAGAGCGTATGCCCAAGCTTTGTCCCCACCTCAATTAGCAACTCGCATGTCGCAAGAAAATACTGTGAACGCACGTCTACGGCCTGTCCAAGGCCAGGGAGATCAGTACTGGCGTAGCCGACAGCCGCGCATTGATCGATGTATTGCTGCGATACCACGCCGTCACAGTGGGTGATCAAATTACGTCGTTGAGAGGCCTCGATAAAATGGCGCCAAGACGGGAAAGACATCAGCGGCAGATCAAAGCGCCTCTCCAGTTCAGAAAACTGTTCCGAATAACTTTTCCGACGAAATGCCTCAATCTGATCAGCCAACACCGCAGACTTCACTGCGTCAATGTCACGCGCAGTCATAATCTCCTTCAAGGATAACGTCCTATCTAATGAACCATATAGTTCTGGCTTGCGCGAAAAAAGGGCGTGCAACAGTTCCCCTGTAAATGCATCAAATGCGCTGAACAGCCCCAGAAACAGGCTTCGTGCTATTACCTCGCTGGGTTTCGACTTGTGGAGTCGGTCGAATGTTCGCTTGGCACGTAGCAGTCGAACTAGCGCGGCGGACCGTACTTGAGGGTCGTCAGATTCGAATCCCTTCAGCGACGCCTCCACTTCTTCCTTATTCTGTTCGTAACGCTTGATCTGTGCCTGAAAAGCTGCGGCTACGAACACTCTTCCTGCCACCTTGGCATCACGGATGCGATGCACGAATTTCTCTATCGCGGCACCGACTGGATGTGGTGGCTGCTTTTCCTTTGGCTCAGAATCCTGATCGAGCTGCGCAGGAAGTGATTGCGCCTCACTTTGTTTTGAGTCTTCGCTCATATAGATCAGTGCTCCGACTGAAAGGGCGGAACTCCGCATAAAGGTAGCGAACTGAAGCGCAGACCGGACTGGCAGATAGCGTCAGCAGACCACGGGTTCATGCGCCATCGCGCAGTCGCCCGCCCTCCACCAGCAATACAACTCATCCGTGAGGTGTACCCGGGAACACCCTTAGCTGCTCGCTCGTTGACTGAAAGTCACTCACCCCGGTTACTGTCGCTAAGCGACTCGCACGGTTCAGAACACCGGTAATTACTACATATCGGTTTTGCATGTGCGCTCTGTCCGCCAGCTTATACTTCTCAGGATCGAGTAATGCTCGAGCGCGCACGACCTCATCATCCTCGCCTAGCACGACGCTCAGCCTCACCTCGCCGTATCGTTGTCCGAGTTCGTCCATTTCAGCGCCACACAGCGCATCAACACGTGACAAGAAGCGCGCAGATTGAACAGCCGCCGGACCACGAAGATGCTTGCTCACCTCGGCGATCTTGGGAAAGAGGTCACTTCGTATCTTCACCGAATTGGACACGCCACTCGGGTTCGGCAGCGCCGTTGCCCAACTCACGGAGAGGGCCACACTGGCGTCTTCCGACTCTGGCTGCATCTTTATTAGTGCGTCGCACAAATTGGCCGTTAGTCGAACCGCTGAATGGTCGGGGCTTGTAGTAATTGATTCGAGTCGATCACTATCGATCGCTCGTACAAGCGAGGACACCGACCAGAACAGAGCGTTCGTGGCCTTGCGAGCAAAAGGCAGGTCACCCGTCAGAGACTCGTCGTCGGCAAATTGCAGAGGACACCTGACTACAATCCCGAAACTTCCCTCCTCAGTCTGCGCAAGCTCACAGGTGTCGACGAACTCTTCGGCCGGAGAAAAGCTCATCCGTGGATGATAGGTTCTTTCGGGAGATAGAACCGTACAGGCGGCAGCCAGAAGGGACCTCCTCGCACCTTCAAGCAGCGAGATACCTTGCTCCAACGGCAGGGTACCTCGAGATGCTGCGGGCGATTGAACCCGATAACGAAGGGTGTCCATTTGGCTCACGTAGAGATCGTGAAGCACCGATCGTTCGCTTCGGCCTTCGGTTTCGGCGAGCTTCGCAAGAACCCGCCCCATCTGCTCCGCAAAGTCGTCGAACTCAGGATGAATTGGGACAAGGAGCTGATTTAGCGAGTCGTCAGACTTCTTAAAGATCGCAAGATTTCCTCTGTAGTCGACAGAGCGACTCCATCCCTGGCTTTCCAGATAAGGGCGAAGCATGGGCAAGCGCAGCCGCCTCACCCCTTCTAGATATGTGGACTCTTGATTCATATCAGGTCCTCCCCGATGGCGACGCGACGAGCAAGTTCTCGGAGCGCGCTCGGAGTCAGAACTCGATCGAGATGGAACCTCACAGTAACAGTAGCAGCATTGGCACTATCGGGCTGGCCCTGGATGCACGTCCAGCGGGCGCAATGACGGGCGACCAGACTTTCTGCGGACACATTCAGCCAGCTCTCGACTTCTTCAGGCAGAGTCATTAGCACTATCAGCTTGGGAATCGAGACTGTTGTAACTCGTAATTTGTCGTACTGATCTACATCCAGCGGGAACGAGATCCTGCCTTCAACGATCGGGAGTTTTGCAGATGTAGCCTTCAGCTGAATGGGCAGGCTAAATTCGGTCAAATGTGCGGCTGCGTCGAGCCTCTCACGGATGTCCACCCGAGCATCTACGCCGCATCCGTCCAGGTGTCGATTTGTATCGCTGCACGCGAATCCGGCGGCAGCGGCGACCGCGTGCAGATATGCGTAGCTGAGCTCCGCCTTCTTGTCGTTCTCATTCAGCATGATAGGGGCGCCTCGCCTATTCGCCTCCGAGCCCGGCCTTCCCGGGCGGCCATCACTCCAGCAACTCCGGACTACCCATTGAGCCCGTGGGAAGCCCTTCTGATTGAACAATCGTAACCGAAGCCTACAGGCTTCGTCCCGACTTTCGGCAAGAGTCCAATTTACCGAACGCTCGCGGCGCCTGGCGTTGAACACTCGGCGTATACCGTCCCGCACACATGACTCAGTTGTCGCGTGAGTCGATCTGACGACGGTAACGGTAAATTCGCGTCCACGCGCGACGCACGTGCAGCGTCGGGAGACTCTTCGTGGCATACACGCGCCTTCATCGCATATGTGACGAAGGGCGGCACCTCGGGCGAGGATCACACGCGCGGTCAAAGAGCTTCGGCAACGCTTCGCCTTCCCTGTGGGGGAACACGAAGCCCTACCGTTGAAATGTGCGGACAGGCACCGTGACAGAATCATGGGCCACCCTGCCAGTGCGGAGCGGGCGACTCAGAACTCGTGCGTTCCGAAGGGACAACGTCTATACGTTCCGCCGGCGGGTGCACGTCGGCCGACGGAATCGCAGTCAGTTCGCTCGCCCATCCCTCCAGCGCGTTCCGCATTTCCCGCACATAGCCGTAGCGATTGTAGATTGCCGTAACGGAGCCATCCGAGTGCCCGAGTACGCGTTTGATGAGTTTATCCCCATCTTCGCCAAGCGCCTCAGCAAGCCGCGTCGCCACAGTACGTCGAAGATCGTGTGAAGTGAACTGTTTGGAAAGCTTCGAGCCTGTGTTGGCGATAATTGAGTTTCTCAATCGCGTGCGATAGTACTTGGAAATGCCACTGATCGGCGTGCGGCCGCCGTCGCTCGACAGCAGGTAGTCGCCCGTTTGGCGCTGTGGAAGCGACTTGAGAATCTCTACAGCGTGGGGGACCAGCGGAACGACATGCACGTGATCGCTCTTATATCCCTCACGAGGAATGACGATCAGTCCTTCGTTCAAATCGATCCAGCCGGTGCGCGCCGACGCCCACTCATCCAGCCGGCAGCCCGTCAGGAGCATGAGTTGCACGTGTGTCCCGAAGGGATATCCGGTCGCTTTCGCAGCCTCCCAGACAATCCGGGTTTCCCGAAGGGACAAGACCACCTCGCCCTGGTTCTTGTTCGGAAGATTCTTGGTGATTTTGCTGGCCGGGTTTTCCTTACGCGTCAGCTTGCCCTCGTCCATGGCCCATGAATACATATGTCGAAGAACGCTCATCGCCGAACGTGCGGCCTCGATACCGCCCAGATCGCCGCCGCGCTGGCCCGAGGGGCGCTTGCGCTTGGCGCGGGCAGTGTTCATGACCACGCGGACTTGCTCGCGCGTCAACAATTCGGCCAGCCTGTCGCCCACCATGGGATTGATGTGAACGGCGAAGGCGTTCTCGTAGTTCTTGGCGGAGTCCAAGTTCCGCGAGCGCACGTGATTATTCAGAAAGTCCTCCGACAACGCCCGAACGGTCAGCCCGGCGGCCGTCGCGCTCGCTTGCAAGGCGGTCTTAGGATTGATCCCCTGCTTGGCTTGTTCGATGAGCAGATTTGCCTTCGCGCGTGCGGCGTGTAGCGACACCGCCGGATAATGGCCGAGACCTACTCGGATTTTCTTGCCGGCAAGCGACCTTCCGTGGCGATTGACCGCGCCCTCTCCAGCGACCCGGAGTCGCAAGTCCCAGGTGGCCAGTCCGCGAGGTGATATACGGACCGCGAGTCCGGCGACAGACCCGTCGAAGATCACTTCCGCCACGGATGGGGGGTGCTTCAAAAGCGATTTGAGCCGCAAGTCGGTCAGTCGCTCCGGTTGTTCCATATGCGCGTTCCGTTGGTCGAGTTTTTGGGCCGAATCGGATCGGATGCTACTGGAAGCGAGAGTACCCCCGTGGAACTCGACCGTCCACAAGTATTTGGTTTGTAAGCCTTATTGGCCTTCCTTGGAACTCAGTGGAATGCGGCTGTCAAAATTCGGGACGTAGGTGTCGCAGGTTCAAATCCTGTCACCCCGACCATTGATTTTCCTGTCTATTCCGAAGACATGGGTGACGGTTTATACCGGAGACATGGGTGACACTTTCGCGGCGAAGGGGTTCACCGCGCTCTCGATCCGGCATGTCTCG